>Ga0299912_10001963_pt1 | contig 16791 bp, 13 predicted proteins | sample RVTome_2_FD_207667 | JGI IMG/M metagenome (GOLD analysis project Ga0299912, IMG submission 207667) | Soil microbial communities from uranium-contaminated site in the Upper Colorado River Basin, Wyoming, United States - RVT95D214 (version 2) ... | reverse complement strand
CAGTTTGTCGTCTTGCCTGCTCTCTGGCCAGTTGTGCAGGTTCTTCCTCAATGCGTTTCTCTTCACGCCTGGCCTCTTTTCCTGCCTGGTCTTTTTGAACCGCTTGCTCTCTAACCAGATCAGTTTCTCTTCTTGCCTGCTCTCTGGCTAGTTGCGCAGGTTCTTCCTCAATGCGTTCCTCTTTACGCTTAGCCTCTTTTGCTGCTTGATTTTTCCGGTCTCTCATTGTCGCCCACCTCCAAACATTAGATAATCGTGAAGCCAATCATTAATCACTACAAACCTGGGCTAAGTTTACGAAACTCCAGTCCGTTCTGCAAGATTATCATCAGATGCACTTTCTGACGGAGTGTTCAGCGACGGACAGTGGGGGAGCAGAGCGCAGAGATTATCGTCGGTCCGCTCATCGGATTCGCCCATCACCACTAGGCATGGCTCGTGGCGGGAGGTGAGAGAGAAGAGATTGCTTCGTCGCTGGCGCTCCTCGCAATGACGAGGGGGCCAGGACTTTCTGTGTTACCTCAGTGCGGTTATCCCTGGTTACCGGGAGCACTTCGACTTCGGGACGGCGTTTGATTTCGCCCGAATTCCAGGGACAGCATCCTTCACAAGGTGAAGGATCAGACCTGCCAAAAATCGGGTGTTATGTCCCCGGAATAGTAGCAGGCGTCGCTCAGCCCTCTGATACGGGCTCAGGTTATCATCGAACCACACCAGATTCTGTTCTGATTTTTGGTTGGTTAGCTTCAGGCCATACTCGAGAAATCGGCCTTTTGCCTGCCGCATATTGTGCAGATATAATTAATCCATGCTTTGTCCTAACGATAATGCTGAAATGCGCCAGGTCAGAATAGCATCGCATTATGGCGGGCCAATCTTTGTTGACCAATGTGAGAGTTGTGGGGGTATCTGGTTCGACGAATCGAACCTATTCCGGGCAAAACAAGGAGAAGCGGAGAAAATCGAGGCGCTGAATATCGAAATGCTACGGACTCCGTCTGTGATTGAGAATTCGCCCTTGTTTTGTCCCAGAGACCAGGGAGCCATGCAGCGGTTTACAGACAAGTATTTCCCTCAGGATATTGTCTTAGTGCGTTGCGCGTCGTGTCATGGGATCTGGCTCAATAGAGGCACGTTCACAAAGTATCAGCAATTCCGCCAAAAATTAATACCGAAGAAGAAAAGCCCTCAAGAGGAGAGACTGGGAAAAAGCATTGCTCCGTTGATAGTAGCATTCAAATACGAGTGCGAACGCTCAAATGAAGCAGAGAGAAGAGATGTCGATACTGCTGTCAATGTCCTGAAGACAATCCTAGGGCTCATTCTCAGGTTCTGATACAACAACAAGAGCAAAAGATAAGGTCAGTGCATTGAGTAACACATTTGCCTGGGTTGTTACTCCTGAATTCCAGGGATACCACAGCCTACTCACTGGCGATATCCAGGGTAACGGCTGCTTTCTGGGCACGGGTCAGAGGTTCGAATCCTGCCGGGGATGACATGAAGCAGACCACGGCGGCTGCTTCTTTAGGCGAGCAAGAATATCAGGCAACAATATGGCTTATTGTTACTCTGTTATAGGCCAATATCCTACCTTAGAAATTTGTGCGTTTGGTATTATGATGAACGAGAAACTTGGACACTGAGAGCTCAATGCGTTTGAGTTTGGGCCCAAAAATTTAGTTACCCCTTCTTTCCTTTTTTCTTGCTTCTCGCTCCGCCTTTTCCACCTCCCCTATTCTCCTTTCTTCTCCTTCAGCCTCTTTACTCTCTTCTTTTCTAGCTTCTTTCCTTTCCTCTGTTGCCAGCTCTTCTCTTTTATCTTGTTTCTCAGCTTCCCTTCTCTCTTCTCTTCCCATCTTTCTTCCTTCTTCTTTCCTTGCTTCTCGCCTCACCCTTTCCAGCTCCACTGTTCTCGATTCATCATTTTCAGCTCTTTGTCTCTCTTTTATTCTCGCTTCTCTTCTCACGTTTTCTCCCAGTTCCACCAATTTCTCCTTGTAGAACTTGGAAGCTACGTTTATTATGTCTTCGGCTCTTCCGCTCATAAATTTCTGATCTTCAATTCTTCTCCCAAGGGAAGCAGCCCGGTCGGTGAGTCCTTCCTTCTCTACCTTTTCTTTTTCTTGCTCCGTCGCGTGTATGGTCTTCGACGCGAGGTTTTGGATAACTTTGATGTATCTTTCCCTTTCTCCCGGGTTTTGAGCGGCCTCGAAAATGGCCTTATCCACTGCCGGTCTGAAGTCCCCGCTTTTTTCCGCCTCCTCGGTGAGGATATCGAGATCCTTTTCGGATATGGCCGCTAACGGATTTGTATACATATACATACTGAGAAAATCATATAATTCTGCATCATCTGCGCACAACTCCTTCAACAAACTTTCCTCTTTCTTCTCCTCTTTCTTCTCTTCTTTCTTTTTCCACATAATTCAGCCTCCCTCTTCTGTTGTTCTTGCCTGCCTAATCATATGCTGACCGCGACTCCCAATGTCAACTCGTAGTGAACTGACTTGGTTCCTCCTTGGTCTCGATACCGATGATATGTCCTTTACATCCCATTGTCAAGCCGACTCAAAGGGTTGTTGAGTCGGGTCCCCCCGAGGAAGAGAGCAAGATAGGCTGAACAGAAACTGTGGCGACCTATAGCTTGTCGGGTATTGCCTTGCTCTCGCAGTTGGTGGTCTATGTTGACCGATGACACAATCTGACGAACTGTGTGATGTATCGAATTATCATTGAACGAGACTGGTATTTGAGTAATCGGACAGGCAGATTCGATTTAACCTTCTACCATAGTGTTCAGCGGCAGAGAGCGGGGGTCTCGGTTCACGCCTTCCATCGGCCAGCTCAGGACTTTCTTCATTACCTCAGTGCAGTTATCGCTGGTTACCAGGAGCATTTCGACTTCAGGATGGCGTGGGGAGTTTATTGAGTTCGTTGAGTTCATAGAGTTTGTAGGGTTCATAGAGACGGGAGACACGTTGGAGATACGGTAGAGATGTAGTGGAGACAGCACACAGTAGGAGCAACCCGAGTAATAAACTAAGTTCAAATGCCAAAGCTCAAAGGCCAAATGAAATCTGAAATCCAAATGCATGAAAGCAGTAATCAGCAGACAGTAGACAGTAGTCAGTAGCCAGTAGACAGTAGCGACTCTCCTCCCTTAGGATAAGGGAGGACCAAGGTGGGTTACGAAGAGACTTGTCATCCTAGCAGGGGGGCGAGGATGGTACGATCGAAATAGACCTCGTTACGCTTTGCCTGCCTGCCATCAAGCAGGATAAGGTCCATACCGTCACACTCAACAATCTTGCCGCCACTGGGTCTCCGGAAGGTGGCGTGCCATGTGAATGCTGCGCCGTTTTCGTCTTGGAAGCCATGGGCTTCACGCAGTTCCCAGTGCATTTTCCAACCAGCGAAAAGCTTGGTGAGATAGCGGCGCATTGCTTCTCGACCTTTTACTTGTCCGCGCGTGTTGGGATCCCGGTAGACCAGGTCCTCCGTGTAACATGCCACTACCTTCTGTACGTCTTGGGAATTCCAGGCGTTGAGGAATTCCTTTGCGAGGCTAACCAGATCTTGATGTTCCATAGCACTCCTCCTCAGGCCAGATTATATCAAGTAACGTAGATACCATGAACCAGGCCTGCTGCAAATCAGGTATTATGTCCCCAGAATACCATGGCAAAGTGAACAATCCGATGTATCGTGCATCAACGACGGGCAAATTAGAATAATATCTGTCGGTCTTGACATCTTTGTAGAGGGTGGTTATGCTTGCCGGCGTAGGCCGTGACCAGGATTATTGCTACGTGCGGGTTGGAATAAAAGGCCAAGGAGTTATATCTTAATGAGAGGGCTAAAGATAGCGGGACTGATTATACTAAGTCTTATTCTCTTCATCTCCCTGACCGTATTTGGCCTGGCGTTTTCGCTCTACCGGACCGCACTCAACCCCGATTTTGTTACCGCTGAGAGCGACAGGTTGGAAATAGCCGCGCTTCCCAGCGAAACAATTAGTCAGATGTTGCCAGTGGAACTTTCGGAAGAAGCCCTTGACTCCCTGACAGAAACAATCACCACGCTGGAACCGCGTCTTAAGGACGAACTTAATACCATAGTCTATTCCGTTTATGAATATCTGCACGGCGAGCGGGAGAACCCCGAGTTAGTGAATTTGCTGCGGCTCACTCTCCTCAGTTCAGATTTCATTGTCGCTGCCATAGATGCAATGGACGGCCCGCAGCTGGCCGGGATATTCCTGGAAGAATTCGAAGAGGAAATCGCGCAGGAATTTCAATTACCCGAAGAAGCGTTCCCTCATCTGGTTGCCGGCCTTGGGGAACTGCTGACAGACCTGAAACCATGGATAAAAGAGCAAACAGAATACGCCGCCGGTCCGATAGCAGATTATCTGGTGGGAGAAGTAGAGAGCTTCAACATTACCATCTCCCTCGAACCCGTGATAGATGACCTCAGGGGAATGCTGCTAGAAGTCTTCTTGGATTTTCCCCCTGATGAACTGGAAGGGCTGATACCTGCAGAGTTGGAGCAGGCATTTGATGCATTGTGGGCTGAATTCACCGAGGAAACGCTACCGACGACATTTCAGATTGACGAGACGGTGATTGGCGAAGACGCACCATTGCAGATTGCTTCATCTACATCAGAAGCGGAAACAGGCCTCCGCCAGGTAAGAGAATATGTTGGCTATGTCCGGCTGGCATATATCCTCAGTGTCGTCGTCAGCGCGCTGCTTATAGCGGGTATTGTGCTCATCTACCGCAATGTAAAAAGGTCAACGCGCACGCTGGGCATAGTGTTCCTGGCATCTGGACTTGTTGTGCTGGCTGCCGCACTGATGGGTAAGCATGTCGGCGGTGAGCTCGGTGCGCCCCCACAACTACAGGTCTGGGCATCGCAGCTACTGGTCGATTTTCTGGCTCCACTTCAATGGCTCGGCATTGGATTTATCGCCGGCGGCATCGCGTTGCTGGTGATCTCCTTTGTTTACAGGCCAAGCCAGACAACGGATTAGCTGCGTCCTGCATTTTCTTAACATCGGGGCAGGCACTCGCCTTACTAAAACTCTCTCGCCCCACTGTACTTTCCGGCGTACTGTTCACTGGCAGGGAGCGGGGGCAGAGCGCAGAGATTATCGTCGGTCCGCTCATCGGATTCGCCCATCACCACTCGGCATGGCTCGTGGCGGGAGGTGAGAGAGAAGAGATTGCTTCGTCGCTGGCGCTCCTCGCAATGACGAGGGGGCCAGGACTTTCTTCATTACCCCGGTGCGGTTGTCTCTGGCCACGGGCAGCGCCTCGACTTCAGGATGGCGTTTGATTTCGTCTTAATCGATTCATGAACTTCTTCCTCTCAATGACAGGTTGGAGATGAGTTGCGCAGCAAGGTCTGACAAGTTAGAATGGAAGTTCGATTGACATGTCTTCTGTGATTCGATGGAATGGTGACAGATTCCGAATAACAAGAAAGAGGTGAGCGAATGAACAAGATTGAAGTACTTAAGAGGTCTGATCTGTTTCGTGAACTGGATGATGAGCACCTTGCCCTGGTGGCGGAAATAGGTACTCATCGGGTATTCGATGCGGGGACGACAATCCATAGGCAGGGTGCCGTAGGGGAGCTGATTTATGTGATCGAAGAAGGGCTGGCGGGGATTATTCTGGAGGTAGGGCCACTGGCAGAACGCCAGGTCCAGGCGGCTGCCAACTTTGAGAGCTTCGGCTGGTCGGCGATGATCCCTCCATATTCGCGTACAGCTACGGTTAAGGCGTTAGAGAAGACAAAGGTGATCGTATTTAACGGACGGGAGTTGACTGCTTTTTGCACTACCCATCGTGAGGTAGGCTTCAAGATTATGCAGGCAGTAGCTCGTGTGGTGGCTGAAAGACTACGTCAAGCCTACATTCAGTTGCTAGGTGTTACTGACGGACACTGAGCCATCCCTGGTATACAATCGTTATCGGGCATCAGTATTCGGTATGACAGATTGAAGGAGCAGTACTTGATGGAACAAAAAACACTTAGCTCTATGATGCACGAAAAGAGGGTCTTCTATCCCCCGGACGAGTTAAGTAAAAAGGCGTACGTCAAGAGCTTGAAGGAGTACAAAAAGATCTATCAGAGGTCCCTTGACGACCCCGAGGGCTTTTGGGAAGAGGCCGCCCAGCAGCTGGATTGGTATAAGAAATGGGACAAAGTCCTGATTGAAGATTTCGCAGAAGCCAAGCACGAATGGTTTGTCGGCGGTAAGCTCAACGTCTCGTATAACTGTCTGGATAGAAACCTCAAGACCTGGCGAAGAAACAAAGCCGCCCTGATCTGGGAGGGAGATACCGGTGACACCAAGACACTTACCTACCAGGAGTTGTACTACAACGTGTGCAAGTTTGCCAACGTACTGAAGAAGCACGGAATCAAGAAGGGGGACCGGGTATCCATCTACCTGCCTATGATTCTGGAACTGCCGATTGCCATGCTTGCCTGTGCCCGCATTGGAGCTATCCACAGCGTTGTTTTCGGTGGTTTCAGCGCCGAGGCATTGAGAAACAGAATATTAGACTGCGATTCGAAAATGCTCATCTGCGTCGATGGCTATTACCGCAGCGGTCGGATTATACGAAGTAAAGATAATGCCGATGAGGCTCTGCAAAAATGCCCGGGGGTGAAAGACGTGATTGTAGTCCGGCGGGCTCAGATTCAGGTGAATATGCAGACAGGTCGTGACTACTGGTGGCATGAGGAAATACAGGCTGGAGATGTAAGCCCGGTCTGCGAGCCTGAGGTGATGGACGCTGAGGACCCGTTGTTCATCCTGTACACCAGTGGTAGCACCGGAAGACCCAAGGGTGTTCTCCATACTCAGGCCGGCTACCTGCTTTACGCCTACCAGACCTTCAAGTGGATATTCGATATTAAGGAAGAGGACACCTTCTGGTGTACCGCCGATATCGGCTGGGTCACAGGCCACACGTATATCGTTTATGGCCCATTGGCTGCCGGCGCGACCTGCCTCATGTTTGAGGGTGTGCCCAACTATCCTCACCCTGACCGGTTCTGGGAGATGATTGAAAAGTACCAGGTCAGTATTTTCTACACCGCCCCCACTGCCCTCCGTGCCGTAATGAGAGAAGGGGACGCCTGGCCGAACAAGCATGACCTGAGCTCGCTACGCATCCTGGGCTCGGTGGGCGAACCGATTAGCCCCGAAACGTGGATGTGGTATTACAGCACAATCGGCAAAGGCAAACGCCCGATAGTGGATACCTGGTGGCAGACCGAGACCGGCGCTGCACTAATCAGCTCGCTGCCTGGAGCCACTCCCATGAAACCGGGCTCGGCTACGCTGCCGTTCCCCGGGATTGAGTTGGCCGTGCTCAGAGAGGATGGGTCGCCGGCCAGCGTAAATGAAGGTGGTAACCTGGTAATCAAGCGGCCATGGCCCGGCCTGATGCGCCGGGTCTACGGTGACCCGGAAAGGTTCAAGAATACCTACTTCGTCCGGTTCCCCGGTGTCTATACGACGGGAGACGGAGCCAGAGTTGACGAGGACGGTTACTACTGGTTGATGGGGCGGATTGATGATGTTATCAACGTATCGGGCCATCGCATAGGCACCGCTGAAGTGGAAAGCGCTCTGGTATCGCACACTAAAGTGGTTGAAGCAGCAGTGGTGGGTGTTCCACACGAAATTAAGGGGACGGGCATATATGCCTTTGTTACCCTGATGGCTAATGTGGAAAAGTCCGATGAGCTGAAAAAGGAACTGGTAGCCCATGTCAGAAAAGAGATAGGGCCCATAGCCACTCCCGACAAGATACAGTTTGCCGACGCGCTGCCCAAGACCAGAAGCGGTAAGATCATGAGGAGAATCCTGGCTAAGATTGGGGCCGGTGATGTCGATAACCTGGGCGACATAACCACCCTGGCTGACTCTTCAGTGGTGCAAACGCTGGTGAAAGAAAGGCAGGGGGGATAAGTCACCCTGTTTGCCTGCATGTTTGGTATAGACCGGATCAGGAACGGGCGGACCGGCATCTGCGGCCGGTGGTCATAACAGCCAAAGTAGCTATTCTATACTCCAAGTCGGATGGGTAGACAAAATGGGCCTGCTTGGGCAGCATTGTGACCATGCCATCTTCATTACACGAGGTTGGGGGGGGGCGGGGAAGAAACTTATGCAGAAGGCTTGATGCCCTTTCTCCGGTCTCTCAACTGCATTCTAGCGTGAATTCCAGGGACACCATCCTTTGCTAGGTGAAGGGCCCGGCTGTGCTACGTGGCGGTTATTCGCAATGATAAATGACAAAGCTCAAATGCCAAATCAAGCCCAAGGCTCAAATGTCAAAGATAGGGCCAAGTAACGAGGATCACCCTAACCTGAATCCTCTCCCGTCGAGGGAGAGGAGATTATGTCTTACAGCTCATAACTCCCCTAGCCCCTCTTACCTTAAGAGGGGGAATAGCTGAGAGATTGCCGCGGGCTTCGCCCTCGCAACGACTTCGTCGGATTGCCGCGTCCTTCTACTGAAGGACTCGCAATGACGATTCGCTCGAGAGAGGAGAGATTGGCCCTTATAGCTCATAACTCCCCCGCCTGCCAAAGAATTTGTTCGGCGGGCAGGCCTGACCCCTCTGATCCTTCGACCGCACTCAGGACAGGCCTTAAGAGGGGAACCCGTAATGACAAATGACAAAGCCCAAATGCCAAATCAAGCTCAAAGCTCAAATGTCAAAGATAGGGCCAAGTAACGAGGATCACCCTCACCTGAATCCTCTCCCGTCGAGGGAGAGGAGATTATGTCTTACAGCTCATAACTCCCCTAGCCCCTCTTACCTTAAGAGGGGGACTTCGGACGGCGAGGGGTGGTCGCACCATTCCCGGGCATTCTGAAAGAGCCTCAGCCATGGGGAAGCCCACAGGTGATGAGCCCCGACATCGGACTGCCATTTCCTGGTTTTCCATTCTTCGGGTATCCATGGCCATTGCCAGAGCAAGAATGACCTTTCCGGATGCGGCATCATGGCCAGATGCCGGCCATCCGGTGAACAAAAAGACATTATGCCGAGAGGTGAACCGTTGGGATTGAAACGGTATTTTCCGGTTGGCGTCCATTCGTCATCAACGTAGGCCATGGGTGTTAGCCCCTGTTGCTGTGCATCAGACAGAATCTCCGGGTTTGGACAGTGAAGGCACCCCTCGCCATGGTCTGTCCATATGCCGAGAACCGATCCTTCCATGCCTTTCAGCATTATCGAAGGGCTTTTGGAGATTCTTACCATCCCCCAATGAGACTCAAATCTGCCCGAAGTATTTCGGATGAATCTGGGCTGCTCATTTTCGGGAATTCCCTGCCAGGGCAGGATGCCGAGGAGTGCCATGAGCTGACAACCATTGCAGATGCCCAGCGAGAAGGTGTCTTTCCGATTGAAGAAGTGATGAAACATTTCATGGAGCTTCGGTTTGAATCTAATGATACCGGCCCAACCTTTAGCCGAATCCAGAACATCTGCATAGGCGAACCCGCCGACAAAAGCAACTCCCCGAAATCTGTCGAGGGTAATTCTCTCTTCCGCTAAGTCGGTCATGGCAATATCCCAGGGTTCGAACCCAGCCCAAAAGAATGCCGAGGCCATTTCCCGGTCGGCATTGCTGCCTTCTTCACGGATAATAGCCACTTTGGGCTTATCCGTCCGGTTAAGTATTTCCGGGGGCGTGGCCCCAGGTTCAAGAGTCAGCCGATATCTGAGACCAGAACGATTGCGATACTGTACCTGCTCTCTGGCAACTACAGGATTCATCTGCTCTTCTTCGAGACGGTCACTGGTGGCTTCCCACCAGGAAAGGAGCTCTGCGGTACCAATATCTAACGCGATGCTGCTGCCATGGCGGATAATTACCTGTTTTTCTCTTTCAGTATTTCCCAGTATAAGGAAAGGAATACGGTATTCGCCGAGAATGCTCTGAACTGGTTTCTCATTGGCGGCAAGGCATTCTATGACCAATCCCAGCTCTTCGCAGAAAAGCCGAGGTACAACTGCTTCTTTATCAGTCAATTGAATCGAGATTCCGCAATTGCCGGCCATTGCCATCTCTGCCAGGGTGGTAATTAGACCGCCATCGCTTCTATCATGACAGGCTAGAATCAGACCATCGTCCAGCATTCGCTGGACGGCATCGAACGCACTTATGAGAAGCGAGGGGTTATCTACATCCGGCGAATCATCGCCAATCTGGCCGAAAGCCTGAGCCAGAGCTGAACCACCAAGACGATTTCTACCCTCAGCCAGATCGATAAAGACCAACTTGCTTTCCCCGGGTCTTTTGATATCCGGAGTTGCCTTCTTGGAAATGTCGGGCATGGTCGCATAGCCGGAGATCACCACTTCCCCCGGTGATTTCACGTTTTCGTTGCCAACTTTGGCGGCCATCGAGATACTATCTTTGCCGCCGTCAGCCGCAATCCCAAGCGTGGTCATCAGTTCCGCCATTGCTGTGGCGGCGTCGTAAATCCTGGCTCCTTCACCGGGCAGTTTAGCTGCCCACATCCAGTTTACCGAGCATTTGATGTGGCCAAGAGAGCTGATTCGGGCTGAAACCATGTTCGTCAGCATTTCGCCGACGGACATTCGTGCACCAGCCTTTTCATCAATGAGCATCTTTATGGGTTGTTCGCCGATGGCAATCGCTGCACCAGTCAGTCCGAAATGACTTTGAGCAACTACTGCCACATCAGAAACCGGGAGCTGGAGAGGCCCGCAACACTGTTGCTGAGCAATCAACCCGGTTACGGCCCTATCAACTTTGCGCACCAGGAAGCCCTTCGAGCCGACAGAGGGTAAGCGCAGAATAAGTCTTGTTGCTTCTGCGACGGTCAATTCTTGAGGCAACCGCAGGGGTTTCAGTTTCCTGGGAACCCTCTCGATAATATATGATTTTTGGGGCAGCTCACCCAGGATTCTATCGAGAGGAAGGTCGACCGGCGTGGATTTCTCTTCTTCATCGAAGACTACGATTCGTCCGTCTTCTGTGATCTCTCCTAACACCTCACAGTTGACTTTCTCCCTACGGCAGATTGCCGAGAATTCGTCAATTCTCTGCGGGTGAATGAGGAAGGCACAGCGCTCTTGATATTCAGCGCACCAGATTTCAGCAACAGACAGCGACAGGTCGCCAAGTCTGATACGTCGAATCCCGACGCTGCCACCGGCAGGGTCTGTGATTTCGGTCAGAACATTGGCGGGTCCCCCGGCACCCTGGTCGTGAACAACCAGGACCGGGTTTTCGTGGCCCATTTCCACGCAGGCCCTGATTACCCGGTTGAGCTTGTTTTCCATTTCGGCATCTCCACGCTGGACTGCATTGAAGTCAAGCTCGGCGATATTTTCTCCCTGCAACATGCTGGAAGCCGAACCACCGCCCATTCCGATTCGATAAGCAGGCCCGCCGACCTGGACAATAAGCATTCCCCTCTTAGGCTTTTCCTTTTTGGTGTGTCGAGCATCCATTTGACCGACGCCGCCTGTAAACATAATCGGTTTAACCCAGCCCCTGCGCTCGTTATCCGGCAATATCTGCTCAAAGGTCCTGACAAAACCCTGAATTATCGGTTCCCCAAACTTATTACCATAATCCGAAGCCCCGTTACTGGCTCCAATCAGGATTTCCAGTGGTGAAGCCAGCTCGAAGGGATAGGCAAGTCCGACCGGTTCCCCGGGGATGGGGTGGTCCGGAATGTTCAATGCTGCCGAACAGTAACCGGCAGTACCGGCAATTACCAGGGAACCTCGCCCGGTAGCATGGCCGTCACGAATCCTCCCACCGGTGCCGGTTGTGGCTCCCTGGAATGGCTGGACCCCACTGGGATAGTTATGGGTTTCAGCAGTAAAGACGAGATGATAGTCGAATTGTTTAGAAACAAATGCCGAGCATGTGCCCGGGTGCCGGGGCGTGATGGTCTGAATTCTGTAACCCCGGATGGCGCTCGAGTTATCACTAAAAGCAATGATGCTATTTGCCGGGTTTCTAAAGAGAGTCGATTTGACAACCTGGAGTAAACTGTCAGGGACCTGCCGGCCGTCAATGACCAATTTCCCTTTGAAGAACCAGTGACGCGAATGCTCGCTGTTGTTGTTGCCGAGCATGAACAGTTCCACATTGGTAGGATTTCGCCGCAGAACTTTTGTGAATAGATTCAAGTAGAATCCAATGTCCCATTCATCCATGCCGAGTCCGTTCTCCCGATTGAACTTTGTCAACTCAGCAATTCCGCCAGTCATTAACGAAACATCGTAGACTTTCTCCGGCATAGCTTTGGTGGCGAATGATTTCAGAGGTTGGCGATAAGGGGATTCGGTCATCCGGTCATGGTTCCTGGCGATGAAATCATCCCTATCAATCTCCGACGACAATAGATGCCGTCTTGACCGTTCTACCCGGGTAACCTTTTCGATTCCACATGCGTGGCAAATGGCTACGGCATTAGTAGAATATGCCGTCTCAAAGTCCAGACGAGGGCCGACCTCGATTACGTTCTTAACTGGTTTTAGAAAAGACTTCTCCCCCAGATGTTCAATCTCAAATGTCTCGGCAAGCAACCATCGCAATACTCTCAAGTCCCCGGTGGTGAGCGGAGCCGAGGTTTCGATATTGAAACAGTATTCAAAATCCGACTTTATCAATCGGTAGAAATGTCTAACCTGCTGCATTATGCTATCTCCTGTGCGGCCATCGTACTAGCTCGAGTGCGTCATAATGTCTGCCAGTTCCCTACTGCTGTAGCCATTTACTATAGTATGTCCACTACTCGTATTCGTCTAATCTATATCCGTATTCGGGCATTTCCCTGTCGTCCACATATACTGTGCTGCCATCTATTTGTACACGTCCCTGCGCTATCAAATCGTGCACAGCAAACGGATAGATCTTCCAGTCACCTGCTACCTTGAGCGCCTCTTGCAGGTTTTTACATATAAGTTCCATCACATCAGGCAATTCTGGCCCCGCTTTCGCCTCAAAGTCTTCATAGTTATCTATGCCACGAGTTGTTAGGTAACTAGTTATTTTGTGTAAGCCCTCTAGTAACTCCTCCCTACCTGCCAATGTTGATTTGTCTATTGCTTGCAGGATGTTAATAGGCCTGGATTGCACTAACACAGGTCCTGTGTCCTGGCCTTTGTCAACAAAGAACAGGCTTGACCTTATCACTTCATCTCCAGCTATTATAGCTTTGGCTGACGGCACCCAGTGCAGACCATGGTAGCCCTTGGTGGTATCTCCGGGATGCACATTAAGAATTCCGGGATAATATCTGTCTACAATGAAGTCGCTAAGCCATTGATCATAACCGGCGAGACATACCAGATCAGGTTCTCCGCCAATTCTGTCTTCTATTAATGCGCACAGTCTCTGTTCGTATTCTACCCTTTCCGGACAATTTCTAGGGATATTTCCTGAACCGTATCTTTTCCTGGCATCCTTGAGATAAGGTATGTGACTGAGTTCGATCACCTCATGTTTGTTTGATCTGGCTATCGAGACTCCGCCACAGCCGGGTCTGTTTGTGAATACGATGTAGTAATGATTGACGTTCCTGGCGGCTATCTCTCTGTAGTTAGTACCGGAACCGGAGAGAAAGCAGGCAATTGTCATTCTGACCCCACATTTGACGGGGTCGTAGACTAATTGCTTCATAAATCCATTATACCCTTATCAAGAGACTTTGGGACGGCGTTTGATTTCGCCGGCGTTCCAGGGACACCACAAACTACTTACTGATAATATCTAAGATAGCGGTTGCTCTCTGAGCAGGGGTTGTTCACATCAATTAGCCAGACCGACGATCGAGGTTTTTCCCTCGTGCGAGCGATAGGCCGATTTCAAATGCAGTCAATTAATCAATAAGACCTGGAAAACCAAAACGGAGATATGGTGGTAAAATGACATATTCAAATCTTAGGGAGGCAATGTAAATTGAGAAGCGATCTTGATAAGCTAATGCGAGACTACCGTCTAGATGCTATTGTTGCCTTTGGATCAGGGTCAGATCCGGCATTTAACTACCTGACAGCCGGCTCTGACATTCAAGATGCAATGTTCACGAAAACGCCAGGTGAGAAAGCCAATATATGGTTAGGATCTTTAGAAAGAGAGGGCGTTAAGAGTCCAGATTTTGTAACTCACATTTTCGATCGTGCTTTATTTAGACGAGTGTTCTCTGAAACCGGCAGTTATGAAAAGGCTGAATTGGAGATATATCTCCAGGGTCTTGAGTTTCTTAAGAAAGGTATTAAGCGAGTTGCTCTATACGGTCGAATGGAGTTTTCGTTTAGCTGTTTGCTTAGAAATGAGCTGAATAAAAGGTACCCCGGCTTGGAGATCGTTGATGATGGAACACCTACTCTGGTAGACCGCCTGAGAGCGACAAAAAGTAGCGAAGAATTGGCAAAGATAATTGAAATTGGCCGGAATACCTCCCGAGTAATGATCGAAACCCGCGACTATATACGATCTCATAAAATCAGCGAGAACCGTTTCATAAAGACCGACCATTCACCTTTAACCGTGGCCGACGTCAAGAGATTCACTCGTTCCAAGCTCTTTGAGCAAGATCTCGAGGACAGTGAAGGAATGATTTTTGCTCCCGGTAAACAGAGTACTGTAGGTCACAATACCGGGGAACCGGATACACCAATACTGCTGGGAGTACCAATTATATTCGATTTGTTTCCGAGAGAAGCCAGAGGCTACTATCATGATACGACACGTACATGGTGCTTCGCGGATGCTTCTGACTACCTTCTCAAACTCTATGAAGATGTTCGCGGCTGTTTTGATTTTGTTGTGAGCAAAGCTGTTCCCGGGATATCTTCGGGTAACCTTCAAGAACTTGCGTGTGATTATTTTCGCGAAAGGGGTTATCCAGTCGTTAAGGATAATCCCAACACAATAGACGGCTATACCCACTCATTGGGGCATGGGATAGGTCTTGCGGTACATGAACCGCCATATATGGGAATAGGAGATAAAGACATATTGTCCAAAGGGAACGTTTTTGCGATAGAACCCAGCCTTATTGATACAAATCGGGGACTTGCCGTACGTATTGAAGACACCTTCTATATAAACAACGATGGAAAAGCAGTCAGCATAACCAATGTTCCCTATGATTTGGTAATTCCAGTTAAGTAGTATTCAGACGATGAGCGCCTGCTCCAGGTCCTCAATCAAATCGTCAACATTCTCCAGGCCAACTGATAGCCTGATAAGTTCATCGCTGATCCCCACCTTCCGTCGATAGTCCCTGGACATCGAGTCGTGACTCATGGTAGCCGGATGCTCGGCAAGAGAAGCGACGTCACCCAGCGATCCCGCCAGAGAAAAGACCTCGAGCTTTCTTAAGAAGGTATTAGCACCCTGAATACCACCTTTCTGTTCAAAGGACACCATCCCGCCAAACCCTTTCATCTGTCTCCTGGCGATTTCGTGTCCTTTATGGGACTCGAACCCGGGATAGAGCACCCTCTTTACTCTGCGATGCCCTTTAAGATAGTTTGCCACGGCAAAGGCATTTTCCTCATGCTGCTTCATCCTCACCGGGAGTGTCTCAATCCCGCGAAGCACCAGCCAGCAGTCGAAGGGGGCAGCACAGGTCCCCAGGGCGTTAAGTAGAAATTGGACTTTCTGACTCAGTTCATCAGTGGTGGTTACTACAGCGCCACCGACAACATCGCCATGCCCGTTGAGATACTTGGTGGTAGAGTGGACAACAAGGTCAACTCCATGTTCAATCGGCCTTGAGAAATACGGGCTGGCAAAGGTATTATCTGCTACCGTCAGCAACTTGTGTCTCCTGGCAATGTCGGCTACCATCTCAATGTCAACGATATTGAGCAGCGGATTAGAGGGAGTCTCCAACCACAGCATCCTGGTATTGGGCTTTATCGCTTCTTCTATTCTTTTCCGGTCATCCATTCTAAGAAAGGTAAACTCGAGACCAAAGGCAGGCATCACATCCTTAAATAACCTGTAGGTCCCTCCGTAGATGTCGTCCTGCGAGATCACGTGATCGCCGGTTTTCAGAAGGTGCATAACTGTCGTCTCAGCCGCCATACCGGTGGCGAAGGCGAAGCCAGCTTTCCCTCCTTCCAGCTGAGCGATAGTATCCTCCAGAACCTTCCTCGTTGGATTTGCCGCACGGGAGTAGTCCCACCCCTTTGTCTTCCCCACATCCTCAAACACGAATGTCGATGTCTGGTAGATGGGCACCGAAATGGCCCCGGTTGCTGCATCTGGCCTATCTCCGGCATGAATAGCTATCGTTTCAAATCTCATATTTCCCCTCCTTGTCTGAATGTCGCTTCTGTTATTGTCTTCTCCAGTGATCCGTGTATGGTGGACGCCGTTCCACTGACGCTCTCTAAGACTGTCAGAAGTTCCTCCGGTTTGTTCCGCTCTCTAAAGACGAACCTGACAGCTTCCGCCAGCAGGTCGGGTAAGTCACCGTGTTCCAGATCCATGACTGGTTTTCGATAGGCCTCCATATTAGAGATTTTCGCTGAAGTTATCAACCGCCCGAAAACAGAAGGGTGCCTCTGCTGGCGGTGCTCATGGAATCCATTCGGTAGCGGGGGCTGGATTCGAACGAGTAGCCCTTGTTGTGTACAATCCCGACATAGGTAACACTTTTATCCGGACACATGGGTTACACTTTTAGCATGAGGCAATCCTAAATGTTCTTTCATCCAGAATGCCCGCCGGGTAGAAGCTGA
>Ga0299912_10001961_pt1 | contig 16792 bp, 3 predicted proteins | sample RVTome_2_FD_207667 | JGI IMG/M metagenome (GOLD analysis project Ga0299912, IMG submission 207667) | Soil microbial communities from uranium-contaminated site in the Upper Colorado River Basin, Wyoming, United States - RVT95D214 (version 2) ... | reverse complement strand
TGTTCCGGCATCGGGGTGGGGTACCAGAGCACTCCCACTGCCTACCTCTACAGCAACACCGTGTACAACTGCACCCGTGGGTACAACGCCAACGATGGTGCAACCGTCGTTGCCAAGGACAACATCGCGTACAGCAACGGCGACAACTACTACATCGCCGGCACTGGCACGTTCGGTGCTGCCAGCAGCAACAACCTCTCCGGCCCCAGTTCCGACGCGCAAATGCCTTCCACAGGTGGCCGCAACGGAGTACCGGTCACCTTCGTCGCTCCCACCGCGACTCCAAGGGACCTTCATCTCGCCTCATCCGACACCGGCGCCCAAAACTACGGAGCGAATCTAGCTTCTGACGCCAGCCTGGCCTTCTCCACTGACATTGACGGCCAAACCCGCCCCGGCACCTGGGACATCGGGGCGGATGAATACATGCCGGCGTTCAGTACTGGGTACCGTTCCATCGGCACTAACACCGGGACGCTCTACAGCACCGGCAACGCCTCGATCAACATCGGCACGACGGCAGTTACCTTCGGCGGTGGGGCGAGCCTCCCTGTGCCCACAGCGGTTGGTGCTGTGGGACAAGGGGACAAGCTGATCATCGGATCGGAGACGTTCTACATCCTTTCGCGTGACGACGCTATCCATGCGACGGTGCAGACGGCAGCGGCCTCGACGCACAACAACGAGGCCTACACCATCACCCGAGCCTACAACGACATTCAGAGTTGGGAGACCGGCCAGCAGGGCGACATGGTGGCGGGGAACCGGATCGCGGTCGGGGTCGCCTACAAGGACGGCGTCTTCTCGCCCACGACCCAAACCACGATCGACGGCTCGACCACCGATGCCAACCATTACATGTGGCTGACAGTGGCCCCCGGCCAGCGGCACAACGGAACGGCTGGGACCGGCGTTATCGTCGATGGCACTGGTATGGGAGCCTCAGCCGGCCACTTGTTCAATGTGAGGGACCCCTTTTTCAGAATGGAATGGCTCGAGATCAGAAACTACCCCGGCGCCACAGCGATCGGAGAGCCGATCATCCTGGGCGAAACGTTCGCCGGGAACAATCTCTTCTCAGACCTGATCATTCATGACTACACCAGCGAAGGCGGTACTCGGGGCGCGTTCAATGTCTACGAAAACGCCACCGTTCGAAACAGCATCATTTACAAGGGTGACGTGGGAATCAGGACCTACAGCAACGGCCTTCTCACCCTCACCCTCCAGAACGTGACGATCTACGGGATGACCGGCGACGGTGTGTCACATAATGCCGGGACACTCTTTGTTAACAATACGATTTCAGTGGGCAGCAGTGGTGGGCAGGACTTCGACATCGACAGCGCTACGGTTGACTCAAGCTCGGGTTACAACCTGTACAGCACGGTGGCTGGTGGCGTTCATCCCGGGACCAACAATCAATCCCCCCCCGCAAGCCTAGAAGTGCTGTTCATGTCCATCGTCTCCGGGTCGGAAGACCTGCATCTTGAGTTCAGCGGTCATAACGCCCTCAACAACGGTTTGGATCTCTCCGCCTCGTTCACCGATGACATCGACGCCGAAACGCGTCCGACGGGTGCAGGCACCTGGGACATCGGGGCGGATGAACAGGTGGTCGTGGGTTCGCCGGTCACCGAGCGGTGGGGTGAGAACAGCAATTGTGATTATGCGGGTGTGCAAGACAGCTATCTCGATCAAGGCCAGCCGAACTACAACAACGGAGCAGAGACATTACTACGCGTTGGAGACGAGACGGGCTCCCGGGCAGATCGAACAATTGTCAAATTCGATTTTTCGAACATTGGAATCACCGATTCCAGCCAGATCGCTTCTGCATATCTTTACGTGAGGACCAATGATAACCCGGTTGTTGGAAACGTCACTGTGGATGCGTTCCGGGTCAAGAAGGATTGGAATGAAGGAAACAAGTCCTATGCGCAGGCGACACAAGATGAGGTGACATGGACCTACGAGTATTACAACACGACCGCCTGGACCGGAGCAGGCTGCGATAACTCTGCAGACCGGTCAACCACGTCCGATGGGACACAGACGTTTTCTGCCGCAGGTACCTGGTACACCTGGAACGTGACTGATTCTGTGAGGTACATGTTTGCCAATGGCCAATACTACGGATGGATTCTGAAAGGTCAGAGCGAGGCGACAGCGAAGTACTGGCGTCTCTACAGTAGTGAAAATGCTAATGCCAGTTATCGACCCTATCTGGAGATCACCTACGTTCCGGGTGCGCCCTCCGCGCCCGTCGCAACCGCCGCGACCAGCGTAACGGCGACGACCTTCTCGGCCAACTGGAACGCGTCGACGGGAGCGACCGGATACTATCTCGATGTCGCGACTAATAGTGGCTTCACCTCGTTTATCGAGGGCTACGAGAACCTCGACGTGGGGGCCGTGTTGACGTTCCCGGTCTCGCACTGGAGCATCACCCCCGCCACCACCTACTACTACCGGGTGAGGGCGTACAACGGGAACGGGACGAGCGGGGACTCGAACACCATCAGTGTGACGACCCTTGACGCGCTCATGCTGGGGAACCACACCTTGTGGCAGGTCATCAACAGGTTTGTTCCGGTGTCGCCCCTGACCAACGTGCTGTTCCGCTTCAACCTGAGCCGTGGGGGGACCGTCACGGTCGACACTTTGCGGGTGAACTTCACGACCACCGGTGGTGTGGCAAACGGCGACGTGTCCGCCGGCGCGCTCTACCGTGACGTCAACAACGACGGATCGGTTGACGGTGGAGACGCGCTCATCGAGGGGGGTGTCACGCCGGTTGCCGGTGTCTTGACCTTCATCAACGACTTCAGCCCTGACGTGAGTGGGACCAACTACCTGGTTCGCGTCACGGTGGCCAACCTGGCCGTAGGCGACACCACCACCTTCTCCGTGGCCGCCGCCGACATCGACGTGGTGCCGGCCGTCGCCAAGTTGTACTCGATCTCCCCTGCGACGCACACGCGGCTGAGCGTGACGGCACTCTACCGGAGCGTCGGCACGACGGCTACCGCGCTGGCGAGCGGCTCGAGCAACGGGTTGACGGTTTCGGGATCCACAGCCACGTTCGACAGTGGTCTGCCCAACAACATCGGCGTCGGCGATGTCATCCAATACGACTCCGACACCAACGGAACGATCGACGCGCTCGCGTTCGTCCATGGCCGTACGTCGTCAACGGTTTACACCATCAGGAACAGCGTCGGGGGCACCCCCACGGCAACGGCGGCAAAAGACAACGACTGGGCGATCTACCGCGCCTACACCTCGCTGGCCAACTGGGAGAGCCAGAACGAGAACACAAATATCAGCGAGCCGGTAGAGGATGATGTCAACCCCTCGTTGAATCTTGTCACTGCCGACAGCCAGCTCAACGTGGCCTGCTACGGCGATGGGACCGATTCGGTTGCCGTCACCATCAATGGCTGGACCACAGCGGCCAACAACTACATCAACATCTTCACTCCGTACCTGTCGTCCGATGTCGGACTCGCGCAGCGACACAGCGGCAAGTGGGATGCGGGGAGGTACCGCCTGGTTGCGTCCGTCACCTACGGCGGCGTGGTCACAATCAGCGACGAGTACGTCCGGATCGACGGGCTGCAGATTGAGAACCGCGCCGGCACTGCAAGCAAGGATTGTCAGGAGAACGCGCTGCGAATAGCCGGCGTCGCTGCGGCTTCAGACATTCACATCAGCGGCAACATCCTTCGGGCCACCAATCAGGGAACGTCCTGTAGCGACTCGGATATCCAGGGTGCAGCTGGCATTCGGCAAAACACCAGCACCGGGGTCGTCAAGGCCTGGAACAACGTCATCTACGGCTGGGGGAGCGGTTTTGCCCAGGACTGGATAACCAGTGGTGGCGTGACCCTTTACGACAACACGATCATTGACAGCGTCGCCAGGGGTATCTCTCTTGGCGGCGACAATGTCGGCAGCTACAGGGTCGCCAACAACCTGGTTCAGGGAGCGAGTTCCGATTACGTGATCGACGTCGGGCTTTCCCTGGACTACTCCGCAACGAACCTGTCCGATGATGCCACCTCGCCTCAGGTTGCGCTGAGGAACAAGGTTGTCTCGTTTGTCGATGCGCTCAACAAGGACTACCACCTTGCCGCTGGTGACACCAGCGCCAAGGATCAGGGTACAGACCTGTCCTTCGACCCCAACCAGGCGTTCTCGGTTGACATCGAGGGTCAGAGCCGGCCCTTCGGTTCGGCCTGGGACATTGGCGCAGATGAGTATGTGACCGGGCTCTTTGCGTACCGCAGGCAGATCACGATTGGCGACGCCACAACGCCGGCAAGCTGCACGACCGACCTGTCCAACTTCCCGGTGCTCGTAAAGGTCACCGATAACTCCCTGATGAGCGCGTCAAACGGGGGCCATGTCGAGAGTCCCAACGGCTACGACATCATTTTCCGCGCCCTGGACGGCACGACGCAGCTCGACCACGAGATCGAAAAGTACGTCGCAACCACGGGTGAACTCATCGCCTGGGTCCGCGTCCCCACGCTTGTCTACAACGCCGAGACCACGATCTACATGTACTACGGCAACGCGGGGGTCGCAGCGCCCACTGCCAACCCGGCCGGGGTGTGGGACACCAACTACAAGGGCGTGTGGCACCTCAAGGAAAGCGGCAACGGCACGCCAAGCGAATACGACGACTCGACCCAGTACGCCAATGACGGCCAGGGTGGTCGGGGCAGTCCGTCGTACGTTCCCAAGCAAACCGGGGGGCAAATCGGATTCGGGCAACAGCTCGACAACCTCGTCGACGGCAAGTACGACCTGGTCGATGTCGGCAACGGCTCGGCCCTGAACATCACAGGCACCCAGATCACCCTCGAGGCGTGGGTCCGACATAACTTGAGCGCCCCCTTTGCGCACGACTCCTGGGGGATTCTCAACCGCAAAGGTTGGTCCAGCGGCTACCGCCTGCTCATGCAGACCAGCGGATATGGGTGCGCACCGCTGTGCATCCATTTCGGCCTGGGAGAAGCTGGGACCTTTCTTGGTACCAATACGTTGCTGACGGCCGGCACGTGGCACCACGTGGTCGGAACCTACGACGGGTCGTTGGTGAGAGTCTTCATCGACGGGGTGCAGGATTCCAGCACGTGGTCGAAGACGGCCGCCCTCACGGCACCGCCACCTCCTGAGGATCACGTCTGGATCGGCTACGGCGATCAGCCGACGGATGTTGGATGGAGCTCCGAGTGGGACGGCCAGATCGACGAGGTCCGCATCTCCACCGTCGCCCGCTCCACCTGCTGGATCCAGACCCAGTACAACAACCAGAGCACTCCCACGGACGTGGACCTGGGCGGCGAGCAGGTGGTGGATTCCACGTACACCTACCACCAGGCCATCACCATCGCGAACGCGATGACGCCCCCGAGTTGCACGAGCAACCTCGCGAACTTCCCGGTCCTGATCGACACAACGAACTGGGCGACCGCGGACAAGAACGCCCTGAGGACGGTCGGCAGCGGCGGCCACGTTCAGAGCACTAACGGCTACGACATCATTTTTCGGGACACCGGCGGACTCCAGTTGGATCACGAAATTGAAAGTTACAGTGGCTCGACAGGCACTCTGGTTGCCTGGGTCCGAATCCCGAGCCTTAACCCGAGCGGTGACACGACGATTTACATGTACTACGGCAACTCGGCGATCACATCACCTACCGCCAACCCCACCGGAGTGTGGGATTCTGACTACAAGGGTGTCTGGCATTTGGGTGAAAGTCCTAATGATGGTGTGGCTGGGCATTATGACTCTACTTCCAATAATAACCATGGCACTCCGCAAAACTTTCAAGATGGAGGACCTGGATCCACTAATGCCGTAGGGCGAATTGATGGCGCCGATAATTTTGGTGGGGATGATGATTATGTGAGTATTCTGCCTTCAGCCTCATTGAATATCACCACTGACAAAATAACAATAGAAGCATGGGCGAAGTTCGATGCTACGTTTGATAGTAGTGCTACCCAAGATCAAACTCTTATTGATGGGGGCGGTAAAATAGAGTATTGGTGGGCAGAAGAGGATGGAAAACTACACTTTAGTCTAAATACGGGCAGTTGGTCTGCCCTTCTAAGTACCCGAAGTAGTTGGACTGGTGGTACATGGTATCAAATAGTTGCTGTTTACGATGGCGCAAATAGATACTTATACGTTAATGGTGCATCAGATAATTCAGGTGCTTTGACTGGAAATCTGATCAGCACAGCTTCTGGTCTTTTCATCTCAAATCTTTCAGCAATTAACCCCAATGAAGGTCCCTTCGATGGCATCATCGACGAGGTCCGCGTCTCCAATACCGCTCGCGACGCCTGCTGGATCAGCTCCGAGTACAACAACCAAGGCAGCCCCGGGACTACCATCACCACGGGTGGCGAGCAGGTTGATCCCTCCACGTACGACTACAACCAGCCGATCACGATCGCGAACGCAATGACGCCCGGAAGCTGCACGGGCAATATCGCCAATTTCCCGGTCCTGATCGACACGACAAACTGGGCTGCGGCGTACAAGGATCCCCTGAGGACCGCGCCCACCGGCCACGTTCAAAACGCCAATGGTTACGACATCATCTTTCGGGACAGCAGCGATCTCCAGCTTGACCACGAGATCGAGAAGTACGACGGTGCGACCGGCACGCTCGTCGCCTGGGTCCGCATCCCGATGCTCGCCTACAACGCCGACACCACGATCTACATGTATTACGGCAACTCGCTGATCACCACGCCAACCGCCCGGCCGACCGGCGTGTGGAACACCGGTTACAGGGGCGTGTGGCACTTGAGCGAGACGTCGGGCACGCACTACGACTCGACGGGTAATAACAACGACAGCACCTCGGTGACCGTCACCACGCAGGGCTCGGCAGCCGGAAGGGTGGACGGCGCGGACTATTTCGACGGGACCCCCACCAATGACTACATCACCGTTGCCAACACCGGGTCGAGTCTGAACGTCGGACAGGCCTATACCCTCGAGGCATGGATCAAGAGAGATGGAACGGGTGTGGATGGACTGCTGACCAAGGCGTACTCCGACCAGTACAGTTTCAAACTGGCCATCGATGGCTCGAATCGTCTGGAGTTGTACGTCAACAACGGATCCGGTTACGACTCTGTTGCGGATGGCACACTCAACGACACATCCTGGCATTACGTGGGAGGGTATTCAAACGGCTCAAACCTGAAGGTCTTCATCGATGGGACCATCCTCGCCGCTTCTGGGGCGACGCCCGCTTCCATTCCGTATGATTCCAACGGCGGGTATATAGGCGCAGGGAGATGGAGCAGTAACCCGACCGACTACTTTGACGGCATCATCGACGAGGTCCGCATCTCGAGCGTTGCGCGTGATTCCTGCTGGCTCGGCACGGAGTACAGCAACCAATCCACTCCAGACACCTACGTCACCCCGGGTGGCGAGGGGACTGAACCGGCCGTGTACACCTCGCAGCGGACGATCACGATCAGGGATCTGATGACGCCCGCGAGCTGCAGCACCGACCTCTCGAGCTTCCCGATCCTGATCGACACGACGAACTGGGCTGCCGCCGACAAGGAAGGCCTGAAGACGGTCGCCAACGGCGGCCAGGTGGAGAGTTCGAACGGCTACGACATCATCTTCCGGGACGCCAACGATCTCAAGCTCGACCACGAGATCGAGAAGTACGACGGCGCCACGGGCACCCTGGTGGCGTGGGTGAGGATCCCCACGCTCGCCTACAACGCCAACACCGTCATCACCATGTACTACGGCAACAAGGGCATCGCGGCACCCACGGAGAATCGTACCGGGGTTTGGAGCGGTGGCTTCAGTCAGGTCTGGCACCTTCACGAGACCACAGGGAATCATGTTGATTCGACATCAAACAATTACCTCGGAACGGTATCGGGGAACGTGACTCGAGGTGCCACTGGGCAGATCGACGGCGCCGATCAATTGGCTGGTCCTTCCACCACAACGTACGTAGACCTTGCGGATGGAGATTTCGGGAACAACCAGCCCTTCACGATCTCAGCATGGTTCAAGGTTGGAACCTTGACGCAATGGGCCGGCATCGTTACCAAGGGAAGGGAGATTCACCACGACTGGGTGGGCCTCTGGGAGACGGACACGTACCAGCTTTCCCTGGGCTGGGATGTCGTGACGACGGGGTACGGCAACTTGGATGGTAGCGTCCTCGCGGCAGGTCAGTGGTATTACGGAGTGGGCACGTTCGACGGGACACAGCGAAGGCTTTATCTGGACGGTTCTCTGAACGCGGGTCCAAGCGCTGGTACGTATGGCGGGATTACCGGGTCCAATACGAACATAGGCAACGATCGACTGAATGGCACGGCTAGCTCTTTCGACGGCATCATCGACGAGGTCCGGATCTCTCTGGGCACCGCGCGCGATGCCTGCTGGGTCGGGACCGAGTACAACAGCATGAAGTATGCAGGCGACACCAACTACATCCTGCCGGGCTCGGAGATCGAGCTGCTAGCGCCCACCGCGGTGGAGTTGGTCTCGCTGGATGCTTCTGAGGTCCCGGGTCGTGGCGTGCTGGTGTCGTGGCGGACGGGGTTCGAGGTGGACAATCTCGGGTTCCACGTCTACCGGGAGGTGGCCGGAGAGCGGGTGCGGGTCACGCCGTCTCTGGTGGCGGGCTCGGCTCTGTTGGCCGGGGCCGGGACGGCGTTGACCGCGGGTCAGAGCTACGCCTGGTGGGATACCTCGCCGGTCGCTGGTGCCAGCTACTGGTTGGAGGAGTGGGATCTTTCGGGTGAGAAGCGCTGGCACGGGCCGGTGAGCGTGCAGCCGGTATTGATGGGGGTCCAGGCCCAGGCGCTGTCGCTCCCGGCTGTGGGCGGGTCTGGTCAGACTTCTTCCCCGCTGCTCTCCGGGCTTGGGCAGGCGGTCCCAGGGTCGGTCGAGCACCGGGTGCGGCGGCGGTTGCGGCAGGGGGTCTCGACCAATGACGAGCGGTTGGCGGTGCAGTGGGGTCTGGCGAGCCGTCCGGCGGTGAAGATCCTGGTCTCGGAGGAGGGGTGGTACCGGGTGGGTCGGGAGGCGCTGGTGGGGGCGGGTCTCGACCCGGCTGTGGACCCGGGCAGCCTGCAGCTGTTTGCCGACGGGCAGCAGGTTCCGATCGTGGTGGATGGCAGCGGGATCGGGTTCTACGGTGAGGGCCTGGAGAGCAATGCGAGCGGGGTGCGGGTGTACTGGCTGGTCGGGGGGTCGGGGTCGGGTCTGCGCATTCCGGAGGCCGGCAGCGCCGGCGGGTGGTCGGAGGGGCCTGCGAGCTTCCCAGCCGAGGTCGAGCGGGCGGACCGGACGCTCTACTTCCCGGCATTCTTGAACGGTGAGGAGAGCAACTTCTTCGGGGCGGTGGTCAGTGCCACGCCGGTCACCCAGGCCGTGCGGGTGCCGCACGTCGAGCAGTCCAGTCCGGGTGAGCTGGTGATGCGTCTGGTGGGTGCCACGGTGGGTGCGCACCGGGTGGGTGTGGAGCTCAATGGCGTGCGGGTGGGCACGGTGGTCTGGGAGGGGATGACGGTTGGTGAGCTTTCCGTGCCGGTGGGTCCCGGGATGGTTCTGGAGGGGGACAACCAGGTCACCCTGACGGCCGAGGGAGGCGAGGGGGACATCAGCGCGGTGGAGAGCATCGGGGTGCGCTACGCCCACACCTGGCAGGCGGACGGGGACGCGCTCGAGTTCGCCCTGGGTGGGTACCAGCAGGTCGCCATCGGGGGGTTTGCGAGCTCCCAGGTCAAGGTCCTCGACATCACCGACCCGTGGGCGGTCCAGCTCCTGCCGGCCGAGGTGATCAAGGAGGGGGCGAGCTATCAGGTCACCGTGGGTGTCCCTGAAGCCGGTGAGCGGACCCTGCTCGCGGTGGGCACGGGTGGCGTCCGTCACCCGGTCGGGGTGCTTCCGAATCGGCCGTCGGCGTGGCATGCGTCCACCGAGGGTGCGGACCTCGTCATCATCGCCCACCGTTCCCTGCTCCCGGCGGTCGAGCCTCTCCGTGCCTTACGGGAGAGCCAGGGGCTCAAGGTCGCGGTCGTGGACGTGGAGAGCGTGTTTGACGAGTTCTCCTACGGGGCGCGGGACCCGCAGGCGATCAAGGACTTCCTGGCGTGTGCGAGGGAGTACTGGTCGCGGCCGCCGCGCTACCTGCTGCTGGTAGGGGATGCCAGCTTCGACCCCAGGAACTACCTCGGGTACGGGTGGGCGGACCTGGTGCCGACCAAGCTCCTCGACACCACCTACATGGAGACCGCCTCGGACGACTGGTTTGCGGACTTTGACGGGGACGGCATCGCGGACCTCGGGGTGGGGCGCATCCCGGTGCAGATTGCCTTGGAGGCCACGACTGCGATCAACAAGATCGTGGCCTACGACGGGGGAGCCAAGTTCGGGCGGGTGCTCTTGTTGGCGGATGTCAACGACGAGGACAACGACTTCGAGGGGTTGAGTGCCCAGGTCAAGGCGGTGGTGCCGTCGAGGGTGTGGGTGAGCGAGGTGTACCGTGGGCAGGTCGGGGACGCCGCGGCCCGGAGCGAGCTGGCGAGCCAGCTCAACCTCGGGCAGACCCTCATCAACTACCTCGGGCACGGCTCGGTCGCCATGTGGCACGCCAACTGGCTCACTGCCGACGACGCCTACGCCCTGCGCAACTACTGGTACCCGTTTGTGGTGACCATGACCTGCCTGAACGGGTTCTTCCACGGCCCCCAGATCGAGAGCCTGGGGGAGGCGCTTCTCGAGGGGCCGGGCGGGGCGGTGGCGGTGTGGGCGTCCTCGGGGCTGACCGAGTCCGCCGCCCAGATCCCGATCGACGAAGCGCTGGTGCGAGCGCTGTTCTCCGGCACCACCACCCTCGGGGATGCGACACGAGCCGCCAAGGCCGCCACCTCCGACATGGACGTCCGCCGCACCTGGATCCTCCTCGGCGACCCCACCACCAAACTAAGATAGCCCTCGCCACACCATCACAGGGGCCGGACGCTACGACCGCCCGGCCCTATTCGTGTGCGCAGCCGGGCGGGTGTGCCACGGTCGGCTGGCATCCGACTGACCTCGAGCTCTTTGCGAACTGACACTCGAAAGAGAGTCACACTGCACAAATCACCGCTTGACAGGCGAGCCCTGGGCGTGTCACTATGCAAAATGAACCCGCTTCTTGTGCATCGATGCATACAGAACCCCGCGCGCCAGGAAAGGCGCCGGCAGGCGAGTCGCGGCCCGGCCGGGCCGCAGGGGGACGACATGACGAGAAAGCAGGTGCTCGAACTGTGCAAGGCCGAAGGGGTGAGGTTCCTTCGGCTCACCTTCACGGACATCGACGGGATCATCAAGAACGTGGAGGTGCCGGCAACGCAGTTCGAGAAGGCCCTGGACGGGCAGATCATGTTCGACGGCTCCTCGATCGAGGGGTTCACCCGCATCGAAGAGTCGGACATGCTCCTGAAGCCTGACCCGGCGACGTTTGCTATCTACCCGTGGGCAACACCCTACGGCAAGGTGGGGCGACTGATCTGCGACATCTACAACGCGGATGAGACCCCGTTCGCTGGGTGTCCCCGCCTTGCGCTCAAGCGCATCGTGGAGCGCGCTGGCAAACGCGGATGGACGATGATGGCCGGGCCCGAGGCCGAGTTCTTCCTGTTTCACCGCGACCCGAACGGCAGACCGAACCATCAGGTCCACGACGTGGGCGGGTACTTCGACCTCACCCCGGTGGACCTCGGCGAGGAGGCGCGGCGGGACATCGTGGAGGTGCTGGAGAGGATGGGGTTCGAGGTGGAGGCCGCGCACCACGAGGTGGCCCCGGCCCAGCACGAGATCGACTTCAAGTACACCGACGCGATCACCACTGCCGACAACATCGTCACGTTCCGGTTCGTGGTCAAGAAGGTCGCCAAGGACCACGGGCTGCACGCGACGTTCATGCCCAAGCCGATCTACGGGGTCAATGGCTCGGGGATGCACACCCACCAGAGCCTGTTCGACCGGAAGGGCAGCAACGTCTTCTACGACCCCAAGGGCCCGCACCAGCTCTCCAAGGTCGCCCGCGGCTACATCGCGGGGATCCTCGACCACGCCCGCGCCTTCGTGGCTGTGACCAACCCGCTGGTGAATTCGTACAAGCGCCTGGTTCCCGGGCACGAGGCGCCCGTCAACGTCGCGTGGTCGGAAAAGAACCGGTCCCCGCTCGTCCGTGTGCCGGCGCGGCGCGGAACCGGCACGCGCTGCGAGGTGCGGATGCCCGACCCCGCCTGCAACCCATATTTGGCGCTCGGTGTAATGCTCGCGAGCGGCCTCGACGGGATCGAGCGCCGCCTCGACTGCGGCGAGCCGGTCAACCGCAACATCTTCGAGATGTCGGAGCGGGAGAAGCGGCGCCTCCGGATCAAGGAGCTACCGGCCAACCTCTCCGAGGCCCTTGACAACCTCGAGCGCGACAAGGTTGTCATGGCGGCGCTCGGGGAGCACATCTTCTCCAACTTCCTGCGCAACAAGCGCGAGGAGTGGCACCGCTACATCTGCACCGTGCACCCCTGGGAGCGCGACCAGTATCTCGAGGAGTACTGAGGGCACCAACGCGACATGATTGAAGCTGGAGCCACATCCGCCCGGCCGGATGTGGCCTAGGGGACGATCCAGTCTGAAACCGGCTCGAGAGTCGGCGGATCACCCTGCGTCACGCGGACGATGTAGCACCCCTTGGAGGCAAACCTGACGCCGGGGGCGAGGCTCAGGCGCGGGTAGACCGAGGTGGTCACGGAGCTGTCGACCATGTGCTCGATCCTCTCAATGAGGTAGTCGCGCGTGTAGTAGCCACGAAGCTCCTTGAGGGCATCGCTGGCGAGGGTGGCGGCGAAGAAAGCGCCGGTCTGGGCGCGTTCGTCCACCACTTTCAGGCCCCGGGCCTCGATCCAGGCCCGCGCCCGCGCGGTCCGCGCGCCTGCGGGTGACGGCGGCGCGTACGGCCAGATGAGCTGGGCACGCTTGCGCAGCGCGGGTGCAAGTGTACCGGGATCGTCCCCCAACAGGCTGGCGGGCAGGAAAACCCCGGGCACGTTCTCCGAGATGGAGGCCAAACCAGCGAGATCGGCCGTGCTGAGCCAGAGGACAAGCGCGGCGGGGCGCTGTTCGGAAATCAGACCTCGCCAGTAGCTGGCATCGGGTGGCGTGGGGTCACCGATCACCCGGTCCACGACGGCCACCTGCTGGTCGGCCTCGAGGGCGGCGCGGAAGGCGGCCGCGGGCACGGCGCCGCGCGGCTCCGCGCGGAACACCTGGACCACGGGCCCGGGCGGCGGCGCGTCGCGAAGGTGAACGGCGAGCGCCTCCGCCTGGAGCGTGAGACCACGGGAGAAGTAGATCGAGTAGTAGTCGCCTTCGGCGACGACCGGCAGGTCGGTGATCGGGAAGACGCACGGAATCTCGTTGGCCTCGCAGAACTCGTGAACCGGCCGCCAGTCGCCCGCGGTGATACCGGAGACCAGCGCGAAGACAGGCTCGGAACGGTAGCGCTGCTCGAGCTGGCGGGCCCAGCTCGAGGGCGGGCCGACGAGCTCCCAGACGTGCAGCGCCAGCCGCCGATAGGCCTGGTACTCGCGTCGCTTCTCCCAGCCGCTTCGTGTCTTCCTCTCGTCTTCGAGGCGTGAAGCCGAGTTCCTGTCCCGCACGAACGCTTCGAGGACACCCAGGAATGCGGCCCGGCGAGCGGGCGCAACGTCCGGCGTCACGACCGTCGCCAGGTGGACGATGCTCTCGCCGACCCCCGGTGATGCCGCGGAGGACAGCGATTTCAGATAGGCGACCAGCGCCAGCGCGTCGGCCTCGGAGAGCTCGAAGCGCGGCATGAGCGCCGCGAGCGTCCGGCCGCCGGGATCGACCCCTTCGCGGATCGCCCGCACCAGGGTCTCGTCGGTGTAGGCCGGACGTGTGCCGGGGCCGTGGCTTCGGCGCAGGGCGGTGTGCTCGCCGCCAAGCTCGACGGGGCGGTACAGAAACTCGCCGATCACCGGGGGTGCCACGGCCCCCGCCTCGCTCGCGCCGAACCCGCTCCGGCGGTGACAGGTCATGCACGAGGCCTGAAGTCCGGTGAAGGTGACGTCCCCCTGCACGACACCGCGAACCGGTTTGCCCGAAGGCAGCACGCCTTCCCGGTAGATTCGGCGGCCGGCCGCGAGGCGGAGGTCGTCCCCAGCGGGCGGCGCGGCAGCCGCAGAAGGGAGGACCGCCACGACGGCCGCGACTGCGGCGGTCCCGATACGCCAACGGGCCCGCCGGACGGCGGGCCCGTTGCCCCCCGCAGGGTGGCCGTCGGTCACTGCGCGACTTCCAGCTTCCTGTACTCGGTGAGAATCGCCTCCGCCTGAACCAGTCCCTCGACCCTTACCCATTGGGAGGCGCCGGGGCCGCGAAGGAATGTCAACGCCGCGTGGTTGAACTTGCTGCCGCGGTAGGCGTCGAAGGCTCTCTGAACCTCGTTGATCTGCTCCACGCTGCCGGTCAGGAAGTGCCACTGGGGCCCGGCCTCGTGACGGCGGGCGTAGTCGCGGAGCCGCCGCGGGGTGTCCTGCTCGGGGTCGATGGAGATCGACACCATTCGCACCTTCTCGCGTCCCCCGCCGAGACCTTCCTGGACCTGGGAAAACGTGGCGGACATCACGGGGCAGATCGTCGTACATGTCGTAAAAATGAAGTTCATCATCACTGGGGTGTCGGGGGCAAGCTCGTCCCGGAGCGCCACCTTGCGGCCGTCCATGCGCACGAGGGTGAGGTCGGGGATAGTGACCTCCTCGACCGAGCGCCGGTAGGTCGCCTGCGCCTGCGGCGCGGCGTCGGCGGCCGAGGGCGCGCAGCACGATTTCGTCGCATTTCCGGCCTTCTTGCTGTGCTCCTCGCTGGTGGCGGTGCCGGCGATGCCCAGGAGGAACGCGATCGCCAGTGCGCCGCCGGCGGCGCGCATTGTGTTGTGATGAACAAGTATGTCGTGACGCATTGGATCTGCCTCCTTCGTGTAGCCTACCTTGTTTGGACGAGGTCGACGCGGAGCAGTCGGCTGTCGTTGGTCCCAAGCAGGACGTTGCCGTTCACCTCCGTGACCATGGCGTCCACGCCGCCGGTGTTCGTTGTGACCCCGTCCGCGACGAGCGAGAGGCGCAGGCCACCGCCGGTGATGGTGCCGAGACCATACCCCTCGACGAAGCGGTTGACCTGCAGGTACTCGCCGGACCGGAGGGCGTGCGTACGGCTGGCGAGCAGGGCTCCGTCAGCCGAGAGGACGTCCACGAGGATGTTACTCGCGACCAGCGCTCCGGTCGCATCGGCCCGTGTGTTCTGCAGGATGAGGTTGCTGCGCATCCCGGGGCCGTGGCTGAAGCCGTAAATGCGGCCCTCGAAGGCGCCCCCGACCGCGTTTCCGGAGGCGCACGGCTGAATGGCCTGGCCGTACGTCACGACCTGACCGAGGGCGTCCACCTCCTCGGTGTAGGTTCTCATGAACGCGAGCGCCTCACCAACCATTGAGGCGAGCCGCAGGCTTCCCACCTGCGGGGGTCCGAGGAGAAAAGCGTCCTGCAGAATCTTCTCGGAGACGGCGGCCTGTCCGGGCGCGAGCGCGGCGATGGTCAAGGCGGCAGGCGTCGCGTTGTCGCGGCCCGAGGGATAGTAGGCGATCGTCGGGGAGAGGGCCTGCGTGCTTAGGCTGAGCAGGAAAACATCGCTGCGCCACTGGCTGCCGTTCGCACCGGCGAGGTGGGCCACGGACGGCAGCCACACCTCGTTAACCCCTGCGGAGCGCGGGCGCGCGAGGAAGTAGCTGGCGTCGTTGGTCGTGTTGTCGATGATGGTCGTGTAGGCCACGACGCGGCCGTTGGTGCCGGCGACTTCGAAGCGGTGGATGCTCTCCGCCAGCGTTGCCGCCTCCGGGTTGGCGATCAACCCCGGGAACGCCTGGCCGAACAGGTCGTCGAGCTGGTACCACGTGAGCGGTAGCACGTCGATCGCCCGCTCGACCTTGAGCACGCCAGCGCGGTCGTATCCCCTCACGTTCACGCGCGTGCAGTCCCAGTCGGTCGAGAAGCCGAGGTTGGTGCGGTAGCGGCCGGCCACCGCCGGGCCGGACAGCGAGCCCCCCGGCAGGGTCGCGGTGCTCCACCGCACGCCCGGGACCTGCTGGCCGTACCTCCGGACGTCGTCGACGCGGTTGTAGGTGTCCGCCGCGACCAGGAGCGTCGTCTCGTCGCCGGCGGTGACCTCCCAGTGGATGGCGCCGCTCCCGGTGATGCCGAAAAGAGTGCTCACGACGTCGGCCAGCGTGAGCGTCTGACCCGGGATGACCGTGAGCTGGCGCCCCTGCCCGGGATCGACCGTGCCTCCCCTCGGGCTGTAGTAGAGGACGACGGTCACGGTTGCCTGCGCGGCGTTGTGCAGGAACAGATCGGTGTGCCAGTCGCTTTCATGCAGCCCGCGCACGTTGGCGACACCCGCGACCACACCGGTCGTGCGGACCGCCTGTGATTCACCCACAGTGACGAGCCTCGTGTCCGGGGTGGGGTCGGCGGCGCCGTGGCTGTCGGTGGCGGTGAGGGTGACCGTAAAGCTGCCCGCGGTGGTGTAGGCGTGGGTCCCGGGGACGAGCTGGGTGGAGGTCGTCCCGTCGCCGAAGCTCCAGAGCACGGTGACCGCGTCCCCGTCGGGGTCGCTGGTGGAGCCGGCGAAGCCGACCGCCTCGCCG
>Ga0299912_10001960_pt1 | contig 16793 bp, 12 predicted proteins | sample RVTome_2_FD_207667 | JGI IMG/M metagenome (GOLD analysis project Ga0299912, IMG submission 207667) | Soil microbial communities from uranium-contaminated site in the Upper Colorado River Basin, Wyoming, United States - RVT95D214 (version 2) ... | reverse complement strand
TCGCCGAAAAGAAAAAGCTGAGTCTGAGCGAAGAAGGCAAAGCGCGCCTGGCCGAAATCGAGAGGGCGGTGCGGAAGCTCGACTTAGACGGGAGTTCCGGAGTCCACAATTCCCAGTTTATTCAGGGCATATTGACAAAGCGGACCAAAGAGATAAAATCTATCGCCTGATAAAGTGCGCATGAACAGAAGGGTCTTCGTCAACCTCTTCCTGGGCGGGTCGCTCCTCGGGACAGTGGTCTCGTTCCTCTATCCCGTCATCCGCTACCTCATCCCGCCGCGTCAGGCCGAAGCCGTCGCCAAGAGGATCGTCGCGGCCAAGGCCGGCGAGCTGGCGCCGAACTCGGCCAAGCTGTTCAGGTTCGGATCGTCAGCGGCCGTCCTGATCAACACCTCCGACGGTGAACTCCGGGCTTTTTCGGCGACCTGCACCCACCTCACCTGCACCGTCCGCTACGAGGGCGATAGCGGGACTCTTTTCTGCCCCTGTCATAACGGCCGCTTCGACCTGGCCGGGAATGTCCTCTCCGGGCCGCCACCAAGGCCACTGGAGGCCTTTGAAGTCGAGGTTTCTGGCGGCGACATCTACGTCTCGAAGAAGGACTAGCATGGCCGGCTTGTGGGATAAAACGAAGGCCTACCTCGAGTCTCGCTTTGAGCTCTCCGCGATCCGGGAATTCGCCGGGAAAAAGAAGGTCCCTGAGCACAAACGTTCTTTCTGGTACTTCTTCGGCGGCATCTGCCTGTTCCTCTTCATCATCCAGGTGCTAACCGGCATTCTCCTCTTGCTCTATTACACGCCGTCGGTGGACGCCGCCCACGAGAGCATTCAGTTCATCATGAGCCAGGTCAAGTTCGGCTGGCTCATCCGTTCGGTCCACAGCTGGACCGCCAACATCCTGGTCGGGGTCATTTTCATCCACATGTTCAGCAGTTTCTTCCTCAAGGCCTACCGGCCCCCCCGCGAGCTGACCTGGATAACCGGTTTCCTCCTCCTCGTCCTCTTCCTCGCCTTCGGGTTCAGCGGCTACCTGCTGCCCTGGAACGAGCTCTCCTTCTTTGCCACCCGGGTGGGCACGGACATCGCCGGAGTCGTCCCCCTTTTCGGCAAAGCGCTCAAGACGTTCATCCTGGGCGGCCCCGATGTCTCAGGCGCCACCCTGACCCGTTTTTTCTGGCTCCACGTGGCCGTCCTCCCGGCCTTCGCCCTGTTGATCATGGGTATCCACGTCATCCTCGTCCAGACCTTGGGGATGAGCAAGCCGATCGGGATAGGAGAAGCCAAGGAAATCTCCTTTTTCCCAGACTTCATCCTCAAGGACTCCCTCGGCTGGCTGATCATCTTGGCCGTCGTCGGCGCGGTCTGCGTCTTTCTCCCTTGGGAGGTTGGCCCAAAGGCCGATCCATTCGCCTCCACTCCCCTGGGGATCAAGCCGGAGTGGTATTTCACCTTCATGTTCACGACCCTGAAGCTCGTCCCCGCCCACATCTTCACTGTCGAGGGCGAGCTGCTCGCAGTCATGGGCTTCATGCTGGGCGGGCTGCTCCTCATGCTCGTCCCGTTTTTGGACCGGCGGGCGGCCCGGGAAAAGAGAAGTCCGGTTTTCACAGCGTTCGGGCTGGCTGTCCTGGTCTATATCATCGTCATGACCGGTCTGACCTACCTGGCGCCTAACATAGGAAAATAAACATGCCCGTCAAGTCGTCATTGAGGGAGATGAAGCGCCGAAGGCGTCTCCTGCTTTCCGTGTTTCTTTTCATATCAATGCCCTTATCCGTCTGGGCCCAAAAAAATTCCTGCCTGGATTGCCACCTTCAAATGGATGACGTCCTCAAAGCGCCGGCCGAAGGCTTCGCTGCAGACGTCCATAAGCAGTTCGGGCTCGGCTGCGAGGACTGCCACGGAGGGGACCCGGCCCAGGACGATGTCGAGTTGGCCAAGGACCGGTCCTTCAAGGGCTCGCCGGAAAGAGCCAAGATCCCGGAGTTCTGCGGCTCCTGCCACTCCGACTCGGCCGTCATGAGGAAATTCAACCCCAACCTGCGGGTGGACCAGTTGGTCCTTTACTGGACGAGCCGGCACGGCCAGCTTTTGAAGGAAGGGGATGCGAGCGGGGCCGTTTGCACAGACTGCCACGGAGTCCACGGCATCCAGCCGGCGAACTTTCCCAAATCGCAAGTTTTCCCCTGGAACATCCCCCAGACCTGCGGCCGCTGCCATTCAAACGCCGACACCATGAAGGCCTACGGGATTTCCGTCCGGCAGGTCGATGACTATAAGCAGAGCGTCCACGCCCGGGCGCTCTTCGAGAAAAAAGACCTCAGCGCACCAGCCTGTAACGACTGCCACGGAAACCACGGCGCCGCGCCGCCCGAAGTGACCTCGATCGCCTTTGTCTGCAGGCAGTGCCACTCCAGCGCCGGCGACCTGTTCTCCAGGAGCCCCCACAAGGAGGCCTTCGACGCCCTGGGGATGTCGGAATGCGAAGCCTGCCACGGAAACCACAAGATCATCTCTCCTGCCGATGAAATGCTGGCCGGAGGCAAAAACGACATCTGCCTTCAATGTCACGACGCCGGGACTGAGCCGCACCAGACCGGCCTTGAAATCAAGCGGCGCCTCGACGATTTTGTCGCCTCGTCCGAAGCCTCCGGAAAACTCCTGACAAGCGCCGAGAGCAAGGGCATCGAGGTGAGCGAAGCGAAGTTCAAGCTCCAGGACTCCCTGAGTTCGCTCGTCCTCGCGCGCAACCTCACTCATGGGCTTTCCCTGCCGGAGATCGAGAGGAGCCTGGGCGATGGTGCGAAGATACTGGCAGAGGTCAAAGTCAGCGGGGAGGCGGCGCTGCGGGAGGCCAAGTTCCGCCGGTCGGGTCTCATCATCGCCACAGCCTTCATCATCCTCTTGGCCTTGGCCCTCTACCTCAAAATCCGTGACCTCCAGAGGTCACCGAAGCATCAAAGATAGGCCGTCCAGGATTCCAGAGCCCGGAACAGGGAAGCTCTCGGCTCAGGCGGGGACTGCCTTCGATTTTTCATATAAAATCTATGGAATTTATAGGAATAATATTGACAAACCCCAGCGACTTTCCTAAAATGGAGTTTAGTTTTTCCGGGACCGCGACCAGTCGTTCGGGCCCGTAAATTCCAGGGAGGACAAATGAAAAAGACCCTTATCCTCATCGCCATCATGGTCGCGGCCGCGGCCGTCATTTCGAGCCAGACTTTCATCTACGTCGGCGCGGCCAAGTGCGCTATCTGCCACAAGACGGAAACCCAGGGCAAGCAGTATCCGATCTGGCAAGGGACCAAGCATTCCCAGTCGCTCGCGGCGCTCAGCCTGCCGCAGGCCGCCGAGTTCGCCAAGCAGGCCAATGTCCCGAACCCCACCGAGTGCCCCGATTGTCTCAAGTGCCATGCCCCCTTGTCCGATAAGGCCGCCGAACTTAAGGCGGACGGCGTCACCTGCGAGGTTTGCCACGGCCCGGGGAGCGAATACAAGAAGCTGAACATCATGAAAGACGTGGCCCTGGCCAAGCAGAACGGGCTTATCGTCTACGACGACCAGGATGCCATCAAGAAACAGTGCCTGACCTGCCACGCCGACGCCCACGGCAAGAGCTTCGATTTCGCCGCGGCCTACGAGAAAATCAAGCATAACAAGCCGGCACAATGAGCCCGGCCCTCTGGTCCTTTCTGAGGCTCGAGACTCCGATGCGGCCCGCTCGGTTTGGGCTTTTTCTATTCGCGTTGGCCTGTTCTTCTCTCCAGGCTCAGACAACCCTCTCACCCGCCCCCCAAAATGCCGCCTGTCTCATCTGTCACGGCTCGGCAGCGACGGCCAGCCAGCTGCGGATCAACGAAAGCCATCTTCCGGCCTCCGTCCATTCCGCTCTGCTCTGCACCGACTGCCATGCCGTCAAGCTGGACGTAAAGCAGCAGGATATCCCTCACCAGGCGGAAATCCCGTCGCCCGACTGCACCTCGACATGCCATCGCGAAGGGCCCAAGGCGGAGCCGGCGCTCGACCCGCTTTCCTACCCGGACAGCGTCCACGGACGAGCCTATCTGGAACGCGGCGTCGGGGAAGTGGCCAAGTGCTGGGATTGCCACGGCAAGCATAACATCCGCGCCTTCACGGACCCCGAGTCAACCGTCCACCGCAAGAACATACCCCAGACCTGCACGGCCTGCCATGAGGACATGGCAGTGGTCGTGAAGTACCACATCCACAGCGAGATGCCGTACCAAGAGTACATGAAGAGCGTCCACGGAAAGGCGCTTTTTGAGAAGGGGCTGGTCGGGTATGCGGCCGTCTGCACCGACTGCCACGGCGGGCATGACATCCAGGGGGTGGGGGAACCTCACCTCATGGCCAAGCAGCCCCAAACTTGCGGCCGCTGTCACGAGCTCGTCTTCAACGAATACAAGGAAAGCATCCACGGCCAGCAGGCCCTGGCCGGGAACATCGACTCTCCCCTCTGTGTGGACTGCCATGGCGAGCACGGGATCATTTCGCCCCAGGACGAGAAATCACCGGTCTTCAGCAAGAACATTCCCGACACCTGCTCCGCCTGCCACGCCCGGCCCGAAATCATGAAGAAATACGGCATCTCCGAGGACAAGATTTCGACATTCATCGACAGCCTCCACGGCATCGCCGTCGGTTTCGGCTCCAAGTCGGCGGCCACCTGCGCCAGCTGCCACGGCGTTCATGACATCCGTCCCGCCGCCGACCCCAAGTCAAAGATCAACCCGGCCAACTTACGCTCCACCTGTGGCCAGGCCAACTGCCACCCCCAGATGCCGGAGAAGATCGCCTCGTCCAAGATCCATATCGGCCCCGATACGAAAATTTCACCCGCGCTTTTTTTCGTCCAAAGACTCCTCATCATCCTGGTTTTCATCGTCCTTTTCATCACCGTCGTCTGGTTTATCCCGGGGTTCATCAGAAAAGTCAGACTGTTAAAAAAATGACCGGCGACAAGACCAGGCGTTCTCTCCCCCTCTGTATGGTCGCCATCCTCTTGACTTTGCTTTCATTGCCGGCTGCCGCCCAATCCGACGAGGATTGTCTGACCTGCCACGAGGACAAGGACCTCCAGTCAGAGGCCGGAAAGCCTATGTTTGTGGACCAGGCCAAGGTCGAAGGGTCGATCCACGGACAGGCGGGGATCTCCTGCCTCGATTGCCACACCGACCTCCAGAAGGTTAAAGACTTCCCCCATGAATCCCCCCTCAAGAGGGTCGCCTGCGGCCAGTGCCACGAGTCGGCCCTCCAGCAGTTTGAGCGCAGTATCCATCAAGAGACTAACGAGAAAGGGACGTCCGGGATCACCATCGGCTGCAAGGACTGCCACGGAACCCACGAGATCAAGCCGAAGGACGACTTCGACTCACCGACCTTCGCCATCAACCTTCCCGCGACCTGCGAAAAGTGCCACCTCGAAAGGGTGCCATCAAAGAAAGGCGCCGGCTTCATCGGCGGCTACAACCGGAGCGCCCATTTCAAAGCCCTAGAGAAATCCGGACTGACAATGTCGGCCAACTGCAGCCACTGCCACGGCGGCCATGAGATCAAGAGTGTCGCCGACCCGCTGTCTTTCGTCTCCCGAAAAAACATCATCAAGACGTGCGGGACCTGTCATGTGGGGATCCAGAGGGGCTACCTGGAGGGCGTGCACGGCATAGACTACGTCAAGGGCATCAAGGATGTTCCCGTCTGTACAGATTGCCACAGCGAACACGACATCCTCTCGCCCGAGGACATCAACTCCAATGTCTACTCGACAAAGGTGGCCCAAGTCTGCTCCCGCTGCCACGACGACATCGCCCTGGGCCGGCAGTATGGATTCCTGACCTCCCGTCTTAGGACCTACAACGAGAGCTTCCACGGCACGGCCGCCCGGTTCGGCGAGACCCGGGTGGCCAACTGCGCCTCCTGCCACGGTTTCCACGATATCCGGGCGTCTTCGGACCCGAAGTCCTCCATCAACAAGGAAAACCTCCCCGCCACCTGCGGAAAATGCCACCCCGGAGCCAGCCGCCATTTCGCCGAAGGCCGCATCCACAGCGCTCCAGAACAGATCGACATGGCCAAGTACAGGACCTCGCACGTCGTCAAGAACGTCTACATCTTCATCATCGCGGCCATCATCGCCGTCATGCTGGTCTTCATCGCTGCCGACTTCCTCCGCCGCATCCTCAGGAAGGAGAAGCATGGATAGCCCGGCTCTCATACGGGACGAGGAGGTTTTCCTGCGGATGAATCTGGCCGAGAGGGTCCAGCACTGGCTTCTGATCTCCACTTTCTTTCTTCTCATTGTCACGGGTCTCCCCCTCTTTTTCTACGACGTCGAGTTTTTCAGGTGGCTGCTCCCGAGCGGACGGAGTTTCTACGTCCGCGGCGTCATCCACCGCATCGCCGCGGTGCTCATGATTGCCAACCTCATCTGGCATCTCTTCTATGCCGCCCTGACCCGCCGCGGCCGGAACAACTTGAAAGAGATGCTTCCCAAGTGGCAGGATGTCAAAGACGCCGTCGAACTGTTCGGCTACAACGTCGGGCTGACCCGATTCCTCCACAAGCGCGGGTTCGGGAAGAAGTTCTTCCGGAAGCACCCCTACTGGTTATTTGAAAAGCACCCGCTGTTCGGCCGCTACAACTTCGTCGAGAAGTTCGAGTACTGGGCCCTGGGTTGGGGAACGCTTGTGATGATCTTCAGCGGGTTCTTCATGTGGAACGTGGAGCTCTCGCTGCGCCTGTTCCCGCTCTGGGTCCACGACATCTTCATCATCATCCATGGGTATGAAGCTATCCTGGCTTTCCTGGCCGTTATCGTTTGGCACATGTACAATGTCCATCTCAACCCCGAGGTCTTCCCGATGAGCAAGATCTGGCTCAACGGAAAGATTACAGGCAAGGAGCTGCGGCTGCTTCATCCGCTCGAATATGAGCAGATTCTCGAGGACCGCCGCAAGACGCTCTCGGCCGATGCCCTCTAAGCAGCCGCGCGCTCTTTCCTTTGCTCCTGAGAATCTGTAAAATAGCCCAAATGCGCGCAAAGGCTCAAGGGATGGACTCCACCCTGAGCTTTCCAAAAAAGGCCTATCTCGTCCTCGAGGACGGGACGGTCTTCCAAGGTTACTCCTGCGGTTATGAAGGAGATGCTCAAGGCGAGGTCGTCTTCAACACCGCCATGTCCGGCTATCAGGAGATCCTCACCGACCCCTCCTACAGGGGCCAAATAGTAGCCATGACATACCCGCTCATCGGCAACACCGGATGCAACGCTGAGGACATCGAATCCGGCCGCCCTTGGGTTGAGGGGTTAGTTCTCAAGGAGATGGCGGCCGCTCCCTCCAATTGGCGCTCGTGCGAAAGCCTTTCCGACTACCTCAAGCGGCACGGGATCCCGGCTATCCATGGCATCGACACGCGGAAGCTGACCAGAATCCTCCGGCGGACGGGAGCCCAGCGGGGGCTACTGACGATGTCGGAGGCGGACACCTCGACGCTGAGCGAACGGGTCGATGCGGTTCCGTCGATTGTCGGCCTCGACCTGGTCCAAGAGGTAACCTGCCCCGAGCCCTACCGCTGGAAGGAAGGAACCTATGCCTGGCCGGACGGCTATCCTGGCAGGAAGCGGTTCGACTATTTTGTCGTCGCCTATGATTTCGGGATCAAGCGGAATATCCTGCGCAACCTGGTTGACCGGCAAATGGAGGTTCTTGTCGTCCCGGCCTCGACCCCATCCGAGGAGGTCCTTAAGCTCAAGCCCGACGGCGTTTTTCTCTCCAACGGGCCGGGCGACCCCGAACCCATAAAGTACGCCATTGAGGGAATCAGGAGTTTTATCGGGAAAATCCCGCTCTTCGGGATATGCCTCGGCCATCAGGTCGTCGGGCTGGCACTCGGGGGAAAAACCTACAAGCTCAAGTTCGGCCACCACGGGGCCAATCACCCCGTGAAGAACCTGGAGACGGGCGCCATCGAGATCACCTCCCAGAATCACGGCTTTGCCGTGGATATCAATTCGCTCCAAGGCCTGGCCAAGCTGACCCATCTCAACCTCAACGACTTGACCTCGGAGGGACTCTCGGTCCGGGAAAAGTTCCTGTTCACCGTCCAATATCACCCGGAGAGCTCGCCGGGACCCCACGATTCCGGTTATCTCTTCCATGATTTCGCCCGGATGATGGACGATTTCAAGGGGAAATGACGTGCCAAAGCGCCAGGATATCCATTCCATCCTGATCATCGGCTCCGGGCCGATCATCATCGGACAGGCTTCGGAGTTTGATTACTCAGGCACGCAGGCGCTCAAGGCGCTCAAAGAGGAGAACTTCCGGCTCATCCTGGTCAACTCCAACCCGGCCACGATCATGACCGATCCTGAGTTCGCTGACCGGACCTATCTCGAACCCCTGACCGCCGACTACCTGGAGCGGATCATCGAAAGAGAAAAGCCGGATGCCCTGCTCGCCACCCTGGGCGGCCAGAAGGCCCTTAACCTCGCCCTCGAGCTCGATGACCGGGGCGTCCTCGAGAAACACCAGGTGCGGCTGATCGGGATCAGCGCCGAATCGATCCGCAAGGCCGAGGACCGGCTGCTCTTCCGCCGGGCTATGGAGAAGATCGGGCTCGAGGTCCCTGATTCCGGCTACGCCTCGAACCTTGAGGAGGCGCTGGCGATCGCCGGGCGCCTGGAGTTTCCCCTCGTAGTCCGACCCTCCTTCACCCTGGGCGGCACCGGCGGCAACATCATCTATAACTGGGATGATTTTCACAGGTTCGTTCCCCTCGGCCTGGCCATCAGTCCCGTCTCCCGCGTGCTCATCGAGAAGTCGATCAGCGGCTGGAAAGAGTTCGAGCTCGAAGTCATGCGCGACCGAAAGGACAACGTCGTCATCGTCTGCCCGATCGAGAACTTCGACCCCATGGGCGTTCACACCGGCGACTCCATCACCGTGGCTCCTGCCCAGACGCTGACCGACAAGGAATACCAGAGGCTGCGCGACGCCTCCGTCGCCATTATGCGGGAGATCGGAGTTGAGACCGGGGGCTCCAACATCCAGTTCGCCCTCAACCCCGAGGACGGCCGCCTGATGGTCATCGAGATGAACCCGCGCGTCTCCCGTTCCTCCGCGCTCGCTTCCAAGGCGACCGGATTCCCGATCGCCAAGATAGCGGCCAAGCTGGCCGTCGGCTACACGCTCGACGAGATCCTGAACGACATCACCAGAAAGACGCCGGCCTGCTTCGAGCCGGCCATCGACTATGTCGTCGTCAAGATCCCCCGCTTCGCCTTCGAGAAGTTCCCCGAGGAGGTCCGGCACCTGACCACCCAGATGAAATCGGTGGGCGAGACCATGGCCATCGGCAGGACATTCAAAGAGGCGCTTCAGAAGGCCATCCGTTCCCTTGAATCCGGCCGCTCCGGCCTTGAGCCCATGCACAAGAAGAGCGATCGTCGCCTTCTCGAGGACAACCTCCGCCAGCCTAACGCTGACCGTCTCTGGCTCATCGCTGACGCTTTCCGGCTGGGCATGGCCGTCGAAGAGATCGCTGCACTCACCCGGATCGACCCGTTCTTCCTGCGCAACATCCAGGATCTTGTCGGGTTCGAGATGGAACTCAAAGCTTTCCGGCGGAAGGCGGTTCCCTCCCCTCTTCTGCGGCGGGCCAAAGAGTTGGGGTTTTCCGACCGGAGGATCGGAGAGCTTGTCGGGATGCCGGAGGGCGAGGTCAGGGCGCTTCGGGAAGAACAGGGGATTCATCCAGTTTGGAAGGTCGTGGACACGTGCGCCGGCGAGTTCGAGTCTGAGACGCCCTATTTCTATTCGACTTACGAGGAAGAAGACGAAGTCCAGGCCATGACCCAAAAAAGGGTCATCATCCTGGGCTCCGGACCCAACCGCATCGGCCAGGGTATCGAGTTCGATTACTGCTGTGTCCATGGGGTGTTCGCCTTGCGCGATGCCGGATACAAGACTATCATGGTCAACTCCAACCCGGAGACGGTCTCCACCGATTACGACATCTCTGACCGCCTCTATTTCGACCCGCTGACCCTTGAGGATGTGCTGGCGATCTACAGGAAGGAAAATCCCGAGGGCATCATCGTCCAGTTCGGCGGGCAGACCCCCCTCAAGATCGCGGTCGGGCTCAATGAAAACGGGGCCCGGATACTGGGGACGAGCTCGGCGGCCATCGATGAGACCGAGGACCGGGAGAAGTTCGACCGGTTTCTGACCCGGCTCGACCTTCTCCGGCCGCGGAACGGGCTGGCCAAGAACTCCGCCCAAGCACTCCGGACCGCCGAGCGGATCGGCTATCCGGTTCTCGTCCGGCCTTCCTATGTCCTGGGCGGACGGGCGATGAAGGTCGTCCACGACGAAGTGGAGATGGTGGAGTACCTCTCCCGGAATCGCGAATACTTCAGGGAACATCCGCTGCTCATTGACGAGTTCATCGAGAACGCTGTCGAGCTCGATGTCGACCTTCTGAGCGACGGCGAGGATGTCTTCATTGGCGGCGTACTCGAGCACATCCAGGAGGCGGGTATTCACTCCGGCGACGCGACCATGGTCATCCCGCCTTTCTTCCTGGCCGACCGGCTGGTCGAGGAAGTCAGCCGACAGGTGGAGGTGATGGCCAAGGCCCTGGGAGTCGTCGGCCTGATGAACGTCCAGATGGCGGTCAAAGGCGCCAAGGTCTATGTTCTGGAGGTCAACCCCAGAGCTTCACGCACAGTGCCCTTCATCTCCAAGGCAACCGGGATTCCCCTGGCCAAGGTGGCGACACGGCTGATCATGGGAGACAGGCTCAAAGACATCAACCTGCCGCGGAGAAAGCTCGACCTCTATGCAGTCAAGGAGGCGGTCTTCTCTTTCGACAAGTTCCTCGAGGTGGATCCTGTCTTGGGACCTGAGATGCGCTCCACTGGGGAGTCGATCGGAATCGACCGCGAGTTCCCGCTCGCCTTCCTCAAGTCCCAGGAAGGAGCGGGTTTTTTCCTTCCCCCGGAGGGAGAGGTTTTCGTAAGCGTGCCGGACGAGGACAAGCCCAAAATCCTGAGCCTGATCGAGAAACTCGACCAGCTCGGGTTCAGTTTCCTTGCCACCGAGGGGACGGCTCAATACTTGCGGCGCCATGGCTTCCCCGTCGATACCATCGGCAAGGTCCACATGGAGCGAAGGAACATCCTGGACGATATCAGCCGGGGCAAGGTCAAGATGGTCTTCAACACCCCGGCCGGAGGCCGGGAATTGAGCGACGCTCAAAAGATCCGTCGCGTAGCCTTCAGCTACCGGGTCCCCTGCTATACGACAATCCCCTCGGCCAGCGCCGCAGTCAAGGCCATCGAGATGAGGAAAAAGGCGGCGCCGTCGCTGGTCTGCCTGCAGGACCTGTGGGATAGATTCGGAGAACAGGGCAATTAGTTCGGGCATAAAAAGCGATCTGCCCTGAATCGCATTCCAGCAGGAGGAAGCATGCCTGAAAGACTCGACGCCCTCCGGCGGCTCATGAAAAAGCACAGAATTCAAGCCTATTTCATCCCGGGAACTGACCCCCATCAGAGCGAGTACGTCCCGGAATTCTGGAAACGCCGGGCGTTCATCACGGGCTTTACAGGCTCGGCGGGAGAGGCTTTGGCCACGATGAGCAACGCGGGCCTGTGGACCGATTCGCGCTACTTTCTCCAGGCCGAGCGCGAGCTCCGCAACACAGGCTTCTCATTGTTCAGGTGGGGATTGCCCGGCGTCCCAACCTGGCAAGAATGGGCGGCCAGGAACCTCAAACCCGGAGAAACGCTTGGTCTGGATCCTCATCTCATCACTCACCGGGACTACGTGAAGCTCAAGGCCGAGCTGGCCACTAAGGGTGTCCGTCTCAGACCGACTGAAGTCAACCTCCTGGACGCGGTCTGGCGGCGAAGGCCGGACCCTCCCGCCAGCCCTGTGACCGTCCTGGCGAAGCGATATGCCGGCGAGAGCGCCCGGAACAAGCTCGACCGTCTGCGCCGGAAGATGACGGCAGAAGACGCCGATGCCCACGTCCTGAGCCAGCTCGACGCCATTGCCTGGCTCTTCAACATCCGCGGCTCGGACGCCCCGTTCAGCCCCGTAGCCATCGCCTATGCGATTATCACCCGGAAAAAAGCCCTGCTTTTTGTAGCCCGGGAAAAGGTCAGCCCAAGGGTCCGAGCGATCTTAGAAAAGGACGTGATTTGCAGGGACTATGCCGAATTCCCGGCGGCGCTGCACCGCTTGGCCACGGCCAACAAGCGGGTCTGGCTGGATGAGGCGGGCGTGAGTCAATGGGTCGTGAGCCGGCTGGCGGGAGCAAGTCTATTGTTCAAGCCGAGCCCGGTGACGCTCGCCAAGGCCGTCAAGAACGCCACCGAAATTGCAGGATCGAAGCGGGCTCACTGCCGGGACGGAGCCGCCATGGTGGAGTTCCTCTCCTGGTTGGAAAAGGCCGTGCTTGAGGGAAAAGTCACCGAGTTATCGGCGGCCCGGAAGCTCGAGGCGGTCCGGAAGTGTCAGTCCCGCTATCAGGGCCTCGGCTTCGAGACCATCTCTTCTTACGGGAGCCATGGCGCCGTCGTCCATTACAGAGTCAAGCCGGAGACCGATATTCCTTTGAAGCCTAAAGGGATTTACCTGATCGACTCGGGGAGCCAGTACCTCGACGCGACCACGGATATCACGCGGACGGTTTGCCTGGGGCAGCCAACCGCTGAGCAGCGGGACCGGTTCACCCGCATCCTCAAAGGAGTCATAAGCTTGACCCGGGCTTCGTTCCCTCAGGGAACGTCCGGGCCCCAACTCGACATCCTGGCCCGCCGCGCACTTTGGGAAAAGGGGTTGAACTACGGGCACGGGACCGGGCACGGCATCGGCGCCTTCCTCAACGTCCATGAAGGACCGCAGGCAATCGCCCCGGCCCGAGGTTTTGGCATCGGCCTCGAGCCCGGGATGATCCTGTCGATCGAGCCGGGTTTCTACAGAGAGGGGGAATACGGGATCCGGGTGGAGAACCTGGTGCTCGTGGTCAGGGACACTGTCCGCTCCGGAGTGACGACGCCTTTCGCCACATTCGAGACGCTGACCCTCTGCCCGATCGAGCTCCGACTGCTCGATAAAACCATCCTGACAAAGGACGAAGTCCATTGGCTCAACGCCTATCACCAGAGGGTGAGGAAGGAATTGACACCTCTCTTGGGGAGCGATGCGGCTGCCTGGCTTAAGAAGGCAACCCGGGCGGTCTGAAGAAAAGGGCGGATCAGGCAAGCGAGCGACCGATGATTCCCCCGCCCACCACGACATGGCGCCGATAGAAGACCACCGACTGGCCGGGAGTGATGGCCCGCTGCGGCCGGTCGAACTCGACCCGCACCCGCCGCGTCGAAACAGGGGTGACAAGGGCCTTCGCTTCCTGGTGTTTGTAGCGGATTTTCGCCTTGACCGTGACCGGCTCCTCGAGCTTTCCCCCGGAGACTAGGTGGACATCTGAAGCCAGGAGCCTTTTTCGATAGAGGTCCCTTTCCTGTCCGATGACGACGGTATTCCGCGGAGCGTCGATGGCGATCACATAGAGCGGCCGCGGAGCGGAGATCCCCAACCCGCGGCGCTGGCCGATGGTGTAATTCCCGATCCCCTTGTGCTCGCCCAGGATGCGGCCGTCCAGGTCTTTGATCGGTCCGGGCCTGAAGGCGAGGGGGGCGCGCCCGGCCAGGAATTCGGGGTAATCCCCGAGAGGGGCAAAGCAGGTTTCCTGGCTCTCGGTCTTCTCGGCCACAGGAAGGCCGCGACGCCTGGCCATCTCCCGGACTTCAGCCTTGACAAAGTCCCCAACCGGCATCAGAACTCTGGCCAGCTGCGCCTGACCCAGTCGATAGAGAAAGTAAGACTGGTCTTTGGCCCTGTCCTTTCCTTTTTTGAGCACGTAGCGCAAGCCTGCAGGATCCACGGCCACCCGGGCGTGGTGTCCCGTGGCGACGAAATCCGCGCCCAGGCGTCGGGCCCTCTCCAGGAAAATCCTGAACTTGATGCGCTCGTTGCAGCGGATGCAGGGGTTCGGAGTCCGTCCCCGGCCGTATTCCCGGGCAAAATCGGCGATGACCTCAGCCATGAATTCCCGGCGGAGGTCGGCCACAAAGTGAGGAATTCCGAGGTGGATGGCCACCCGGTGGGCGTCTTCCACCGCTTTCTGGCCGCAACAGCTGCGGAGTTCCTCGGAACGGCACAACTCCCCAAGCAAGGAGAAAAGGTTCATGGTGATGCCGGTGACGTCGAATCCCCTGTCTACAAGTAGAGAGGCGGCGACCGAGGAATCCACTCCCCCGCTCATGGCCACAACGACTTTCCGTCCCTTCATCTCTAGGGGACTCACCTCTGAGCATAGGATAGCAAAAAAGGACACGCTTCCCAAGGCCAGTCTATCATTTTCCTTGACTTAGTAGGAGATTCATGATATTAAGAGAAAAATGAGGTATCCTTTGGAGGAAGCGGCATGAAAAAACAGTGGTTTGCTATTCTTCTTGTTTCCGTCGTCTTTATGGCCAACACCCCGCAGATCCTGCTGTCTCAGACTCCGCCCGTTCCGGCTAGTGTTGAGCGTGCCTCCGCCTACTGGTCAAGATTCAAGTTCGAGATCGGAACGGCGGTCAGCTTCCAGAAATCCCTGGTCGACAGCTCCTACTTTCATCAATACTCGCCCCCCTTTCTTTCAGGTGCCTATGAAAGCCAGGCCAATCAGACCATCAAAATCGGGGGAAAAGACGGGTGGGGGTTCAATGTCGGTTTTGCCTATTTCCCCCTTACCAATTTCGGGATTCAGCTCCTTGTCGATTACGCAAAACCCAAGCTCTCCGGAAATAACACGGACTACGATGTCCTGCTGAACTATGCCATGAGCTTTGAGGCCAATCCTCCTTACCCCAATACTTTCGAGTACACGTATGGGTGGCCCGACACGGCCGGGTACCTCACCGAAATTTGTCTCAGCTTGAACGGCCTTGTCCGATTGCCGATCTCCAGGAAGCTGGCCTTCGGTCTCTCCGGGGGGCTGACTTATTTCCATGTCGACAGCTTGCAGACCGGATTGGCCTACTCCTATTATTGGTATGAGGACGGCTGGTTCTGGGGCCGCACCTTTGACGTCAAGTGCAAGATCGGGGCGACAGAAAAACTGGGGCTCAACATTGGCGCCGAACTCAGCTGGGTGCTGTTCAGCAATATGTGTTTCGTCCTGGACGCGCGCTACTTTGCCTGTCCTTCATCGACCCTGCCGATGGACATCATCGACGAAGGCCTGGTCACACCCCCTCCCCCTCCCTATGAGGAGATTGCCTTTAATGAGATCCGGGCGACGATGAACCTCAAGGAAATCACCATCAACCCCTCTTTTTACAGGATCAACCTCGGGCTCAAGTATCTGTTCTGACGGTTCCTTTGGGCTGGAACGCGCCTTTTTCCTGAATCAGCCTCACCGTCTCTGGGTTTTTCGAAGTCAATGGGCGGTCTGGTTCAGCGGGCTTTTCGGCGGGACAGCAGAAAATACCAGTTGATGAAGACGATGAGGGCGAGGCCGCCGATGGTTACCGCTATCTTGGCCAGCACATCTTCCTCCTAGCCGCGGAGCTTGAACCGCCGCAGCCTCAGCGAATTGGAGACAACCGACACCGAACTGAAGGCCATGGCCGCCGAGGCGATGATCGGGTTGAGGAGGAGTCCGAAGAAGGGATAGAGGATACCGGCAGCAACGGGGATTCCTACGACATTGTAGAAGAAGGCCCAGAACAGGTTCTGCTTGATGACCCTCAGCGTTTTCTTGCTCAAAGCGATGGCCGAGGCCACAGCCCTCAGGTCGTCCCGGATCAGGGTGATGTCCGATGCCTCCATGGCGATATCCGTCCCGGTACCAATGGCGATCCCGACATCCGCCTGGGCCAGCGCCGGGGCGTCGTTGATCCCATCGCCGACCATGGCCACCCGGCGGCCCGCTTCTTGGAGTTTCTTGATCTCCTGAACCTTGTTCTCGGGCAGGACCTCCGGAATCACCCGGCTGATCCCGGCTTGGGCGGCGATGGCCTCGGCGGTCCTGCGATGGTCTCCGGTCAGCATGACCACCTCGAGCCCGAGTCTCCGCAGCTCGGCCACGGCGTCAACTGAATTGTCCTTCAGAGTGTCGGCCACAGCCAGAAGCCCGGCCAGCTTCCCGTCCACGGCCGCGAACATGACCGTCTTTCCTTCGCCGGACAACTCTTCGGCCTTCTTCCGCAACACTCCCGATTCAATGCCATGGTCGGACATCAGTTTTGAGTTCCCGAGGAGGATTTTTTTCCCCTCGACGGTCGCCTCGACACCATGACCCTCGACCGCCTGGAATTCCTGGGCCTCTCCAATGACCGGATCCCGGCCCCGCGCTTTTCGCAGGACAGCCTCGCCGAGCGGGTGTTCGGACCTCTTCTCCGCTGCGGCGGCCAGTCTGAGCAGTTCGTCCTCTGAGAACGAAGGGAGGATGATCAGGTCGGTGACCTCGGGTTCGCCCTTGGTCAGAGTCCCCGTCTTGTCGAAAAGGATAGTGTCCACGCGATGAATAGTCTCCAGGCTCTCCCCTCCTTTGATCAGGATCCCGTTCTCGGCTCCCTTTCCTGTCCCGACCATTACGGCGGTCGGGGTGGCCAGACCAAGAGCACAGGGACAGGCAATTATCAGGACGGCGACGAAGTTGAGGAGGGCGAAGGTCAAGGGCGGAGCCGGTCCGAAATCAAACCAGATGAC
>Ga0299912_10001959_pt1 | contig 16799 bp, 11 predicted proteins | sample RVTome_2_FD_207667 | JGI IMG/M metagenome (GOLD analysis project Ga0299912, IMG submission 207667) | Soil microbial communities from uranium-contaminated site in the Upper Colorado River Basin, Wyoming, United States - RVT95D214 (version 2) ... | reverse complement strand
CGCTTGGAGGTCAGGGATCGGGGTTTTGTTCTTCATCTGATGAAATGAATCAACGCGCCAGCCAGGCATTTTCTTATACAAAACAGATTCTTGTCGAGAAATCCTTAAAAGGCTGGAAAGAAGTTGAATATGAAGTTGTACGCGATAGATATGACAATTGCATTACCGTATGCAATATGGAAAACTTTGATCCTTTAGGTATACATACTGGTGAAAGCATTGTCGTTGCTCCATCGCAAACACTTACAAATTCTGAATACCATAAATTGCGTCAGCTTGCGATTAAAATTATCCGTCATATTGGTATTATCGGGGAATGTAATATCCAGTATGCTCTCGATCCACATTCCGAAGATTACAGAGTAATAGAAGTAAATGCCCGTCTTTCGCGCTCGAGTGCTTTGGCATCGAAGGCAACGGGTTATCCTCTTGCCTTTATAGCAGCAAAACTCGGTCTTGGATATGGCCTACACGAACTGAAAAACTCAATTACAAAAACAACACCTGCCTTTTTTGAACCTGCACTCGATTATATTGTGTGTAAAATTCCACGATGGGATTTGAATAAATTTATTGGAGTTGAAAAGATCATCGGCAGCAGCATGAAAAGTGTTGGTGAAGTAATGGCCATCGGAAGAAGTTTTGAAGAAGTAATTCAGAAAGGATTACGAATGATAGGACAAGGGATGCACGGATTCGTCGGAAATAAAGATATGGAATTCGGGGATATTGAAAAAGAACTGACCGAGCCGACTGATATGCGCATTTTCGTGATCGCTGCGGCTTTTGAAAAAGGATATACTGTTGATCAGATTCATAAATTAACAAATATTGATCCCTGGTTTTTATATAAATTAAAAGCAATAATCGGATATCAGAAACATCTCGAACAATACAATTCACTGGATGAATTACCTGACGAAGATCTTCGCAGAGCAAAGGAATTGGGCTTTTCAGATTTCCAGATTGCCCGGTTTGTATTGAAGGATCCAAACGAATATATCGAAACAAATCTTCTCAAGGTCCGTGATCATCGCATACAAAAAGGTATTGTCCCTGTGGTAAAACAGATCGACACTCTTGCTGCTGAATTCCCGGCACAAACCAATTACCTCTATCTGACTTATGGTGGTACTAAACATGACCTTGTTTATAACGATTGTAATAAATCGGTAGTTGTTCTGGGATCAGGTGCCTATAGAATAGGGAGTAGTGTGGAGTTCGACTGGTGTAGTGTGAATTCACTGCATACAATTAATCGTGAAGGTTACCGATCGGTAATGATCAATTATAATCCGGAAACCGTTAGCACCGATTATGATATGTGCGATCGACTCTATTTTGATGAATTAACTTTTGAACGGGTCCTCGATATTGTTGATCTTGAACAACCCAAGGGTGTCATTATATCGGTCGGTGGTCAAATACCAAACAACCTGGCCATACGTCTTCATAAACGAAAGGTTAAAATTCTTGGCACTTCAGCTGAAAGTATCGACAATGCCGAAAACCGGCATAAATTCTCCAGCCTTCTCGATATTTTGAAAATTGACCAGCCTCGATGGAAAGAGCTTACCAGTATCAGTGATATTAAAGATTTTGCTAATGAAGTAGGTTTTCCTGTGCTAATACGCCCCTCATACGTTCTTTCTGGTGCAGCTATGAATGTGGTTTCGAATGCTGATGAAATGGAACATTTCCTGAATCTCGCTATTAAAGTATCAAAACAATACCCTGTAGTAGTATCCGAATTCATCCAGCAGGCAAAAGAAATCGAGATTGACGCAGTTGCTAAAAATGGCGAGCTTGTGGCCTATGCGATCAGCGAACATGTAGAATTTGCAGGTGTTCATTCAGGCGACGCTACCATGGTTTTCCCTGCTCAGAAAATTTATTTCGAAACCCTGCGGCGTATAAAAAAAATAAGCCGGCAGATAGCAAAGGCACTGAATATCAGTGGCCCTTTCAACATGCAATTCCTTGCAAAAGATAACGACATTAAAGTGATCGAATGCAATCTCCGGGCTTCACGAAGTTTCCCCTTCGTATCGAAAGTTCTGAAAACTAATTTCATCGACCTGGCAACACAAGTGATGTTGGGTAAGGAGGTTGAAAAGCCCGGTTCAACTATTTTTGATCTAGAATATATTGGCATTAAAGCTCCCCAGTTCTCCTTCTCCCGGCTTTCAAAAGCCGACCCTGTACTTGGGGTTGATATGGCATCGACAGGAGAAGTAGGTTGTATCGGCGATGATTTTTATGAAGCCATTCTGAAAGCTATGCTATCAGTTGGCTATAATTATCCTAAAAAAAATATCCTGCTTTCAACAGGGCCCATGCGTTCAAAGGTCGAACTATTGAATAGTTGCCGCATGCTTTCCGAAAAAGGATATGTTCTTTTTGCTACCCGTGGTACAGCACAATTCCTGGAAATGAATGGAATAGAAAGCACAACACTTGCATGGCCCGACGAAAATAAAAAACCCAATACACTCGACTATTTGCGAGGCGGATTGATCGATCTTGTGATCAACATCCCAAAAGATCTGACCTCGACAGAATTAAGCAATGATTATACCATACGCCGGAGTGCAGTAGATTTCAATATACCGATTATTACAAATGCACGATTGGCCAGTGCTTTCCTTATAAGCATCTGTACACTGACTCTTGAAGATATCAAAGTGAAAAGCTGGGATGAATATAAACTCGATGAAAAACGTTTGTAGAATAATTTGATACCATGACTTTTACGTGGCTCGATATAGCAAAAGAAATCCAATCAATCGCCCAGGCCGGTCTTACTTATAGCGACAATAAATACGATCAGGAACGTTATCGTCGGTTACGGGAAATCAGTATAAAAATTCTTCAGGAATATACTGGTGTACAAACTGAAAAAATCCGTAACCTGTTTGCCAATGAAGAAGGCTACCAAACTCCAAAAGTCGATATCCGAGGAGTTGTATTTCGTGAAGGGAAAATACTTATGGTACGTGAAGCTATAGATGGAAAATGGACCCTGCCCGGAGGTTGGGCAGATGTGGGTTATTCACCCTTTGAAATAGCTACAAAAGAAATATACGAAGAAGCTGGTATTACAGTTTTACCGGAACGTTTGCTGGCTGTATTTGATAAAATGAAGCATTCCCATCCCCCCGATATCTATCATGTTTATAAATTATTTATTCTTTGTATTGATACGGGTGAGATAGTAAAACCCGGAATGGAGACTATAGAAGCCGACTGGTTTGATCGAGAAGAGATTCCTGCTCTTTCGGAATTGCGTATTACAAGGAAACAAATTGATATTATGTTCGACTTTTACGATCACCCTGATAAAGAGACACTATGCGATTAGATTTCTGCTATGAGTATTGTATGTCAACTATCTTTAAAATTTATATATCAAATTTCAAGAAGATAGCAACTTTTACACGTCTGGTTGGTTTTATTAATAACAATCTGAGATTGCATTTAACATTTCTTAAAAAATAACTACTAGTAATTGATTTGAAATCCGCATTTTAATGTATACATTGTGCCTGTTCACCGCGCTGTGATAATAATATAGACTCCACCTGAAACATGACTAAACTGAAGAGGTTTTAATGATAAAGCGATTCCCCAACATATTGCTTCTTACAGGTTTTGCAATAATCCTCCCCTTACAGGCAAATGATAAACTTGTGGATATTCTGAAAGAGGAGCTTGACCGGGAGGTTCGCGAGCTTTCTAGTCAAAATCCTATACCTTATTACATTGAGTACAGGGTCGATGAAATTATATCTCATAACCTGCGCTCTTCATTTGGCAGTCTTGTCGGCCGTAACAATTCCCAAAACCGAACGCTTACAACAATGGTAAGAGTTGGTGATTATTCATTCGATAACACCCATAACTTGCAGGGTACTTTTTCCATGTCGGAACAAATGGAAGTTTTCGGATCAAATCTTCCGCTTGAAAACGAACCTGATGCGATCAAACAAATACTCTGGAGAATTACTGATCAGGCATATAAAAATGCTGCAAGTAAATATACTTCGCTCCGAAATATGCCAATGCCTGTCGATTCTGATTATTTACTATCCGATTTCTCAAAAGAAGATCCAACAATTTATTATGAGCCCCCTTTTAATGAGAATGAACTCCGATTTGATGAAAAAGAATGGATTGAACGCCTGAAGGCGTATACATCCATATTTCGTAATGATCCGTTGATTTTTCATAGTGAGGCTTCATTGAATATTATTCTTCAAACGAAATACTTGCTTACTTCGGAAGGCACATGTATTGTTCAAAAAACAAAATACTGTCAATTGCAATTTATTGGAAGTGTTCAACATAAAAGCGGAGTTATACTGCCACTTCAGAAATCTTATACTGCTTTTCAAGTAATTGACTTGCCATTGCATGAAAAGCTTATGTACGACTTTAATGAGTTATATCGCAATTTACTTGAAATGAGCCAGGCAAGTTTAGCTGAGCCTTATGCTGGACCTGCAATACTTTCGCCTTCTGCCACAGGAGTTTTCTTCCATGAAATTTTCGGTCACCGAATTGAAGGACACCGGCTTGAGAGCCTTGACGATGGTCAAACATTTAAGGACAAACTGGGTTTAGAATTGCTCCCTGAAGAATTCACAGTTTATTCTGATCCTACGCAATTGAAATGGCAGGGACAAGATCTGATTGGAGCATATAAGTATGACGATCAGGGAATTAAATCACAGAAGGTGATATTGGTCGAAAATGGGGTTCTACGAAATTTTCTTATGTCGAGACGTCCAACACAAGAATTTCATAGATCAAACGGACATGGAAGGGCGCAACCCGGCTTTTCTCCGGTATCACGTCAATCGAATCTCTTCATCGAAAGTTCTGTAGCTAACGAAGAAGAAGAACTGCGCAAAATGCTGATCAGGGAATGTAAAAAACAGAAAAAAGATTATGGGTACTTCTTTAAGGAAGTTATCGGAGGTTTTACATTCACCGATCGTTATAATGCCAATGTTTTCAATATTAATCCAACCAAAGTTTATCGCATATATGTCGACGGAAGACCTGACGAACTAGTTTCGGGAGTAGAGCTGATTGGTACTCCCCTGACAATGTTTTCCAATATAATTGCTGCCGGAAATAATAGAGAGGTGTTTACCGGATTTTGCGGAGCAGAATCGGGACATATACCGGTAACTACCGTTGCTCCGGCAATTCTTGTGCGGAAGATAGAAACACAGAAATCACCTGAATACGATAGCCAGTTTCCCCTCCTCCCAAGTCCTGAAAAATTTATAGACTTAAAGTAGACTATAAGAATGAAAGTGAATTTATTTAAAGACCAAAAAACATTGAATAATTTTACTAGGATATTTATTCTCCTGATTGGTCTGCTTGGGCATCCCTTCTCTATAACATCACAAACCAATTCCGACAGCATTATAATGAGCGCTATGCGTGATGAATTGCTGCGGAATTTAAACAGATTGCATGCTGAGGGTCTTGAAAAGCCTTTCTTTATATCCTATACCATTGCCGATGCAGAAAATATCCAGATTGTTGCTACTCTCGGGGCATTAATCCTCTCCGATGAAATAAACTATAAAGACTGGCAGGTCAGGTTAATGGTTGGAGATTATGAAGTTAATGATGAGAATTTTTCTTCTACTCAACCTGAAAATACTATTTTCCGCCCAAGTATTGATATGCCCGTGGATGATGATTATCTTGGAATCCGTCGTTCTCTGTGGCTGACTACAAATAATGTATATTACTCTGCAGCTCAAACTTACAAAAATAAAATGGCGCAGATTGAACATAAACAGCTTGACGAAGAGGATCTTGAAATCGCCGATTTCAGCCGAACTCCAGTTGTCAGAAAATATCTTTATTCCAATGTCCCGGAATTCCAGAAAGAAGCGCTTGAAAACAAAGTTCGATCGCTTTCGGAGATTTTTAAAAATTACTCCAAAATATACTCATCGTCAGTAGGTTTGAGTGTTTTCAGATCAACGGTATATTTTGTCAACAGCGAAGGTACTGAAATACAATTTCCGTTCAACATTACTACACTTTCCATACAGGCAGGAACTATCTCAGATGATAGCGAGCGACTAAATAAAAACATAACCTATACAGTATTAATTCCTGATGATTTACCTTCCGATGCAACTATCGAACATGATATCCGAAAACTGGTTGATAATTTATTGACGCTTAGAAATTCGGAACGTTACAACGATAATTATTATGGCCCTGTATTGATTGTCGGGGAAATAGCCGCTGAAACGTTTGAAAAATTCCTTTTTGCTGGTTCCGACGCTCTGATAGCTTCGCGGGAAAACCTGCAAAGTAGCAATCAGATGAATATTTTCTATGAACAGAACGATAATTCTCTTCAATCGAGAATCGGGAAACCGATACTTTCCAAAGACCTTACAATTATAGCCAGACCATTTCTAAAAAAATTCATGGATGTCGCATTAATCGGGACTTTTGAAGTCGATGCTGAAGGAGTTATTCCTCCGGAAGAATTAATTCTTGTGAAAGATGGTATGCTTAAAAATTTGCTGAATGGTCGCACTCCTTCCCGCTTTGTTCCCGAGTCAAACGGGCACATGCGCTTCGATTATAGTTTCCGAGGGTTAAATCAACAGGTTGGACCCGGTGTTATTTGTATTGAAAATTCCAATCCTGTTTCTATTGAAAAATTAAAAGAACATTTATTAGAACAGGCTAAAAAAGAAGGTCTTGACTATGCTATACTAATCAGATCCCTCGAGGTAGGAGGTTCCGATAAACCTTTTAATTTTTATCTTGTATCAGTTGAAACTGGTGAGGAAAAACTGGTCCGTTCGGTCCAGTTAAAAGATCTTACCATGCAATCTCTCAGACGTTCGCCGCTATTTTCAGATTCTTCAATGGTTCATAATACACTCCTTCCGATAAGTAAAAATGCAAGCAATGGTTTAGCCGGAATGCCATCGAGTTTCATTATCCCAAATGCGATATTGTTGAATGATGTCGAACTTGAAGGCACACGAAAACCCCTTACCAGCATGCTGCCTTTTATCGAAAATCCGGTAGGAAAAAATGAAAATACAATTTCTGGTCACCCTCCTAATAAGCCTCAAGAGTAAATGATTAATAGAATCGGAGCGGTAATTTTTGATTTTAACGGCACTCTTTTTAACGATACCGACTTTCACAATAAAGCGTGGACAAGATTTGCAACAAATTATGGCAAAGTATTCACATCTGATGAGTTAGATATGTATATTCATGGTTTCACGAATCGTGAAATACTGGAATACATCTTTCAAAAACCATTGGAAAAAGATGAATTGAACATACTCTACGAAGAAAAAGAAGAACTATACCGGTTCATTTGTTATAATCAACCCGAAAAATGCATACTCACGAATGGAGCGGAAGACTTTTTGGATTTTCTGTTTGAAAATAAAATCCCCCGAATCATAGCAACAGCTTCCTATCTACCCAATGTTCAAATGTATTTCCAAATGTTTGCTCTTGAACGTTGGTTCCAGCCGGACCAGGTAATTTATGATTCGGGAGAATTCCGTGGCAAACCTCATCCCGATATCTTTCTGGCTGCCGCTTTAAAAATAGGTATTAAAATTGTTAATTGTATGATTATTGAAGACTCGAAGAGTGGTATTCAGGCGGCAAAAGATGCACATGCAGGCAAAATAATTGCTGTCGATTTTGAAGGCAATCCGGAAAAATTTTCTCAATTCAGCTTTATTGATAAAACAATTACCGATTTCAGAGAATTGAAATCCTTCTTTGTATAACTATTTTAGGCCCCTACATTTATACCAATTTACCGTTTCAACAGATTATTTTACCGGTAGAACAGCACGCTTAATGTAATTTCACTAGACCATCAAAAAATAATCTGTTTAATTTGATGATCATTCAAAACCAAAACTATGGAAGCAAAAACTCATATATGCCCGGTATGGGTGGGATACTTTATGGCTAATCCCTTACGAAAGCTTATTGAGAATCCTCACAAGATAGTAGGCCCATATATCCTTCCGGGAATGAAAATTCTGGAAATTGGACCTGCCATGGGATTTTTTAGTATCCCCATGGCAAAAATGACAGGCAGAACTGGTAAAGTGTATTGTGTTGATATACAACAAAAAATGCTGAACAGACTTAAAAAACGCGCTATCAGAAAAGGCGTTTCCGGTGAAATCGAATTAATTCTGGCCAGTCAGAATTCCATGAATATTCAATATGTATCAGGCAAAATCGATTTTACGCTTTTGGCTTATGTTGTTCATGAAGTTCCGGATCAGTTCAAGTTGTTTTCCGAAATCGCAAATACAATGAAACATGAAGCGAAAGTGTTGCTTTTAGAACCTAAAGGACATGTTGATGAACTGGCATGGAAGAAAAGTCTTGAAATTTCTGAAAAATGTGGTTTTTTGTTAAAAAAGTTAATCAAAATGCCTAGAAGCAGGGCGGCAGAACTTATTTTTAAATAAGTGCGAAACTTCTGTAGCCTTAGTAATTGACTAAATATCGGTTTTAGTTCTTTACTTTCCAAAGTGCTAATTGGACTGTATCAGAGAAGGATCCGGATTGAAAGAAAAGGTAGCAAAGATTCGATCGTATACTTCATTTATCATATACATAAATTGATCTTTTCAACTCGTAATTTTAAATCATTTAATTTCAATAAGTTTATTGTCTGATACAATTTTTATCCATGAAAAAACGATTTTCTATCCTTTCAATTATTCTCACCGTAAGTTTGTTGATTGCAATTACGTGTAGTCCTGATAATCGCGACTCTCATGTTGAAAAGAGCATAAGGAAAACTGAGCGTTGTAAAGTTTCGCCATCAATTACGTATGAAATCTTTATTCCTGATTTTAATTCCAGATGCTCCGACCTTCCTTTACTGGTCTCAATTGATCCGCAAGGTGATAGTGAATTTGCTCTTGAAAAATTCAAGAAAGCAGCACAATACTTTCATTGTATTATTCTTTCTACAGACAAAATAAAGAACAGAAGCCTGGAATATGTCAGTATATTGAATACGATTCTTAACGATGTCAAGGATAAATATCCTGTTGATGAGACAATATTTCTTGCTGGATTTTCTGGTGGTGCACGCATGGCAATGAATTATGCCCAGTATTACCCGGTCGACGGGATCATTTCATGTGGAGCATTGAATACATCGGATCAAATCAAAGAAATTCATTCGCCTATAATATCTGTTGCAGGAATGGCTGATTTTAACTTCATTGAAGCAGCACAATATGTTTTTAATCCCGAACAGGCTCCTCCAAATCTGAATCTTTCGTTTACCAGCAATACTCATGAATGGCCTTCATCGAACGAACTATTGTATGCGTTGGGATTGTTATTTTTACACCAAAATGATAAAACAATTTGTCTAACATCGAAAAAGTCTATCGCTGCCTATATGAAAAGCCAGAATGTCCGTTTCGATTCTTTGATCAAGGCAAATAATCTGTTTGAGGCAGGTCTTTTAGCAAGAAATCTTGCAAAAATCGAAAAAACATCATTTACCAGTAAATTGGAATCTATTGAGTATAATACCAATTTTAATAATGAACTTAATCGCCTGAGAGAAAGTATTCGGTTTGAACTCACTGTTCGTAATGCTTATTATCAAGCATTATCCGAGGAAAATCAAAAATGGTGGGAAACTGAGATATATTCATTAAACAGGAGCATTGTTGAAGAAAAAGATCCTTACAGGAATTTTGCATTGCTCCGTATTAAAGGATATCTCGGAATTATGTGCTACTCGTTATGTAATAATAGTCTCCGTCAGGATGATATGGTCGCAGCGGAAAGACTATTATCAATTTACCGGATAATCGAACCCGAGAATCCGGATATGCTATACTTTTCAGCATTATTTGCATATAAAACAGAGCATTCTGATCGTGTAAAAGAATTGTTATTGAAAGCTATTCAGGCCGGTTTTACTGATAAAGATATATTACAAGAGGATTTTCCGGAAGAATTGATCTTGCCGTTACTCGCTAACATGAGCTGAGAGCACGATCGACAAAATATTTATTCACGTCTCGACTTCTAATGTAATCGCATTTCTTTAATAAAAATTGAGAGGTAATTGGTATCGGACACACTATTAACAGATATCCTCGATAGCACATAATAACCCAAGCATTATAGAGTTTGCCGAAGAGGGACAAATTGTAGCAAATTAAGCTATATTCTTAATCACATGGGTACAGAATCTCAATGAATCCTTTTCCACACAAGTTGTTTAAAATATGTTCCGGCTGTTGTAGTAAGAAGATAATGTTGTCAAATACTTCTGTCTTGCAGCTGCTAATGGATACAAGTAAATTAATCTACTAATGCCGAATCCCTGGTAATATTTCATAAGAGCGAATGATTTAAAAATATCTTGATTTTGCATCTCTTCGATGGCAATTGTTGCATTTATTTCACATTCTTCTTTCAGAATGAAGTAAGTCTTGTTATTAAAAGAAATAGCAGCAACCGGCAATCCTGGTTCTTTTAAAAGATCAATAACAGAAACATTTTCTTCTGGTTTTGCATTAGTTATCTTTCTTATAATGCTGATTTCTAATACAATCCATACAAGGTAAAATTAGCTTGCTAAATTCAATGTATTATTTTTATTATCGTTATAATTCCTCAAATTCTGATTCATAAGTTAACTTTTACTTAAGATTCATGAAGAAGCTGAATGATAGCCTAAGCGATTCATTATTTAATAAGTATAACGATCCCGATCTTATTTTCTCAGGATTAACTTATGCAGACCGATCATTATCTCGGATTGGGCAATAAGTAAAATGGTATAATTCCTGTTCCGAAATCAGGCACATTACTTTCTATCCTAACACCTTAATTTAATTTCGATAGTATTGCTAGAGCTCTCTGGGCATCGCGAAAGGGAATAAAAATATGATCGTGATAATTTGCAGCAATAGCATTACAGCTAATGCCCTCCTTTGCCAAAGCTTCAGCTACTCTGGCTGTTAATCCGACGGCTTCGAGAGACGAATGAACCATCAGGGTAATCCATGCCGCTACAAAAGTATAGCTCATTCCCAATGCATTAGCTTTTTTCTGTTCCATTACCAGTGTTATACCTTTTTCCTCACGAAACATTGCCTGTATATCATTTACAGGTATTACTGTATTTTCAGGACAAACGACAAAAACATATTGCCCTGAATGGAGTAAAGGTTTCAAATTCTTTATCAATGCATGTAAATTTTTTTCACCCGACATAGAGCAAAGAATTTTCATTTAGCCATAAGCAAATATATAAAAGTCATGATGGATTTATATTGCATTAAGTTTTTCGGTTGATTTACATTCTGCAATCGACAAAATATTTGTAATTATGAGAACGATTAACATATTGAAAATAACACAATTCAATCTCTATAAATTCAACAATTTGTCCTAGTTTTGAGTTTTTTTCCTTAATTCAATGAGACAGTTGTTGCGCGATATCTGGGATGCGATAAGGGGTTTTGAGCACGATTACACACAGATCAAATTAAAAAAAGCCATTTTGCTGTTATCGATTCCTATGGTTTTAGAGATGCTTATGGAATCGATATTTGCCATTGTTGATATGTACTTTGTGTCTCGTCTGGGAGATGAAGCCATTGCTGTTGTGGGGCTCACCGAATCGCTTATGACTTTAATTTATGCTATAGCATTGGGAATGGCAATGGCCACCACAGGTATTGTTGCCCGCCGAATTGGAGAAAAGCACGACCGTGCAGCATCCATCACATCCTCACAAGCTATTCTTCTAGGTATCTTTATTTCGTCCATCATTGCATTTCCGGGTGTATTTTTTGCAAAAAAAATCCTGTTATTAATGCACGCTGAACAAAACGTGGTGAAGTTGGGATCTGAATATACTCAGTATATGCTGGGAGGAAATGTGGTAATCATGCTCTTGTTTATCAATAATGCTCTATTTCGAAGTGCCGGAGCTCCAGCATTGTCAATGAGGGTCTTGCTTTTCGCCAATATCATTAATATTATTCTCGATCCTTGTCTGATTTTTGGATTAGGCCCATTCCCGCAACTTGGAGTAGCAGGAGCCGCTATTGCTACAAATGTTGGTAGAGGTATTGGTGTTCTCTATCAATTTTATCTTCTCTTTACAAAAAAATCACGAATCGAATTATTCCTGAGTGATTTTAAATTAAATATCAAAATCATGTGGAAGGTTCTCTTTCTCTCAGGAGGAGGGATTTTTCAGCATCTTATTGCAACGTCGAGCTGGATTATTCTTTACCGGATACTTGCCGAATTTAAAAGCGAAGTTGTTGCTGGGTATACCATTGCCCTTCGAATATTTGTTTTTTTCCTTCTTCCAGCATGGGGAATCAGTAATGCTGTTTCTACTCTTGTCGGACAAAATCTGGGAGCACAAAATACATCTCGTGCCGAACGATCGGTTTGGCTAACTTCTCTTGCATGTAGTATATATATGGCAATTATAATGCTCGCTTTTATTACAGTTCCTCATTTTTTTATTCAAATATTTTCATCACAGGGCAATCAATCATACAATGTAGCCATAACCTGCCTTAAGATTATGGGTATTGGCATGGTCTTTTATGGATTCGAAATGATCATGGCACAGGCTTTTAATGGTGCCGGTGATACATATACACCAACCATACTTAATTTCATAGGTTTCTGGCTTTTACAGATTCCATTGGCTTTCTTCCTGGCGAAATATGCTGGAATGAGAGAAAATGGAGTTTTTCTTGCCATATTGATATCGGAAAGTATTCTAGCAATTGTTGGAATACTTGTCTTTAAAAGAGGCCGATGGAAATACCGCAAAGTATAGTATGAAAGCAACTTTATCCTGAAATGATCAACTAAGCATAATTTGTTTCAGGTATTTCCCTGTATGGGATCGTTCCTCATGAATCAGATCTTCCGGTAGGCCTTGAAAAATAACTTCACCTCCCATTTTACCTCCTTCAGGTCCCATATCAATTATCCAGTCAGCCGATTGGATAATATCAAGATTATGCTCAATAATAATCACTGTATTGTTTTTATCAATAAGTGATTTTATTACGCCATATAATCTTTCAATATCGGACATATGCAGTCCGGTAGTAGGTTCATCCATCACATAAATATGTCCGTCTTTGTGCAATTCGGCTGCCAGTTTAAGACGTTGTGATTCTCCACCCGATAGGGTGCTCAGCGATTGTCCCAGTTTCAGATATCCCAATCCCACGTCCTGCAGCATTTGCAGTCTTTTTGTAATCTGTTGATTATTGAAAAATAGTAACGCTTGGTTTATAGTCATATCAAGCACCTCGGTAATATTTTTATTTTTATATGTTAATATCAGTACATCTTCTTTATACCGTGAACCATTACACTCGTCACAAACTGTATTTATCGCATCAAGAAAATGCAGTTCAAGGCTAATAAATCCCTGACCGTTACACTTTTGGCAAGCTCCTTTTGAATTAAAACTAAATAGAGAAGCATCGACGCCGGACGTATTGGCAAATTCTTTTCTAACAAAGTCAAATACACCGGTGTAAGTTGCAGGATTAGCCCGTGATGTACGTCCTATGGGCGACTGATCAATTACGATTGCTTCAGGATGGTTTTCAATAAACCAATGATTGATCAGGCTACTTTTCCCGCTTCCGGCAACACCTGTAACACAGGTAAGTACTCCTTTTGGTATTTTAACTGAAACATTTTTCAGATTGTTGATATTGGCATTTTCTATGGAGATATATCCGGCAGGGTCTTTACGATGGTGAATCTTTCTGTTATTCCCATATAGATATTTTCCTGTTATACTATTAGTATTCCTGATACCTGATAATTCACCTGAATATATGAGCTCTCCGCCATGCTGCCCGGCATTTGGCCCAATATCTATTATCCATTCCGCCGATTTAATTATTTCCGGATCATGTTCAACAATGAAAACACTATTACCTTTATCACGTAATTTTTTCATCAGGGTCAGTAATCTTTTAATATCCCTTGGATGAAGTCCAATTGAAGGTTCGTCCAAGATATACATAAGGTCGACAAGATTGCAATCGAGCTGGCGTGCCATTTTCACACGTTGTGATTCACCACCCGAAAGTGTTGATACATTCCTGCTGAGTGACAAGTATCCAACCCCTATATCAATAAGATGCTGAAGCAGGTTTTGCGCTTTGCGCATCACGGGTATGGCTTTTTCATTTGTAATGGTTTTTAAATATTCTGCTACTTCAGTTAGTTCCATTTCACAAATTTCACCTAAATTCTTACCCTTCAGATTAATTGAAAGAGCCCTGGAATTCAGTCGTGTTCCTTTACAGACAGTACAATCGCTATAAATAAGGTATTTTTTATAAATATTTTTTTCGCTTTCCGTTGATTCATCTTCTGCTCTTTCTGTTATATGGCGTTCCAGCCTTCGGGCAAACCCTTCGTAATTTTTTGAATAAGTGCCAGCTCCGTGCTTTTTTGTTATGGGTATAGGTTCGGTATACAAGAGTAAATTCATTTCTTTTTCTGAAAAATCTTTGAGCTTCTTATCAACATCAAACAGATCGATGCTAAGCATTTCGCGCCAAAGCCAGCCTCCAACCTTAAATTCTGGGTGAACAATTCCCCCTTCACGAATCGATTTATTTCTATCAAGCAACATATCCAGATCAATCTTTACTTTTTTCCCAAGTCCGTGACAGTTCGGACACATACCTTCAGGATGGTTGAATGAGAAATAAAATGATGGACCGATGAATGGTTTGCCAAAACGGGAATATAACAGACGCAGATACGTATTGATTTCGGTGGCAGTCCCAACAGTGCTTCTCAGGTTGTTACCCATACGTTTCTGGTCGATAACAATTGGAGTAGATAAATTAAAGATTTCATCCACATCGGGGCGGGATAGTTTGGGAAGCCTTGCCCTGGCGAAAGTAGAGAATGTTTCAATAAGCTGTCGCTGTGCTTCGGTATAAATTGTATCGAATAAAAGCGACGATTTCCCCGATCCAGAGACTCCTGTAAAAACCACCAATTTTTGTTTGGGGATTTCAAGTGAAATATTCTTAAGATTATGGAGCCTGGCACCTTCGATGATAATATGTTGTCTATTCATAATTATTGTCTTGTTATTGATTTGAACAATTTAGTTCTGATTAAACCTCTCCAAATATGACTCGATCCATTGAATTTCGGCCTGGAGCAGGAATATTGGCCGTTCAGCCACTGCAAATCGGTGTGACGGACATTGAGAGTCTATCAAAAACTGTTGCAGATCCTTATACCCTTTGATCTTCTCCTGAAGAGCTAACTTATACTTCTTAAGTGATTTAATTACAACTGCCCGATCTATTAAATCAGCATTGTAGATGCCAATATCGACTTGCCATCGGATATGTTCAGGTGAAGTCAGTAACGACTCAATCTTTGTTACTAACATCTCTTCTCCTTTCTTGCTTATCCGATATAACTTCCTGAGTCGGTTTTCATTGCTGATTTCATTAGTCCTCTCAACGAAGTCTTCTTTTTCGAGTTTTCGTAATAATTTGTATATCGATGACATTGACAATTCTGTCCAGAATCGAATATCACGAAACTTGACTTCATGTTCAATCTGATAGGGATACATAGGTCTCTCCGAAAGCAATCCCAGAAGAGCAGTTTCTGCATTTGATAAATCTTTCATGAGTAAAAATGATTATTATATAAATCTAATATTGTATTATTCCAATATTGTGCAATATATAATATAATTTAATTCATTTTATTCATAACTTTTCAGAAAGTTAAATTGTCATGGAATTTCTTGAAAGCAATCTTTATACTTACCTGGTTCTTCCTTTGCTGATTGCATTGGCCCGGGTTGTCGATGTTTCGATCAGTACGCTGAAAATCATTCTGATCTCCCGTGGAGACAAGGTACTTGCTCCAATACTGGGATTTTTTGAAGTACTCGTCTGGCTAATGGCAGTTACGCGTATCTTTCAGAATCTGGATAACTGGGTATGTTACATTGCCTATGCGTTTGGTTTTGCAACAGGAAGTTATATAGGAATCAGAATAGAGGAAAAACTTGCTCTTGGGGTCCAATTAATACGTATTATAACCCGCAAGGAGGCTACAAAACTAATTGAAATATTGCGAAGTGAAGGATTTGGTGTCACTGCCATCAAGGCCGAAGGAAGCAGCGGAGAAGTTGGAATTTTATATTCGGTGATCAACCGAAAAAGTATTAAGAATTATGTTGAAAAAATAAAAGAGTACAACCCGAAAGCGTTTTACACTATCGAGGATATTCGTTTTGTGAGTCAGCCGGTTTATGATACCCCAACGAAATTGACCAAAAGAAAGATGTTCTCATCTCGTCCCTGATATGAAATTTCTATTCTGCTTGGCAATCTTTATTTTCTTTTCCCTTACAACAACCTCACAATTTTACAATACAGGGCAGGCTCCTGCATCGGTTACATGGTACCAGATCAACACGGATAATTTTCAGATTATTTATCCTGATAGTTTTTATCATGAGGCAAACAGGACTGCGAATCTGCTGGAATATATGTACAAGAATATTCCGGATGATTATGACCATCGACCCGAAAAAATCTCAGTGATACTTTACAATCAGTCGGTACTATCGAATGGATATGTAGCGTGGGCACCCCGTAGAGCTGAATGGATCACAACACCACCTTCAGTTAGTTACTCTCAGGATTGGCTTGAACAGC
>Ga0299912_10001958_pt1 | contig 16800 bp, 17 predicted proteins | sample RVTome_2_FD_207667 | JGI IMG/M metagenome (GOLD analysis project Ga0299912, IMG submission 207667) | Soil microbial communities from uranium-contaminated site in the Upper Colorado River Basin, Wyoming, United States - RVT95D214 (version 2) ... | reverse complement strand
GCCGTCCAAGCTCAATCAGGTCTTCCTCAACCTGATCACCAATGCGGCACAGGCGATAGAGCAACAGGGCACGATCCTGCTGCGTACCTACGTGGAAAACGCACGGGCCCATATCGTCGTGGAAGACAACGGCAAGGGCATGCCGCCCGAAGTGATGGCCAAGGTATTCGACCCGTTCTTCACCACCAAACCGGTCGGCCAGGGCACCGGGCTCGGCCTGGCCATTGCCTACCAGATCATCCAGGAACACGGCGGCGACATCCGCGTCGCCTCCAGGGTCGGCCAGGGCACCCGTTTCGTCGTGCGCCTGCCACTGCCCGGCGCCGATGACGAGGCGCTGGCCGTGGCCTCGTAACCACCTGCCGATGGAGGCCCGCACATGAGCAAACCCACACTGCTGTTTGTGGACGACGAGGAACGCATACTGCGTTCGCTCACGCCGATGTTCCGCGCCGACTATCGGGTGTTGAGCACAACCAACCCCAGCCAGGCCCTGGCCTGGCTGCGCGACGACAAGGTACACGTCATCGTCAGCGACCAGCGCATGCCGACCATGCTGGGCGCGGAGCTGTTGCGTCAGGCACGGGAGATTTCACCGGCGACCATGCGCCTCCTGCTCACCGGTTACTCCGATCTCGAAGCGGCGATGGCGGCCGTCAACGACGGCGAGATCTACCGCTACGTCAGCAAGCCGTGGAACATGCAGGAGCTGCGGCAGACCGTCGGCCAGGCGGCGCAAATCGGCCTGCGCCTGGCCGAGGCCTATCAGTACGTCACCACGACACCCGCCGCCCAGCCGATCAACATTCTGGTCATCGAGAGCGATGACGCAGGTGCCGGCAATACCATCCGCGACATCGTCGGCCAGGGTTGCGATATGGAATGCAAGCTGCACTGGGCACACAGCCTGGAGCAGGCCATGGAATTGCTGATGCAAAAGGACATCGGCGTGGTGATCACCGATTTGCACATCAATAATCAGGACGCCAGCGCCACCGTCAAGGCACTCAAGCGCTACCGTCCCCATGTGGTGACCGTGGTGGTGACGCGCTTCCGCGACAACAATACGCTGATCGACCTCATCAACCAGGGCCAGATCTACCGCTTCCTGCCCAAGCCCATCAGCCGGGGTCTGCTGTCACGCAGCGTGCAGTCGGCGATGCAGCATCACCGCCTGCTCAGGGACAGCCCGCAGATCGCGGCGCGCCATGCGGTGGAGCCGGTGGTGGAAACGCCCCAGCGCCGGCTCCCGGCCCAGTTATCCGGCTTCATCAACCGCCTGCGCGGCGGCCTGTCCCAGGCGAACGGATAGTTCAGAAGGAAAACGGCACCGGCCACAGCGGCTGGCTGGTCCGGTCGAAGGATGCCCACAGTGCGGCGTAGCAGGACCCCAGCTCGGGGTGCCTCAGCTGCGGCGCGATCTCCGCCAGCGGCCACAGCACGAACGCGTTGCGGGTGATTTCATCGCGCGGGATGTCCAGCTTGCCCTCATGCAGTACGAGGTCGTCGTAGAGCAGCAGGTCGATATCGAGGGTGCGTGAGGAAAAACGCGGACCGTTGCGCACCCGGCCGTGCCGTTCCTCGATGGTGCGCAGTTGCTCCGCCACCTGCTGCGGCGTGAGTTCCGTATCGAAACCGGCCACCAGATTGTAAAAGCTGTCGCCCGCGAAACCCACCGCCTCGCTTTCGTACACCGAGGACAGGATCAGTTCGCCGAAACCGGCCCGGAGCTCGGCCACGCCGGAGCGGATGTTCTGTTCGCGCCCGATATTGCTGCCGATGCTGACATAGACGCGGGCCATTCAGGGCTTGCTGCCGCGCTCGATAATCACACCCACGTCGCCGGCGTAACGCACCGCGCCCTTCTTGTTGAGCCGCACCCGCACCCAGGAAACATTGAATTCACCGAGGATGATGTCGGCGACGCGTTCGGTCAGCGTCTCCACCAGCTGGAACTGGCTGTCGCCGACGAACTGGATCAGCCGCTTGGCCACGGCCTTGTAATTGAGGGTGTCCTCGATGCTGTCGCTGGCCGCGGCCTTGCGGATGTCCGCCGCCATTTCCAGGTCGAGGCTCACGGTCTGGCGGATGCGTCGCTCCCAGTCGTAGATGCCGATGACGGTGTCGATCTTGAGGTCGTTGAGATAAATGATGTCCATGGGCAGGAAAGGTACAAGGGAAAAGGTGAAAGATACAAGGGCGAACTTATGGTAGATTTTGCTCCCCTGTCTCCGGTTCGTCCCTTATGAACATTATCGATGTTGCACTCATTGCCGGCGCCTACCTGCTCGGCTCACTGTCCGCCGCCATCATTCTGTGCCGTCTGCTGGGCCTGCCCGATCCGCGCACCCAGGGCTCGGGCAATCCCGGCGCCACCAACGTGCTGCGCTTCGGCGGCAAGAAGCTCGCCGCGCTGACCCTGCTCGGCGATCTGGTCAAGGGCCTGGTCCCGATACTCATCGCCCGCGCCCTGACCAACGACCCCGTCGTGCTGGCCGCCGTGGCCATGGCCGCCTTCCTGGGCCACCTGTATCCGGTGTTCTTCGGCTTCAAGGGCGGCAAGGGCGTGGCCACCGCGGTGGGCGTGCTGCTCGGCCTGTCCTGGCCGGTGGCCCTGGCGGCAATCCTCACCTGGGTCGCCATGGCCGCGGTGTTCCGCATCTCCTCGCTATCGGCGCTCACCGCATCGGTGCTGGCCCCGTTCTATATGGCCTGGCTCGACGGCCGTACGCCCTTCGTCGCCATGGCGGCGGCGATGAGCGTGTTCCTGTTGTGGCGTCACCAGGCCAATATTCGGCGCCTGCTGGCAGGGGAAGAGAAGAGAATAGGGAAAAAATAATTCAAAATTCTGCAACAGCCTGAATAGCAGCCATTTTCGTTTCAATCTTGAATTTTGAATCTTAAATAGCGTTACGGCGCCGTCAGCGTCTCCATCGGCCACCTCGGCTGGGCACGGATGGCCAGCGGCTCGTGCTGGCCGGCGCGCAGGCGCAGATAACCGGCATAAGCGATCATCGCGCCGTTGTCCGTGCAGAACTCCGGCCGCGGGTAATACACCCGCGCCCCCTCCTCCGCGGCGATCTCCGCCAGCCGCTGGCGCAACTGGCGGTTGGCGCTGACGCCGCCGGCCATCACCAGCCGTTTCAGCCCGGTCTGTTTCAGCGCCCGGCGGCACTTGATGGCCAGGGTCTCCACCACCGCATCCTCGAAGGCGCGGGCGATGTCGGCCGACGCCTCCAGGCCGTGCTGCTGCAGGGTGGTGAGGGCATAGGTCTTGAGGCCGGAGAAGCTGAAATCCAGGCCAGGGCGATCGGTCATCGGCCGCGGGAAAGTGAAGCGGGCCGGATCGCCCTGCTGCGCCAGCCTGGCCAGCGCCGGGCCGCCCGGGTAACCCAGGCCGAGCAGCTTGGCGGTTTTATCGAAGGCCTCGCCGGCGGCATCGTCCAGCGACTCGCCCAGCAGGGTATAGCGGCCGACGCCGTCGACCCGCACCAGTTGGGTGTGGCCTCCGGACACCAGCAGGGCGACGAAGGGAAACTCCGGCGGCTCGGCCTCCAGCATGGGCGCCAGCAGGTGCCCTTCCATATGGTGCACCCCCACCGCCGGCACGCCCCAGCCGAAGGCCAGGCTACGCCCCGCCGATGCCCCCACCAGCAGCGCGCCTATGAGACCCGGCCCGGCGGTGTAGGCCACCCCGCCGATCTCCTCGCGGCGGACCCCGGCCTGCTCCAGGCACTCGTGCAACAGGGGCAGCAGCCGGCGCACGTGGTCACGCGAGGCCAGTTCCGGCACCACCCCGCCATACTCCGCGTGGAGCGGCACCTGGCTGTGCAGGACGTGGGCCAGCAACCCGCGCCCGCCTTGATACAGGGCGACCCCGGTCTCATCGCAGGAGGTTTCGATACCGAGTACGAGCAGGCTGTCTGACATAGGGGCGCATTGTCCGGAGCCGGCCGGCCGGCCGCAAGGGTTTTGTCCCCCCTCGCCGGCTACCGCATTCACCCCCTTTGCATTTTGTCCGGTGGATCATTAGAATTGCGCGTTCACTGTATCCCGGCCGCCCGGCGGTCACCATTTTCGAGGTAGGAAGTTTCATGCCGTCTGTCCGCGTCAAAGAGAACGAGCCGTTCGATTTTGCCCTGCGCCGCTTCAAGCGCAGCTGTGAGAAGGCCGGTATCCTGGCCGAGGTGCGCGAGCGCCAGCACTACGAGAAGCCGACTTCCATTCGCAAGCGCCAGAAGGCTGCCGCCGTCAAGCGTCAGCAGAAGAAGGTGCAGCGTCAGCAGTCCCGCCTGGTGCGCCTGTACTAAACCGTCCCTGCCCCTTTCTTGAGGCAATTCACGGCATGAGCCAGGAAACCCTCAAGCAGCGCCTCGACACCGACATGAAGGAGTCGATGCGCGCCAAGGACAAAGAGCGCCTCGGTACCGTCCGTCTGATCCTCGCCGCGATCAAGCAGCGCGAGGTGGACGAACGCATCGTGCTGGACGACGTTCAGGTGCTCACCGTGCTGGAAAAGATGGTCAAGCAGCGCCGCGACTCCATCACCCAGTGCGAGGCCGCCGGCCGTACCGATCTCGCCACCAAGGAAAAGTACGAACTGGACCTGATCCAGTCCTACATGCCAGCCCAGCTGTCCGAGGCAGAGATCGATGCCATCATCGAGCAGACCATTGCCGCCACCGGCGCCAGTTCGGCCAAGGACATGGGCAAGGTGATGGGCCCGCTCAAGGCGCAGCTACAGGGCCGCGCCGACATGGGCGCCGTCAGCGCCCGCCTCAAGGCCCGGCTCTCCGCCTGATTTTCTCCGCGTTTTCCGCCGCGGGCGGGAGATGCCGCATTGCCCATAACCTCCTAGAATAGGCCCATGGCCGGCCGCATCCCCCAGCAATTCATCGATGAACTGATCAGCCGCGTCGATATCGTCGACGTGATCGATGCGCGCGTGCCGTTGCGGAAAAAGGGCCGGGAACACGTCGCCTGCTGCCCGTTCCACAACGAGAAGACGCCCTCGTTCACGGTCAGCCAGAGCAAGCAGTTCTATCACTGCTTCGGCTGCGGCGCCCACGGCACCGCACTCGGCTTCCTGATGGAGTATGAGCACCTCGACTTCGTCGAGGCCGTGGAAAAACTGGCCGCCGGCGCCGGCTTGAGCGTACCGCGGGAGGGCGGCGAAAGTGCCCCCCGCGGCCCGTCACCGCAGCCGCTGTACGAGCTGATGGAACAGAGCGCGCAGCACTACCAGCAGCAGCTGCGCCGCCACCCGCAGCGCCAGCGCGCCATCGACTACCTGAAGCGGCGCGGCCTGTCCGGTGAAATCGCCGCCGCCTTCGGCATCGGCTATGCCGCCGACGGCTGGGACAATCTGCTCAAGGCGCTGGGTACCGACAAGGAGCGGCAGGATCGCCTGCTCACCGTCGGCATGCTGATCGAAAAGGATGACGGCCGCCGCTACGACCGCTTCCGCGATCGCATCATGTTCCCGATCCGCGACGCCCGCGGCCGCATCATCGCCTTCGGCGGCAGGATCCTGGACAAGGGCGAGCCCAAGTACCTCAACTCGCCGGAAACGCCCATTTTCCACAAGGGACGCGAGTTGTACGGCCTGTACGAGGCGCGCCAGGCCTTGCGCGAGATCCCGCGCCTGCTGGTGGTGGAAGGCTACATGGACGTGGTGGCCCTGGCGCAGTTCGGCATCCGTTACGCCGTCGCCACCCTCGGCACGGCAGTGACCAAGGACCATCTGGAGCGGCTGTTTCGCACCGCCAGCGAGGTCGTGTTCTGCTTCGACGGTGACCGCGCCGGCCGCGACGCCGCCTGGCGCGGCCTGGAAAATGCACTACCCTTGATGCGCGAAGGGCATCAACTACACTTCATGTTTCTTCCGGAGGGGGAAGACCCGGACACCCTGGTGCGCAGCGCCGGCAAGGAAGGGTTTGAACAGTTGATCGACCAGGCGCAGCCGCTGTCCGAGTACTTTTTCGGGCAAATGAGCAAACAGGCCGACATCAGCCGGCTGGATGGACGGGCCCGGCTGGTGGAACTTTGCCGGCCATATCTGTCGAAACTGCCCCCGGGTGTGTATCGCCACCTGATGCTGGATCGCCTGGCCCAGCTGGCGCACATGGAACGGGACGCCCTGGAACGCATGCTGGGCGGTGAAGCGGCGCCAGCCGCACCCGCGCCGGCCGCGACCAAGGCGAAAAAACCGGCGGCGGCCGCCGCCCGCCACCAACCCTCGCTGGTGCGCAGCGCCATTGCCCTGCTGTTGCAGCGGCCGGCCCTGGCGCAACTGGCGGAGGAGCCGCAACAGTTGGCTGGACTGCAGCTGCCCGGTACGCAGCTGTTGATGGAAATGCTTGAACTGCTTCGGCGGCACCCGCATTTAACCACAGGAGCCCTGCTGGAACATTGGCGCGAAAGCGACCAGGGCCGGCACCTGTTTGCCCTGGCCCAGCGCGACATGCTGCTGACCGCGGAAGAGGACAACCTGGAGCAGGAATTCTGCGACACGCTGGCCCGCCTGGTCCAGCAGCTGCGCCGGCAGCGCCGGTTGGAGCTGGAACAGCGCTTTGCCGAGCTCAGCGAAGTGGAAAAGACCGAGTACGGCCAATTGCTTAAAGGCGGCGGTTGAGGCCGTGCAGGAATCCCGCCCGGTGGCTGCGGAACGGGGCGGCTATAGTATATACTAGCGTGATTTTTCTCATTATTCGGCTTTCAGGGAACGAGGGCGCAATGTTGCGGGTAACATCAAGATGATGGATCAAGATCAGCAGTCACAGCTGAAAATGCTTATTTCCAAGGGCAAGGAACAGGGTTTCCTGACCTATGCCGAGGTGAACGATCACCTCCCGGACGGGATCGTCGATCCGGAACAGATCGAAGACATCATCGGCATGATCAACGACATGGGCATACTGGTGCATGAACAGGCGCCGGATGCCGACAGCCTGCTGATCTCAGACAATGCCGTTACCGCCGACGACGAAGACGCGGCCGAAGAAGCGGCCGCCGCGCTCGCGTCGGTGGATAGCGAGTTCGGCCGTACCACCGACCCGGTGCGCATGTACATGCGTGAAATGGGCGCAGTGGAGCTGCTGACCCGCGAAGGCGAAATCAAGATTGCCAAGCGCATTGAAGACGGCATGAACCAGATGCTGGAGTCGCTGGCATCCCATCCGGAAACCATCGCCATCCTGCTGGGCGAGTTCGATCAGATTGCGTCCGGCGCCACCCGCCTGGGTGACATCGTTACCGGTTTCATGGACGTGGACACGCCGGCGGAAGCGATCCCGGAGAACATCGGAGCAGGTACCGAGGCGGAAGCCAGTGCCGACGACGATGAAGAGGACGAAGAGGGCGAAGGCGCCAGCGACGAAGAAGCCGCCGATACCGGCCTCGATATCGAGGAAGTGCGTGTGCGCATGGAAACACTGCGCGATCTGCACGGCAAAATGACCGCCGCCCTGGCCAAGCATGGCAAGGAACACGCCCGCACCAAAAAGCTGACCGAAGAACTCACCGCCACTTTCATGGAGCTCAAGCTGGCGCCGAAGATGATCGAACGGCTGGTGGCCAACCTGCGCGCACTGGTTGAGCGTATCCGCACCCACGAACGCGTCATCATGGACCTGTGCGTCACCAAGGGACGTATGCCGCGCAAGGAGTTCATCACCTCTTTCCCCGACAACGAAACCAATCTCAAGTGGCTGGACAAGCACGTCAAGAACGGCAAGGGTTATGCCAAGGATTTGCAACAGGCGGCCGACGATGTGCGCAAGACCCAGGAGAAGCTCATCAGCCTGGAGCAGGAATGCGGCATGACCATAACCGATATCAAGGACATCAATCGCAAGATGTCCATCGGTGAGGCCAAGGCCCGGCGCGCCAAGAAGGAAATGGTGGAAGCCAACCTGCGCCTGGTGATTTCCATCGCCAAGAAATACACCAACCGCGGCCTGCAATTCCTTGACCTGATTCAGGAAGGCAATATCGGCCTGATGAAGGCGGTGGACAAATTCGAATACCGTCGCGGCTACAAATTCTCCACCTACGCCACCTGGTGGATCCGCCAGGCCATCACCCGCTCCATCGCGGACCAGGCCCGCACCATCCGCATCCCGGTGCACATGATCGAGACCATCAACAAGCTGAACCGCATCAGCCGGCAGATGCTGCAGGAGATGGGTCGCGAAGCTACGCCGGAAGAGCTGGCCAAGCGCATGGAAATGCCGGAAGACAAGGTGCGCAAGGTACTCAAGATCGCCAAGGAGCCGATCTCCATGGAGACGCCCATCGGCGACGACGAAGATTCGCACCTGGGCGATTTCATCGAGGACAGCAACGTCATGTCACCGGTGGAATACGCCACGGTCGAGGGTTTGCGCGAAGCCACCCAACAGGTGCTGGAAGGGCTCACTGCGCGCGAATCCAAAGTGTTGCGCATGCGTTTCGGCATCGACATGAATACCGACCATACCCTGGAGGAGGTCGGCAAGCAGTTCGACGTCACCCGCGAGCGCATCCGCCAAATCGAGGCCAAGGCGCTGCGCAAGCTGCGCCATCCCAGCCGGTCGGAACAACTGCGCAGCTTCCTCGATTCGGAAAGCTGATCCGCCCCGCGTCTACGGGTATACTTGCTGCGCCCGGAGGCCCACCTCCGGGCGCAGCACGTTTCAGGGGCCTATAGCTCAATTGGTTAGAGCAGAGGACTCATAATCCTTTGGTTCCAGGTTCAAGTCCTGGTGGGCCCACCATATTTCCGTCCGGCCGTCACGGTCACCTACCTTCTGAAAACCCCATACGGCGCCAGCAGTTCGCCCAGCCCTTCGTACACCCAGGGTTCGGCGGCAATGAATTCCCTTTTTGAGAACTTCCAGCAACGGCGCAGCCGTTTTAGGCGTCTTGCTTATGTCGCCCCGCATCCACCACTATTGGCAAACTGTTCGATACCGGTGTTTTCGGCTAATCTGCGACATTCCATCAGGAACGTGGTCATGTATCGCCCTATAGCCCTCATATCTTTCGTAGTCGTTGGTTTGCTCGCCGCCTGTTCGCCGCAGGAACCACCGGCAAAGACAGCCATGGCCTCGGCGGCCGCCGCTCATATGGTTGAGATCGCCGCCGTACGCCTTGTCGAGATCGCGCCCAGTGCCGTGCGTACCGGTTCGTTGCGGGCACAGCGCGAGGTCCAGATTCTTTCCCAGGAGCAGGGGCGCATAGTCGCGCTGCCCCACTTTGCAGGGGATACGGTGCGGCGCGGCGAACTGCTGCTGCAGCTCGACGACACGCTGCTGGCCGCCGAACTGCGCAAAAGCGAGGCCCTGCGCCGCCAGGTGGAACTGGATTTGGGACGGCTGGAACGTCTGATACGCAATCACCTGATCAGTGAAGAGGAGCTGGCGCGGGCCCGCACTGCCCTGGATGTCGCGCTGGCGGAAGAACAGCTACTGCGCACGCGCCTCGGTTACACCCGCGTCACCGCCCCCTTCGACGGCGTCATCAGCCTGCGGCGGGCGGAGCCCGGTGACGTGGTGCCCGGATTCACCCACGTGCTGACCCTGACCGACCTCACCTCCCTGTTCACCACCACCAGCGTTTCCGAGCTGCTGCTCCCCTCCCTGGCCCCCGGTGACGACGTGCGCATCCACATCGATGCCCTGGGCGCCGATACCTTTACCGGCCGCATATTGCGCATCCATCCGGCGATCGATGCAGCCACCCGACAGGGGGTGGTGGAAGTCGCGCTGGATCCGGTGCCCGCGGGCGCGCGCCCCGGACAGCTGTGCCGTGTCCAGTTCACCGGCCGGCCGCATCTGCGCCAGGTGATCCCATTCGCCGCCCTGCGACGCGACAACAGCGGCGAATTCGTCTTCACCATCGATGCGACCGGCAAGGCACAGCGTACTGCCGTGGTTAGCGGCATCCAACTGGGCGAGCAGATCGAACTGCTTTCCGGCCCGGAAGCGGGTGCCGAAGTCGTCATCAAGGGCTTTCTCGGGCTCGCGCCGGGCACCCAGGTCAAGCGCGTAGCCCGCGCGGCACCAAGCTCATGAGCGGCGCCCCGTCCGGAGGACACGGCGGCATCGCCGCCTGGTCCATTCGCCACCCCATCGGCGTCATCATGCTGGCACTGACGGTGGTGGTACTCGGATTTTTCGCCCTGGGCCGTCTTGCCGTCGATCTGCTGCCGCACATCATTTACCCAGAAATCCAGGTGCGCGTCATTGATCCCGGCGTGCCCGCCAACATCATGGAAGACCGCATCACCCGGCAGCTGGAGGAACAGCTGGCGATTACCGAGGACGCCATCGGGGTGCAGTCGCGTACCAGCGAGGGCAACAGTTCAGTCGAACTGTTGTTCGAATACGGCAAGGACATCGACATTGCGCTGCGCGATGCCAGTACGCGTCTTGACCGTGCCAAGCGCTTCCTTCCCACCAGCATCGATCCGCCGACCATCTTCAAGCGTGATCCGTCGCAGATCCCGGTGGCGGAATTCATCGTCAGCTCCACGTCCCTCGATCCGATCAAGCTGCGCGACTGGGTCGACTACGATTTTGCCAAGCAGTTTCTCAACCTGCCGGGGGTGGCCGCGGTGGAGGTGGGCGGCGGCCTGGTGCGCGAGATCCAGCTGCTGCCGGATCAGGAACGCCTCGCCGCCAGCGGCCTCAGCCTCAACGATGTAATCGACGCATTGCAGCGCGGCAACGTGGAAGTACCTGCCGGCCGCCTCACCATGGCGCGGCGTGAGCTGGGCGGCCGCACGGCGGCGCGCTTCCAGAACGTGCAGGAGCTCGCCGCCCTGCCGCTGCGGCTGAAGGACGGCACCACCATCCGTCTCGACGAGGTCATGCAGGTACTCGATACCCATGCCGACGAGCGTATCAAGGTGCGCCTCAACGGCACGCCCGGCGTGAAGATAGCCATCCAGAAGCAGCCGACAGCCAATACCGTTGCCGTGGTCGATGCCGTGAAAGAGCGCATGGCCTGGCTGCGGCAGCAAAACCTTTTGCTGGAGGATGCGGAGATTTTCGGCGTGGACGATCAGTCCGTCTATGTACGCAATGCCCTCAACAGCGCCAGCCAGGCTGCCCTGTCCGGAACCCTGCTGGCCATGGCGGTGGTGTATCTGTTCCTCGGCAACCTGCGCCGCACCCTGATCATCGGCAGCGCCATCCCGCTCGCCATCATGGTGACGTTCGTGCTGATGGGACTCGGCGATCTCACCTTCAACATGATGACGCTGGGCGGCCTGGCGCTGGGCGTCGGCATGCTGGTGGACAACACCATCGTTATGCTGGAAAACATCCAGCGCCACCAGCGCGACGGCGAGGCGCCGGTGGAGGCGGGCACCCATGCCGCCAGCGAAATTTACGGCGCCATCATCGCCTCCACCTCCACCAATCTTGCCGCGGTGCTGCCGTTCCTGTTCATCAGCGGCCTGGTGGGGCTGCTGTTCCGCGAACTCATCTTCACCATTTCCGCCGCCATCCTCGCCTCCATGGTGGTGGCACTGACACTGGTGCCGGCCCTGGCGGTACAGGTGCGCAACGTCGACAGCGGACGCCTGCGCCGCATCGTCGACGGCCTCATCGGCCATTTGCAGGAACGCTATGCCACGCTAATCGGCTGGCTGCTCGATCGGCTGTGGGCGCAGCTGCTGTTGGCCGCCGCGCTGCTGGCGACGTTGGTCCTCACTCTGCCAGTGTTCGGCGGGCCGCAGGAGTTTCTCCCCAGCATGGACGAGGGCCAGGTACAGGTCTATCTCACTGCAGACCCCGGTGTTTCCGTCGAGGAAATGAATCGCGGCGCACACCGGCTGGAAGAACTGTTCCGCCGCCAGCCGGAAGTGGTCAGCGTGTTCGCCACGGTAGGCGGCTTCATCTTCGGCCGCACCGAACGCGAATCCAGCAACAGCGGCTCCATCATGATCCAGCTGCTGCCGCGCGGACAGCGCACGGTGAGCAGCAACGACTGGATCTCCCGCATGCGCAAGGTGGTGGCACAGGAGGAACTGGCCGGGGTGCGGGTGCGCATGCGCAGCCGCGGCATCCGCGGCATCCGCATCGGCAGCGGCGACGATGATCTCAGCCTTCGTATCCAGGGCACGGACCTGGAGGTTCTGGCGCGACTGGGCGACACGGTCGCCAACCGCCTGAAGAATATCGCCGGCCTCAGCAACATAATGTACTCGGCGGAAGAGCAGCGGCAGGAACTGGCCATTACCCTCGACCGGCAACGTGCCGCGGCCCTGGGCCTGGATGCCGAAGAGGTGGGCCGCACCCTGCGCCGCGCCCTGGAAGGCGAAATCGTTACCGATTTCATCGAGCATGACCGCAGCATCGACGTACGCCTGCGCCTGCCCCGGCGCGAAGTGGATACCCCGCGGGCCCTGGAGGAACTGGTGCTCTACAGCGGTAGCGGCATTCCGCTGCGCCTCGGCGACCTCGCCCGCGTCACCCTGGTGGCCACACCGTCGGAGATAAGGCGTGACAACCAGCGCCGCATCGTCGAGGTCAGTGCCAGCCTGGTGGCCGGCACCTCGCTCAGCGAGGCCTACGACCGCATTTATCAGGAGATGGCTACCGTGACGTTGCCGGAAGGCTATGTTTGGTACGACGGCGGCGAGCTGGAGGCTCTCACCGAGGGACGCGACACTGGCCTGCTGCTGCTGGCGCTGGCCGTCTTTCTGGTATTCGTGGTGATGGCGGTGCAATACGAATCGCTGCGCAACCCGCTGGTCATCCTGCTGTCCATCCCCTTTGCGGCGGTGGGCGTGGCCGTCGGCCTGCTGGTGACCGGGCTTACCCTGTCCATGCCGATATGGCTTGGCATGATCATGCTGGCCGGCATCGTGGTAAACAACGCCATCGTGCTGGTGGAGTATGTGGAGATTGCGCGCCGGCAGGGCACGCCGCTACGCGAGGCCATCGTCACTGCCGCCCGCTTGCGTCTGCGCCCGATCCTGATGACCACCCTGACCACGGTGGCAGGCATGACGCCGCTGGCCCTGGGACTGGGCGAAGGTTCCGAGATGCTGCAGCCGCTGGCCGTCGCCATCATCTTCGGCCTCAGCATCTCGCTGCTGGTCACTCTGCTGCTGATACCGGTGGTCTACCGCCTGCTGCACCGTCCGGCGCAGCAGAGCGCCTAGCCTGCGGATTCAGTCCTTCGGCTTGTCGCCGTCATCCTTTCCGTCGCTGCCGCCCTGCATGACTTCCAGCTCCTGGTGCAGCGCGTGCTCGTCATGAATATAGCGATCAAGAGTGGCATCCATCTTCTCCTCGCTGTCCAGGTCATCCTCGGCCTCGGGACTCTTGCGCACGTAGTAGCGCGCGAAGAACACCCCGATCTCGAACAGGATCCACATAGGCACGGCAAGCAGGGTCTGCGAAAAGATGTCAGGCGGCGTCAGCAACATGCCGATGACGAAGGCGCCGACGATGATGTAGGGACGCTTGGCCACCAGGGCTTCCGGCGTCACCACCCCCATCCATACCAAAAGAATGGTGGCGATGGGCACCTCAAAGGCCACGCCGAACGCAAAGAACAGCGTAAGCACGAAATCCAGATATTTGTTGATATCGGTCATCACCGCCACGCCTTCCGGCGCCGCCGCGGTGAAGAAGCCGAATACCAGAGGGAACACCACGAAATAGGCGAAGGCCATGCCGGCATAGAACAGCAGGGTGCTGGACAGCAGCAGCGGTACGATCATGCTCCGTTCATGGGCATACAGGCCGGGGGCCACGAAGGCCCACATCTGGTACAGCAGATAGGGAATGGCGATAAAAACGGATGCCACCAGGGTCAGCTTGAGGGGGGTAAGGAACGGCGAGGCCACCTCGGTGGCAATCATCGAGCCGCCTTCCGGCAGGTGTGACAGCAGCGGGTCGGCCAGCAGCGCGTATATATCGTTGGCGAAATAAAACAGGCAAAGAAAGATCGCCAGCACCACCAGCACCGCGCGCAGGATCCGGTCGCGCAGTTCGATCAGGTGGGAGATGAAGGGCTGTTCCAACTCCGGGCCGTTGGTGCCGCTGGGCTGCTGCTCGCTCATGTTGACTTCTTGTCGTTATCCGGCTCAGCGGAGGGTGTGATAGATGGCGTCGTGTCAGAGGAAGACTCGAGGCTGGACAGTTCGACCGGCCGGTTGACGCTCTCCAGACCGGACTTGATGTCCTGCAACGAGGCCTTGGCCTCTTCCACCATATCGAACAAACCTTCGCTCTTGGTCTGCTCCTGGACGATACGCTTGAGTTCCTCGGCCTTGAGCTCGCGATCGATATCCGCCTTCACGGTGCCGACAAAATGCCGCGCCTTGCCGTACCACAACCCCACCGTACGCGCGACCACGGGCAGGCGCTCGGGGCCCAGTACCAGCAGGGCCACGATGCCGATGATCACCAGCTCCCAGAAGCCGACGTCGAACATGATTTATCCGGTTATGAGTTGCAGGGTCGGCTTTGCGCGCCGGCTAGGGCCGGGCGTCGCGTCACCCCCTGGGATGGGTAGGCTCAGGTCTTGTCCTTCTCGCGGGTGGCTTCACCCTCGATGATACTGCCTTCCTTCTTCTCCTCCAGCTTCTCGCCTTCCTTTGCCGCCGACTGTTCGCCATCCTTCACCGAAGAACGAAAGTTCCTGATTGCGCCGCCCAGATCGCCGCCGATGTTGCGCAGCTTCTTGGTTCCGAAAAGCAGAATAACGATCGCCAGAACGATCAGCAGTTGCCAGATACTTGGTGCCATAGTTCAACTCCCCGCCATAGTAGGAAATCCGGCAGCACCCGGCCGCCGAACCGTTGTATATACAATAGACTTCACGCCCTTGCCCGGAGTTGGACCACGGGTCACTTGCTCCGGTTCGCCTTTTCTTCCAACCCCGACAGCCCGAAGCGCCGTTCCAGCTCGTTCAGCACGGCCTGCGGCTCCAATCCCATGTGCTTGAGCATCACCATGCAATGGAACCAGAGATCGGCTGTTTCATAGATCACCTGGGCAGGATCGCCATCCTTCGCCGCGATCACCGTTTCCGTGGCCTCTTCACCGATTTTCTTCAGAATGCCGTCCAGGCCCTTGCTGTACAGCTTGGCCACATAGGAGCTCTCCGGGTCCGCGCCTTTGCGCTGCTCCAGGATCTCCGACAACTGCTCAAGAATATCGCTCATGACGGCTTGCTGTATATCTGTTGCGGATCTTTCAAAACGGGATCCACGCTCTGCCATCCGTTTCCGTCAAACACCTTGAAGAAGCAGCTGTGCCGTCCGGTATGACAGGCGATGCCGCCCAGCTGTTCGATACTGAGCAGGATAACGTCATTGTCGCAATCGAGGCGCATCTCTTTCACCCGCTGCACGTTACCGGACTCTTCACCCTTGCGCCACAGCTTGCCGCGGGAGCGCGACCAGTAGACGGCACGCCCTTCCCGCGCCGTCAGTTCCAGCGCCTCGCGGTTCATCCAGGCAAACATCAGCACCCGGCCGCTGCCCTCTTCCTGGGCGATCACCGGCACCAGGCCGTCAGCCGTCCACTTCACCTCGTCGAGCCAGGTCACAACCGCACCTCGATGCCCGCCTGCGCCATGCGCTGTTTGGCCTGCTCGATGGTGTATTCGCAGAAATGGAAAATACTGGCGGCCAGCACCGCGTCGGCATGCCCCTGCACGATGCCGTCGACCAGGTGGTCAAGATTGCCGACGCCGCCCGAGGCAATCACCGGCACCCGTACCGCCTCCGACACTGCGCGCACCAGCGGCAGATCGAAACCGGACTTGGTGCCGTCGCGGTCCATGCTGGTCAGCAGTATCTCGCCGGCACCGTAATCCACCATGCGCCGCGCCCATTCCACCGCATCGATACCCGTGGGCTTGCGCCCGCCGTGGGTGAATATTTCCCAGCGCGGCGTTTCGTCGTCCGCACTCACGCATTTGGCATCGATGGCGACGACGATGCACTGGGAGCCGAAGCGATCCGCGGCTTCCTTGACGAACTCCGGATTGAATACCGCGGCGGTGTTGATACCGACCTTGTCCGCCCCGGCATTGAGCATGCGCCGGATATCGGCGCTGGTACGAATGCCGCCACCGACGGTGAGGGGGATGAACACCTCACCGGCCACCTGCTCCACCACGTGCACCATCGTTTCGCGATTGTCGGACGAAGCGGTGATGTCGAGGAAGGTCAGCTCATCGGCACCCTGTTCATCGTAACGGCGCGCGATTTCCACCGGGTCGCCGGCATCGCGGATATCCAGGAACTTGACACCCTTGACGACGCGGCCGTTGTCCACGTCGAGACAGGGAATGATACGTTTGGCTAGGCCCATTGCATGTAGGTCGGACTTCAGTCCGACTCCTTTAAGTCATTACGGACAAAGTTCATCGGCAAGCCGCTGTCCTTCGGCAAAATCCAGCGTGCCTTCGTAGATCGCACGCCCGGTGATGGCGCCGGTGATGCCTTCGTCGGCCACCGCGCACAGGGCACGGATATCGTCCAGGTTGGTGATGCCGCCGGATGCGATGATGGGTATGGTCACGGCCCGGGCCAGCTTCACCGTCGCCTCGACGTTGCAACCGGACATCATGCCGTCGCGGCCTATATCGGTGTAGATGATGGCCGACACGCCGTCCTGTTCGAAGTGTTGGGCCAAGTCGACGACATCGTGCTTGGACAGCTTGGACCAGCCGTCCATCGCCACCTTCCCTTCCTTGGCATCCAGTCCAACGATCACGTGACCGGGGAATTCGGCGCACAGGTCGCCGATGAAGCCGGGATGATTCACCGCCTTGGTGCCGATGATT
>Ga0299912_10001957_pt1 | contig 16801 bp, 16 predicted proteins | sample RVTome_2_FD_207667 | JGI IMG/M metagenome (GOLD analysis project Ga0299912, IMG submission 207667) | Soil microbial communities from uranium-contaminated site in the Upper Colorado River Basin, Wyoming, United States - RVT95D214 (version 2) ... | reverse complement strand
GCGGCGTGCCTCTGGGAGCGATCATCGCGAAGCATGATATCATGAGGAAGTGGAGGCCCGGCTCGCACTCGTCCACGTTCGGAGGCAACGCGATCACGATGGCTGCGGGTTATGCGCACGTGCAGGCGATCATAGAGGAGAACCTCGCCGACAGGGCCGCGAAGCTCGGCGACTACGCGATGAAGCTGCTCAAGGAGATGCAGCAGCGCAGGGAGATCATCGGCGATGTCAGGGGCAAAGGCCTGATGATAGGCGTCGAGCTGGTCAAGAACCAGTATACGAAGGAGCCTCACGAGGCCACGAACATCCAGGGCAAGTGCTGGAGGGCGGGCCTGATGACGATCACGTCCGGCTTCTTCGGAAACGTGTTCAGGATCGCTCCCCCGCTGTGCATATCTAAGGAGCTGCTCGAGAAGGGTTTCGAGATATTCGAGCAGGCACTGAAGGACGAGGAGGAGTTCCTGAAGCTGGGGACTTCGAGCCCGCCCGGATGATCAAGACGCATAACGGGAAACCACGCAAACACCTTCCGGCGGGATTTTCCCAGACTTCACTCATCACGGTGGAGTAACTGCTATCTGGATTCAGGATGATGTCCTCCTGGGTGTTTTGGACGGAAAGGAAGACCATCCTCAAGGCGTACATTGCAGGAACACTCGTCGTCCTGCTCAGCGCGGTTCCACTATGGTTGTTCGCCTACTCAGAAACTGGATTCCTCGGCTCCCTCGCAGTTCGGGGGTTCTGGTGGATTTCTTGCTTCGTTCTGCTGATCCTGTACTTCCTGGCGTGGTTCGGTCTCCCGCGCGTGGAATCATCGCCTGGAGCGAGCTTGAGGGCGCTTGCGCACATGATGCGCGTCATGAAGTACAGCGTCGACGAGGCACCCAAATGGATAGACATCAGGGTTGACAAGCTCACTCAGGTGAAGGTGAGAGCGCGTGGGGCTGCGGGCGGGACCCGAATAGAATATCAAGTCGGAGCGACGCCAGTCGGAGCCACTTTCATCGTCGTGATGTTCCTGATCTTTCCCCCGGCGTCAGCCATAGCGTCCCTCTTCATCTTCGGGTCCGCGTTCAGGTTCGTCGACACCAAGGTCGCTCCGCGACTGGCGGGATTGCCGGCTGTTGTCTCAGCCCCTATGGACGTGAAGGCCACCTTGATCGACAGCCTGTCCGAGGGGCATAGGCTGGCGCAGGAAGCGTCCGAATCGGTGAAGTCCAACTACGAGGATCTGATCATCATTATTCTAGTATCTGGAATCGCGTTTTTCTTCGGTGGATTCCTCGCGGCCTGGTGGCTTCAACCGCCGGACATGGCCTCGTCGGATTGGTCCCGAGTTCCCGTTGCCGTTGGGGCAATGGCGATGCTCGCTTTCACATTGCCTTCTCTCTGGAGGGCCCGTTCAAGACATAAGAAGGCGATAGGCCGGTTCGAGAGATCTGTGTCGCTCCTCGGCGGCGCGCTCGCATCAGAAACCTCTTCGCTGCAGCCTCCGGATGGCTTCCCGAGTTCTTTCGAGATCATCGCAGGAGCATGGGACGAAGTCCCCTCTTGGCTCGCCGCCAGAAGGCGGGCGGGAATGTTCAGGCATCCTTCGATTTGGACTGCCATTGTCGTCTTTGCGTATTCGGGCTTTCTGTTGTTGGTTGCTGGCATCGCGGAATTGCTATACCCCGGAATCGATTATCAGACCGCCGGCGTCATTGTTGCACTGGGCTCTGTCATGGTAGTATCCACTATGCTATTGTACTTCCGCTGGAGCAGGGATCAGAAGCTGGAGTCGGAGAGGATAGTCGGAGATTGGCGACGCAGGGTCGAGATCCTCAGATCGGAGATGGAGAAGTATCTCCAGGGTCTGTGATGCGATGTCGGCCTCTCCCCTCGAGAAACCGGACCTCTTCGTAGTCGCGCGCATTCTCGAGCGACTCTGGAGGGAGGATGCCCCGATGCTCAAGACGCGGCTGCAGGTCGCCACGAACGTCAACTACGATGTTTTCAGAAGATACGTTTCCTGGATGAACGACAAGCAGCTACTGCTGTTGGAAACCTCGGATGATGGGCACGAAAGGCTCTCGCTCACGCCCAGGGGTCACGAGGCATACCGTCATCTTGTGATGTGGATCAACGAGGTAGTCAGGAAACAGTGAGATGGAATCGTCCAGCTGGTTCATCTCTTCCTGAGCTTCGGGTTGAGCACCTCGTCGAGCGCGTCCCCGATCAAGTAGAACGCCATGATGAGTATCACGATGCACGCACCGGGCGCCGCGAAGTCCCACCACGCAGGGCTGTTGAAGTCCCCGTTGGAGTAGGACTCCTCAAGCATGGTGCCCCAGCTGATCACGTCAGGGTCCCCGAGGTTGAAGAACTCGAGGAACGACTCGGAGAAGATCGAGTTCGCGATGAGTAGGATCGTGTTCGCGAATATGAGCGGGACCACGTTGGGCAGTATGTGCTTCCGTATGATCCGCAGGTCGCCCGACCCCACGCACCTAGCTCTCTGAATGAACATCTTCTCCTTCACCGATAGGACCTGGGCTCTAACGATCCTGGCAGTCGACGACCAGCTCGTGATGCCTATGACTATGATGATGTTCGTGAACGACCTTCCCATGATCATCGCGAACACGATCATCAGGGGAAGCCACGGTATCACGAGGAAGAAGTCCGTGAACCTCATGAGGACCTCATCTGCGAATTTTCCGAAGTAGCCCGCGAGAAGGCCCACGGTGGTGCCGAGGACGATGGATATCAGGGAAGCCATGAGCCCGACTATGAGGCTCGCCCTCGCGCCCCAGACTGTGAGGCTCCAGATATCCCTGCCATAGAAATCGGTCCCGAACCAGAACTCGGAGGACGGGGACTCCCTGAGCGGGTTCACGTCAGCCCACGAGATGCTCTTCGGGTTCTCGAAGTTGGCGAGGTACGGTGCGAAGACTGCCATGATCACGAAGAACATCAGTATGGACAGCCCGAGGACGCCGCTCACGTTCTTCCTGTACCTGTTCGCGATATTCCCGACGGACTTGTAGAAGAGCGAGAGCTTCTCCTTGCGGCTCTCGGTCAGTAGCCCTCCCTTCTGCTTGTTGACCGCGTGAACCGTGCCCCCGCTCATATCTTCACCCTCGGGTCCAATTTGAACAGGAGCATGTCCGCGAAGTAGTTCGCAATGAGCACGGCGAGGGTCTCGAGCATGAATGCAGCCTGGAGGACAGGATAGTCCTCGCCCCAGACGGCGTCCCAGGTCAGCTTCCCGAGACCCGGGTATGAGAATATGACCTCGATCATGATAGAACCGCTGACCACCCAGCCGACGTACATGGCGACTACAGTCACGACAGGCAGCATCGCGTTGGGCATCGCATGGCCTTTCAGTATCTGCTTTGACTTCATTCCTTTCGCGACCGCGGTGACCATGTATTCTTCGGTCATGACGTCCACGAGCGCGCTTCGCGTGATGATGGCGAACGCCGCAATCTCCTCGACGACGAGCGCGAGCAGCGGCAATATCGTGTGGTATGCCCGGTCACCTATCTTGCCCCAGAAGTCGAGCGACCTGTAGTCCTCCCCGTACGCCCCTCGGGAGGGCCAGTCAGGAATGTACCGGGTGAATAGGCTGAGCAGTATGAGCGCGAACAGGAACGTCGGCATGCAGTAGAAGATCAGGAAGAAAGCGCTCGAAATCCTGTCGACAGCGGACCCCCTCTTCCATGCAGCCAGCCTTCCGAGCACGATCCCAGCGAGGATCGCCAGGGCGGTGCCTGTCCCCACCAGCACGAGCGTGTTGGCGAGCGCGGGTGCGAGGATGTCCACGACATCCGTGTTGACCCTCACCGTGAAGCTCGTCCCGAGGTCTCCCTTGAGAGTGTTGACGAGATACGTGATGTACTGCGACAGGTACGACTCGTTGAGGCCCCACTTCTCCCGCAGCAACTCGATGATCTCTGGACTTGCGCCCTTCGGAATGACCGCCCTCGCGGGGTCTCCGGGCATCACTCTGAACAGGAGGAAGTTGAAGCTCAGGATGAGGAAGATGGTGATCGCCAGATAAATCGTCTTCCTCAGCATGAACGACCGGAAGTCACGTGCCATCTCGCGTCATCCCCTTGCGAACATCAGTTCTACCGACATCTGCCCTCCGTTCCAGCCAGCAGGCGTTCCCCGGCGCGCCATCATCTCACGGGAGCCGGATGTCTTCTTCCTGGGACTCACCCTTCCGCTTGAGCATGAGCAAGGCCACGACGACCACGATCGCTACGACGGCCCCGATGATCACCATGAGCGCTGTCCCGGAGATGCCTCCACCGCCTGTATCGAGCGGCACGAGATCGAAATACAGCGGGTTCGAAGTCCAGAAGTTTGCCAGCTGCCTCCCTGGATGCGCCCCCCAGTCACCCCAGCCGGAGAAGCTGTCCGTCCTCCAGGCCCAGCAGCCATACGGATACGAGTAGACGATGAACGCCGAGTCATTGTACATCAGCTTCTGACAGTTGTGGATGTACTCGAGCCTCTCCTCCTCCGTCGACGCATTGACGTACTTCGAGTAGTTCTGGTCGTAGAGCGGGCTGTTGTAGGCGTTCTCAGACCAGTCGTCGATGCAGTAGCTCGTCTGCGTGTAGAGCAGGTAGGACGGGTCAGGGTCGCCGCTCCAGTATGTCAGCGTGAGGTCGAAAAGGTATCCGTAGACGAGATTGCTCCACTGGCCAACGCTGACATATCTCGGCTTGAGTTCGATCCCCACCTTCTCGTAGTCCTCTCTGAGGATCGTGAAAGTGTCCCTGTCCTCGATTAGCTCTTCCTCGATGACGACCTCGAAAGACAGCCGCTTGTCGACAACTGGGTCGTAAACGTTCCCCGGGGAATGCCTGAAGCCGTCTGTGCCCCAGTAGTACCCTCCAGCATCAAGGGACGCATTCGCCTTCGCTAGATCAAAATCGTAGATCTCGTCGGGACCGGGCGTCCAGTAGTAATCGCCATAGACGGGCGAGAATATCGTGGAGCCGATCTCGCCGTACCCTCTGTAGATGTTGTTGTTGATGAACTGCTTGTCCGTGGCATACGTCATCGCGCGGATCACGGCGGGGTCCGTCCTGAGGTTGTTGCCGTCGTTGGCCTTCATGCACACGCTTATCTCGACTGAGAATCCCGTGCACTGCAGCCCCGCATACGTGCCAATCGGTTGGGTCGGGTTGTCCTCGAGCCAGTCATCCAGCAGTTCGTAGTTCGCCGCGTTGAAGGCCGCGAGGTCTATCGTGCCTCTCTGGATGTCGGTGAACATGGCCGACGGCTCGAGGTAGAAAAGCAGGATCAGGCGCTCGAAATCTATCGTCTCGCCATACTCAGTAGCTCCGTGGTAATTGGGGTTCCTGAGGAGAATGAGCGGGTCCCCTGCCTTGAACTCGTCCTCGGTGTCCTCGGTGCACATGAATGCCCCAGTTCCGATGGGCCAGTAGTTGTCGAAATCGAAAACCCTGTTGGAGACGGACATGGAGCCCCAGATGTGTTCAGGAAGGATCGGGATCATCAGGGCGTCAGCGAACGGGCAAGGGCTCGGGTCCCCCTCGAGGTTCATGTAGTGTATCCTCACTGTGTAGTCGTCCACCTTCTCAGCGAAGTCGATGAGGGCAGTGTACGGCTGGTAGGCCCAGACGGTAACGAAGTTCAGGCCTGTCTGCATGTCGATAGTGAAGACGACATCGTCAGCGTCGAATGGCTCGTCGTCGTGCCACTTCGCTTCGCGCGTCAGGTTGTACTGCCAGACCGACCCGAAGGGCTCTGCGTCAGGCACCGGGTACCAGCTCTTGGCCAGGTTCGGTTTCGGGTTCAGGTCCTGGTCGACCGCGATCAGGTAGTCGTATATGTATCCCCAGAAAATGTACGCGTTGTCCGTGACCCCTAAGAACGGGTTGAGGCTGTCGATCGGCTCGATCATCCCAATCCTGAGCGTCGTGGGATCGGCAGCGGATACGCGCCTCAGGTCCACGAGCGCGAGAGAAGATAACACGAGCGCTCCGGCAAACAACACGGCCAAGGCGGCTCTTCCGGCCAACGGTTTCGGGGGGTTTCGGTTCGTTCCTATGCTAGCCCACTGACTCCCGACATCACCTTCAGATGACAGTCTCCCACATTCCTCCCAAGTAGGCCTTGTATCTCGTCCAGAGAGCGACAACTGTCTGAATGGGTAATCGCCGACATATGGCATAAACTCTCTTCTCGGGCGCATGGGAAATCAATTTATATGGCCAACTCATTGGGCGCGCTGATGGCCGAGCCCGAGGGATCCGTCTTCCAGAGGAAGACCATATTCGGATTCTACATGCTGCTGTTCATAGCGGGCCTGCTCGTATACTGGATATGGGGCCTGCTGTATGACACATGGTATCCCTTCGACAGGGGGAACATCGGCATCTACACGGTCTATATCCCGCTGATAGCCTTCGGGGTCATAGGCATGCTTCTCTACAGAAAGAAACCCTCAGGGAACAAGGCCTGATTACATCGCACGGGCCAGGTACACCGGTGCCTTTGTGGGCTTGCCACAGACGACGCACGAACCATCGAAGTGCTCCCCGTCCACGGGGGTGCCCAGGATGTTCCTGTCAGACCTGGTCTCTATCTCCTTCCCGCAGTCCGCTCCCCCGCACCAGCCCGTCCGGATGATCTTCTCGGGCAGACCATCGAGGGTCTCGACGGTCACGATGCTGCCGTCCAGCTCCGCCTGGGCCCTCGCGAGCATGTCCTTGGATATTCTCGCGAGCATGTCCTTGACGCCCTTGACCGCGTGAGCTCTGTCAACGAGGCTCTTCTCGCCCGTGTCCCTGCGTACGAATGTGACCTTGCCGTTCGCGATGTCCCTCATGCCAAGCTCGAGCCTAAGGGGGACCCCCTTGAGCTCCCAGTCGTAGTACTTCACGCCGGGCCTGACGTCCCTCTCGTCTATGTTGACCCTGACGGAGGCCGCTCTGAGCTCGTCGTATAGCTCCCTAGCGGCCTTAGAAACCTTCTCGGTCTCGCCCTTCGCGAGGACCGGTACGACCACGACCTGGTTAGTCGCCACATCCGGCGGCAGCACGAGCCCCTTGTCGTCACCGTGGATCGCGACTATCGCGCCCACGAGCCTCTCGCTCATGCCGTAAGTGGTCTGGTGGACGTACTTGTGCTCCCCCTTCTCGTCCTCGTACTTGATGTCGTACGGTTTCGAGAAGTTCTCCTTGTACTGGTGAATCGAACCCAGCTGCAGGCTTCGACCGGACGGGAGAACAGTGTCTATGCCGACCGTATAGAACGCGCCCGGGAACTTGTCCCAGTCGGTCCTCTTGAGAAGCTTGTAGGGGATGCACCATTCCTTCCCCAGTCGCTCCATGATCGCATAGTCCTCCTTGACCTGCCTCTCGGCGTCCTCGAAATCTGCGTGGCAGGTGTGCGATTCGAAGAAATGTATCTCCCGGACGCGGATGAACGCCCTGGTCTGCTTCGTCTCGTACCTGAACGTGTTGACTATCTGGTAGGTCTTCAGAGGCAGGTCCGCGTGCGACCTGACCCAGAGCGCGAACATCGGGTACATGGCCGTCTCGCTCGTGGGCCTCAGCAGGAGCTTGACGTCGAGCGGGTTCAGGCCTGCGTGAGTAACCCAGAACACCTCCGTGTCGAATCCCTTGATGTGCTCCTTCTCCTTCGCGAACTGGTCTTCTGGGATCAGGAGCGGGAAGCAGACTTCCTGGTGGCTGGTCGCATCGAACTCGCGCCGTATCTGCGAGTCTATGGCCTGCATGATCTTCCAGCCGTAGGGCGTCCACACGTTCATGCCCTTGATCGGGTAGCGCTTGTCCGTGAGGTTGGCCCTCTCGACAATCTCATTGTACCACTCGCTGAAGTCATCTGCCTTTTTCATGGCGTGGCCGAGAAACCCAGGGGTGAATAAGTAGCTTTTGGTGCGTATTGGAATCATTCCCTGGCTATCTTCGCTATCTCCGGGGCGACACTTATGCACGTCGTCGGGTTCTCTATCGTGTCCGAGGAGCATATCTCGTCGCAGACCGCGTTCAACTTGTCGAGCCCGCTCTTCGCGAAGACGCCGTGCGTGCAGACGGCGAGTATCTTCGACGCACCCTGCTTCCTCAGTTGCTCGGCAGCCTTGGCGATGGTCCCACCCGTCGCGATGATGTCGTCCACTATCGCGACCTTCTTGCCTTTGACGCCTAGCTTCTTCGGTTTCATCTCGACGGTTTCGCCGTCGAGCCTCTCCTTCACGAGGAAGTCGGCCTCACACCCGACCACATCCGCAACGCGCTTCGCGTTGTCTGCGCGGCCCTCGTCGGGAGACAGTATGAGGTCGATGCCCTTGCCCTTGAGGTGCTTCCCGATCGACGGGTACGCGTGCACGTTCTTGGCTGATACGTTGTCGAACCAGTCTATGACAGTGGGTGCGTGTACGTCTACCGTGATGAACTCATCAGTCTGTAGTTGGATCAGGCGCGCGAGCGCGCGGGCGCTGATAGGTTCCCCTGGCTTGAACTGCTTATCCTGTCGGGCGTAGCCGAAGTAGGGCACGACTGTCGTGAGCGAGGCGACATCGAACTCCTTGACCGCGTCCTGGAGCAGGAAGAGCTCTATGATGTTCTTGTCTGGCCAAGTGGTCTGGACGACGAAAACGTCCTCACCATCGAGTTCTTCGTCGATCCTGACATAGCACTCGTCGTCTGGGAAGCGCTTGATTTCCACCTTCGCGAGCTTCGCCCTCAGACTCTTCGCAAGCTCCTTCGACAGGAGCTGCGACGCCGACCCCCCTACCACATACATTGGTATCGTTCGCGGGAAATGATGTGCCTTCTCTTATACCTTGACGGCGCGGAAGGGCAGAATCGGGCCGAGAAAACATTTATACGCCATTTGGCCATATTACGCCTCAGAGATGGGATGCAGTTGAACGAGACAGTTGGCCAGGCCTATCCCTCTTCTCAGGGTGTGCCTGCCGAGAACACGCAGGGCACTCCACCGCCTGCCTCGCCACAGGCGCAAGCCCACAAACCAGCGCATGCCTCCGGCCACAAGAAGAAGGTCATTATCGACGGGCTCGAGGCTGTGGGCATGGTCTTCGGGAATGTCGGCACTCTCAGCTTCAACTGCGGCGTCACCGCTCCTTTGGAGAAAATGGAGTATATTCAGGTCAACCACGAGGTAAACGGATGGGTCCTTGGCCAAGTGTCCGAGATTGTCAGGAAGACGAACCTGACCGTCGACGGCGTCGAGGAGATGGCCCACGGGACTCCGGTGCCCATTGACGAGAAAGAGATCGCTGTCATTTCCGTGATTGGCTACAGGGACGATCGGAACCTGCTCCAGGTGCCGAGGACTCCCCTGAAGGCGGGCGAGCAGGTATTCATCGCGAACGAGGATCTGATCATGAAGATCGTCGGCCTGCACGAGAACCACGATACGGGCGCATACATCGGGCTTCTGTCGGGTCACGACATCAAGGTCGAGCTGGACATCAACACGATGGTCCAGAAGCATGTCAGCATCCTCAGCAAGACCGGCGGGGGTAAGTCATATTGTTCTGGCGCCATCGTAGAGGAACTGATGAAACACGGTGTCACGGTCTGCATCATCGACCCCCATGGCGAGTACGCCAGCATGAAGCACAAAGGGGTCGTGAAGAAGACCACGCGCGACTTCGGTGTCTCCCCCCACGGGTACGAGGACAAGATAGTCGAGTTCGCGACCGACACCAACATTAACAAGGGCGCGAAGCCACTCAAGTTCACTCTCCACAACCTCGACGCCAGGGAGCTACTCAGCCTGACCAACATCAAGAACGTCCGGTCGTTCCTGACGATGCTCCGCAAGGCGGTCGACACGCTCAAGGACACCAAGGGGAGCTACTCGCTCAGCGACATAATCGCGGTGATTGAGAACGGCGGAGAGGCTTCGAGTGGAACGCTCATCACCGAGCTGGAGTACCTCAACGAGATAGACGTCTTCGCCGACCAGGGCACGAAGATAGACGAGCTCATCCAGAAGGGCAGGTGTACGATCATCAACCTGAGAGGCACCCCCCCGGACATACAGGAGCTCATAGTGAACAGGGTCGGGAACACCCTCTTCGAGCTGAGGAAGGTGGGCAAGATACCGCCGATGATGCTTGTCGTCGAGGAGGCGCACAACTTCTGCCCGCAGCAGGGCCAGGTCGCGTGCTCCAAGATCTTCAGGACCATCGCGTCCGAGGGCAGGAAGTTCGGGCTCGGGCTCACCATCATCACTCAGAGGGCGGCCAAGGTCGACAAGAACGTCCTGAGCCAGTGCAATACCCAGATCATACTGAAGGTCACGAACCCCAACGACCTCAAGGCCATCGCGTCTTCGATCGAAGGCCTCACCGAGGGGATGGAAGAGGAGATCCAGAGGCTCCCGATAGGCTCCGCAATCATCACGGGAGGCGGCGTATCGATGCCGCTGCTCGTCGAGATACGGCCCAGAGAGTCGAAGCACGGCGGCGAGAGCGTCGAGGTCATCCCGCCAAGAAGGATGTAGAGATGGCCGCGAAGGGAAAGAACAGCCCCCTGACCGAAGAGCGCGTGGCGAAGTACATCTCGATCACATCCGAAGCCCTCGCGAAGCTGAAGGTCGCGGCACCCGAGAAGTCGTTCAACAGGCGCTTAGCGGATGATTTTCTGAAGATGGCCAAGGCCTATTTTGAGGACGCCAAGGACTTCGAGGCAAAGGGAGACCTGGTGAATGCCTTCGCGTGCGTGAACTACGCGCACGGCTGGCTGGACGCCGGTGCGAGGATCGGTCTGTTCGACGTGGGCGGGGACGACAGACTGTTCACGTTGTTCGAATGACCGCTCAGATCATATCTGCGACTAGGTTCACCGCTGCATATGCCAGGCACACCGCCCAGTAGGCCAGAACTGCGCCCGTCGCCAACTGTAGGATCCTCTGCTTGGGCATGCCATTAGGCGTCTCCCCGCTGATCCTGAATGTCTGCGGGACACCCAAGTCGCTCTCGAGCGCCAGGATCTTCGCCTTCCAGTGCGATGTGCAGACGCTCGTCCTCGCTACGATCATGTACCATGTGCCGCCGACCAGCAATCCTGCGAGCGCGATGCCAGTCCTCGCCAGGAAGTGCTCCTCCTGCTGGTAGAATGAGAACACGAGCACTGCCACTGCGACCGCGTAGAGCGCGCTCGTCGTGCTCAGGTATGTTTCCTGGTTCCTGACCATCCCAACTAGCTCTCTGAGCTGATTCGTTCCGTGACTCCCCAATTGCCATGGTCCCTGTGCTGGTGCATTCGCCGCGGAACCACCCCCTTTCCACGCCGAGTATGACTTCACGTTGGATTATGATTTGCACGGGTGTTCGGCATTCAAAGAATCATGGGACCTTCGGTGTCTACTTTGCAGGTCCATGTGCGCCCGAATCCTGAGAGCACTGCTTCGAGCCCGGGGACATCCCCCATGGCGAAGACCGAGTTGCCGAGCATGGACATGCTGGCCATGCCCAGTTTGGATGCCGCCCCCATCGCCTCCAGGATCCTCCTCGAAGCAAGTCCGGTCTCGGAGGCGAAATCCGCCGAGAACTCCATCAGCTTCTCTATCGAGGGTGACTTGACGAGCGCATCGACTTTTCTTGAGCCGCTCGCGTTGATCGCATTTCGCTTCTGAGCATCCGAGAGCACATCGCGCGTGAGCAGTCTCGCACCCACAACCGCGAGTACAACGTCAGGAGCGCCGGGTATCCTGATTACCTCGCCCTTAGGGGGAAGACCAGGCTTCTTGCGTATCGTTATCCCTCCGCCATGAATGGCCGACACGTCCCCGAGGCCGCACTTCCACTTGATCTCGGCAATGTGTGCCGCTTCGAAAGCCATCTGCCTGTCCTTTCCGAGCAAATGCGCCAAGGCCAGCGCGGACGAAAGCGAGCCTGCAGCGCTCATCCCGAAGCCCTGGCTCTGCGGGAGGTCCAGGGTAGTGTTCACTTCGACCCTTGACTTCGCGTGCCCGAGGATGTACCTGAGGGCCTCGGTCGTGACCTCTGCTTTGGACTCCTTGCCATCAATCATCACAGAAATCTGTTGCTTGGCCGAGTCTTCGACCTTGACGCTCGAGGTCGCGCCGAGCGTGATGCACAGGCCCGCCCCTCTCGATCCCATCGACAGGATGTCGTCTGAATCGCAGATCTGGAAGAAACCTGTGATGTGGCCGGGGCAGAACGCCTTCGCGTCCATCAGATCATCCTGACGACCTTGTCGATGATCTTGTCTGCGACCTGCCACTTGGTGCCCTTGAACTCCTCGGTGGCTCCGTTGGGTTCGACCACGATGACTCGGGTCTTTCCGGGGCCGACATGCTCGACCCTGTTCGCCACCACGAGCCCGCACTTCGATCTCTTGATGAGTTTCAGCGATTCCTGGACAAGCTGTTCGTCCGAGATCCTGGCCTGGGCCTTGAAACCCACGACCAAGCTCGCCTTGATCTTGTCGATCAGCTTCGGGTTGCGCTTGAGGTTGAGCGTGATGCTGTCCTTATCCGAAGGTATCTTGCCCTCGGTCTTCTTCGGGGTGTAGTCAGACACAGCCGCGGGGAAGAATACGATGTCGAACTTGCGGCCTTTGAGCTTCTTTGCGAGATCATCGAACGATGTGAACCTGACGGTCTTGATGTGCTCCGGCAGTTCGGTGTCGCATCTGCCCATGAGCAACTCAACCTCAGCGCCTCGTTCGTGGGCCGCACGCGCGAGCTCGACGCCGGTCTCCCCTGAGCTCCTGTTCGTCACCACTCGAATGTCATCAATCGGTTCCTCAGTCGAACCGGCGATGACGAGCACATCCCTCTTGGCGAGGTTTCTCAGGCCGATCGTTGCGAAGACAGACGACACGATGTAGTCGATGGACGGCATCTTCACTTTGGACTCATCGACCTTGGATTCGAGGAATACGACTCCGTGCTTCTCCAGTTTCCGAATGTTCTCGAGAACGATCTTGTGAGCCATCATCGAGTAGTGCATCGCCGGAACGACTATCACAGGTATGCCGGTCCCCATCGCGGTCGTCGCGAAGGTCGTCACCGGAGTGTCGTCGATCCCGCATGCCATCTTCGAGATGGTGTTCGCCGTCGCGGGTGCAATCAACAGTAGGTCCGCCTTGTCAGGGACATCCCCGCACAGCGACACGTGTTGCACCCCGCCATCAATCTCCGTCGTAACGGGTCTGCCAGAGGCGAACTCAAGCGCCCAAGGATGGACGATCCCCTGCGCGTCCTTGGACATCACGACATGAACATCGGCTCCGTGCCTGATCAGCTCTCTGCACAGCTTCACGCACTCGACAGCTGCGATGCTGCCCGTGACTCCCAGGACGATCTTGCGTCCCTTCAGCTTCTCGCTCTTCGTGCCTCTCAGATGGTCTGCTGGGTGCATGCAATGAGTTGTGAGAATCCCCAAGGGCTTAAAGCTTCGCCTTCTTGATGAGCCTGAGTACGTCCTCTACAACATCTTCCAGGCTGCGCTCGGCATCGATCTTCACGATGGACTTGTCCAGTCGTGCCAACCTGAGGTAGTTCCTGTGTACCTCCTTTAAGAACCCGAGCTTCTCGAACCGGCTGTACTTGGCCCTCCCCTTGATCCTCTCGAGGCCGAGCTCGGGCGGTATCACAAGGAGCACAGTCAGGTCGGGGTGGATGGATATGCGCCGGTTGGCTTCGAGGAGCCACTTGAAGGCGTCGCCCGGGAACAACTTGGCGAGGTTCGCAGCCTGATATGCGACAGTCGAGTGATAGTACCTGTCGCTTATCACGAGCTTGCCTTTGGTCATCCACGAGGCGATCTGCTCAGTGTGCTGTGCCCTGTCCGCCATGAAGAGGAGTGCGTCGGTGTAGGGGCTGATCTTCTTCCCCTCGCCCTCTCTGACGGCCTTACCGAGCCAAGTGTCCGTCGGCTCTCTCGTTAGAACCGCCCTCTTGCCCAGTCTCCTTACGACTTCCTTGGTGACAGAGGACTTCCCGCACCCGTCTATGCCCTCGATGACAACGAATCCCGACATCGCGGATGTCGGATTGTGGGGAGCGTAGATAACCGTTTCCACCGGGAACGTGCTGGCAGCCACGGCATAGGTTATAAGGCGAAACCTCGTTACCGACTTCTCAGGTGAGCCACTGGTAGTCGCTTATGTGCTGATAACCACGGCAACGGGGAAGGAGAACTACGTTCTCGAGCAACTCAGACAGCTCCCCGGGCTGTCCGAGGTACATCAGCTATTCGGGCAGTTCGATCTCATCGTCCGGGTCGAGACGAAGGACTACGACACACTCTGCGACATAGTCCTCGGCAAGTTCAGGACGATCCAGGGCGTTACTAGCTCTAGGACTCTCATAACCGCGAGATTCAACCGCTAGAGTTCGCGCTAGACCTTCTTCGCAGTCACATGCGATTTCTTCTCGAACGCGCGCCAGCTCAGAATCATGTCTCTTGCGGCCTTGGCCTCGTTCAGCCTACGCCTGGCAGTGTTATGCGGCGCCGTCTTGAGCAGCTCAGGGTCCTCATGCATGATCGCCTTGCACGCATCTGCGAAGCTGTCCAAAGTCTCCTTCGATTCAGATTCGGTGGGCTCGATCATGATGGCTTCGTCGACGATGATGGGGAAGTATATCGTGGGCGCGTGGAACCCGTAGTCGAGCAGCCTCTTCGCGAAGTCGAGGGTCTTGAGGCCCTTCGCTTTTAGGGGCCGGCCGCTGAGGACGAACTCGTGCTTCCTGAGGCTCCCGAAGGGCATCTCGAAGTCGTCCTTCAGCCGCTCCTTGAGGTAGTTCGAGTTCAGGACGGCGTTCTCCGAGATCGAGGTCAGGCCCTTCCCGCCGTGCATCTTGATGTACGCGTACGCGCGCACGAGCACGCCGTAGTTCCCGTAGAATGCCCGCACCTTGCCTATGCTCTTGGGGCGGTCGTAGTCGAATGCGTACTCCTCGCCCCGCCTCACGATCCTGGGAACTGGCAGGAACTCTTCAAGGCGCTTCTTGACGCCGACAGGCCCTGCGCCAGGTCCGCCGCCCCCGTGAGGTGTCGCGAAAGTCTTGTGCAAGTTGAAGTGCACGATGTCGAAATCCATCTTGCCCGGGGAGGTCTTGCCCATGATGGCGTTCAGGTTCGCGCCGTCATAGTAGAGGAGCGCGCCCGCGTCGTGGACGATCCCTGCGATCTCGCAGACATCCTTCTCGAACAGGCCGAGCGTGTTGGGGTTCGTGAGCATGAATGCAGCAGTGTCCTTCGAGACCGACGACTTCAGCGCTTCGACGTCGACGCACCCGTCCTTCGAGGGCAGCTCCAGGACGTCGTAGCCCACCATCGCCGCGCTCGCGGGGTTCGTCCCGTGTGCAGTGTCCGGCAGTATGACCTCCTTCCTCGCCTCCCCGTTGGCTTCGTGGAACGCCCTTGCGATGTGAATGCCTGTGTACTCTCCTTGTGCCCCCGCGGCCGGCTGCAAAGTGACCGCGTCCACGCCTCCGATCTCAGAGAGCATCCCCTCGAGCTCGTACATCAGCCTGAGGGCACCTTGGACCGTCGACGGATCCTGGAGCGGGTGCAGGTCGGCAACGCTCTTCCATGAGACGATGTCGTCACACACCTTCGGGTTGTACTTCATCGTGCACGACCCGAGCGGATAGAGGCCGTTGTCGACGCCGAAGTTCATCTGTGACAGGTTCACGAAATGCTTGACCACATCGCGCTCGGGCAGGTCGGGTAGGTCCAGCTCCTTCCTGATCAGGTCGGAGGGGACCTTCCCTCCAACGGTCGCGTCGAAGGGCCTGTCCCTGCCGGGACGCTCGCAGCTTTCGAATATGATTGGCACCTCGTGCGTCGCCTGGTGGTATGTCATCAGGCCTCCTCCAGCGCCGCGATGAGCTTGTCGTGGTCAGCCTTCGTGTGCATCTCCGTCGTCGCGCACAGCGTCGCGTTCTTGAGCTCGGAGAACGCAGCTCCAAGTACGTGCCCTCCGTGGACTCCGCGAGCGAGCAGCCCTTTGTGGATCTTGGCGGGGTCTCCATCTGAAGTGACGACGAACTCGTTGAAGTGGGATGATTTGAAATGCGGCGCTCTGAATCCCTCGATGCCCGCGATGCGCGTCGCGAGGGAGTGCGCGTTCTCCACGTTCTTCGCGGCTATGTCCCTAAGTCCGTTCTTGCCGACAAGAGAGAGATACGCAGCGGCCGCGACTCCGAGTAGCGCCTCATTGGAGCAGATGTTCGAGGTGGCCTTGCTCCTCCTGATGTTCTGCTCCCTCGTCATCAGGGTCATGCAGTACGACCTCTTCTCCTCTGCATCGACCGTCATTCCGATGAGCCGGCCAGGCATCTTGCGGACATGTTCCTCTTTGCAGCCGAACAGCCCGATCATCGGCCCCCCGAAGCTCATCGGCACCCCGAAGACCTGAGCGTCCCCGATCGCTATGTCGGCACCGTACTCCCCCGGCGGGCGGATCAGCGCGAGTGCGAGAGGGTTGACGCCCACGACCATGGTCTTGCCGCCCAGAATCTCTCTGATCTCGTCCCCGCTCCTCTCCATCGGCCCGAAGAAGTTGGGCGTTTCGTAGTAGAACCCGGACACGTCCGAGGTGAGCCTCGACTTTAGGTCGTTGAGGTCGACGAGGCCGGTCGAAGGGTCGTATCCGACCTCCTGGATCGTGATGTCTGCACCTCTGGCGTACGTTCTGGCGACCGCCTTCTTCTCCGGGCTGACCGCGCGGCTCAAGAGGAATGTCCCGCCGCCAGAGATCCTGTTGCTCATCAGCACGGCCTCTCCCAGCGCGGTCGA
>Ga0299912_10001956_pt1 | contig 16804 bp, 9 predicted proteins | sample RVTome_2_FD_207667 | JGI IMG/M metagenome (GOLD analysis project Ga0299912, IMG submission 207667) | Soil microbial communities from uranium-contaminated site in the Upper Colorado River Basin, Wyoming, United States - RVT95D214 (version 2) ... | reverse complement strand
ATCGTCGTCTGCCTCACCGGTATCGCCACGTGCGGCCGGGCCGGGATGAGGAAGGAGCGGGAGCTCTCCGACGCCGAGAAAAAGGCATCCATCGCCGAATTCAGCTTCGTCAAAGGCGCTTGGGTGGCCGTGTTCGCCGGGATCATGAGCTCGTGCATGGCCTTCTCCTTCGCCGCCGGCAAGCCCATCGCCGAGGCCGCCATCCGGAGCGGGGCCAGGCCTCTTTTCCAGAATTTTCCGGTCCTGATCGTCGCCCTCCTCGGAGGTTTCACGACGAATTTCGTCTGGTGCGCGGCCCTGAGCTTCAAGAACAAGTCGGGACGCGATTATCTTCGGGTCAGGCCGGCCGGGCCCGCCGCGAGCGCGGCTTCCGCGGCGGCTTCGCCGAGGCCGTCGCTTCTCTCGAACTACCTCTTCTCGGCCCTGGCCGGGACGACCTGGTATTTCCAGTTCTTCTTCTACGGCATGGGCACGACGAAGATGGGGAAATACGACTTCTCCAGCTGGACGATCCACATGGCCTTCATCATCACCTTCAGCAGCCTGTGGGGAATTTATTTCCACGAGTGGAAGGCCACGGGGAAGCCGACGCGCCGCCTGGTCGTGGCCGGGATCGTCGTCCTCATCCTGTCGACGTTCGTCGTCGGAATCGGGAACTACATCGCGGCGCGGGCCGTCCCCGCGGCCGCGGAGGAGCGGATCCCGGGCGTTGTCCTGCGCGAGGACCTCTTCGTGGAAGCGCCGTTCGCCCAGTGCCACGCTTCGACCATCGCCGAGACGGGATCCGGCCTCGTCGCCGTATGGTTCGGGGGGACCGCCGAGGGGAAATCCGACGTCGGCATCTGGCTCTCCCGGAAGGAGGGGCAAACCTGGTCGGCTCCCGTCGAGGTCGCCCAGGGCGGCGGCGGCGCTGGGGAACGCGAGCCTTGCTGGAATCCGGTGTTGTGCTATCCCTCCGACGGGCCTCTCCTCCTTTTTTACAAGGCCGGGCCGTCCCCCTCTCTATGGCGGGGGATGATGACCCGCTCGTCCGACGGCGGCCGGACCTGGGAGGATCCTCGACCCCTGCCGGAAGGGATCTTCGGGCCGGTCAAGAACCATCCCGTTGAGTTCTCCGATGGGACTCTCCTCTGCGGCAGCTCCACGGAGAATGAGGGCTGGCGCGTCCACTTTGAGATAGCGAAAGATAAGGCCCGGACCTGGTCCAAAACATCGCCCATCAACGACGGCAAGGCCGTCGGGCTGATCCAGCCGGCCCTCCTGCGGACCGGCGCAGACGGCGTCATCGCCTTGATGAGGAGCACGGCCGGCCGGATCTACTCGGCCGGGAGCCCGGACCGCGGAATCACCTGGACCTCGCCGGAACCGAGCGTATTTCCCAACTCGAACTCCGGCATCGACGCCGTGACCCTTCGCGACGGCCGGCACGTCCTGGTCTATAACCCCGTTACCGAAGGCCGCGGCATCCTCGCCGTCGCCCTCTCCGGGGACGGGAAGGGCTGGGAAAGGATCCTGACGCTCGAAGAAGAAAAGGGCGCGGAGTTTTCCTACCCGGCGGTCATCCAGACCAGGGACGGGCTCGTCCATATCGCCTACACCTGGATGCGTCAGCGGATCAGGCACGTCGTCCTCGACCCATCCTCATTCCAAGCCGATTTGCCCGAGCCGGCGGCTTCAGCGATACGCCGGGAAGCTTGTGCCTTGGAGACGAGCCTGGGCACGATGGTCTTCGACCTCTTCGAGGCCGACGCTCCCAAGACCGTCGCCCAGTTCAAAACGCTCGTCCGGAAGGGATTCTACGATGGCAAGGACTTCTATCGGGTCGTCCGCGGCCACGTCATCCAGGCCGGAGGCGGCGACGCGCCGTCCCTCCCGCCCGAATTCAACACCCGCCCGCACGTCTTTGGCGCGCTGGGCCTGGGCCGGACCGGGGACGAGTGGAGCGGCGACTCCGAAATCTACGTCTGCGTCGCGCCGCGGCCCCATCTCGACGGACGGTATACGGTGTTCGGCGGGCTCGTCGAGGGATCCGACGTCCTCGAGAAAATTGCCGCCGTCCCGGTCGAGGAGAGGTGGGAGGGCCCGGACAGCCGGATGGCCATGCACAAACCCCTCGAGCCCGTCATCATTCGCCGCGCCGTGATCAAGTAGTATCGCGCGCGAGTCCTTGAATTCGATCAGAACTTGTCGGCGTTGAATCCAAAGCGGGTCTTGAACCGGCGCACGACCGAATCCGAGATTGAGTAGAAGGTCGGCAGGAAGATCAGGGTGAAGAAGGTCGAGGTCGTCAGGCCGCCGACGATGGCCACGGAGATGGGCGCCCACATTTGGGCCCGCTGCCCGATGCCCTTGAAGTACTGCGGGAACATGTAGGGCAGGGCGAGGGGCAGGACGCCGAGGATGGTCGTGATGGCCGTCATCAGGATGGGCCGGATGCGGTCCTTGCCGCCTTGGACGATGGCTTCGTCCTTGCTCATGCCGGAGAAACGCAGGGTCCGGATATGGTGGATGAGGATGATGCCGTTGTTGACGACGATGCCGAAGAGGGTCAGGATCCCGAGGTAAGACGTTGTGTTCAGGGTGATGTGGGTCAGCGTGAACATGACGGCGACGCCGAAGATGGCCGGCGGCACGATGAGGAGGATGGTGAAGGGGTGGACGAAGGACTCGAAGAGCGAGGCCATGATGATATAGATGAAGAGCAGGGCCAGGACGATGGCCAGGGTCGTTTCCCCCTGCGATTCCTGGAAGCGGCGGAAGCCCTCGCCGAGGCTCCAGGTGTAGCCTTCGGGAAAAGCCACGGAGCCCATGACCTTCCGGATCTCCTCCGTCAGGGCCATGATCCCTTGGGTCTTGGTGTTGACCTGGATGCTGAGCTTGGACTTCTTGTTCTCCTTGCGGATGGACGAGGAGCCGAGCCGGTACGAGAGATTCGAGATAGCCGAGATGGGCACGGACTTGTCCTGGGTCCGGAGGCTGATATTGCGCAGGTCTTCCTCGCTGAAGCCGTCCTCCGACTGGATCTTCATGATAATGTCGATCTCGCGGTTCTCGGTCTTGAATTTGCCGATGGCCCGGTCCGAGAGCGATGAGGACACGGTCTGGGCGATGAGGCGGCTGTTGACGCCCAGGTTTTCGGCCTTGGCCCTGTCGACCTGGACGAGGAGCTGGGTATCGCCGCCCTCGAGGTCGCTGGTGATGTCCTCGACGTTGGGGACGGCCCGCAGGCGTTCGATGATGCCCGGGGCCAGCTCCGTCAGCTTGGTGAAGTCCATGCCGATGAGGTCGACGGACGTGCCCCGGCCAAAGCCGCCCCGGCCGAAGCGCTGGCCGTACTCGTAGAGGATGCCAGCCCTGACCGGGAGCAGGGCTTTGAGCCTGTCCCGGACTTCGGCCACGGTCGGGCCCTCGTCGCGAAGGTCGAGGTTGAGGGAGCCGCGGTAACGCCCCTGCCGCATGCCCCGGACGCCGAATTCGACGGTCAGGTGATCGAGGGCGAGGTCGTCCTTGTGGTTGAGCACGATCTGCTCGTATTCGGTGAACAGCGCGTTCATCTGTTCGAGCGAGAAAGTGCGCGGCATGTAGACCGACAGGCTGACCTCGCGTTCTTCGCCGCCGAACATCATCTCTTTCTCGATGCTGTTGAGCAGCAGGTAGGAAGCAACGAAGATCAGGACGGCCAGTCCGGCGACGAGAAGTTTCGTTTTCCAGGTACTGATGGTGAACCGGATGATGCGCTCGTAGAGCGAGGTCAACTTGACCAGCCAGCGGGCCTTCTCCTTGGTCTTGCCGGCCAGGAAACGGCTGCCGGAGAGAGGGATGAACGATAGGGAGACAAGAAGCGAGGCGATAAGAGCCAGCGAGATGGTCAGGGCGAAGTCCTGCATGAAGCGGCCGAATCCCGACTGCGACATGAAGCCGAGCGAAACGAAGACGACCAGGGTCGAGAACGTCGACGCCGTCACGGCCCCGGAAACCTCGCTCGCCCCCTGGAGGGACGCCTGGAGCGGGCTCAGGCCCTTTTCCTGCCTCAGCCGGAAGATGTTCTCCAGGACGACGACGCTGTTGTCGACGAGCATGCCCACGGCCATCATCAACCCGGAGAGCGAGATGATGTTGATGGAGACGTTGGCCCGGAAGATGGTCCGGTAGAGGTACATGAAGCTGAAGGTGAAGACCATGGCGATGGGGATGGCCGCGGCGATGATGAGGGTCGTCCGGAACTTCCGGAGGAAAAAGAGGAGGACGATGACGGCCAGGACGCCGCCGATGATGCCCGACCAGGTCAGGTCGTTCAGACTCTTGAGGATGTCCTCGGACTGGTCCCTGTAGTAGACGACGGACATGTCGCGAAGGTTCGGTTCGTTCGCCTGGATCCGGGCCATGGCCTCCTTGACCTTCCGGCAGACGTCGACTATGTTGGCGTTCGAGGCCCGGTAGATCTCGAAGCGGACGGTCTCCCGGCCGTCCATCCGGTTGTAATCCTCTTTGATGGGGTAGTCGTAGGTCACGCGGGCGACGTCGCCGACGGTCAGCCCCTTCTCGTTGACCGGGAGCGTCTTGACCTGGTCGAGGACCTTCAGTTCGCCGGGGACGCGGGCCGCGTAACGCATCGAGCCCTCCTCGACGTATCCGGCCGAGACGTTGACGTTGTTGTTCCGGATCGTGTCGATGAGGTCGTTGATGCGGATAGACGAGGAGTAGAAGATCTCGGGCTTGAGGTAGACATTGAGGACCTTGGCCCGGATGCCGCGGAGGTCGACGTTGGCGACACCCTCGATCCGTTCGAGCTGCTGGGTGATGTAGTATTCCGACCAGTAGAAGAGGTCGTCGAGGTCGCCGGGCATGGTGATGCTGAAGTTGATGACCGGCCGGTCGTTCATGGAGAAGCGGCGGATGCGGATCTGTTCGATGTCCCGGGGGAGGTTGCCGCGGATCTGGTCGATCTTGTCGCGGATCTGCATCGAGGCCAGGTCCATGTTCGTCCCGGCCTTGAACTGGAGGTTGATCGAGGCGCTCGAGGCCGAGGACGAGGAGCTGAGCGTGTCCAGATTGTTGACCGTGGCCAGGATATCCTCGATCGGCCGGGTGATGACGCGCTCGACTTCCTCGGGCGACGAGGAGGGATAGGGGACCTGGACCATGAGGCCGGGGAAGGAAATGTCGGGCATCATCTCGAGGGGGAGCTTGAGGAGGGAGATCACCCCGATGGTGATGAAGACGAGCATGGCCACGAGGATGGAGACCGGCTTCTTGATGGAGAATTCGGAGAGGTTCACGCGCTCCCCTCCTTGGCCTTCTTCGTGGCCGGGGAACCTTTCGCTTTCTTCAGCAGGGCCATCAGACGGCTCGCGGCGGCCTCCGTGTTTCCGGTTTCCGGGATGACCTTGTCGTAGACGAGCGGGATGAAGACCAGCGTCAGGAAGGTCCCGAAGGTCAGCCCGCCGATGAGGGTCAGGGCCAGGGGGATGCGGATCTCGAATCCTTCTTTATAGTCGAGGGCCATCGGCAGGAGCCCCAGGACGGTGGTGATGGTCGTCATCAGGATCGGCCGCCAGCGGACCTGGCCGGCCCGTTGGAGGGCCTCCCTCTTGCGCATGCCCTCCTTCTGGAGCTGACCGACGTAATCGACGAGGACGATGGCGTTGTTGACGACGACCCCGGCCAGGATGATGATGCCGATGAGGACGATGACGTTGATGGACATCCCGGCGGCGATGCCGACGAGGACGACGCCGATGATGCCGAGCGGGATGGTGATCATGATGATCAGGGGCTTGATGAACGACTCGAACTCCGAGGCCATGACCAGGTAGACGAGGAACACGGCCAGGAGGATGGCGAAGATCATCGAGGAGAAGGCGACGTCCTGCTCCATGCTCTGACCGGCCATGGAGACGGAGTAGTCGGGGGACATGCGGACCGTGGCCGCCGCGGCCATGACCTTGTCCCGGGCTTCGTCGAGAGAGATCCGCGAGAGGTTCCCGGTCAGGACGGCCGACTTCTGCTGGAGGATGCGGCGGATTTCGGCCGGCCCCTCCTTGATCTCGATCGCGGCTAGGGACTTGAGGGGGACGATGGCCCCCAGGCCGTTGCGGATGGTGATCCGGCTGATCTTGTCCACGCGGTCCCGGGAGGCCTCGGACAGGCGGACACGGATATCGACTTCCCGGTCGCTTTCGATGAACCGGGTGGCCACCTCGCCCTGGATCTTGTTCCGGAGCTGGGCGCCGACTTGGTTGATGGTCATGTTCTGCGAGGCCAGGACGGCCCGGTCGAAGATGATCTGGATCTCCGGATAGCCCTCCTCCATGCTCGACTTCAAGTCGATGAGGCCGGGGAAGCCCCTGAGCTTGGCCAGGAGCTCGTCCGAGATAGACTTGATCCGGTCGATGTCGGTGCCCGAGACGACGACCTCGAGCGGGGCCTTGAAGGAGAAGAGGCGCGGCTTGTAGACCTTGATCGTCGCCGTTTCGAACTTCTCCAGGTCGGCCCGGACCCGTTCCATGATCCGGTCCTCGCTTTTTCCAAGGATGCCGGGTTTGAGACGAAGGGTGAACTCGGAAAGGTTTTCCATCTCCTCCTGAAAGGAGATGCCGCCCCGCGAGCCCTTGCCTATGAGCTCGTAGACGCTGTCGATCTCCGGGTACTTTTTCAGCAGGTCCGAGATGTCCGAGACGACGGAGGCGTTTTCCTTGAGCGAGGTCCCCGGCGCGAATTCGACGTTGACCAGGAATTCGCCCTGGGAGATGACCGGGATGAGCTCTTTTCCCATGAAGCGGGTCAGGAAGAGCGAGCCGAGGAAGAGGACGATGACGGCGGCGAAGATGAGCCCTCGCCGACGGAACGATACGCCCTGGAACTTCTTGTAGGCCGCGAACACCGCGTCGTGGACTTTGTCCACGGGCTTGAAAACGACTTTCAACGCGTTTCCGAACCGGTCGCGCGAGTTCTCGCGCTGCATGGCCCCGGCCAGCATGGGGACGAGGGTCAGCGACACGAGGAGGGAGGCCATGAGGGAGTAGGTGACGGTCAGGGCCATGTCCTTGAAAAGCTGGCCGGCGATGCCCTCGACGAAGACGATGGGGAAAAAGACGGCCACCGTGGTCAAAGTCGAGGCGGTGACGGCGCCGGCGACCTCCGTCGTCCCTTTATAGGCGGCGTCGGCGGCATTGTGTCCCGCGTCCCGGAAGCGTTGGACGGCCTCCAGGACGACGATGGAGTTGTCGACGAGCATGCCGATGCCCAAGGCCAGACCTCCGAGCGAGATGATGTTGAGCGAGATCTTGGAGGAGAACATCAGGAAAAAGGTGACGATGACGGAAATGGGGATGGCCGCTCCGATGATCAGGGTGCTGCGGACGTTCTTCAGGAAGTAGAGCAGGACGAGGACGGCCAGAATGCCGCCGATGACGGCCGTCGACTTGACCTCTTCGATCGTGCTCTTGATGAATTTCGACTGGTTGGTGATGAGGAGGTAGTCCATGCCGCGCGGTTTGAGGATGTTTTGCCGGACGGTCTTCAGCCGCTCCGTGACGGCCTCGACGACGGAGACGGTGTTGGCGTCGGCCGCCCGATAGATGGCCGCCTCGATGCACTCCCGGCCGTTGATACGGGAGATGACCTTGCGTTCCTTGAAACCGCGGAAGACCTCGGCGATGCTGCCCAGGGTGATCTGGACGTCGCCGCGCTTCTCAATGATGATGCCCTTGATCTCCTCGACGTCCTTGAACTGGTTGACCGTCCGGACGAGGAACTGGGTGTCCTTCTGCTTGAGGATGCCGGCCGAGAGGTCGACATTCTCCTGGTTCAGGCGGCTGGCCACCGTGGTGATGGGGATGTTGAGGAGGCTGAGCTTCTGCTCGTCGATATCGATGTGGATCTCGTCCTCGAGGCCGCCCGAGATGGAGCAGGCGGCGACCCCTTCGATGCTCTCCAGGGCCTGCTTGACCTCTTTCTCCGCGACATAGCGGATGCGGGAGAGGTCGGCGTCGCCGGTCAGGCCGAGCTTCATGACCGGGTCCTGGTTGGGGTCGTAGCGGAGGATGACGGGCTTCGTCGCCCCGGTCGGGAAGCGGAGGAGGTCGAGCTTCTCCCGGACCTTGAGCGTGGCGAAGTCCATGTTCGTGTGCCAGGCGAACTCGATCGTGACCTCGGACAACTCGGCCCGGGACACGGAGGAGATGCGCATGACGTTGTCGACGACGCCGCACGTTTCCTCGATGGGCTTGGAGATGATGTTCTCGATCTCGGAGGGCGCCGTGCCCGGGTATTCCGTCTTGACGGTCAGGGTGGGGTAGGAGATCTTGGGCAGGAGGTTGAGGTTCAGCCGTGAGTAGGAGATGAAGCCGAAGATGACCGCGGCCACGGTGAACATGAAGACGGTGACCGGCCGGTTGATGGAGAACTTGACGAGCTTCATTTCAGCACGGTGACGGGCTGGCCGTCCTTGAGGTTTTCGACGCCGACCGAGATGATGACGTCGCCCTCGGCGATACCCGAGGCGACCTCGGCCAGGTCCTCCTCGGTCAGGCCGAGGGTGATCTCCCTCTGGCCGGCCAAACCGTCCTTGAGGATGAAGACGTAGGTCTTGCCCTGCTTATAGAGGATGGCCTTGCGCGGGATGACCAGGACGTTGTCCTTCTTGCCTGTGGCGATGCGGACCTCGACGAACATGCCCGGTTTCAGCCTGAGCGTGTCGTCATACGCTTCGACGGTGACCTTGATCGTCCCGGTCTGGACGTCGATCCGCGGGTTGATCAGGGTCACCGTTCCCTTGAAGGCCTCGCCCTTGATGATCTCCGTCGAAACCTCGGCGGGAAGACCCGTCTTGAGCCGGAGCGCGTCGCTCGTGGGCACGAAGACGCGGATGAGCAGGGGCTTGAAGTCCTCGACCGTGTAGACCTTCTGGTTGCTGGTGACCCGGCCGCCGACCTCGATGAGGCGTTCGGTGACGTAGCCCTCGGCAAGGGACCGGATCTTCGTCCAGTTCAGCTGGAGCTCGAGGTCCTTGGAGACCTGCTCCCGGTTCTGATAATCGAGGCGGCGCTGCTGGTGTGAGGCCTCCGCGGTCTGGTATTCCTGCTCCGAAATGAGCTCCTTCTTGAAGAGTTCCTGGCTGCGGGCCAGGTTCTTCTCCGCCTCGTCCAGGCTGAGCTTGGCCTGCTCTAGGGCGATCCGGGCCTGCTCGTGGCTGATCCGGATCTCCGTGTCGTCAAGGATCGCCAGTACGTCGTTTTCCTTGACGAAGGCGCCTTCCTCCTTGACGATCTGCTTGACGTAGGCCGACAAGCGCGAAAAGACCTCGACCTTCCGTTCCGGCTCGACGATGCCGTTGAGAACGAGATAGGCGTTCAGGCTCTGGCGGCTGACGGTTTCGATGTTCACGGGCAGGGCTTCTAGCTGGGGCTCGCCGCCAGGCCCCTTCGCGCCAGGGGAGGCCTTGCCGGCCGGGTTTCCCGGCTGGGATTTCGTGGCGGGGGTCTGGCCGTTGGCCGCGGCTTTGGCGGCGGGGTCGCCATTACCCGACTTTCCGCACGCCCAGGTCAGGGCTAAGATCACGGTCAGTAGCAAGGCCGTTTGTTTTCTCATCGTCTGTCACCTTTTTATATGGGCTTTTGTCATCCTCTTCACCTGAGGACGTTCCTGCCGTTGCCGCTAGCGGTACATTATACCTCACCGGCATTATTTTGACGTTGGCCCGGGGACTTTCTTCCCTCCGGAGTCCCTCGGAACCTAGGAAGGGGTCAAACCTTAAATCATATAATTTCCGATATTGGCAAGGCCTGATTTCACGGGCTCTCTCAATGGCAAGAGACGAAATTATAAGATTTAAGGTTTGACCCCTTCTTGTTTAACCAGCTCTCGTTTGACAGGGTTTCCCGCGGCAGATAAAGTGGAGTTTCCGGCAACGGCGAGGAATCGGAGCCGCTGTCGCGTCGTTAGAATAGGCGAGACCGGTGAAGAAAGGGCTGAAACATGACCCCTGAGGCTCCCGGGAACGGGCTCGAGCGCAAGCTTGGGCTCTTCCCGCTGACCAACATCGTCATCGCCAACATGATCGGCGCCGGCATCTTCACGACGTCCGGCCTGCTGATGAAGGACCTCCACCATCCCGTCGTCATGCTCGCCCTGTGGCTCGTCGGCGGCCTGGTCGCCCTCTGCGGCGCCCTGAGCTATGGCGAGCTCGGCGCCGCCTTCCCGCACGCCGGCGGCGAATACGCGTTCCTGTCGAGGCTCTACCACCCCGTCCTCGGCTTCCTCTCCGGCTGGGTCTCGTTCTTCGTCGGCTTCTCCGCGCCCATCGCCGCGTCGGCCATCGGCTTCTCCGAATACCTGACCCGGGCTTTCCCCGGCCTGCTCACTCCCGGCCTCGTCGGCGGCCCCGCCGAAGCGGCCATCATGAAAAAGCTCTACGCCATCATCATCATCGCCGCCTTCACCTTCCTCCACACCCGCGGGCTCGAGGCCGGCGCCCGCGTCCAGAACGCCCTGACCGGACTGAAGATCCTCCTCATCGTCGGTCTGGTCGCCGCGGGATTCGCCGTCGGCCGGGGGAGCATGAGCCACCTCACGGCCGCGGCGCCATTCCGCTTCGACTTCGGCGGCATCAAAACTCTGGGGCTCTCGCTGATGTGGATTATGTTCGCCTACAGCGGCTGGAACGCCTCGGCGTACGTCGGATCGGAGGTCAAGGAGCCGTCCCGCAACCTGCCGCGTTCGCTCCTGCTCGGGACGGGCATCGTCATGCTGCTCTACATCGCCCTGAACCTGTTCTACATCTACGCCATTCCCCCGGCCCAGATGGAGGGCGTCATATCCGTCGGCGGCCTGGCCGCCGGCAACCTCTTCGGGAAATCCGCGGAGATGGTCCTCTCGGTCCTCATCTCCTTCGCCCTTTTTTCCTCGCTCAGCGCCTATCTCATTCTCGGGCCGCGCGTCTACTACTCGATGGCCCGGGACGGCATCTTCTTTAAATCCATCGCCTACGTCGACCCGAAAAGCTGCGTGCCGACGCGGTCGATCGTCCTCCAGGGGGGGATCGCCGCGATCATGGTCCTCTTCGGGACGTTCGAGCAGCTCCTGACCTACATGGGCTTCTCTCTGGGCATCTTCCCGCTCCTGGCCGTAGTGGGCGTGTTCAAGCTGAGGCGGACGGGCCGGAGCGCCGTCAAATTGCCCGGCTACCCGGTGGCCTCGGCCGGCTACATCCTCGTTGGGGCGACGATCCTCGTCCTAGCCTTCCTCGAACGGCCGATCGAGTCGCTCATCGCCGTGGCCACGGCCCTGGCCGGCATCCCCGTGTACTTTTTCTTCAAGCGGAGCGCCGGGAAGGGGAGCTGAGCCCGCCCGGGCCGCGTCCCGCGTCCTGCCGATTTGACTAAACCCGGGCTTGGGAATATCCTTGATAAGGTTGGAACGGGGTCGAGGCTAAGACGGATTTATTTTCGGAGTCATGCGCGCGGAGTCCGAGGATGACGATGCGGAGAATTAACGGAGCCGCCGCGGGAACGGCGCTCGCGCTGGTTCTTTTCCTGGGCGCCTGCTCCCTCGAGAAGCTGGCCATGAAGAAGGTCGCCGGGATGCTCTCCGGCTCCTCGTCGGCCGATGTATTCAGCTCGGACAACGATCCCGACTTCGTCGGGGACGCCCTGCCCTTCGCCATCAAGCTCTACGAATCCCTGCTCGCCTCGCTCCCTGAACACGCCGGTCTCCGGCTCCGCACCGGCAGCCTCTACATCATGTACGCCAACGCCTTCGTCCAGACGCCCGCCGACATGACGCCTCGCCGGGAGGCCGAGACGAAGGACTATCTCCTGGGGCGGGCCAAGAACCTCTACCTGCGGGGACGGGACATCCTCTTTGCGGCCCTGGAAAAAAAGAATCCCCTGATCCATCGGCAGCTCAAGGAACGGAAATACAAAGAAGCCATGGCGCCCTTCGCCAAGGAGGACGTGCCCCTGCTCTACTGGACGGCGGTTGGCTGGGTCGCCGCCTTCGCCGTCAACCCCTTCGACATGGCGCTCGGCCAGACGGTGCCCCAGACCACGGCCATGATGGATAGGGTCGCCGCGCTCGAGCCCGGCTTCGGACGGGGCGCCCTCGATGCGTTCTATGTCAGCTACTACGGGTCGCTCCCCGAGTACCTCGGGGGTGACGCGGCCAAGGCCCGGGAGCATTTCGCCAAAGCGCAGGCCGTCGCCGGAACGTCGGACACCTCGTCTTTGATGGCTCTAGCCACGACGGTATGCGTCAAGGAACAGAACGCCGCGGAGTTCAAGCGGCTCCTCGGGCGGGTTCTCGAATTCGACCCGGACAGTAGCCCGCAGAACCGCCTGGTCAACATCCTCAACCAGCGGAAGGCCCGCTGGCTCCTCGAACACATCGACGACTTCTTCATCGAGATGGAACGCCCATGATAAAGAAAACCGCCGCCGTCCTCGCCCTCATACTTGTCGCGCTCACCGCACACGCCGCTCCGGCCGCTCCCGCTTCCTCCGGCCCGGTCGTCATCAAGATCGGCAGCATCGCCCCCAGCCGTTCGCCCTGGGACAAGGCCCTGGAACGAGTGGCCAGGGATTGGGAGCGGATCTCGAACGGGACCGTCCAGGTCAGGATCTACCCCGGCGGCATCGCCGGTTCCGAACAGGACATGATCCGAAAAATCCGGCTGGGGACTCTCCAGGGCGGGGTGTTCTCAAATATGGGCCTGGCAAAAATCGATGGGTCCGTTACGGCCATCACCATCCCTTTCCTCTTCCATTCCAGGGAGGAATTCAATGTCGTCTTCGACCGGATGAAGCCCTCCTTTGAGAAGATGATCGAAGGGAAAGGCTTCAAGGTGATGCTTTGGACGCTCGCCGGGTGGGTCAACTTTTTCACCAAGAAAGAGGTCATCGACCCCGACGACCTGAAAAAACTCAAGATCGCCGTGACCGCGGACTTCCCGGAGATCGAGCAACTCTGGAGAAAGATGGGCTATGAGGTCGTCCCGGGAGGCCTCAACGACCTGATGATCCAGCTCCAGAGCGGGGCCGTCAGCGCCGCCTACTTGCCGGCCCTCGTGGCCGGGTCGGGGCAGTTCTTCGCCCTCGTCCCCCACATGCTTTCGCCGTCCCTGGCCCCACTCGTCGGCGGGCTCTTATTGAGCGACAAAGCCTGGGCGGCGATCCCCGCCGACCTGCGCCAGCCGCTCATCGACGCCGTAGCCGTCGCGGCCAGGGGACTTTACGACGAAACGATGGTCCTCGAGGCTGACGCCGTGAAGATGATGAAGGACAACGGGCTCGTCGTCCACGATCCTCCGGCCGCCGCGCTGGCCAAGTGGCGGGAGGCCGCCGCGCGGGCCGCTGACGGGCTCATCGGGCCGGTTTTCTCCAAGGAGATCTACGACCAGATCCTCGGGTACGTCCAGGAGTACCGGAAGACCCGTGGCCAATAGGCTCGTCCGCGCCGTCGAAGACTCACTGGCCTTTTTCTCCATCTTCCTCCTGGCCGCGGTCCTTCTGTTCGAGGCCGTCGCCCGCAAGGCGTTCAACACGGGGATCCGGGATTCGGGCGTTTACGTCGAGCACCTGGTGCTCGTGGCCACGTTCATCGCCGGGGCCGTCACCTCCCGGGAGAAAAAGCACCTCGCGCTGGCCACCGGTCTTTTCCTGCCCCGGTCCCTGAAGGCGTTCGCCGGGACTGTCACGGCCGTCCTGTCGGCGGCGCTGACCCTGGCCTTCGGACTGAGCGCGCTGTCCTTCGCCTGGAACGCCTTCGTTCCGACGGACAAGGTCGGCTTTCTCCCGAAGCGTCTCGTGGTCTTGATCATGGCCGCCGGTTTTCTGGCCATGAGCGTGCGCTTCATCACCGGGCTCGAAAAGAAGAGGGCGCGGTTCGCGGCGGCGGCCGCGGCCGTCGTCCTGGGGCTTTTCCTCGGCTTCGGGCCGCTCGTCCAGCTGCTGACCCGCGGCGGCGCCGTCTCCCTGCCGGCGCTCACGTCGGTCGAGGAGCTCCTGCGGCCCGCTCTCACGGGGGCGGCCGGCCCGTTGATCGTCGTCCTCGTCGGCGCGGCGTTTCTCGGGCTGCCCATCTTCGTCGTCCTCGGAGGGATCGCGTTCCTCCTCTTCGCCAAGGCCGGCCAGCCGTTGGAGATCATTCCCAACCAGGCCTACGCGGTGCTCACCGGAAACGCCATACCGGCCATCCCGCTCTTCGCCGCGGTCGGCTTTTTCCTCTCCGAGAGCAAGGCGGGGGAGAGGCTGGTCCGGTTCTTCCAGGCCGTGTTCGGCTGGTTCCCGGGCGGGTTGACGGTCATGGCGGTCATCGTCTGCGCCTTTTTCACCACCTTCACCGGCGCCTCGGGCGTGACCATCCTGGCCCTCGGCGGGCTCCTTGCTGTCATCCTGGAGAAGGCCGGCTATCCCAAGAGGTTCACCGTCGGGCTCCTGACCGCCTCCGGGAGCATCGGACTGCTTTTTCCGCCGAGCCTGCCCGTCATCATCTACGGCGTGACCGCCCAGACGAGCATCAAGGACATGTTCGTGGGCGGCCTCGTGCCTGGCATGTTCCTGGTCGTCTCCGTCATGGCCTACGGCATCCTCTATTCATGGAAGCGCGGCATGCCCCGGCACGCGCTGAGGGTCCGGGAGGCCGTGACGGCTCTCGGGGAGTCCTTCTGGGAGCTCCTCTTGCCGCTCATCGTTTTCGGCCTTTACTTCGGCGGGATCGCCAGCCTGCAGGAGAGCGCCGCGGCCGCCCTGCTCTACGTCTGGGTCGTCGAGACCTTCGTCAAGAAGGACCTGAAGATCCGCGACCTGCCCCGGATCTTCCTCCGGTCCTTGCCCATCATCGGCGGCGTCCTGATCATCCTGGCCATGGCCAACGGCCTGTCGTATTACATCATCGACGCCCAGATCCCGCAGAAGCTCAGTGCCTGGGTCGCGGCGACGATCTCGTCGAAGTACGTCTTCCTGCTCATCCTCAACCTGGCCCTTCTCGTCGTCGGCTCTTTCATGGACATCTACTCGGCCATCCTCGTCGTCGTGCCGCTCATCATCCCGCTGGGGAACATCTTCGGGATCCATCCCGTCCATCTCGGCATCATCTTTTTAGCGAACTTGGAGCTGGGCTATCTCACGCCGCCCGTCGGGATGAACCTGTACCTGGCGTCCTACAGGTTCAATGAACCCATCCACCGGGTATACAGGGATGTGTTGATCTTTCTGGCGCTGGGGCTGGCCGCGGTCCTGCTCATCACCTACGTGCCGCTCCTGACAACCGCGCTGCTATAAAGAAGGGGTCAAACCTTAATTCTTATAATTTTTTTCGATTATCGGTCTTCCGGGGTAGCCGCGCCAGAGAAAGTATAAGAATTAAGGTTTGACCCCTTCTTAATCCTCCTTGTCACGGTTGAAGTGGGGCAGGTCCCAGGGGATCTCCAGGGACAGCTCGACGAAGCCGGCGTAAATCGTGTCCTTGTACCACGGCGCCTGGTAGATGAGCTTCTTCTTCCCTTTCTTCTGGATGGTGTAGACGTTCGCCCGGCGCTCGTCCATCATCTTTTTGAGCTTGGACCGGCTCGGCTCGGGATGGCAGTCGAGGACGTTCGTGCCGATGAGCCCGGCTCCGCCGTCGGCCGCGAACACTTCGAGAGATTTGGCGTTCATCTCGAGGATCCGGCCCTCCGTGTCGCACACGGTCACCGCTCCCGGGAATCCCTCCACCCACTCCTGTCCGCTCATGTCGACTCCTTCTTTCCCGGTTTTTTAAACAATCCCCTGACCGCATATCCGGCGTACCCGGAGAGGCCCGCCGCGAGTGCCGCGACGAGCGCGGTCGCCGCGATCATCAACCACGATCTTCCCAGACCGAACATGCGGGCCATCCGTGTCGCGATAATCCCGCTCCCGGTGAGATAGAGAAAAAGGCTCGAGCCCAGCCACAACAGCCCCGCCGCGAAAAAGCCCGTCCGGAAGGCCTTCCAGCCCGAGCGCGCCGCCGCCGCGCCGTAAGCGAAAGGAACGATCATCACCCACCACCAGTAAGGCGTCAGGAGTTGGAGACCCAGCGTGGCCAGGAGGAATATGAGAACCGCCGTCATTTTCCACCTCTCATCACCGTACGTCCCACGACGGCCGGATTCGCCTCGTCGGCCGATTTGAGGAAGACGAGCTCGCAGGGCTTTCCGGCAGCCCAGTCGTCGACGAAGTCGTCATAAAACCGCGAGCCCGGATTGCCCGACTGCCCGCCCGGATAATTCCCCCAGGCCCTGACCTCGGGCCCGAGCTCGACGACCATCCGCCAGGAAGGCGCCCAGCCGGCGCCGATGGCGTTGATGGCGTGGCCGACGCCGTCCGCTTCGATCCTCTCCCGGCCGAAGCCCGGCATCTCGCCGAGATGACCGATCTCGGTCCCTTTGACCTTGCCCCATCTCCATCCTTCGCCCGGCGGGCCCCAACGCTTTTCCATGTTCTCGACGGCTTCGCGGAAAGCCCGGGGGGCTATCTCAAGAAGCGTTTCTCGCCCGGGTGTCGTCTTGTCATCGAAGGAATCCGCGTCAGCATTGTTCGTGATGAGGTCGATCAAGATTTGGCTCGCCGGCCAGGTCATTCTTTCGAGGTCGCCCCTCTTCTCGTCATCCCAGGTCAGCCGGTTGAGCGTGATCCAGAATTCCCGGAAGACCGTCGGCGCGACGAGGGCCGCCCGCGCTTCGAAGTTCCAGGCCCGGAGCTCCTCGTAGCTCCTTATTTCCGCGTCCGTCCCGGCCTTCTCCCGGAGGATGTCGAGCAGGCCCGGCAGAGCCGCCCTGGCCTGGATG
>Ga0299912_10001955_pt1 | contig 16805 bp, 15 predicted proteins | sample RVTome_2_FD_207667 | JGI IMG/M metagenome (GOLD analysis project Ga0299912, IMG submission 207667) | Soil microbial communities from uranium-contaminated site in the Upper Colorado River Basin, Wyoming, United States - RVT95D214 (version 2) ... | reverse complement strand
CGGCGCGCTCAAGGAGCACATCTGTACCCCGCGTGTGGGACAGAATAGTACGTTTCCAGGTGGCGAGCACAACACATTGATATGCAAGGTGGGCCGTTCCAGTTCTTCCGGCCTCGCGGGCCGTATCCAGGTGAGCCAGATGAAGGTGCTCGTTGCGGACGAGATATCGAAGAACGGCGTTGAGATGCTCAAGGCGCAGGGTTACCAAGTCGATGTGAGGACCGGGCTCAAGGAGGACGAGCTCGTCAAGATCATCAAGGACTACGAGGTCCTGCTCGTCAGGAGCGCCACGAAGGCCACCAGGAAGATCATCGAGGCTGGGAAGCTCAAGGTCATCGGGCGAGCTGGCATAGGCGTCGACAATATCGATGTCGACGCTGCCACTGAAAGGGGAGTGCTCGTGATGAACGCGCCCTCGGGAAACGTCATCTCGACCGCAGAGCTGACGATAGGCCTCATATTCGCTCTAGCCAGAAGGATCGCCCAGGCAGACGCTTCCATGAAGAAGGGCGAGTGGAAGCGGAAGGAGATGAAGGGCTCCCAGGTGCAGGGCAAGACGCTGGGCATAATCGGCCTGGGCAGGGTCGGGGCCGAGGTCACGAAGAGGGCCTCCGCGCTCGGCATGACGGTCATCGCATACGACCCGCTCGTGTCCCCGGAGGTCGGCACGAGGTTGCACGTGCGGCTGGTGCAGCTGGACAGGCTCCTGCAGGAGGCGGACATCATCACAGTCCACACTCCGATGACCCCTCAGACGAAAGACATGATAGGCAAGGCGGAGCTGGCGAAGATGAAGAAGTCGGCTCTGCTCATCAACTGCGCAAGAGGCGGGGTTGTCAACGAAGACGCACTGTACGATGCCCTGTCAGGCAACAAGATCGCAGGCGCAGCCCTTGACGTGTTCATGAACGAGCCGCCTGCTGGCTCGAAGCTGCTCACGCTCCAGAACATCGTGCTAACGCCGCACCTCGGTGCGACCACGACTGAGGCACAGGAGGAGGTCGGCTCTGAGATAGCTGAGCAGGTCATCGCATACCTGAAGGACAACGTCATCAGGAACGCGGTCAACCTTCCGGCAAAGCTCGACCCGGAGATCGTGCCCTACATGCCCCTCGCGGAGAAGCTCGGGACTATGGCCTGCCAGCTCGGCATGTGCAGCGCGTCGAAGATGGAGATCTCCTGCAGGGGGGAGCTCGCACAGAAAGACATCAGGATAATCACAGCGTGCGTCGTCACGGGCCTTCTGAAGCCCATGTCCGAGGAGTTCAATGTCAACTACATCAACGCCCTCGCGATGGCCAAGTCCCGAGGGATCGACGTCGTATCGTCGACCTCGGACGACTCGGGCCGCTACAAGAACCTCATCAGGGTCACCCTGAAGGCAAACGGCGGGACCGTGTCCGTAGCGGGGACGCTCATGCCAGACAAGGGCCCAAGGATAGTGGAGATCGACGGCAGCTCTGTGGACATTGAGCCGGAGGGCAACTTCCTGCTGATAGGCCACTCCGACAAGCCAGGCATGATCGGCAAGGTGGGCACGGTGCTCGGGAATAACGATGTGAACATAGCCAGCATGGAGGTCGCCAGGGAGAAGGTCCGCGGACCCGCCATGATGATCCTCGAGCTGGACGACGAACTGCCGAAATCCGTTCTGGAGAAGGTTCGGGCCATTCCGGACCTCAAGACGGCGACATCGATTAAGCTCTGAGTGGTTGCTGCGTCAGGTTCATTTCACCCCAAAGGGTTTCTGGGAGCAGGAGTTGGGCACATAGCCACGGTACGCATCGAGATTCGGGACGCCGTCGAGGCGGACCTCCCATCAGTGGTCGAGCTGTGGGAGAGGCTCGCGGAGCACCACGAGAAGCTCTCAGACGAGTTCGAGCTCGCCTGGGACAGCAAGAGGCACTGGAGGGCGTATCTTGACAAGCGCTTCGCCGAGATCAGCACGAAGCTCATCGTCGCCGAGGAGGAAGGCGACATCGTCGGGTTCATGCTGTGCATGCTCTCGCCCAACGTCCCGATATTCAAGGAGAGGAAGATCGGCATCATCGCCGACGTCTATGTCCTCGAGGAGCGGCGGAGAAAGGGAGTCGCAAGGAAGATGCTGGATGTCGCTGTGCGGTGGTTCAAGAAGAACAAGGTGAGGTCCGTCCAGCTGGGCGTCGCGCACGACAACATGGAGGGGCGCGCCGTCTGGAGGAGCATGGGCTTCGAGCCGTACATGATAACCAAGCGGCTCGACCTGGATAAGATGGGCAGCGCTCCTCAGATGTCGACTGTGAAGAGACTCGTGACTACGAAGAATGTCAAGAGGAAAAAGGTTTTCAGAAGATGATCAGGCGAGGATCTTCCTGATCCTCTCCATGCCATCCTGTATGTTCTTCTTGTTCGTGGCATAGGATATCCTGATGTGCTGCTCGCCAGCCTTGCCGAACGCTCCACCGCCGGTGACCGCGACCTCGGCCTTGTCCATGAGGTACAGCGCGAACTCCTCGGACTTCATCTTGCCCTCGTACCTGGGGAACGCGTAGAACGCGCCCTTGGGGGTGTCGCAGTGGAAGCTCGGTATGTCCTTCATGAGCTTCATGATGAGGTCCCTCCGCTCCTGGAACTCCTTCACCATCGCCTTCACGGGCTCCTTCGGCCCGGTCATTGCGGCCAGGCCACCGTACTGAGCGAAGCTCACGGCGTGAGTGATCGAGTGCTGCTGGATCTTGTTGATGCCCTTGAATATCGGCTTCGGCGCGATCAGCCAGCCCATCCTCCACCCGGTCATCGCGTAAGTCTTGCTGAAACCGCTGATCGTGATCGTCCGGTCCATCATGCCGGGTTCTGCGGCGATCGAGAAGTGCTTCAGGCCGTCGAACACGATCTTCTCGTAGACCTCGTCGGAGAGCACGAGCAGGTTGTGGTCCTTCGCCAGGTCCGCGAGCCCCTTGATGTCCTCGTGGGTCTCGACGGCTCCGCACGGGTTGGACGGGGAGTTGTACAGGATCATCTTCGTCTTCGGCGTGATGAGCCTGGCAACCGCCTCCGGCGTCACCCGCCACTCGTCCTCCTCCCTGGTCGTGCACGGCACCGACTTGCCCCCGGCCAGTGTGACGCATGGTTCGTAGGTGACCCAGGACGGGTCGGGCATGATGACTTCCTCGCCAGGGTTGATCGTGGCGAGGATTGTCTCGAAGATCGCCTGCTTCGTGGGCGTGATCAGGACGTTCGATGACTCGCACGGTATGCCGTTGGACTCCTTGGCCTCCTTCGCTATCGCCTCCCGCAGCGCCGGCAGTCCGGGCGCGTCGAGGTACCTCGTCTTCCCCTCGTCAAGAGCTTTCTTAGCAGCCTCGACGATGTGCTTCGGGGTGTCGAAGTCGGGCTCTCCGACCGTGAAGGAGATGATCTTCTTGCCCTCGGCCTTCTTCTGGCCGGCCAGCTCCTTCATCTTCATAGTGCCAGATTCTTGTACGTTCTTCACTCGTTCCGCGATCATGCGAATCGCCCCACCGGTGAAGTACATGACCAATATAAAGCATTGGTGTCCAGATATTGTCATGGCGACAGGGACCCCTCTGCGATGAAAACGATATTAGCTAGAGAGGCCGTTCGAAATGATGATGGCGCTCAAGACAGGGAAGCTGCCCCCGGAACTGCTCGAGAAGCTTCTCGAGCACCGTGGCGCAGCGGACCGCAGGGTTGTGCTCGGTCCCTCGATCGGGGAGGACGCAGCAGTCGTGAAGCTGGGCAAGGAGCTGCTCGTTCTGAAGACCGACCCGGTGACCTATGCGTCCGACCTCATCGGCTGGTATGCCGTCAACGTGAACGCGAACGACGTGGTCACCCGAGGCGCGAAGCCCGCGTGGTTCCAGGCCGCGATCTTGCTGCCCCCGGGCTCTGACGAGGCGCTCGTCGAGAGGATTTTCAAGCAGATATCCGACGCGTGCAAGGGCCTCGGGATCGCCGTGACTGGTGGGCACACAGAGGTGACGCCCGGCATCGATCACCCGATAGTGGTCGGCGACATGCACGGCGTCCTCGGGAAGAGGAAGCTCGTGCGCACATCAGGCGCTAGAGCGGGTGACGTGCTCGTGATGACCAAGAGCGCAGGGATAGAGGGCACCGCTGTGATTGCCCGTGAAAAGAGAGAGGAGCTCCTCAGATTGTTCGACAAAGAACTGGTCGACGCTGCGGCGAACTACCTTTTCAAGCCAGGCCTGTCGATAGTGCGCGAGGCGACGGCCGCCCTCGACTTCGGCGTGAGCGCGATGCACGACCCGACGGAGGGTGGCGTCGCGATGGGCGTGCAGGAACTCGCGATGGCCTCCGGCAAATCAGTCGAGCTGCACATCGACGACATAATCGTCCGCAGAGAAACCAAGATCATCTGTCAGAAATACGGCCTCAACCCGCTCGGACTGCTCGGGTCCGGAGCCCTGCTCGCTACATTCAGGCCGTCGAAGGCGGACGAGTTCGTGGCTGATGTGCACAAGATGGGCACGGACGCAGCCGTCGTGGGAAAGATCATCCCGGGCGCTGGCAAGTCCGTGGCGGTCTCCGGCGGAGAGGTCACGCCTCTTTCTTTTTCGGAGCGCGACGAGGTTTTGAAGGTTTTGGGGCCTTGACCTCCGCCTCCGGCTGAGGGAGCGTAGGCGCGAAGCCTATTGCGCACAATACCTTCGATGTCACCGTCCAGACCTTCATCGGCCTCGGACCCAGCGATATCTTCGTGTGCTTGAACTTGTCCAGGTTCGACTTGAAGCCCCCCTTCGGGAACCCGCCGACGATCACCACCACTCGTTCGCCCTTGACGCCTGCGAACTTCTCCAGGAGCGGGCTCGCGTCGCCCTCCTGCATCATGACGATGACTTCGTCCGGCTTCAGGGCGTTCACCAGCACATCCAGGGGCACATCGTTCCTGAGCTCCAGAAGCGCGTTCTCCCGAGACGGAACTACCCTCTGCTCGTAGAGCGACTCGATGAGGCCCACGAACCTCGGGTAGTGCGGCGGCAGCCTCGTCTCCGGCTTCACAGCTATGACGTCGTTGTTCCTGGTGTGAACGAAGACTCGGAGATTGCCCGATGCGGAGAGGTCGGAGTCCATGCAGAGCATGAGGAAGAAATGTGTGAGGTCGGGCCTCCCGCGTCTCTCGGAGTCCGGGAGCTTGCCAAATGCCGGGTGGTGGTGGGACGCGTCGAGGAGTATCTTCTCAGGGGCCTTGCCTCTCGCGCGCGCGTTGTTGAGTATGCACCGCTCCTTGACGATGTCCTGCGGGACCAGCTCGATCTCCGAGTCCGCGAGTATGAAGAAGTACTGCGTCACGTGATCACCTCTCCCAGCTGGCCGTGCTCTCTCGCGTACTTGATCTCCTGGGCGATGCGCCTGCCTGTGGACACACCTGGTTCGAGCAGGTCCGAGTAAGGCGATCCAGAGATGAACGGGTTCGTGCCCGCCACTATCCTAGAGGATATCTCGAACACCTTGACTTGGAGGTTGTCCGTGACGATGCATTCGAGGCAGAACGGCCCGATCATGCCACCGAAGAGCTCGAGAGACTTCTCGACTGCTCGCTCGCCCATGTCGAGCAGCTTGGGCAGCAGGGACTCCCTCACCACCACGGGCACGTTGCCCGTGACGACGAAGGTCGGGAAGAATCCTAGCTTCTTGAGCTCCTCTTGGGCTCCCAGCTTGTACATCTCGTCGATGTTGGATTCGTCCCGCCTGTCTATGCTCAGCATCTCGAGGACGCCCTTGCTGAGCTTGTAGCCATCCTTCCGGATGGGTGAGTAGAAGTAGTGTATGTAGTACCTGGTGCCCAGGATGTATTCCTGGATCGAGAACTTCTGCGTGTGGTCTATCCCGAGCTTGAAGTCGGGGTAGTCCTTGGCGATGAAGAACCCTCGGCCGCCCTTGGCGCCGTCGTACTTGACGAGGACCGGCCTGTCTATCATCTTGGGGTCGTCAATCTTGCGGGGCATCTCCAGGCCTGCCCCGGCCAGCCAGACCCTCTCCTTCTCCCTATCGCTCTCCCAGTCCAGGACCAGCCTGTTGCCGAATGTGGGCACTTCGAGCTCTTCGAAGTTCCTGGTGTTCATGTACTCCACGAACGAGCCGTGGGGGACGATAACGACGTTCTTCTCGACCAGCTCGTCAGCCCGGTCGAGCAGCTGAGTGTAGGAATCGACGAAGAAAAACTCGTCCGGCCGCCCTCTGGGGAAGGCGTCGTAGAACTTGGTCTTCTGGCCGACGGCTATTCCCATCGTCCTGAAGCCCTCCTTCCTCGCGCCGTCGAATATCTGGAGGGATGTGTGCGAGCAAGCGGTCGCGATGACCAGCTTGTCTTTGTCGTAGCCCTCGAGAATCCGGTTGATCCTGTCGCGGGAAACCATTATCGCGCATATTCGATTATCTGATTTAAAACTTCGCCTGAATGACACCCCCAGGAGATTCACTCGCGGATATGTCGCCTGAGCACCTCGCTGCCGAGCAGCAGGATCTCGAACCCGTTGAGCTCGCCTATGAGCACTCCGTCGTCGTCCACGACGGGCAGGTCCTCCATGTTGTTGTCTATCATCTTCCTCAGTGCGGTGATCAGCCTGTCGTCCTGATAGACGGTGGCCGGCTTGACCATGTACTCCTCGACGGAGAACGGCAGGACCGCCCGCTTGCTTCTGGAAGAGGGTTTGTCCTTGTCGAACAGGGAAAGGGAACCTTCGATCGCGGTGAGCATCTGCTCGAGGCCGATCATGCCTATCAGCTTCCTCTTCTCGTCAACGACGTAAGCGCTCCGAGTCCTCGGATCCGCAAGAACCCTGTCCACGACCTCGTGGAGGTCCATGCTCTTCGTCACGATGATCGGGTCCGTTACCACTAGCCTGAAAGCATCCCTCACGTACCTGAAGGAGAGCTCGTCGGCCATCCGCTCGAACATGCCTGCGCTGAGCTCCCGCTCGACGAGCTCGAGCAAAGTCCTCCCGGTGTTGGTCAGCCTGTGCTTCTTCCAGGTCCGCCTCCCGGGCTCCAGTTGCTCGATTACTCCTCTCCCCTCAAGCTCCTTGAGGCCGGTGCTCACGTTCTGGATGGAGCGACCAGAGTCCTGCGCTATCTCGGACGCCCCCGCGAACTTGTTGTGCTTGAAGTACCTGAGCGTTATGAGCCTTCGGTCCGACCTTATGATCCACTTCACGAGTTCCTTGAGGTCCGTGTCAGCCATGTTATCACTGCGGCGAACGGCGGGACAATCTCTTCCCGGCCTTCAGTCGGCTATGATAATCGCGGGCAAGCATTTAATAGTTTATCATCATTTATCATAATTAGTCATAGGGATGTCCCCGCCTGCTCCTCACCACCGACATTTCAGCCCCGTGGGGACATCCCGTCCAGTTGTCAAGAGTTGGTGAATATCTGGCCCGATCGAAATCAAGAAAGGACTCAAAGCCGACCTTCGCGGTCCTGGGCGCTGGGCACGGCGGCCTGGCCATGGCCGGCCATCTGGCGATAATGGGATTCCCGACCCGGCTTTGGAACAGGTCCAGGGAGAGGATCGACAACGTAAACGACAGGGACGGCATCGAGGTCGAAGGTGTCGTCGAGGGCCACGGAAGGGTGGATCTCGCGACGGACGACATCGGCGATGCGCTCGATGGTGCGGACGTCGTAATGGTCGTCGTCCCCGCTTCAGCCCACAGAGACATCGCCGAGCTGTGCGCCTCACGTCTGACGAGCAAACAGATCGTTGTGCTGAACCCCGGGCGGACCTTCGGCGCTCTCGAGTTCCTGAGCGTACTCAGACAGCGGAAGGTCAGGGCAAGGCCCATCATCGCGGAAGCACAGACTTTCATCTACGTCTCGAGGCACGCGGAACCCGCACGCGCGCGAATCATCCAGGTCAAGAATTCGGTGCCTCTCGCGGCGATACCCGCCCACAGGACGCCGCAGGTCCTGGACATTGTGCGCAGCGCGTTGCCTCAATTCGTCGCCGCGAGCAATGTTCTCGAGACCAGCCTCGACAATATAGGCGCCATCTTCCACCCTTCACTCACGATCCTCAACGCAGCGCGCATCGAGTCCACCCACGGCGACTTCGAGTACTACCTCGAGGGCGTGTCGCCGTCCACCGCGAAGATTCTGGAGGCAGCGGACGCCGAACGGGTGGCAGTGGGCTCTGCGCTCGGCATACACCTTCACACTGCCAGAGAGTGGCTCTACCTCGCATACGACTCCCCGGGCAAGACGCTCTACGACGCGATCCAAGCCACGCCTGGATACAAGGGGGTGAGGGCGCCGGCAACTCTCACGCATAGATACATCCTGGAGGACGTTCCGATGAGCATCGTCCCGATGATATCAGTCGGCAAACTCGCAGGTGTAAAGACGCCCACTCTGCAAGGCCTGGTCCACATGGCCTCGACGATCCACGGACGCGACTTCTGGGCTGAGGGGAGGACCGTCGACAAGGTCGGCCTATCGGGGATGTCCGTGAAGGACATCCGGATGCTCGCTGTCAAAGGGGTGAGATGATGAAGATACTCGGAGCGGCGATCGGCAACTGCGTGCATGTAGCGGGCATCAACGCGTTCCTGGACCTTGCGCGCTCGATTGGGTACGATGTCGAGTTCATGGGGCCGGCCACGCCGATCACGCAGCTTGTGTCTGCGATAAGGGCAAAGGCCCCAGACATCGTGGCCATCAGTTACAGGTTGGCACCCGACTCCGCAGCATCCCTTCTCAATCAGCTGAAGGAGGAGATGGCCAAGGATCCGTCTCTGCGGGCTCCCAGGTACGTCTTCGGGGGGACAGGCCCCGTTGCGATCGTCGCGCGGGACAGCGGGATTTTCGAAGTCGCGTTCGACGGCAGCGAACCCGTGGAAACGATCAAGGCTCGCCTGAGGGGGGTCATCCTGACGAAAGTGGAGGCGATCCCAAGCTCGGACCTAGTGAGCCGCATCGAAGCCTCCAACCCCGTGCCCATCCTAAGGCACCACTTCGGGCTCCCGAAGGTCAAGGACACGGTCGAGGGTGCGAGGAAGATAGCCGAGGCGAATGTACTGGACATACTCTCGATAGCCCCGGACCAGAACGCCCAGGAGTCCTTCTTCAGGCCCAAGGAGATTGACCCCAAGCTCGATGGCTCGGGAGGAGTCTCCATCAGGAAGCCCGAGGACCTCGAGGCCATCTGGAATGCTACGAGGAAGGGCAACTACCCGCTCCTGAGATGCTACAGCGGGACCAGAGACCTGACAAAGTGGGCCGAGATGCTCAAGTCGACAATCAACATCGCATGGGGGGCGGTCCCCATAATGTGGTACAGCGAACTCGACGGCCGTTCGAAAAGGCCGCTGAAGGAGGCCATCGCGGAGAACCAGGAGGCCATCAGGTGGTATGCGACGAACGGTGTGCCCGTCGAGATCAACGAGTCACACCAGTGGGCGCTCAGAAGCTGTGGAGACACGATAGAGCTCGCGACCGCGTACATCGCCGCGTACAACGCCCGCTGGCTGGGCGTGAGAGACTATGTGTGCCAGTTCATGTTCGACACTCCGAAAGGGATTGCGCCCTCCATGGACCTGGCGAAGATGCTAGCCAAGCTCGAACTCGTCGAGTCGCTTTCGAGCGACCATTTCAGAGTCATCAGGATGGTGAGATCAGGACTCGCCTCTATGTCGCCGGCCCCCAATGAGGCGAAGGGCCAGCTGGCCGCATCGATATACTCGGCCATGGCCCTGAAACCCCACATAGTGCATGTGGTCGGCTTCAGCGAGGCGGACCATGTGGCGACCCCAGAGGATGTCATCGAGAGCTGCCAGATCGCGAAGGGTGCACTGACGAAAGCGATGCTGGGCGTTCCGGACCCCAGGGCCGACCCGACGATAGCAGCAAGAAAGGCGCGGCTGCTGGAAGACGCGAAATTCCTCATCGACGCTGTCAAGCGAGCGGGTGCGAAACATCCCGAGGAACCGCTCACGTCCCCCGATGTGCTCTTCAGCGCAGTCCGGAACGGGCTCCTAGACGCCCCCGACCTCAAAGGCAACCCGGTTGCAAGGGGGATTCTGAAGACCGCGATAGTCAACGGAGCCTGCGTAGCGGTCGACAAGTCGACGAATGCCCCTGTTCCCGAGAAGGATCGGGTCGCAAAGTTGGCCGCAAGCGAGGAGGATCTCGACCTCGCTGAGATCTAGGAGACGGTCGGATGGAAGGCATCGCAGGAACCCACGGAAGCCCCGACAGGGCGCTTGTGAAACGCATGCTGGACAAGCTGGCCCACAGAGGCCCGGACGTGAAGGACATCTACTCGGATGATGGATTGGTGCTTGGCGCTAGGACGTCCAAGGGACGGGCTCGCCGAGCGGAGCGAGCCGTCGTCGAAGACGACGGCATCGCCATCGCCGCGGACTGCTACCTCTTCAACGCGGACCTCCTCATGGAGAGCTTCCTGGAGGATTCGGACGAGGACGCGACCGAGGCCGAGCTGCTACTCAGCATGTACAGGGCGGCGGGGACGAGCATGTTCTCGTACTTGGACGGGGCGTTCGCGATAGCGATATCCGACCGGGGCAGCCTCGTGCTGGCCAGGGACCACTACGGGCTCAAGCCGCTCTATATCTCCGGCGGGGTGACCGCGGGATCGTTCTCGTCCGAGATCAAGTCCCAGCTCGTGCCCGATGACGAGTTCACCCCTTTCCCGCCAGGCAAGGTCATGATTGCCAGGATCGGAACCCAACCGATCCGCAAGCGCAGATCCCCGCCTCTCAAGATGAACCGGGGCGAACCCAAGCCGAGGAAGCTCCGCGACTTGGTCATCGACAGCGTGAGGTCCTGCAGAGTCGGCAAGGACATGAACGTGCTTCTCAGCGGTGGCATAGACAGCAGCGTCGTGGCCGCGGCCGCATCTCAGGTCGTTCGCACACTGACGACGGTCTGCGTCGGGACCGAGGACAGCGTCGACTTGAAGATGGCGAGGAAGGTCGCTCGCAGGCTCGGAACGGACCATCTGGAGGGGACCTTCGGTGTCGAAGACATGATGGATTCGCTGCACGAGGTCGTGTATGCGGCGGAAAGCTTTGACTTCCCGCTCATCAGAAGCTGCATACCGAACTTCATGGCGACCCACGTGTTCCCCGACAGACGGAACGTGACTCTGTGCGGTGAGGGCGGGGACGAGGTCTTCGCAGGATACGACTACATGAGTGGCATACGCGCAGACGACAGGCTCAGGAGTGAACGGAGAAAACTCCTCGCGAACGGCTGGATGACAGGGTTCCAGAGGGTAGATCGCATGACGGCGAGCGCCTCCCTCGACGGGCGCATGCCGCTGATGAGTGGGGCGGTGATTGGCTTCGGGCTCTCGCTGCACGCGCGGGAACTCATCGGTCCGAGGCCGCAGGACTGCAAGCTGATGCTGAGGAAGTCGTTCGAGCACGACCTCCCTAGGGAGGTCGTGTGGCGGAGGAAGCAGAGGTTCAGCGACGGCGCGGGCTCGATCACCAGCCTCGTCGCAGTCTCTGAGAAGATGATAACAGACAAAGAGTTCGAGAAAGAGAGGGGGGCACTCCCAAGTGGCAGGATCAGGACCAAGGAAGAGCTTCTCTACTATCGGCACTTCGTGGAGTGCTTCCCATCCGCAAGCGCGGTCAGGGCTGTGGGGTTCACACCGAGACCGTGATGTCAGCGCTTCCGGCGCTTTGCGGAGCTGCCTACCCGGGCTGCGGGAATCACATTCTTCCGGCGCTCGGCAGTTGTATACCTGCAGGAGAGCTGGCATTGAGTGCACATGACCCTGCTCTGATGCGTCAGGACCGGCGAATACTTGGCCAGGAGTGGCTTCAGGTCCGGCTTGACATACGAGGCGGTAGTCGCGCTCACCAGGCACCTGTCTGGATCGACGACATACGGTTCGAGTGCCCCCGCAGGGCACGCCCGAACGCACCTCTCGCACCTTCCGCAGAGGTCCTCTTCGAAAGGCTTGTCAGGCTGCAGCGGGGCGTCCGTTAGGACAGCGCCTATCCTCAGCCAAGGGCCGTACTTCGGGTGTATTATGAGCGAACTCTTTCCGTACCTGCCGATACCAGCCAGTTGGGCGATGCGCTTATGAGAGGCGTACACCGACGGAGCGCATGCACGGTATCCGTTTTCCCTCAGGATCCTCATCAGGTCGCGCATGATTATGCTGATGGGGAGATAGCCCGGATAGTCCAGCGCGCCGCTCGCCCTCTGGATCTCTATCTCGTCCGCGTCGTCAGTGGACTGGATCCCGAAGACTATGACCGAGCGGGCCTCGGGCATCGTGTCCCTGAGCTTCTTCGTCCATCTGTTAATCGTCCATCCGATCTTGACCGGGGGAAGTGCATCCGCGTCATCGACGGAGGCGATGCCGAATGCGACTGCGCCCTTGCGTTCAGCGGCCTCCTTCAGCCTGTCCCTCAAACTCTCCGGTCTCTGTGCCATGGTCCTCATACCGACGAAGATGATTGCATTTGCTCCCTTTGAAACCTAGCATTTACATCAGACGTAGAACATCAAGAACACGCGCATCCCCAAGAGGAACGCCAAATACCAGGACGCGTAGAAGACCGCCCCAGATATCTTGTGGATCCTTCCCCGCGGCGGCATGAACATCTTGCAGTCCTTCTTGATGCGGTACCTGAAGCCCAGATAGATCGCGATGATGCCTGAGACAGTGGTGATTATCGACAGCGAGATGTGCGCAAGCCCTGAAGTGCTAGAGTACGGAAAGTCCCCGAACACCCCCAATGTGAACCTCTGGACCATGATCGGCTTGGCGATCAACTCGTCAACGAGGAACGCCAAAAGCATGATCCAGTGATGATAGGTCCCTCTGTGCGTCGCCGCCATGAAGAGCGCGAGGGCGAGCAGGACGGCGACAGCGATTTCCAGGACGAGCGAGATGCCGACCTCACCCGGCATGAAGACGCCGAACAGCTCGATGAAGTCCATCACGAAGGCGATTGCCGTGGACCGCTAAAGTAGATTGCGCTGCGCGCCTGGAAACATTATATGCCGGCACATGTTCCCCGTGAACGCGGCTGTCATGGTCAGTCAAATGTCGGGTTCAAGCGCAGACAACGGACCTAGCGCGAAGAAACGGATTATCCTCACTGGAATCAGCACGAACGTGCTGGTGCTCGGGATAGTGAGCCTTCTCACCGACATGAGCAGCGAGATGATCTACCCGATCATGCCCCTCTTCCTGACGGCCATCGGCGCGTCGGGGCTCGTCATAGGCCTGATCGAAGGCGCCGCCGAGACGACGGCCTCGCTCATCAAGGTATTCTCAGGCTGGTACTCGGACAGGTACAGGAAGAGGAAGCCGTTCATTCTTAGCGGGTACGGTTCCAGCTCGGTCGTGAAGCCCGTCCTCTACCTCGCGACTGCACCCTGGCATGTCCTGGGGCTGAAGGTCTTGGAGAGGATAGGCAAGGGCGTGAGGAGCGCGCCCAGGGACGCCCTCATAGCGGACTCCACCGATAGGCGGTACCGCGGGAGGGCATTCGGGTTCCACAAGGCTATGGACTCGACCGGCGCCGTCATAGGTCCGTTGCTCGTCCTGCCTGTGCTGCTCGCAGCAAGCGCTGTCACCACGGACACTTACAGGCTGATATTCCTGATTTCGGCCATCCCGGCGTTCGTAGGGGTGGCCATCATAGTCCTGTTCGTCAGGGACAGGGAGGCGGAATCCGCTGGCAAGGTGGGGCGATTCTTCGGAGAGGTATCCCATCTCGGAAGGCCGTTCTACCTGCTGCTGTTCATTGTGATGACCTTCTACATCGGGGAGATCAGCTACGCCTTCTTCATCTTGAGGGCGGCCGAGGAAGGTTTCTCCATGTTCGGGCTGCCCGATATTGCCACGATCATACTGCTCTATGTGCTCTACAACATCGTGTTCGTGGTCTTCGCCCTGATCACTGGGGGCATTTCCGACCGGCTCGGGAGAAAGCCTGTCATCGCGATGTCTTTCATCCTTTTCGCGATGACATGCGTGGTCATGTCAATTACAGGATCCTATGCGTTGCTCGTCGCCGGTTTCGCCCTGTTCGGAACGTACAAGGGCTCGTCCGAGGGCGTGCTGAAGGCTTATGTGACAGACGTCGCCCCGAAGCACCTGAGGGGCACTGCCCTCGGCACCTTCCATACGGCCGTCGGACTGGTCATGCTGCCGGGCGGGATCGTCGCGGGCCTGCTCTGGGACTCGGTCGGGCACTGGGCAACGTTCGCGTACGGGGTCGCGATGGCCTTAGCCGCGCTGGTGCTGCTGATCAGCTTCGGGCCGGGCAGAGAGCAGCAGATCAACTAGGCCACGCGTGCGCGAGAATCCTTCTCAGAGTGCTCACGGTGCCTTCGCGGTAGACTGCGAAGGCCACAAACAACCAGTAACCGACGTACCCCAGGATCTCCGAAAGGGACGGGTTCCCGTTGTAGCCTACGAGGGCCGTCATCAGCCTGCCGAGCGCGCTGTGGTCGTCCACAAACCAGTTTATGTCGTAAACGTTCGAAACGATCGGCGCAATCAGGCCCGCTTCCTCGAACTCGTGTATGCCGTGAGCCACCAGGCCGGCTGCGAATACGACAAGCAGCACCCCCGTGACCTTGAAGAATGTGCTGAGATTGACCCTGACGGAGTATCTGATGATCGCAACCGCGACAGCCAGAGATAGGCCGAGCCCGATGGCGCCACCTATGAGCAATTGTAGTCCTGAGGTGTTGAACGAGGCGGAGCCCAGGAAGAGCACCGTCTCCACGCCTTCCCTGAAGATGCTCACGAACGCAAGGGATGCGAGTCCGAAGGACTCTTTTCCGCTCAACGCTAGGCTCACCTTCTGTCTCAGACTCTCGGAATAGGCCTTGCTGTTCTTCTGCATCCAGACGATCATCGTTGTCAGTATAGCAGCCGCGAGAAACATGGTGGTGCCTTCGAACACCTGCTCCAACTCCCCCTCGAATTCTACCGAGAGGACTACGAACGCAGCTGCAACCGCGACGCTCGCCATGATCCCGGCAGCAATGCCGAGGTACACTGGCTTAGCCAAGGCCTTGGCATTCACCTTCTTCAGATAGGCCAAGATGATGGCGACGATGAGCGCCGCCTCGATGCCTTCTCTCAGCGTGATAACGAAGCTCGCGAGCAATCCTGTAGCCTCCTTCGTTACATCTCTATGTTTTAGGGTTACCTAAATTCATCTAGTAACGCAGGTAAGGAGCGGACCGTATCAATGGGAGACCGAAAGAGAAGGGGTCCCCTCTCAGAGTCTCCTGCGTGCAAGGACCAAGCCGAGCAGCATGATTACCATTCCCGCAGCCACAAATGCGCCGCTTTGGAACTCCGGAATCACACTGATAACGGTGATCGAGCCGGTCATTGGATGGTATATGCACCGATAGTTGAATGTGCCCTCAGTGGCGAATGTGAATTCGTAGGTGTTCCCAGATGCAATGTTGCCCGAATCGAGGATACCCGCAGGCGTCGTCGAAGTCACAGTGTGTATGTTACCGCCAGTGTTCGTCCAAATCACTCGGTCGCCGACGAACACCGTCTGGCTCGCAGGTGAGAAGAAGTTGTCGCCAATCGTAATCGAAACGTCTGCTGCGGTGGCGTTCACACTGAATGGAATAGTCAAGGCCGCGCCGATGATCAGCGTGAGACCCATCATCTCCAGCGCGAACACCGCCTTCCCTCTGAAATCGCTCTCGTAATTCCTCATGATTGAGACACCCGGCTGCCCTCGTGGGCACGTGACAGAGCATAGCAGGCCGCCGACGCTATTAACGGTGTTCCCGAACCCGGCCGGCGGGCGAGCATAGGTTCATGAAGAGCCCTCCGATATCCCCATCAGCTGGCACGAGGGCACCTCTCATGCATATCTCGAAGAACGTCGCGTACGGGTTCATGGCCCTCGCAGCCATCATGTGGGCCACATCTGGCACTCTCACCGTACTCGCAAGGGACTCGGGCGCGGAGGTCATGCAGATAACCGTCTTCGCGGGCGTGTTCACGACCTTGATCCTCCTCCCGCTCATAGGCATCTTCGACCCCAAGTCGCTCAAGATACGGAGAGAGGATGTCCTGCCCCTCCTGATATTCAGCATCATAACAGGGACTTTCTTCTCCATCGCGTGGTACATGTGCGTCGACATGACCGGCGTGGCGACCGCAGTCATCCTGCTCTACGCCTATCCCAGTATCGTCACCGTCGCCTCTGTGTTCCTGCTGAAGGAGCGACTCACCAGGGGGAAGGCGATCGCTCTGCCGCTTACTTTCATCGGGTGCGTCCTCGTCGCCGGTGCGAAGGACTTCGAGGAAGGGTTCTCGTTCGACCTCGTCGGCATAGCCCTCGGCGCGTACACCGCACTCGCGGCCGGCGTGTATTACATCTGGGGGAAGAAGTTCCTCGACAAGTACTCGGCCAACACCATCATCCTGTACATGACCGCCCTGTCAATCCCGGGAATCGTGCTCCTGGCTAATCCACTCACTCTGTTCGACAACCATGTGTCGGCCGAGGCATGGACGTATATATTCGCGATTGGGCTCTTTCCCGGCACGATCGGGTTCGTCGTGTCGATGATAGCGCTGAGGCACATAGAGGCAAGCCGGGCCAGCATCGTCGCGAGCATCGAGCCCGTCGCCGCCGTAGTGATAGCGTATCTCGTCCTGTCCGATCAGCTGACGCTCCTACAGGGCGTCGGGGTGTTCCTTGTCTTCACAGGGGTCATCCTTCTGCGCATAACCAGGGAGACACTCGCATCCAAGGAAGGGGCCGGCCCGAACCAGCAAGGCTAGTTTTATAACCCAGACACAG
>Ga0299912_10001954_pt1 | contig 16818 bp, 16 predicted proteins | sample RVTome_2_FD_207667 | JGI IMG/M metagenome (GOLD analysis project Ga0299912, IMG submission 207667) | Soil microbial communities from uranium-contaminated site in the Upper Colorado River Basin, Wyoming, United States - RVT95D214 (version 2) ... | reverse complement strand
TAAACGAAACTCAAATCCAAACAGAATATTCGAACAATAGAAGAAATTAATGAGAAAATAAGAAAGGGCGATGCCCAAGTTTTAACTGCTGAAGAAATGAAAAAGCTCGTTGAAAGCAGCAGCGTCGAAGTTGCTTTTAAAGAAGTTGACGTAGTCACAACAGGCACTTTTGGAGCAATGTGTTCTTCAGGCGCCATTATAAACGTTGGGCATTCTGACCCACCTATAAAAATTGAAAAAGCATGGATCAACGATGTTCCAATCTGCCATCCTGGCGCTGCTGTTGACTTGTACGTTGGCGCTACTGCTACGTCGGAAACACAGCTTTTTGAGTACGGCGGAGGGCACGTGATTGAAGACCTTGTGCGCGGAAAAGAAGTTGAGCTTAGAGCTTCGGCTTATGGCACTGACTGTTACCCGAGAACCCAGCTTAAAACGAATTTGACGAAGGATGATTTGAACCAGTTTTACCTGCTTAATTTCCGCAATTGCTATCAACGTTACTCTTGTGCAGTGAACAGCCGCGACGAAACGATTTACACTTATATGGGGAAGCTTCTGCCGCGACTGCGGAACGCCACGTTTTCAGGCGCTGGCGAATTAAACCCGTTAATGAATGATCCTGACTATGAGACGATAGGCATTGGCACACGCATTTTCTTGGGCGGAGCGCAAGGCTACGTTATCGGCGAAGGAACCCAGCATGATCCTCAAAACCTTAATGGGACATTGATGGTTCGGGGAAACGCCAAGAAAATGAATGCCGATTTCCTTCATGGCGCATCTTTCACGCGGTACGGTACTACAATGTACGTGGGAATAGGCATACCAATACCCATCTTGAACGAAGGTTTAGCTAAAAAGACTGCTATACGGGATGATGCGATTTTCACTAACATCGTTGATTATGGCGTGCCCCGCAGAGACCGCCCAAAACTGGGAAAGGTGAGCTATAAGGAATTGAAGTCAGGTGCCATAACCGTAGGCGATAAAAAAATCAGGGTTAGCTCGCTTTCAAGTTTGAAAACGGCAAGGAAAATTGCTGGAACACTTAAGTCGTGGATTGAGGATGGCTCGTTTTATTTGACATCTCCTGTTGAGCGGCTTCCGTTTGACAGCGTCTTTAAGCCAATGAGGCAGACTGAGGAAACTTCTTTTGTGGCTAATGTGATGCATGCGGCGGTTACGTGCAAGGAGAATGAGCCTATACAGGCAATTGCGGAGCGTATAGTGACGCAGTCAGTTAACCACATTGTTGTGGTTGATGATGCGGGCAAGCTTTGCGGCATTGTTACTTCGTGGGATATTACGCGGGCTATGGCTGAGGGCAGAAAAGCGCTTGCTGATGTTGTTACTCGGCGTGTGGTGACTGCTAAAAGTGATGAGCCTTTGGAAACGGCTTCTAAGCGGATGGCGCAGCATAACATTTCTGCTTTGCCCGTGATTGACGGTGAACGAAAGGTTCTGGGGATTGTGACTTCTGAGGATGTGTCCAAGCTTTTGGGGCGGTGAAAAAGACATGGTGCGAATTCTTCTTAGGTTTTCGGAGAAAATAGTTGAGCAGCCGATAACGTCTGAGATAATTCTCGCGTTGAAAGTGCCCATCAACATAATCGCGGCTCATGTTAACTCTAAAGGCGGCGAAGTTTTAGCTGAAGTTCCTGATGCGGCGCTGGAGAAAATAGTTAAAGCTTACCGCAGGAAGGGCGTTACCGTTAGCTTGCCGAAGCTCATCGAGGTTGACAGCGAAAAATGCTTCAGTTGCGGTGCTTGTGTGGCGCTTTGTCCTGTGGAAGCTATTACGTTGGCTGAGGATTGCTCGATAGTTTTCAATAAGGAAAAGTGCGTTGGCAGCACTTGCAGCGCCTGTGTTGAAGCGTGTCCAGCGCGAGCCATAAAGTCGGTTAAACAGGGCAACTCGGAACTTGCGAATAACTTGCATTAAAAGGGAAAACGGCAATAAGCAATGACGCGGAAACTGTTCAAAGAAGCTTTTCAGATTAAGGAAACACAGTGCACAATAATCGCTGACAAAGAACAAGGCGTCAAAACCGCTATAGCTTCCATAAAGCGTGACAGAAAGGCACTTGAAGATTATGCGAAGCGCAATCCCATGTTTCTTTACACGCTTGAGCCTGTTGCTGTGCCTGTAGAGCCTTTGGTGGCGCGGTTGATGGCTGAAGCTGCGGAGAAAGCGAATGTTGGTCCGATGGCGGCTGTGGCTGGAGTGTTGGCTGACTTAGCTGTGGAAGACATGATTGCCGATGGTTGCAGGGTGGCGGTTGTTGAGGACGGCGGCGAAATTTCAGCCATGTCCGACGGTGCGGTTGATGTGGCGCTTGCCGCTGGAGATGTACCGCTTTCAAAACGTTTCGGGTTTAGGTTAACTGATTTTCCAGTAGGTGTAGCCACGAGTTCGGGGCGTTTTAGTCATGCTTTGAGTTTTGGCGATGCTGAGGCAGCGACGGTTTTCTGCAGGAACGCAGGTTTGGCGGATGCTGCGGCTACGGCTGTGGGTAACGTTGTCAAAGGCGAAGATTACGAAGGCGCTGTTCAACATGGCATAGACAAGGCTTTGTCTATTCAGGGTGTCGAAGGCGTTCTCATAATCTACAAGGGGTTTACGGGGACAGCGGGCAAGATTCCGCAAATAATCAAAGTTGATCCGTCAAAATAGTAGTTGCGAGATTGCTCTGATTGAGAGTCATTGTGACTGTGGGCGTTTCGTCTTCCGTTAGATACGTAGTGTTTCTTAGAGTGCCTGCATCTTTTTTCCTTTGATGATTATTTGGTGGACTATTCTCTGGTCAGCCTGTGGTTCGTCAGGTTTGGCGACTGCAATTACTTCGCAGTAGTTTTCAAGTGGTCCGCCGATGATTTTTTTGCCTAGCGTCTCCTGAATTTGGAAGACTCCTGCGCTGTTGTTCATTTGTATCAGTATCTGTATTGGTACGTTTTCGCCGTGTTTTATTTCGACTTTTTCGATGCTGAGTGCGGAAACGGTGTGTATGTTGACGTTGCCTTTGTCGAACGCCATTCTTCCGCGTCCTTTTGTCATGTCTGTCCCGTCTGCAATTCCGACAAGAGCTGCTTCTTCTGTCAGGTCCTGTATGTCAAACTCGTGAGAATAAATGCAGTGCAGTATGTGTCCTCGAATCTCAAACATTACTTCCTCATTCTTGTAAATCTTCGGCAAAAGCCTATTCAGCAAGGGAATCGCCAGATAGACGCTTGATACGTTGTGGTTTTCGCGGTGGACTTGGTTTCCAATGTCATGAAGCAGTGCTCCAGCAAGAACTATTAGGTAAACGTCGTCTTCGTCTCCAGCTTTTTCCCTCGTTGTGCTGGTTGCAACTCCGCTGTCAAGTAGGAACTTGAGCATTTGGAGGGCGTTTGCTGCTACTATTTTTGCGTGGATTTCTCCGTGGTCGTTGTACCCTAGTTTTGTCACGGCAATGTAGTTTGACATGTCCCAATTTGCCTTCGCTTCCGTGTCACTTCTCAATAACTCCCACATTTTTCGAGCTTTGGGTTTTTTTGCCACTAACTCTGAAATGGTTCTCTCTGCTTCCTCATGCAATGTTACATAAGATGTTGGCAATTCCAACTCGTATCCTTTACCCGTCGAAACCTTTGACACAAATTCACATCCAAATAAGAGCTTTTTTCCTCGTTGTCCATATTCAGTTAATCAGAATTTAAATTAATCTCAAAAACGAAAGCAACTTTGTTATTTTGCTTGTTGTGGGCGGTTGCGTGTTCTCTAGCACTGTTTAGGTAGCCTATGAAAAACTACACCTTTATCCCTTTAACGTTTCCAGAAACACGAGGACTGATGTGTGAAAAAAGACTATAGCCCCCTTTTAAATAGTTTAAATAGCGAGTGAACTGCTGTGACAGACGTGTGCGCAGAGTCTACCTCCTTTTATAAGGGCTAAAATGTGGTTGGAACTTCAATTTTTAACTTTAATGCTTAGTTGGAGCCTCGGGCGGGATTTGGACCCGCGACCATTACCTTACCAATGAGACCTGATGTTGACCTTAATGAGTTTAAACAATGGCTAATCTCCAGAGAGTACAGTAAAAGCTACATTAATGCAGTGATGTGCTACGCAAGCAAGTATTATTACATCTTAGGCAATAACCATCTGAGAGACTTAGATGCATTAAGCAATGATAAGAAGGCATCAACAGTTAAAGCATTGATTCTCTTGTCAAAGTTTCTTGGGACCTATACGCAGTTTAAACAGAAGCTGAGTGAATATGGAATAAAGCTTGCTAGACCTGACTCGCTGACAGCATTTCTGAGAATTTAACACTTTATAGACGTACCAAAATTGTTCTTCTCTAGTAAAGATGAAATGAGAATCTCCTCACTTCTGTTTCTTGCGTTCCAAGGCAGCTCTTATCATTGTTACTTCCATGCAGATTATTACTAGAACACACCAGAAACTTAGCAAAAACCACACAACTGGTGTGATTCCAGCAATTGTCACGTTTAATGCTCCAGTGATTATTCCAATGAATAGGAAAATGAGGACTGGCACTTCAAGCATATTGTGATAACGTGTGACTTTCTTCTTTTCTGCTTCATAAGTTTCTTCAGACATTTCCCCCATCTTATCACCCCCATTCAGTTATGTTGTAGAGGTATGCATCAATCATCACTTAAGATTTTAATCTGAGTTTTCTAGACGCTCCAAAATTGTTCTTCGCGAGTGCTAAAAATTATAAATCAGATGGGCTTACTATAGACATTGGAGATTGCTATGTTCTTTGTAGCTCTTATGAAAATGAAAGGTAAGGTGACCAAAGCTTTCCTAGAAGCCACACAAAATAGCTGCAAAAACCCTCCACCAGGCATAAAGTATCACGGTGTGTTCTGCACTCTAGGTCAATATGACTTCGTTATAACCTTTGAAGCACCTGACGAAAAAGAAGCCATGAAATGGACTATACCATGGGCTGAATTCTGCGAGACTCAAACCATGGTAGCGGTTCCATATGAAGAAGCAGTGAAACTCCTCAAATAAATTCCTCTCCTCTTTTTTCTCTTTAGGTTTGGCAAAGTTTTCTCTACGCTCCAAAATTGTTCTTTAATGGACGTTAAATAGGGTTGACCACTACCAGAGGGACCGCCCCATATGGGTAGGCAGGTGAAAACATAAGATGGGAAAAATCAAATGCTTAAAGTTAGAATGCAATGTTTGCCATAATGTAGGACTAGCGCAAATATTTCTACGTAAAGATTCCACAATCAGATATTGCAGAGTTAGACACTATGATAGGCTAGACCCAGTAACAAAAAAGCCACAATTCACATATCACCCATTCTCAGATTTACAGGCATTGGAAACTTTGCTATCTCAGCAAGGTATTTCTCTATCTGAGAGTGGTCACATAAGTCAAGGTCAAATTAAAATTATACATGGTCCAAATCTTAATAATTCAAGTTCTAATCAAGAGTTGGAGCCTCGGGCGGGATTTGGACCCGCGACCATTACCTTACCAAGGTAACGCCCCACCAGGCTAGGCTACCGAGGCGCGCATGCGCTGTTCCCGTGAAAGAACTGCTTCTTTGCAATAAAATGCTTACGGTCAACTTGCCCTTACAGCGGTGCAACCGTCTCCGCGTTTCGTGGAAGGGTTAAATAAATATTAAAGAGTGCATTATTTTTCAAGTCTCCAGCGGTTGACTGCGGGGGTCTCCAAGTCTGGTCAAAGGAGCAGGGCTTAGGACCCTGTCGCGCAGGCGTTCGTGGGTTCAAATCCCACCTCCCGCACCTTTATAAGCAAAAATGAGGGGAGTCCCGCCAGACGCTACGTCCTGGTTTTCTGCATGTTACAACTTTCTTTTTCTGAAGATCTTGGCCCCTTCAAAATCGGTGACATAATCGAATCCCGCGTCGATTAGGCCACAGATTTCTTTTTCCGTTTTAGCTTTGTTTCAATCTGATGTTTTCCTCTATAGATTATAGCTGTAAGAACTATTGTTACCATTAAGAAAGAAACAACAATGAATGAGGGATACTCTGGAATAGAAGGGCTAGGCAGCGGGAGAGAGGAAGCTGATATCACCGAGACCCTATTGCTTTCAGAATAGGTCACAAATATCTCTCCTTTGCCAGAATCATAACCTATACCTTGGGGTTGATTTTCCACGGTTACGTTTGCAATTACAGTATTGGAACTGTCTGATATCACTGAGACCGACCTTGAATTGTAGTTCGCTACGAAGATTTGGCCATTACCAGAATCATACGCCAGACCTATAGGATTGGCTCCTACGTTAACGGTTGCAACAATCAGGTTTGTACTGTCTGATATAATTGAGACCGAACTAGAATTGTAGTTGGCTACGAAGATTTCTCCTTTACCAGAATCATAAGCTAAGCTTACGGGTTGATTTCCCACGGTTACGTTTGCAACAACGGCGTTAGTGCTGTCCGATATCACTAAGACCTGATTGCAAGCAGCATGGCCTACGAATATCTCTCCTCTGCCAGAATCATAAGCTAAGGCACAGGGTTGACTTCCTACGGTTATGTTTGCAACTACAGTATTGGTACTATCCGATATCACCGAGACAGAACTAGAATTGTAGTTGGTTACGAAGATTTCTCCTTTACCAGAATCATAAGCTACGGCAAAGGGCTGGCTTCCTACGGTTATGTTTGCAACTACAGTGTTGGTACTATCCGATATCACCGAGACCGAATCGGAAGCATAGTTGGCTACGAATAATTCACCCTTGGCAGAATCATACGCTATTCCCACGGGCTGGCTTCCTACGGGTATGTTTGAAACTACAGCATTAGTGCTGTCTGATATTACTGAGACCAAATCGAAATCCACGTTGGTTATGAAGATTTCGCTTTTACCAGAATCATAAGCTATGCCATAATAGCCACCTGGATTTTCCAAAGTTATCGTGGCGGTTACTTCAAAGGCGTGAACGGTGGCTGAAGACAAAACAAGAATTATGGTGATTAGAAATGAGGTCAAAGAGATCTTCTTTAGTTCCTTCATGGTAAGTGCCGCTATGGATGTTTTGCCATCTATAGTCATAAGGTAACTATTGGTTTAACCTGCCTAAAAGACGTTTGTAAAGATTCTTGACACAAAACCCTGCAAACTAAGTTTTGGTTTTTTCGCCAAATATTTAAGCCTCAAAAAAGGGGAAAAATTGCGGATGATATCTCCACCTGACTGGGGGTTCAAATCCCACCCCCCGCACCATTTTTGCAATGGCAACTTTTCTCTTTCGCGTTTATTATGAGAAATGCTGCTTGCCGCGTCACAATTTCAGATTTGCAGTGGTAAAATATGCGCAAGAAAGTTTTATAAACATACCCCAACCAAAATGGGCTCAGGTGTATTAGAATGGAAGAGAAAACGATAAAGTCGATAGCTCCCGTTTCATTGGCTTTAATGATGGGTATAATTTCAGCAGTAATAGCATTGATAGTTGGGCTCATCTACGCTGGAGTCTTTTCAGCCATTCTGTCATCAATTAGTAATCAGATATCTACGGCTCTCCCGATAAGCACCGCGTTTGGAGGCGCACTTGTCGTGTTGATTCCGATATTTGCAACAATAGGCGGTTTCATTGGTGGATTCATACAAGGCTTAATCATCGCTGTGCTTTACAACTTCCTTGCTCCAAGAATAGGCGGCATAAAAATACGCGTTGAATAAACTGGCTAATGAAGCTACAACGTTTTTCTTTGAAGAAGCCCATTCACTGCGTTAGCGAAGGCTTCGCATGCAACCCGCCTATCTTCCAAAGAAACATCAACCTCTGCGCTCTCGACTTCTTTCTGGGAGTTTTCTATTTGCTCTATGGCAAGCTGCTTTCTCTTTTTGTATTCGTTCCGGAGGCTTTCTTGTTCCACAGGAGCATTCTGCACGGTTAATTCGAGTTCGCTTTGGGCAGCATTCAATCTCTGAGTTGCTTCTGCTTCTTTTTGCGTCTTAGCCTTCTTTGAAACGGCTCTGAAAAGCCCCGCTTTCACCATAGCCAAATCAGCCAGTTCGCCTCTGAAAACAGCAATATTGCTATTCAGACGCTTGATTTCACTGTTTTTTCGCCTTTCAATTTCCATTGATCTTGTAGCGTATTCGTTCTCGATTCGTTCAAGAAGCGTTTTGCTATCCAACAGGTTTTTGATAGCCTCCTCAAGAGAAGCCTCGTTGCGGCGCCTTTCATCAAGCTCACGCTCAACATCCGCGAGTATCTGTGAACGCTCTTTCACGAACTGCTCATCCACGCTTACACTGGAACTGGACTCAAAAGCAACTAGAACATCTTTCAGGTTCACTAGCCAATCATCAAAATACGCACTGAACGGGAAAAGGGCAAAAGTCTGATTTCCTAAGCTACGTAGCCTGCTGAGAGTTTTTTCCACAGTCTCTTCTGAAGTCGGAACATGATCCTCTTCTAACAAGTATTTGCCACTAGAACGGTGCTTCTTTCCTCTCGTTTTCTTCTTTTCGTGTTGCGACGTTTGATGCCCACGACCAGCGCTTTTAGGCGAACCAGTCTGCGATCGGTATCCCATGAGCAAAACCTTTGCATTATGGAGTATTTAAAGAATAATCTCTCTTGTAAGTAGGAGGGCACCGCTTTCTGCACATCTCGGCTGAGACGAGTTCACTCAAGGTTGTTTCCTTAAGCTGGGATTAGATAAAATTCAGGGCGTGTACTTGCATGGAACAAGCGCGCATAGAGAATCATAAGCGTTTTTCTTGCCCAAGTCAAAGGCTTTCAAATTCTGCTCTATAGTTTTCTTGGGCACAGCCTCTGAGATGCTTTCTCTAATATAGTTCTCTTCAACTGGAAACACTTCAAGCGCTGATAGGCATCCGAGAAAAACCGTGTTCTCAGTATTTATGTTTCCACTTTCTCTTGCCAATTTTAAAGCATCGATTACTGCGATGTTCGGCGTCCAATCCCGCAGCTTTGAAACGATGTTTTCAACTGTAATGTATTTTGTGCTTTTTGCAGTTATGATTTTGGAAGTTTCGATTGGCGGATGTATTATCCTCTTGTTCATCAGGATTACTCCATCCTTCTTGAGATATTCAATGTAGCGTAGAGCTTCAATTGCTTCAAGAGCGATAAGTATATCTGCGTCTCCATAGGTGATTAACGGCGAAAAAGCGTCTTCACCTATCCTCAAGTGAACGGAGACGGTTCCGCTTCTCTGTGAAAGCCCGTACATTTCTCCAGTTACGACTTTTGTGCCGCTTTTAGCGCACGCGTTGCCTATTACGGTCGTCATTAGTACGAGTCCTTGTCCTCCGACTCCACACAGGAATATGTTGCGGCTCAAGTTTTCACCTCTGTCCGCTTTATTGACTGGAAGGGGCACAGTTTAGAACAGACAGAACAGCCATCGCAAATGTCCGGCGATATGCGCGGCTGCTGGTCCTTGTCTATTTCGTAGGCTGGGCAGTAGAATGTTCTCAGGCACATGTAAGGTTTCTTGCACAGGTTTTTATCAATGTAGAAGGGCACAATCGGCTCGCCTCTTTGCCTCTTGTTTCTGTCGCCGTAAAGCGCGCATTCCCTCCGAGAAATTACCACGGAGAGCCCGTCAAACTCCAATGCCTTTCTAAAGACTTCAACGTTGTTCTTGACATCATACGAGTCAACTATCTCCAAAAATTCCACTCCGATAGCCCTGCAAATGTTCTCTATGGACACTTTCTTGCCTTGCCGCCAGCCCGCTGTAAATTCAGTTGACGGATTCGACTGTTGACCAGTCATGGCAGTCACAGAATTATCCAAAATCAGCAAAGTAAACTTGTTCCCGTTGTGAACCGCGTTTATAAGCGCCGGTATGGCAGCATGGTAAAAAGTCGAGTCACCAACCACGGCGATAACTCTTTCCTCGATTGCACGCGACAAACCATTCGCAACGCCCACTGAGGCGCCCATGCATAAGGAACTGTCAGAACGCGATATCGGCGGAAAAATCCACATTGAATAACAGCCGATGTCGTTCGCAAAATAGTGCTCTTTACCCTTAGCCACTTGAATTCGGAGCGCTTGGTTAAGTGCCACAAAAGTAGCCCTGTGAGGGCATCCCGCGCAGAACGTTGGATACCTGTCGGGAATATCTACTTTAAGCTTCTTCGCTTCTTGTATAATAGGCTCGTAGTCAACGTATTCCATGCCCATGGCTGAAGCTATTCCCTTGACAACTATGTTCGGGTTATATTCCCACGCTTCCGAAAAAGTGCCAGAGCCCTTGCCGAAAATTGCTACGGAAGGATTAGCATCCTTCGCGATAACGTACACTTCCTTTTCCAAATAAGGCGAAAGCTCCTCGACGATAATCGCCTTTTTCAAGCCTTTAATGAAACTGCTGATTGTATTCTTCGGAAGTGGATAGGTGGTGCCCAACTTCAGGATGTTGACCTTCTCGTGAAGACCTAGCGTCTTCAGCGCTTCCAACACGTACAGGTACGAGACGGAAGACGTTATCACTCCAACATCAGAAACTGCACGCGTTACAAAATTGAACTCTGATCTCTCAAATTCTTCAGCCAGCCTCGCTGTGCGTTCAAGCATCTTCAGTTTTTTTTGCCGCGCAACTTCTCCCAGCGTCGTGAACTCCTCTTTCAGCTCTTTCCATTTTGCTTTCTTAAACTCTGTTCGCTCCAGATTCTCTAACCGAACAATGCCGCTCTGGTGATTCACTCTTGTAACTGTGCGGATAATTACTGGAACTCTGTGCCTTTCAGAGATTGCGAACGCCTTCTTCACCATGTCTTTTGCCTCTTGCGGAGAAGACGGCTCAAGCATCGGCATGTAAGCGTTAGGAGCAAAGAATCTACCATCCTCTTCAGATTGCGAAGAATGCGCGTGCGGGTCGTCCGCAATCACCAGAACTAAACCGCCTCTGACGCCAGTATAGCCCAAAACGAAGAGAGTGTCAGACGCCACGTTCGCCCCAACGCTCTTCATCGCTGTGAGGCTTCTAAGCCCAGCGAAGGAAGCACCAGCACACACTTCCAACGCAACCTTCTCGTTCGTAGCAATCTCCATCTGATAATCAAAATTGCCTAACGCTTCTGAAAACGTATCCAGAACCTCTGAAGTAGGCGCGCCAGGATAGAAAGCCACGACCTTAACGTCTGCTTCTAGAGCGCCTCTAACAATCGCCTCGTTGCCCAACATGAAAACGTTTTTCTGCCCTTTAGCCACAACATCCTTCAGTACCATAAATAAATAATGATTCTTATCGGTAATAAATTTTCGTGCTACCCAGTCTCTAACTTGCTTAGCTTTTATGGCAACATGCACTACGGAATTTCCGATTTGAAATAACACAATGTTTTATTTTTGTCTCAGCAACACTTTCATAATGTACTTGGAAAACGCTACTATCTCGGCTAGAGTCAGTTTTGATTTGCCTTTTTTCCTATTTTCAAAAGTTATCGGAATTTCGCCTAACTTCAAGTTGTGAAGTTTTGCTTGTCTAATTGTCTCGATTTGGATTTCATATGTTTGACTGTGGAGTTTGGGCAGAACATTTTGGACGCACCTTTGGGAGTAGCACCTGAAGCCGCTTGTAAAATCATTTACCCGAAGTTGTATAAGCGAACCCGCCATTCTGTTTGCAACCATACTTGTTATTCGCCTCATCACGGTCCAGCCTTTGACTGCCCCTCCTTCACAGTACCTACTTCCTACAACTAAATCATAGCCATTTTTCGCGAAGTCTAAAAGTCTGGGAATATCGTATGGGCTGTGCGAGTAGTCAGCGTCCATTGTTACTATATACTTAGGAGGGTTTGGCTGGGATAGAAGCAGTTCGAAACCGTCTCTAATCGCCGTTCCAAGCCCCATTTTGCGGGGGCGTTTTAACAAAATTATGTTCCGATATTTTTCGTTCAGCTTTTCAACAATGCTTCGAGTTTCATCAGGACTAGAATCATCGATGACCAACAATACTGAATTAAGATTCAAACCCTCAATTGTTTGAATGAGACCTCCTATATTTTCGGCCTCACAGTAAGTTGGAGAGATTACCGCTACATCTGGACTTTTCTGCGTTTCTGATTTGATCAATGGCGTATCAGCCCATTAATGGATTAGGCTAATATATCAAATTTTTGGATTACAAGTCAATGTTTATGCGTACAGATAACTGGTTAAGAACCGCGGTTACTTGAACGTTCATCGATGCCGCAAGTCATTTTTCAAATAGTAAAAACTGCCGTAATCTTCCATGAAAAGTATTAAAAAGAGATATTTGTTTATCATCTATATGCGACGGAGATGACCGAGTGGATTTCACTTTTGCTTGCGATGTAATGATGGATCTTGGAGGTTCAATAAGACCTGCTATGTGCTTAGCCAGCAAACTGATCTTAGAGGGGCATAGGGTTTCTGTAGTATCACCAGTGATGTCAGAGTTTGTTGAAGAGCGTCTACGTGCAAGCGGTATAGTGCCTATAAATTTGCGTGCCAAACTTGTTGCCAAAAACTTGGGAAGCTCTCTGTCATGGTTTGAGGCATGGGCGCGAGAGGCTTTCTTAAAGTTAAATTCAAGACAGATGAACAATGGACTCTACGTGCTAAATTTTTCGCAACTGCTTTCTGTGCCGTCTTTGGTTTGGTATCTACAAGGACCTCCTTCCATTGCGCTGAAAGATGCGGAGAAAGAACTGCCCATTGGCTTCAGAGTTGCCTATAACGTCTTGAAAAATTTCATCAAATACGCAGACGAAAAGCTTGTCAGTCGCATGGGCGAAATTTCAAAATTCATTATCGCTAATTCCAAGTATTGCGCTTCAATGTATTCCAGCTTTGGAGTTAAGAGTAACGATGTGATTTATCCTCCCATCGACTGCAAAATATTTCAGCCCTCAACGGCTAATCCATCTTCCAATTATGTTTTGACATATTTTGGCAAAGAAACTAAAATTTCAGTTATTAAGAGAGCGGCTAGCATGGGCATTAAATTTAAGGCCTTCGGTGCTAAAATGGAGTTTCTTGACAGATGGGTGATTGGGCACCCCAATATTGAGTTTTTGGGAAGACTCTCCTCCAGCGAGCTTGTGGATGCTTACTCAAATGCCCTTTTTACGCTGTTCCCGTTCACCCATGAACCTTTCGGCTACGTGCCTCTCGAAAGCATGACTTGTGGGACGCCGGCACTCACATACAATTTGCAAGGTCCTGGTGAGTACGTGATTGATGGATGCACAGGGTGGCTTGCGCGGTCAGACGATGAACTTGTACAGAAAGCCGTGAAGTTGTGGAAGGAGGGTTATCCTTCTTGCATGCGAGTGAACTGCGTGAAAGAAGCCGCGAAATTTGACAAGAGATTCTATCTTGAAAAGTGGTTAAAAGTGTTAGATGGTTTATGCGGTGGACAGGTTCAGTAATGATGAACCAAATGTTGGCACCAAGGAAGTGAAAAATCTTAAGGATTCTGCAGTTAATCAGTGAAAAACCGCCTATTAAGAGCGGCTTTGCAAGGGTTATAGGTAGACTTACAGAGGAACTTGAGAAACTCGGTCATGAAGTCGATGTATTATCGACCTGTGACTGTCGCTTCAAGTCGGTGGGAGAGATTAAACTCGTTTTGGGCATGAGAAACATAAACAAGTGCACAATGGGCTACTACGATGTCATAAACATTCATGGACATACGCCTACTTTTTCGGACAGACTACTGTTGAAGCAGAAGCTGTCTGGCAAAAGAGTTGTGTATACGCTTCATTGTCTTGTTAACTATTACTTTAAGCCCTTCACCACGCTGTATAACAGCGTGTTTAATAACGTTCTGCTCAAGCGCGCAGACGCCGTTGTAGTTAGTTCTAAATCATATTACGATGTGGCGCGTGGATGTTCTAAGAAGTATGTTGTGCCGTGGGGCGTGGACGTTAACAAATTCTCCGGCAGCAGAATGCCGCATGAAGGGTACAAATTGCTTTTTGTGGGTCAGATGCGGCCTTACAAGGGAGTAAAGGTGCTTCTGCAAGCTGTGAAGGACATTAACGCCCAGTTAAGCGTAGTGGGGGATGGACCTGACAGAGTAAGATATGCGAAGTACGCCCGAAAATTGGAGGTTAGAAACGTTCGCTTTTATGGCGCGGTTTCGGATGACGCGTTAAGGCAAATGTATCTCAGCAGCGATGTTTTGGCGCTTCCAAGCGTGAGTTTGAATGAGGCGTTCGGCCTCGTAACATTAGAGGCTGCGGCGGCTGGCTGCGCAGTAGTAGCGTCAGATTTGCTGGGGCTGAGGGATATGGTTAAAGAGTTTGGACTACTCGTTAGACCAAACGATTCACAAAGTCTCAGAGAAGCACTCTTAAGCTTGAGAGATGAAGCTGTTAGAGAAAAATACGTAACCGAGGGCAAACGCGTTGCGAAAGAGCATAGTTGGTACAGAGTAGCTAAAGAGTATGCCAAAATATACGAAACAGTTGCGGAAGCGTAGACCTTTTTGATTATGACCCACAAGTCTTTAAGTGCGCGCAGGGTGGATTTCACCAGTTCTCGATAGTAGGATGATTGCAATTGGCGTTCTGTTACCCACGTTGCCAGCTCGCCGTAAAAAATGTGGGCATTCCATATCTTCAGATTTTTAACAATAACATACTAAAGGAAGCAGATAATAGAGCGTGAGTTGTTGCCATAAACAAATAACAAATCGTGAGGACAGGATCATTGAGTAGGAAATGGCTGTTGATCCTTTTCGTGGGCTACTCAGTTGCTGTCGCAGTTTGCAGCGCGCTTCCTATGGGAGCAGTGGACACGGAATGGTACAGTTTCTATTCATACTTGGACAAGCATGGGGCTACGCCATACATTGATGTCAGGGAAGGCTACCCCCCTCTCGGCTTTTTAATTTACGAACCGTTATACTACATTTTCCGTGATAACGCAGCTGCGTTCGCGTATAGCTTCAAAGCTTTAAACGGAACATTCTTGGTTGCTACGTTATTCACTCTTTACCTTATAATTAAGGAACAGTATAACGAGAAAAGGGCTTTAAAGCTCTCATTGTACTATGCTGTTCTCCCATCAGTGATTATTGCCAATACATATTCGAATGATGTCATAGCGTTACTTCCAGCAGCACTTGCAATCTATATGATGGTAAACAAGAAAGCTCTGCCCTGTGGCGTGTTGCTGGGTTTAGCTACGCTTGGTAAAGGCTTTCCGGCTTTGCTGCTTATACCAGCGTTCATAGCCTTCACAGATTCAAGGGACAGGATAAAGCTGATAGGTTCCACGTTGCTTGTCTTAGTTTTTGCAAGCTTGCCATTCGTGCTCATAAATCCTCTGACTTATTTGTCTACTTTTACGCATGTTGGTTCTAGAGGTCCGTGGGAGACAATATGGGCGATTGGTGATGGATATTACAGTCACGGTGGCCTACTTCATCCTTTTTTTGACAAGTTCTTTTACCACTTTAACTTGTTGCAGATGTATCCAGCTAGCCATTATGACCATGCAATCTACGCGTGGAATTTCGATCAATTGCCCAACGTACTAACTTTTCTGCAAGTAGCAGCTATCATAGTAATTTCAGTAGCTTACTTAGGGCGGAAAAAAGACGCTATATCCTTGTGCGGTTTACTCTACATTTCCTACATGTTATTCTTCAAGGGCTACAGCACGCAGTTCGCTGTCTCCACACCTTTCTATGTGTTGCTGGCAGCAACTACAGGCACGCCTCTACTCTTTCTCTTACCTTTGGAGGTAAGCCACATAATACAGATACTAGCTTGGAACGCGCAAGCCTTTGCGCCAGAGTTCCTTAGAAACGAACACTTGACAATGCTTGTGTCAGCGGTGGTATTAAGGAGTATTGTGTTTGCAGCGCTAATAGCTACTGCCGTTAGGGGTTCACACTTCAGCTTTAAGCCTGTGGCGAGTGCGGCTAGACGCTTCGTCTATTATTTGAAGTTGCTCATGGATAAGTGGTTAGTTTTGGCTGTATCCGCTATGATAGTGATGGCTTTGATAAGCGCTGCGTCACTCTACGGCTACATGAATGGTAGCGCGGGTTTCAGATCTTTCAATGGAAATATTAACGTTACACAATCAGGGTGGCAAAACATGACGATAGACGGTTTGGAGGAGGGTGACCAAGTTATGATTAGGCTCGCCACAAACACGTGGTTTGACGCAGAATTGGCTAACTCAACAGTGCAAGTGGAGCAGGGCGTTAGAAATCCTTACAGTTTAAAGGATTCCTTCAACGAGACTATGCTGTTTTTTGAGGCAACGGGTGAATCGTGCAGTTTGATGCTGAGAATGAAACATTCGCGAATGCCGTTTAGGGTTACTGAGGGACTTGAAAAGGATCTTAGTGTAAACGCGACCAGTGAAGGCTCCGCGCTTACGCTTAAACTTCATGACGCAGGCGTGGACGGAAATGCGAGCATGTTCACAATGGCTTATCCAATCAGCACCCGCGTTGACAACAATTTCGGCATACATCTCAGGTATGGGGTGATTGAGGGCAACGGATCCAATATTTGGGTTTATGTGTTTGATGACACAGATGAGTGGCTATATCCGTTTGCTGCTTCTGAAAATTTTGTTTTGACGTCTGAAACCGAGGATTTGTATGGTTACGCGAACCTGCTTGGCGATAATGTATCGCTTGTGGAAGTTTCTATGTTGTTGGAGGACAATTCGTCAGCCATTCTCAGGCTGGATGAGTTCAACGTAAGCGGCGGTGAAAACTATAACGTTGAGTTCTACGCGTATCCTAACGAGGAAGTCTCTTATGAGGTGTTCATAGAGAGAGATTTCAAACCGTCCATCGACTATGCACTTGC
>Ga0299912_10001953_pt1 | contig 16819 bp, 16 predicted proteins | sample RVTome_2_FD_207667 | JGI IMG/M metagenome (GOLD analysis project Ga0299912, IMG submission 207667) | Soil microbial communities from uranium-contaminated site in the Upper Colorado River Basin, Wyoming, United States - RVT95D214 (version 2) ... | reverse complement strand
GTCCCATCCAAGGCCTCGATGTCGCCGAGAAGGATCGGCGAACGGACGCTTCCGGTCACGGTCAGGTCGAAGCGGCCGTTGACCCGGCCCAGCGAGTTATCCAGCCAGGCGTCGCCCGCGGTCCGGAAACGGAGGTTGAGGTTGAGGTCGTCGAAGAAGCCGGGCGGGCGGGGCTCGAGTTCCTCGGCGGTCGAGAAGCTGACCCTTTCAAATACGTCCCTCCGCCAGGACAGACGCTTGACGTCGAACGTCCCCTCGAGCAGGAACTGGACCGGATTCTTGACGAGACGGATGGAGCCGTCGGCGAGGCCGCGCGTCCGCTCGAAGGGAGAGACGAGCATGTCGCGGGCCTCGGCCCTGAGGTCGATCGCGGCCACTCCCCCCTCTCCGAGCTTGACTTCGCCGGAGCCCTGGACGGTCCCGCCGCCGAGCGTTCCGCGCAGGGAACGGACGATGAGGCGCTCGTTCTCGACGAAGACGAGCCCGGAATAATCGTTGAAGGCGTGGGCGAAATAGGGGATCGGAAAGACCGGGCCCTGGAAGTCGACCACGCCCCTGACTTGGGCGGACCCTTTCTCGGCCCGGACCTCGCCGAGATAATTGACCTTGCCCTGGACGCCCTTGAAGGGAACGAGCAGCTCGAGGTTGCTGAACGACCCCTTGAGGTTGACGGCGGGGGGGCGCTGGTCGAAGGGGATGCGGCAGGCGGCTTCGAAATCGTTGGCCCCGGGTTCGATAGCGCCCTTGAGCTGGAGGTTCAGGACGTTGCCGGAAAAATCGTAGTCGACCTCGAGTCCGCCCCCGGCATTCGTCTTCGGGAAAGGTCCGAGGAGGGCGTCTTCGAGAGCGAAGGTCCCGGGCGCCGTTTCCGTCCCGAAGGTTCCTCGGCCCTTGCAGTCGAAACGGAGCCGGCCCTGGAGCTTGGGGGCGAAGGCGGCCAGATCGATCCTCCGGCCCTTGATGTCCAGGTCGAAGCCGTGGTCCAGGATTCCCAGCTTGGCGTCTCCCTGGACTTCCCCGCGAAAGATATCGAAGCGAAGGCCTTTCAAAGTCAGAGTTCCGTTCGCCCAGCCCAACCGGCCCGAAACGCCGGTCAGCTTCCGATCCAGGAACGCCAATGCCGCCGCGCTGAAATCCCCCTCGGCGGTCACGTCGGGATCGCCGGTCTTCCGGGAAATATCGAAGGTTCCCTTGGCTTCCCCCTTGAGCGGGAGCGGAATTTCGAGCCCGGCCAAAACCGTCTCGACCTTGGCCCGGTCGGCCCGGAGCCGGACCGAATATTTTTCGGCGGCGGCGTCGACGCTGACTTCCCCCTCGAACTGGGGATCCTTGACGCCGAATCGGCCTTGGAGGCGGTTATCGACGACCTGGACCGTCCCGGTCACCGATCGAGCGTTAAACCTGTCGAAGCCGCCGGGCGCCAGGTCCGCTTCGATGTCAACGCGGGGAAGCGCCGACCGCCCCGTGATCCGGACCCGGGCTTTGCCGCGGCCGCGGATCTCGGGAAAAGTCCAGGTCTGGCGCAGAACGAGCGAGAGGAAGCGCCGAGCCTGGCGGACATCCAGAACATCCCCCCCGATCTCGAAGTCGCAATCCTTGAGGACGTTCAAACGGCCCTTGGCCTTAACGACGGCGAAGCTGGAGCGGATTTCGGGGGATGATAAGAGGAGCGTCTCCTTCCCGTCCCAGGTCAAGCTGACCGGACCGTTGAAGTGGAAGCGTGACCCGGTAGGTTTTTTGATTTCGTCCCTGAATTCCCCGTCGGCGGTGACCCGTTCGGAAGAGGCGCTGAAGGAACCCCAGAACGGCGACTGGACCGGCCAGGGAATATTGAACCCGCTCATGATGGGATCGAGCCCGAAATTCCTGACCGTTCCTCGGACGCGGCTTCCCTCGAAGTCAATGGCGGCGAACTCGGCGCGGGAATGCCGGCTCAGAATAACGAGTTCGACCCGGCCGTTCAGCCCGGGGCCGGCGTTGAGAGTCCCCGAGACGCGGCCGAGCGGCACGCGGTTAAGGATGATATCCCGGCTGGCGAGAGTCGTCCTGAAGAAAAGGCCCTTCGCGTCCCGGATGAGATCCCCCTTCGCTTCGACGCGCCCGCTCCAGTCGAAGGGGAGGCCGATGATCCGGGCCGGGACGTCCATCGGGAGCCGGACAAAGACTTTCAGATGGAGCCTGGGGTCGGTCACGCCGACGATCCGGCCTTTCGCGTTCAGGCTCAGCTCGGTCCCGGCCAGGGTCAGGCGCTTGAGGATGATCTCATCCCCCTCCCCGTACAGCGACACGCTTCCCGCTCCGGCCAGCTCGCGGCCGGACGCGACAACCTTGAGCAGGGCATCCTCCCAGTCGCCCCGGCAGGAGAAGGAGCTCCCCCTCTGCTTCAGGACGGCTTTGAATTGCTTCAAGTCCAAGGCCAGATCTTTGCTTTTGATGACGATCCTGCCGTCCTTGACAAGGCCCCGTTCGATCGTAAAAGGCAGCGGGAACAGGGGCTTCCGCGCTTTCCCGGAGGAGCGCCAGACATCCTCGTCCAAAGAGAGGACGGGACCGTCCATGACCAGGGCGAGGGGCTTATCCCTTTTGAGAAGGGATAAGTAAGAAATCTGAACGGCCACGGCCCGGGCCGAGAAGACGATCGAGGGCGGCTTGGTCCGGACGTTCTTGAGGACGAGGACGGGAGGGAAAAAGGACATCCGGAGCTCGTCGTAAAGAAAAGACGCCTCGACCCTGCGGCGGACCTGGCTCAGGAAATAGGACTTCGCGAACTGTCCCGCGGCCAGGATGGTCCCGGCGACGACCAGGACGGCCGCGATCGGCCTGAGCTTCCTCCACGACGTCATGGCCGCCCGGTCAGGCCTTGACCTTCCCCCAATCCTTGAGGAACTTCGCGATCCCGATATCGGTCAAAGGATGTTGGACGAGCTTCTCCATGACGGCGAAGGGAACGGTGGCGATGTGGGCGCCTATCAGGGCGGCTTCGATGACATGGCGGGGATGGCGGATGCTGGCCACGATGATCTCGGTCGCGAAGTCGTAATTGTCGTAGATGGTCGCGATTTCCTCGATGAGCTCCATCCCGTCCTGGGAGAAGTCGTCGAGCCGCCCGATGAAGGGACTGGCGAAGGCGGCGCCGGCCTTGGCCGCCAGAAGGGCCTGCCCGGCCGAGAAGACGAGCGTCATGTTGACCTTGATGCCGTCCTGGGCCAGGGATCGCGTGGCTTTGAGCCCCTCGATTCCGATCGGAATCTTGATGACGACGTTGCCGGCGATCCGGGCCAGCTCCTTGGCCTCCCCGATGATGGCCCCGGCCTCGGTCGAGACGCATTCGACGCTGATGGGGCCGGGCACGATCCGGCTGATCTCCTCGATGAGGTCTTTGAAGGGCCGGCTCTCCTTGGAGACGAGCGATGGATTGGTCGTAACGCCGTCCAGGATTCCCCAGGCGGCGACCGTCCTGATCTCCTCGAGATTGGCTGTATCCAGGAAGAACTTCATCTCATCCTCCTTCTTCCATTATGACATGATTGGACAGGGTTCCGATCCCCTCGATCTGGATATCCACCCGGTCTCCGGGCGCGAGCGGTCCGATCCCGGACGGAGTACCGGTCGTGATGATGTCCCCGGGCAGCAGGGTCATGATCCGGGAAATGAACCTGACCAGGACCGGCACCGGGAAAATCAGGTCGGAGGTATGCCCCGATTGACGGAGCTTGCCGTTGACGAACGTCTTGATGGCGAGGCGGCCCGGATCGATCCCGCTGGCGATGCAGGGGCCGGCCGCGGCGAACGTGTCGAACGACTTGGCCCGCGTGAACTGGACGTCCTTGTCCTGGAGATCGCGGGCCGTGACGTCGTTGAAGCACGTATAGCCTAAAATGTAATCCTGGACGGGATCGTCGTCCCCGAGGCGGGAGGCCGTCTTCCGGATAACCAGGGCCAGTTCGCCCTCGTAATCGACCCGCGAGGACATTCGGGGATGGACGATGGCGTCTCCGGGCCCGATCAGCGCGCTGGGCGGCTTGAGGAACAGGAGCGGCTCGGACGGAAGGCCGCGGCCGCGTTCGAGGGCATGGGCTTTGTAATTGACGCCGACGGCCACAATCTTGGAAGGAAGGGCCGGCGCCAGGATGCGGACCTCGCCGATCGGGACCGTATCGGCCCCGGCCTCGAATCCCTCGCCGATAGAACCGTTGACGATCCGGAGGATGTCCTCGTCGAGAAGTCCGTATGACACCCTCCCGGCTCGTTCGAAACGGTACATTTTCATGGACGCGGTCTCCTGGCCGTCTCGGCGACGGCCGGCGTTTGAGGACTTTCATTCCCGCTTTTATCCACGGCGGTCAACGCATAAAAATAGCGTATTCCGGGCTTGACGGTCCGGTCACTGGCGTTCGTTTCAAGGAGCGGCGTCTCGGTCAACGGTCGGAACTGCTCCTCGGCGTCGACCCTTCGCCAAACCCGGTATCCGGCCAAGTCCGCTTCCTGGTTGGTCTCCCAGCTCAAGTTGATGAAGCCCTGTCCGGCGATGGTCTTGAGTCCCGTGGGCGGGGCTGGCGGAAAAACGTCCTTGGGCGTAATTTCGACGGCCGGGGAATCCCCGCTCTCAACGGGGGGAAGCGCCTCGCCGCTGACGGCCCTGACCGTGTAGCGGTAGGCTGCGCCGAACTCGAAAGCCCTGTCTTCGAAGGCCGGCTCTTTGATCGGCAGGCTTGTCAGAAGCTGGGCGGGATCGCTCCCTTTCGACCGATAGACGTCGTAGCCGGTGACCAGCGCCGGCGTCGAGGAATCCATGTTGGCGGCGGACGGCTCCCATGAGACCAGGATTTTATCGGAGGACAGGGTCGTCTTCAGTCCCTGCGGCGGAAGAGGCAGAATCAGAGGCATCAGCGTGATTCGCGAGGAGAATTCGGAATACTTTTCCCGATGGTCCTTGACGCAGACGGCGAACGTATAGCGGCTCTTGAGCCGGCCGAAGTCCAGGGCATGCTCGTACGACTGGGGCAACGATTCCGAGCCCCGCGGCTCCGGCATGGCCGGGCCGAAATCCCTCTTAACGCTCGACGTGAGGACGGCCTTTTCCCGGAACACCTCGAGGGGCATTTCGCCGGGAGGGACGAAGCCGGTCGCGGGAAGCTGGCCCGCCTGCGTTTGCGGAGTTGCGACCGGAATCGCGGCGGGTTGGGCCGGCGCGGATGGCGCCGCTCCCGGTTGAGCCGCCGTCGTCGACGTCGCCGGCGCTTGAGCCTGGGGGGGCGGCTTCCCGTCGGCTGGCGCGAGTTTCGCCGCGGCCGCTCCCGGCTCCTTGACGGGGTCTTCAACGGCCATCCAGATCTCGACCTCGACCGGCTTCGAATAAACGGTCCCGTCGGGATAAACGACGGGCAGCTTCCACTCGAGGCGGATCTTGTCCCCTCTCTGGAAGGCTTTGAATTCCTCGGCCTTCTGGGGAATCCGGACGAGGGGGGCCTGGATCGGGCCCTTTTTCCCGCAGCCCGCGGTCAAGAACGCTCCGAGGGCGATGAGACAGGGAAGCGCGCGTCGAATCATCAAAGGATAAAGCGCCTCAAGTCTTGGTCCTTCATGATGTCTTTGAGCTGCTCGCGGACGTATTCGCGGTCGATCGAGATGTCCTTGGACTTGATTTGAGGGGCTTCGAAGGAAATCTCCTCCATAACCTTTTCCAGGATGGTATGGAGGCGCCGGGCGCCGATGTTTTCGGCGTCCTGGTTGACCTTTTCGGCCGTGTCGGCGATTTCGTCGATGGCGTCCTCCGTGAATTTGACCCGGACGCCCTCGGTGGCTATCAAAGCCTCGTATTGCTTGATGAGGGCGTTCTCGGGCTCGGTCAGGATCCGGATGAAATCGCCCTTGTCGAGCGGGGTCAGTTCGACCCTGATCGGAAACCGGCCTTGGAGCTCGGGGATCAGGTCGGCCGGCTTGGAGACGTGGAAGGCGCCGGCGCCGATGAACAGGATGTGGTCGGTCCGGACCAGCCCATAGCGGGAATTGACGGTCGTCCCCTCGATGATCGGCAGCAGGTCGCGCTGGACCCCCTCCCGGCTGACCTCGGGTCCGCGGCCCGACTCGCGGCCCGCGATTTTATCGACCTCGTCCAGGAAAATGATGCCGGTGTGCTCAACCCTCTCGATGGCCAGCCGGGCGACCTGGTCCATGTCGATGAGCCGTTTCTGCTCGTCCTCGAGCAGGACCTCCCGGGCCTCCTTGACCTTGAACTTCCGTTTCTTGGTCTTGCCGCCCAGGAAGCCGGGGATCAGCTCCTGGATCTGGATCCCGATTTCCTCCATGCCGCCGTTGGAGAAAATTTCGAGAGGGGCGGTCGGTTTCTCCTTGACCTCGATCTCCACGATCCGGTCCTCGAGGAACCCCTCGCGGAGCTGTTTGCGGAGCTTCTCCCGGGTGTCCTGAAAATGGTCCGGCTCCGGCTCGGCCGGCGCGTCGTCCCGCCGCTTGCCGGGGAGAAGAAGGTCGAGGAGCTTCTCCTCGGCGTTCCGGACGGCCTTCTCGTTGATCTCTTCGATCTTCTCGGCCTTGACCATCTCGACCGCGATCCGGACCAGGTCCCGGATCATGGACTCGACGTCCCGGCCGACGTAGCCGACCTCGGTGAATTTGCTGGCTTCGATCTTGAGGAAGGGCGACGACGCCAGCTTGGCCAGCCGGCGCGATATTTCGGTCTTGCCGACTCCGGTCGGACCGATCATCAGGATGTTCTTGGGCGCGATCTCGTCGGCGAGCTCGGGCGGAAGCTTGCGGCGGCGGAAGCGGTTGCGGAGGGCGATCGCGACGGCCTTCTTGGCGGCCTTCTGGCCGATGATGTGCTTGTCGAGCTCGGCGACGATCTGCCGCGGAGTCAGTTCGGCGTCATCGGCGGCCATCACAACTCCTCCACGCTGATCTCGGCGTTGGTGAAGACGCAGATCCCGGCGCTGATCTTCATGGCTTCGAGCACGACGTCCCGGGCTGAAAGGCCGGTGTGCTTGAGCAGGGCGCGGGCGGCGGCCAGGGCATAGGGTCCGCCCGAGCCGATCGCCAGGATTCCGTCGTCGGGTTCGACGACGTCCCCGGTCCCGGAGATAAGGAACATTCCGTCCTTATCGGCCACGATCATCAGCGCCTGAAGCTGGCGAAGGGCCTTGTCGAGACGCCAGTCCTTGGCCAGCTCGATGGCGGCCCGGGACAGGTTCCCCCGGTATTCCTCGAGCTTGGCCTCGAAGCGCGAAAACAGGGCGAAGGCATCCGAGGTCGCGCCCGCGAAACCCGCCAGGATGGCCCCTTTGTGGAGCCGGCGGATTTTCTGGGCCGTCCGCTTGAGGACGGTTTCCCCCATCGAAACTTGGCCGTCGCCGGCCATGGCCGTCTTGCCGCCGTGCTTGATGCAAATGATGGTCGTCGAACGCATTATAGGTACTCCAATTCGTGCCCATATGATAACAAAAAAGCCTGGTCAAACCTATATCTTTAGGCCAAGCGGGGAGACCGGGGGGTCCGGCCGCCCAGTCGGGATTCGCCGGGGGGCGTTTGACGGCGCGGGGCCGGAATGGAATAATCTCGAGGCCGGGACGTCTTGGATCAATGAGAGATAAGATACGGACCATGGAAACCTCCGCCGGGGCAAGGTCGAAGACCTTCGAGGAGCTTCTCGACCTCAAAGAAACCGTTTTCAGGATCTGCCTCGGTTACGCCAAAAATTACGCCGACGCCGAGGACTTGACCCAGGACGTATATCTCAAAGCCCACAGGAGCCTGAACGGGCTCTCCAATCCGGAGTTGGGCCGGGAATGGCTCTTCGCGATCGCCCGGAACGCCTGCATCGACCACCGGCGCAAGGACAGGCTCGGCCGTCTTCTTCCTTTTTTGTATGAAACGGGCCGCGAGCGCCGGCCGGACCCCGCCCCTGCCGTGGAACGGGATGAGAAGGCCCAAGCCCTCAAGGAGGCTGTCCGGAGCCTTCCCGAAAAGCTCAGGGCCGTTTTCGTCCTGCACACCTACGGCGGCCTCTCCTACCGGGAAATCGCCCTGAGTCTCGGGATCAAGGAAGGAACGGTTATGTCCCGGCTGAACCGAGCGCGGACCGGACTCGAACGGAGGATGAAGGACAATGCCGACAAGAAAGCCTGAGACGGCAAAACCGGAGCTCCGTCCGGAGACGATCGTCAAGAACGAACTCGATTCCGCCCTCAGCGCCTTCCGAAATTCGGATTTCGAGGCGCGTCTCCGCCGCCGGATCCGGGCGGAGTCGGAACAATCCGGCCCGATCCGACGCCCGGGACGGCGGCCCCTCCTGGCCTGGGCCGGCCTGGCCTTGATCCTCGTTTCCGGCGTCTCGATCGGGGTCTGGATCCGCTCGCGCGCCCATCGGACCGGAACGGCCTTAGCCGCCTTTGAAGCCGCCCTAGCCCAAAGCCCTCTGCTCAAGCCGAACCCGGTGGACGGACCCGCCGGCGATATCCAGCAAACCGCTTCGACCGGACCGCTCGAACAAACCATTGAAAAGGCCCTGCGTCTTCTTTTCCAAAAGTCCCTCGCCGTGACTTCCGGAGAACGCGTCTCGACCGCCCCGAAGTCCATCTCCATGGAAGAACTAGACCATAAAATCAAGGAGCTGATTAAAGAACGCAAGCTCGAGCTTTTCTTTTCCGAATACTTAAAAAAACAGGAGGATGTTTGAGATGTTGCGAAAAACAACGGTTTTGTCCTGTCTTCTGATCTTTGGCCTGGCCCTCGCCGCCGCCGAAAACCCCGATCCCCGGGCCGGCTACGCCGTTCTCGACAGCTTCGTGGGCATGTTCCAGGAGATGTCCCAAAAAGGAACCGGCGGTTTCGATGTCGTGGATAAAGCCCTTCAGAAGATCATGGCCGATGTCAAGAAGGCCAAGGCCGAGGGAAAGATCGACAAGATCTTCTATGCCAGGATGACCCGCCTTCTCGCGGTCGTCCGGCTGGCCGTCCAACCCGACCCCGAGATCATCCTGGGACCTTATATCCAAAAAGAGATCGCGGAATTCGTCCGAGAGGTCACCGGAGAGGGCATGACCGGCGACGGAAAACGCGGGATCGGAGCCATCGCCGAGGCGATGGCCCAAGAAATCATCAACCTCCGCATCTACCTCGAGACCCTGCCCCGTCGCGCCGAGCTTATGAAAAGCTTGGAGCAGGGTTTGCTGCCGGATAAAAAATAGCGTTGTTCCCTATTTTCTTTATTATCTGCGAGATCAAAAAACCGAGCCCCGCACTGAAGCTCCACGGATTAACATTCGAAGGCTACGTCTTCACGATCGTCTCGTAGAAGTCGTTCCCCTTGTCGTTGACGAGGATGAAGGCCGGGAAGTTCTTGACCGTGATTTTAAAAATGGCTTCCATGCCCAGCTCGGGGTAGGCGACCACCTCCTGGCTTGTAATGCAGTCCTTGGCCAGCCGGGCGGCCGGTCCGCCGATCGATCCCAGGTAAAACCCGCCGTTGGCCTTGCACGACTCCGTGACGCCCTTCGACCTGTTGCCCTTGGCCAGCATGACCAACGACCCCCCCATTTTCTGGAAGAGAGGCACATAATCGTCCATGCGGCCGGCCGTGGTCGGGCCGAAGGAACCGGACGGGAATCCGGGCGGGGTCTTGGCCGGTCCGGCGTAGTAGATGACGTGGTCCTTGAAGTAGGCCGGAAGGTCCTCGCCCCTGTCGACGTTCTCTTTGAGTTTGGCATGGGCGATGTCGCGGGCCACGATGATGGGACCGCTAAGGAGGAGCAGCGTGGCGACGGGATGCTTGCTCAGCGCGGCCCGGATCTCCGACATCGGCCGATTGAGGTCGATCGCGACGGAGGGAACGTCCGCCGTCGCCGGCCGGGGGAGGTACTTGGCGGGATTCTGCTCGAGCTTCTCGAGGAAGAGGCCGTCGCGGGTAATCCTGGCCTTGATGTTCCGGTCGGCGTTGCAGCTCACGCCCATGCCGATCGGGCAGGACGCGCCGTGCCGCGGCAACCGTATGACGCGGACGTCGAGACAGAAGTGCTTTCCGCCGAAGCCGGCCCCGAGGCCGAGCTTCCGCGAAGCTTCAAGGAGCTTCGCTTCGAGCTCAAGGTCGCGAAAGGCATGCCCTCCCGGCCCGCCCGCCGTCGGCAGGCGGTCGAGATATCGGGCGGAGGCCAGCTTCACGGTCTTGAGGACGAGCTCGGCCGAAGTCCCGCCGACTACGACCGCCAGATGATAGGGCGGGCAGGCCGCCGTGCCGATGGCCTTCATCTTGCCGACCAGGAATTTCGTCAGGGCGTCCGGGTTGAGGACCGCCTTGGTTTCCTGGAAGAGGTAGGTTTTATTGGCCGAGCCGCCGCCCTTGGCGATGAACAGAAAATCGTATTCGTCGCCGGCTACGGCGGAGATGTCGATTTGGGCCGGCAGGTTCGTGCCGGTGTTCTTCTCCTCGTACATCGTCAGGGGAGCGTTCTGGGAGTAGCGGAAGCAGTTCTTGGTGTATGCGTTGAAAACGCCCCGGGCAAGCGCCTCCTCGTCGCTGCCGCCCGTGAAGACGCCCTGGCCCTTCTTGGCGTTGATGATGGCCGTCCCCGTATCCTGGCACATCGGGAACAGGCCCTCGGCCGAGATGACGGCGTTTTTTAAAAGCTCCAGGGCGACATAGCGGTCGTTGGCCGAGCCCTCCGGGTCTCTGAGGATCGCGGCCAGCTGCTCGAGGTGCGAGGGCCTGAGGAAGAAGGATACGTCGTGGAAGGCGCGTTCGGCGAGAAAGGTCAGGCCTTCGGGCTTGATCTTGAGGACGGGGCGGCCGTCGCATGCGCCGGCCGCGACGTAATCCCGGGAGACGGCTGCGTACTCGGTCGTGTCCGGTCCCTGGGGAAACAGGGGCGTGAAGATGAAGTCCGGCATGATTGTCCCTCCGTAAGCCCGGCGCCCGCCGGTGGATTAATGGGCCTGGACCTTGCCCAAGCCGTACTCGTAGCCTTTCTCGAAGGCCAACAGGTTGAGGCCCTCCGTACCCTTCGGCACGGACGTCTCGACGGCCTTTCGCATGGCCTCCTTGGACACGAGCCCGCTCACGGCCGCGAAGAACCCGGCCATGACCATGTTGAGGACGACCTTGCGTCCGAGCTCCTCGGCGATCCGCGTCGCCGGGATACCGTAGACTTTAACCGTCGGCGGCAGCCCCTTGGGATCGACAAGCTCCTCCTCGATGAGGATCATCCCTTTCGGGTCGAGCTCGGGAGAAAACTTGGTAAACGCCTCCTGGCTCATGATAACCATAACCTGCGGCTTCTTGACGTAGGGATAGCGGATGGCGCCGTCGGAGACGATGACCTGCGCGCTGCAGGAGCTGCCCCGGGCCTCCGGCCCGAAGGCCTGCGTCATGGTGGCGTCTTTACCGTCATAAAGCGAAGCGGCCTTGCCGATGATGTAACCGGTCAGGATGACACCCTGGCCGCCGAACCCGCCGATCTTGATCTCCGTCTTGGCCATGTTATCCCTCGTAGACCTTGTACTTCGGACCGAGGCGTTCCTGGTAGTGCGCATTCATCGCCTCGAGGTAGGTCGGCCGTTCCTTGTCCACGAACTTGCCGACGATCAACTTGTCGCGGAGGCGGATGTCGGCCTCCTTGGTCCCGGCGTCATGGCGGATCACGCTGTTTTCGCAGTACCAGCGCAGCCGGTCGAGACCGTCTCCCATCTTCTGCTGGCGTTCGAAGATCGTCGGGCAGGGGGCCACAATCTCGATGAACGAAAAGCCGGGCTTTTTCATGGCCTCGATCATGGAGTTCGTCTGGTTGTAGACGTGGAGGGACGTCCAGCGGGCGACATAGACCGCCCCGACCGACTCCGCCAGGAAGGGCAGATTGAAGGGGAATTCGAAGCTGCCGAAGGGCGACGTGGAGAGAATCGACCCTTCAGGTGTCGTCGAGGCCAGCTGTCCGCCCGTCATGGCGTAGTTGAAGTTGTTGATGCAGATGACCGTGATGTCGATATTCCGCCGCGCGGCGTTGATGAAGTGGTTGCCGCCGATGGCGATGATGTCGCCGTCCCCGCTGAAGACAATGACCTTGAGCTTTGGGTTGGCCAGCTTCAGCCCGGTCGCGAAAGGAATGGCCCGGCCGTGAGTCGTGTGGAAGGAATCGACTTTGACATAGCCGGCGACGCGGCCGGTGCAGCCGATGCCCGAGACGACGACGACATCGTCGAGCGGCACGGCCAGCTTCTCAAGGGCCTTGGCAAAGCAGTTGACGCTGACCCCGATGCCGCAGGTCGAGCACCAGATGTGGGGCATCCGGTCCATGCGCAGAAAATCGTCCATGGGATGCTTTTCCGGACCGGTCTGGCCGCCGGACGGGCTGAGGGATGCTTTTTGAAGTTCATTCAGGACCGACACCGGTGCGCCTCCTCGATTTTTTTGACGATATCATCGATGTTATGGACCGTCCCCCCGCCGTGCCCGGCCAGGACGACGGGCGCCTTGCCCCGGGCCGAACGGTCGACCTCGTAAAAAACCTGGCCGTAATTCATCTCAGCCACGACCATGGCCTTGCCTTGGCAGGCAAGCTCGAAAATCCGGGGCTCCGGGAAGGGCCAAACGACGACCAGCCGGAGCATGCCGACTTTGATCCCCTTCTCCCGGGCGATGTCGATGGCCTCGCTGGCGACCCGGGAGGTGATGCCGTAGGTGACGATGACGACATCGGCGTCGTCCACCCCGGTCTCCTCGAAGCGCCAGATCTTCGGGGCGTTGAGGCGGATCTTGTCGACCAGCCGATGGACGAGCTGCTCCTGGACCTCGGCGTTCATGACCGGATAGCCCCGGAAGTCATGGGTCAGCCCCGTGACGTGCAGCCGGTAGCCGTCGCCGGCCTTGAACATATCCGGGACGAGGTCCGCGGCCGGCTTGAACGGAAGATATTGGCCGGGGGGAAGCTTGGTGTATCGCCGGGGCGTGATCTCGATTTTATCGGCCGCGGGGATGACCACCCGCTCCATCATGTGGCCGACGCATTCGTCCATCATGAACATCACCGGCACCCGGTACTGCTCCGAAAGGTTGAAAGCGTCGATGGTCAGGTCGAAGCACTCCTGCGGCGAATTGGGGGAGAGGGCTATGATCTCGTAGTCGCCGTGCGACCCCCAGCGGGCCTGCATCATATCGGCCTGGGAGGGCAGGGTGGGCAGGCCCGTCGACGGCCCGCCGCGCTGGACGTCGACGAAAACGCACGGGGTTTCGGTCATGGCCGCCAGGCCGATATGCTCCATCATCAAGGAAAAGCCGGGCCCGCTGGTGACCGTCATGGCCTTCTTGCCGGCCCAGACGGCGCCCTGGATGGCGATCGAAGCGGCCAGTTCGTCCTCCATTTGGATGAACAGCGCTCCGTCCACCAACGGGGCGCGCCGGGCGAACCTCTCCACAACTTCGGTCGACGGCGTGATCGGGTAGCCGGCGATGAACCGGCACCCGGCCGCCAGGGCGCCCTCGCAACAGGCAAAGTCTCCGTCGAGGTAATGGGATCCCGTCAGGACTCCCTTTGGGTCGGTTTTCATGGCTTTTCCCCTGTCCTGGGCTCGTAAGTGTAGATGGCGAACTCGGGGCAGATCATGCGGCAAAAGCCGCAGTTGACGCATAGTTCGGCCCTCTGGATTTGGGGCGGGTGATAGCCCTTGGCATTGTATTTGGCGGCCACAACCAGCACCTGGTGCGGGCAGTATTCGACGCAGAACCCGCAGCCCTTACACCTCTCTTCAAGGATGACGATCTCCCCCCGAGGGGTTTCCGGCTTGGGAAGCCCGAACGGTTTTTCTCTTTGCCTTACGGGCATGGTTGAACCTCGTTCATGGATTACCGCAGCGTTCCGTGATAGCTCGTCGTCAACTGCTTTTTCCGGACGTCGGGGTTCGAGTAGTCCGGCAGGAGCATCGGCGCGACCCGGCCGCCGACGGAGATGCGGGCCTCATCGAGCGCCTTATGATACGCCCGGACATGGTCGAGCGAGAGGGCGCCGTCCTTGGCGGCCGACTTCACGAACTCGGCCGCGGCACAGCCGGCGATCCGGCCGAAGACGACGACGTCGAGCAGGGAATTGCCCATCAGACGGTTCTCGCCGTGGACGCCGCCGCTGACCTCCCCGGCCCCGAAAAGGCCGGGGACGTTGGTCTCGGTCCGGCGGTTGATCTGGAGGCCTCCGTTCTGATAGTGAAGCGTCGGATAGACGAGCATCGGCTCCTTGGTGATGTCGATCCCGTAGCGGTGGAAAAGGATCCACTTGCCGGGGAACTCTTTGCGGACCGTGCCCTCGCCCTTGAGGACGTCGATCATGGGCGAATCCAGCCAGACGCCGAATTTTCCGGTCGGCGTCGGCACGCCCTTGCCCCGCTCCAGGCACTCGCGGATGAAGGCCGCGGACTCGACGTCGCGGGGCTCGCGCTCGTAGACGAACTGCTCGCCGTCGATGTTGAGGACGTTGGCTCCCGCCCCGCGGAACTTCTCCGTGATGAGAAGGCCTTCGGCCTGTTCGGGGAAGACGGCCCCGGTCGGGTGGTACTGGACGGTGTGGAGGAAGAGAAGCGGCACGCCGGCCCGATACCCCAGGACGAGCCCGTCCCCCGTCGCTCCGTAATGGTTCGTGGTCATGAAGTCCTGGATGTGGAGGCGGCCGGACCCGCCCGTCGCCAGGATGACGGACTTGGCCCGGACAACGAAATACTCCTCCGTTTCGAGGTTGTACAGAATCGCCCCGGCGCAGGCGCCGCGGTCGTTCAGAACGAGCTCAACGGCGGGGGAGAATTCCAGGATCTTGATCTCGTCGGGGTGGTTCTTGACCTCGTCGCGGAGGGTCCGCATGATCTCGGCGCCGGTGATGTCGCCGGCGTAGTGCATGCGCTTTCTTGAAGTTCCGCCGCCGTGCAGGGCCTTGAGGCGCCCGTCCTCGTACTTGGAGAACATCGCCCCGAGCTTCTCCAGCCAGGCCATGACTTTGGGCGCCTCGATGACCAGGGTCTCGACGAGCTCGGGGTCATTCTTGAAGTGCCCTCCGCCCAGGACATCCAGGTAATGGAAATAGGGGGAGTCCTTCTCGTTCTTGATCGCGGCCTGGATGCCGCCCTCGGCCATCATCGTGTTGGCGTCGCCGATGCGCAGCTTAGTGGCCATGAGGACGCGGGCCCCGTTCTCCCGGGCGACGAGGGCCGCCGCCGAACCGGCGCCGCCGGCGCCGATGACGAGGACGTCGGTCTCGAAGTCGACCCGGCTGAGATCGACGGCATCCGGGTCGAGCCGGCTCTTGGCGTGGAGCAGGCTGACCATTTCCTTGGCAATCCGGTAGCCTTTGTTCGGGCCGACCAGGATCTCCGTCCGGCCCTCCTCCTTGAAGTCGGGATGATACTTCAGGATGGCCTCGCGCTCCTGGAGCGACATGGCCGGGAACTCGACGCCGTTCCGCTTTTTTTCGACGCGGGCCGCCCGTGTCTTTTCGACCTTCTTGATGAGTTCATTTAATTCAGGCGTGTAGGGCATCGTTCACTCTCCCAGATAAGACTTGTCTCGGGGTATCCAAAACTCATCGGCCATGTCGGGCTCCACCTCGAGGTTCTTGTAGCGCTTCTTGAGCTCTTCCAGGCTCATCTTCTTGAGTTCCCGGAGGGCTTTCTCGAACGACTTCTTCTCAACGGCGTCGACCGCCTTGGCCAAGTGCTCGGCCCTGGGGACGAGGTGGCGGGCGTATAGGCGGCGGGCCAGGATGGCGATATTGAACTGGACTTCTTCGGCCGGGCAGCGGGCGGCGCACAGGCCGCACATGACGCAGTCGAAGGAGCTCTCGGCCACGGCCTTGATGTCGCCCTGGACGGCCTTCGAGATATAGCCCAGGACATCGATGTCCATGGGACAACTGCGGGTGCAGGTGCCGCAGCCGACGCACTTGAAGACTTCGGGGTAGAGGGCGGCGATCGTCCCCCCCACGGCCGGCAGGCTCTCGATGTCGTAGACGGCCTTGTTGCCCGGGAAGAAGGGGATTTGGGCGATGTACATATCCGGTTGGACGACCGTCTGGCAGGCCAGCCCGACCTCGATCCGGTAGGAATTCGGATAGCGGAAAACCGTGCCGCATGCGCCGCAGATCCCTCCCCGGCAGCCACAGCCCCGGACGAGCAGGTAGCCGGCGTACTCGAGGGCTTTCTGGATCGTCAACGAGTCGGGCACTTCGTAGCGTTTCCCCATGATGAAGATGGGGACGAGACGTTCCTCTGCGGCCTTGTCCTTGGCCGCGGCCTTCTTGGGTTTGGTTTCCGTCTTACTCATCTTTGACCACCTCACTGGCTAACGCTTTTTCTTTGAGCCGGAGCGGCCCCATGACTCGGACCTGCTCGGTGAATTCATTCATGGTCTCGGCGTATTTTTTCCCTTCCGCCGCCGAGATCCAATCCAGGCGAAGCCGATTTGGGTCGATCCCCAGGTCCTGGAGCATGACCTTGAAGAGGGTGACCCGGCGGAGGGTTTTGTAGTTCCCCTCGACATAGTGGCAGTCGCCGGGATGGCAGCCGCCGATGAACACGCCGTCGGCGCCCTCCTTGAACGCATAGAGGATGTGCTGGGGGTCGACGCGGCTCGAGCACATGACCCTCATGTTGATGTTGTTGGGGGAATGGCGGAGACGCGACGTGCCGGCCGCGTCGGCCGCCGAACTCGTGCACCACTTGCAGAGAAAGCACATAATTTGCGGTTCGAACATGGTCACTCCCTCAGCATGGCCCTAAGCATGGAGAAGATCTGGTTGTCGGTTTGGTTGCGCTGCTGGGCGGCCCCGCTGGGACAGGCGGC
>Ga0299912_10001952_pt1 | contig 16820 bp, 11 predicted proteins | sample RVTome_2_FD_207667 | JGI IMG/M metagenome (GOLD analysis project Ga0299912, IMG submission 207667) | Soil microbial communities from uranium-contaminated site in the Upper Colorado River Basin, Wyoming, United States - RVT95D214 (version 2) ... | reverse complement strand
GTAAATGTCGAGCAATTTTGGTTCGTTACGAGAAGAAGGCATCGAATTATCTTAACCTTATCAAACTCGCCTGTGCGTTATTCTGGTATCGTCGACTCTGGCGATTAACCGTTTTGAGATAGTTACTAAGTAGTCCCGGGCGTAAAACCAGGACCGTGGAAATACATCAGGGACGTCACCCGGCCTCTGTAATCAGCAGTACCAAATGTCGGATTAGTACCTAAGTACACATCGTGCCATATTGCGGTCTCTCCTGCCGTCCACTTCAGTAGCGGGGTAGTTACATTTTGTGTGCCATCGGGCGGGTCGGGATTCCAAGCCTTTACCCACGGCTCTCGCACCAGATTGCCGAGCATATATTCTACGGCGTTAAGAAACAGCTTGACCCCCTCAGCGTTGAGGTTGTACTCGCCCCGGCCAAAACCAACGCCCTCTCGCGTGGCGGCGCAGAACAGCATTCGCCGGTCGGCGGCGGTTTGAGCAGCCCCAGGATAGAACGGGACCCCGGCTTTCCATTCGGCAATCATGGTCCAATCCTGGGTTGCCGGTTTGGCAATTCGGGCGCCGTTGCCCATATTGGTGTAGTTGAAAAATGAGACCGTGCCCGTTCCAACGGCTTGATTATAGATGTCGACGCGGTTCTTGGCATCCAGCACCACACCCTTGAAGATAGGGTGGTGAGGGTCCAGAGCTTCGAGTGTAGGACTGCCCCCGTCTCCGGCCAGACTTGCACTGTTGACCCACAGCCAACGGCTGTTCTGCGCCAGGTACGGGCTGAGAAGTACCAGTGGCGCCTTAATGGAGTTCCATTGGGTAATCTCCTGCCCATCATCGTAGCTGCCGCTGTCGGTGCAGCGGCTAACAATGACCAGGTCGGCGGCATCAAGCCGGGCTATTTTAGCGGCATCGAGCGTACGCCAGTAGCCGTTGCCTAATGACGCACCTTTAGTGTAGTCAACATTGTATCCCTGTGCCACGAGCAGGTCCACAAAACCCTGGTCATCCGGGATACTGTCGACCCGCTCATCGTAGGCATCTGAGACCCAGATGATATTAGCGGCCTTGAGCGGGCAGTTCAGGCTAAGGGTCAGCAAAAGAACCAGCGGAAAAACGAACTTTCTGGCCATAGCAACCCTCCTTCAAAAAGGTTTGGCATAAATATATCTTGAACGCACTTAATCAAATTTATTTATACCTAATCAGCCCTCTTGTGTCAAGAAAGAACTTGCCCGATAGAACAAGTACGATATAGTAACACTGCGGCAAAGAAGGAGCAAAGTATGAAGAAATATCGGTGTCTTATATGCGGGTATATTTACGACCCGGATGTAGGCGATCCGGACAATGGCGTGCAGCCCGGCACTGCATTTGAGGATTTGCCGCCACGTTGGGTCTGTCCCGACTGCGGGGCAGGCAAGGATGAGTTTGAGCCTGTTAAAGATTAGCCTTCGAAGCCGGGACTCACCGCAGAGAACGCTGAGACCGCAGAAGAAAAACTTGTTCCGAGCGAATTCGAGGAATCTGCCGGCGAATTATTGGCGGGCCTCTCGCGGAGCCAGACCCCTCGACCGGGCTCGGGGCAGGTCTCAGCGTCCTCTGCGCACTCAGCGGTAAGAAGAGAGGTGGCTGCCATGCCAGAGATTCGCCCGTCTGTGATTTCGCAGGATACCTTGTGTGCGGAGGTACGCGCTCCGCCCAATGCGATGGTGGTCTTCGGGGCTTCCGGCGATCTGGCGCGCAGGAAGTTGCTGGCGAGTGTATTTGAGATTTTCGCACGCGCTTTGCTTGACGAGCGGTTCTACCTATTGGGCTGTGGCCGAACGAACCTATCAGATGACAGTTTTCGAGAAGCCGCCAGACAGGCGATACGTGAGAAGGTTGCCCACGCATCGGCCAAAGATTTGGATTCCTTTGCCGGGAAGCTCTACTATATCGCCGGCGATTACGATGATGCTACATTCTATCAGCGCATCAAAAGTAGACTCTCGCAGTTGGGCAAAAAGCACAAGGTCATAGACAGCCTGATTTGTTATCTGGCGGTTCCACCATTTCTGTATACGACGATAGTCGAGCATCTCAACCAGGCTGGCTTAACCTGTCCCGAAAAATCCGGTGCGAAGCAGCAGGCCCGCCCTGAGCGGAGCCGAAGGGCCAAGTTGGTTGTAGAGAAGCCCTTCGGCAGAGATTCAACAAGTGCCGCAGAGTTAAACGAGCATATCAGCCGCTGCTTTGATGAGTCACAGATATATCGTATCGACCACTATCTTGGCAAAGAAACCGTTCAAAACATCCTGATGTTTCGGTTCGCCAATACGATTTTTGAGGCCGTCTGGGACCGCAACTACATCGACAGTGTGCAGATTACGGCGGCCGAGACCGTTGGAGTTGAACACCGGGCGAGCTATTACGATAAAACAGGAGCGCTGCGGGATATGTTCCAAAGCCATATCCTGCAAATGCTCGCCTTGGTAGCGATGGAGCCGCCAGCATCGTTTGAAGCTGACCGCATTCGCGATGAGAAAGTCAAACTCTTGCGTTCGATTCGCCCATTTGACCTGGACAAGTTGAACAATGTCACCGTCCGCGGCCAATATGGTCCAGGGACAATAAACGGACAGGAGGTGGTCGGCTATCGAAATGAGCCCGGCGTAGACCCGCAGTCTAAGACCGAGACTTTCGTCGCGGCGAAATTGTTTATAGACAATTGGCGCTGGAGCGGCGTGCCTTTCTATCTGCGAACAGCGAAGTGTCTTGCCAGGAAGGATACGGAGATCGCTATTTTCTTCAAAAACGTGCCGCATTCCATATTCGACTCGCCAGGGTTGGAAGATATTCCGCCCAACGTTATCGTCCTGCAGATTCAGCCGGAGGAAGGAATGTCCCTAAGTTTTCAGGCCAAGCGTCCTGGCTCTAAAATCTGCATGAGCACACTAAATATGGACTTCAAGTACAAAAGCGTTTTCCAGGCTGATATGCCCGAAGCGTATCAGAGGCTGCTTCTGGATTGTATGGTCGGCGACCAGACGCTCTTTACCAGATACGACGATGTGGAGGTTTCTTGGCGGTTGCTGACGCCTGTGCTGGAGGCATGGCAAAAGGATGATTCCGCGCCTTATATCTATGCTGCCGGCAGCGACAGCTTTCCGCAGGCCGATGCCCTTATCGAATCCGATGGCCGCAAGTGGCGTAGTTTGGGGTTTAGCCCACCGTCGCGGCTTTCTCAAAACCGTGTGACTTCGGCACAGCCCTTATAACGGTCAGCAAGGTTTGGAGTGTCTAAAGTGCTGATGCTACTCTGCGAAGCAGCGCTTCGCTGCGAAGCACGAGGCTTCCGTGGCCCGTGACCCGACCGACGAGCGACGGGTGACGGGCGACGGATCACGGGCGACGCGATTTAGGTCCCGGCGTTCTGCATCGATGAGCTCCGCGATTCTGGCGGCCAGTTCATTAAGGCCAAAGCCCTCGGCTCTGACCACGCCCTTGTGATCGGTCAGGATCAGCCACGGCAGCGAACGTACACCCCAAGAATACTTGATCGCCTCCGCATCAGCTTGGACGATGCTGATGCTACTCTGCGAAGCAGCGCTTCGCTGCGAAGCACGAGTTAACAAGCGTATATCGTTCTGTTTAACCCACTCATCCAGAAGTCTTTGTTCTGCCTTAGAGGTCTGTGCGGCGACAATAGTCACATTCTGCTGGGCTAAATTTTCTGCCTGTTCGGCTAATTTTTTTATGAAATGTCGCGAAGGCCGCTGCTCCACATCCCAGAAACATATAAGCGTCTTTCCGTTCTTTGCCTGCTCAACAGACGGTCCAGACAAAATATCCTCGATAGCAGGTAATACCTTGCCGATCAGTTGTGGAGGATCAGGTTCATAGGTGTATCTGGTCGTCCGGCCAGACCGGCTGTCAACTACCTGGACGCCCTTTTTGAGCTCGATCCGAAATAGTTCGTCAGGCAGCTTTTCATTGATGCGCACCTGGAGTACCTTAAGCTCTCTGCGTGCCTCCAGACAAGGCTCACCGTTAGCATCCCGACCATAGAGTTCATAGCCTTGAGTCATCGGAAACCAGCGACCAGCAGCGACTTCTCTGTAATCCGACATCCAGTGCACAGTATGCGGCCTTTTGCCGATCAGCCAGACAAGTCCGTACAACCGGCGGTCTTTTTCCCCGACATACCAGCGGTATGATTGGTCGGCCAGCCCTCGCGCCTCGCCGATAAGCCCGTATTCGTCGCTGCTTACCGCTGCCGAATCACATCGGTATGACTGGCCATCTACTATGCCCCGCACCTCTGTCGGGCAGAATTCCAAACAGTAACAATCTATCCCGCGGTAGCTGGAGCGTCCGGTGAGCACAAATTCTTCAGCCCGGCCATAGTAGCAGAGAAGTCCGTCAACATCTTTAATGTCCCACCAGAATGAGTGCGGCTGTGCTCTGGGCCAACTGGTTTGATAGGCCAGGAATTCGTCGAAACTGCCCTGTGCCGTCCAGTTCAAGTTGTAGGTCTCTTGCTTACTACCGAAAGATACCTCGTGCGCTATCAATTGCTTGCCGTCCCAGACCCTGAGTCTGCGCCAGCGCTGCGGCTGTTCGTCCAGAAACCTTACCCGTGCCTGGTCGATGGCATATTCAAGTATTCCGGCTGGCATGGGCCCAACCTGAGAAGCCTGGCTGAGTTTTGGCGCGGGGGCAGCACACTTATCATCTGACTCGACGCAACTGTTGCAATCAGGCGCGACCGGCGTACCTGTCTTTGTCCACTTGCTCTCAATACGAATCAGCAGAGAGTCGATGTTGTGTATCCAATTCTCGCTTTCGCGGACTGCCCGAACAAGCTCAGCAGCGTCAGGATCGCTTCTTGCTAAACAGATCGGACCCGCAAAGGCACACATTAGTGTGAACCCCGCAACAACGTGAACCGGGACTCGTGCATCGTGAATCGAACTACGAATCACCAACCACGAACCACGAAGAAGCCGCCTATTGGTTCGCATCGCCTGCCTCCTTAATCTTCTTATCAAGCTCAGTGACGCTGAAGCCCTCCGCAGTAATAACATGTTTGCGATTGGTCAAAATCAGCCAGGGTAGTGAACGCACGCCCCAGGCAAACTTGGTTTTCTCCACATCCCCTTCAACCGTTCCAACCGGGAACGTGACATTGTACTTTTCGATCCACTCCTTCAAGACGCTGGCATCGATCTTTGACGCCTGCACCGCGACAGTAGTCACACCTTTTTGCCTGAGCTGCTCGGCCTGTTTGGCAAGCTGCGTAACGCAGTATCGTGACGGTCGCTGCTCCACATCGAAGAAGCAAACAAGCAGCATTTTGTCTTCGGTATCCTCTGGCGAGAGATTCAGCTTTAATTCTTTCAAATCAGGCAGGGCTTTGCCCACCAGTGAAGACGGCTGCTTCGGAATATAGCGCGTGCTGGAGGAGCTTTCGCTAACTACTATTTTCACATCGGTCGCACCAGCCTCGGTTTCCACATATCCGTACCGGCTTGTTCTGCCGCTGACATTGGCGCTGATCCGGATTCGGCCCTGGCAGACCTTATCAAGCGTAAACTTACCCTCGGCGTCTGCCTGCGTCTCGCGCTGCGCCTGGCCATCACCATAGCAAGAGATTCTCGCACCGGCTACCGGCGTATCATTTACATCTACCACTACACCGGAGACAGCAAGATTCGCTACCGCCAGCTCCAGCTGCCCTGCGTCAAGCCGATTATTCACCGCGTCATCCGCCTGGACGTCTACCTGTTTCTGGCCATATCCATCCGCCATCGCGGTAAGGCTGTATCTATGCTCCGGCGGTATGGCATTGACTTCGAACTTGCCCTGCGCATCCGTCTTGGTCTCACGGTATTCGATGCTCGATCCCCAATTAGATGCACGGAGCATAACCGTAATCTGGCCGCCGGCAATACCTTTGCCATTGGGGTCGACGACTTTGCCGGTGAAAACCACGCCGGGCCTGAGTTTGACATCGAGTGATTTGGTATCTTCATTGACTTCCACGGCCGCGGCTAAATTACGCCCCTTGTGCCGGGCTACAAGGTAATGAACGGTCGGCTGCGATCCCATCTGCCGAGGGTCCCAACTCTGCTCGAACCTGCCCTGCGAATCCGACGTTGCCTCCTCGCGGCCTCCCCCAGGCAAAACTTTGAATTTGACTCCTTCCACCGGCTGCCCAGCCTCATCCCGTACCACGCCGGTAATCTTGGGCTGGCCGGCGAGCAGCCATTCAACGCGATTGGTCGCGCCGTCCTCAATTGTAACTGACTCCTGGCGACTCTCACTTGTATAACCCTGCTTGTAGACCCCACCTATCTGGTATTCTCCAGGCGTCAAACGCATCCGGGCAATGCCGTCTTTATCCGAGCGGGCACTTCTCCACGTATTATTCCGCTGGTCACGAACACTTACACTGGCCTTTTCAACAGGTTTTTTGCTTTCTGCCTCTTTAACAACCACTTCCAAGAGACCACCCTTGCTCACTTCTACTTTCAGGCCGGCGGTGGTCTTGCCTGCTTCGGTCGTTACTTCGACCTGCTCGGCGACCCAATCGGCTGTTCCTTCCGCCTGCGGCACGATCTGCACAATGTGCTTGCCGGCGGTAAGAGAATCCACGCTGAACGTCCCATCTTCTTTTGAGACTATGGTTCGCAGATCGAAGGGCAGTCCCCTCGGCTGTTCCAGAACCGTTAATCTTACACCGGCGACAGGTTTGCCGCTTGTCCTTTCAACGACTGCTCCCTCAATTTTCGCTTCGATGGGCACAATTAGCTTGATGTCGGTCTGACCGGCGACGAATTGCAGTTTCCCCCCTTGATATCCGGTACTTTTGAAAGTGCTGACCGTAGCCCGGCCTGCTTTCTTGACCCCAAATTCAAACGTAGCATCAGCCGGCAGCCGCTCAAATGTGAACTTACCGGATGCGTCGGTCTTGACCGTGAGCAGTTGCGATGCTACTTGGTTAGTCAGGTATCGCCGGTCATCTCCTTGCCCAGCCAGAGCAAACGAAATACTTACTTCTGCACCCGCGATGGGATTGCTATTCTCATCAATCACGAGCCCGGTTATCTGTTTCGGCTGGCCCAGAGTTATGTCTCTCTGCTTATCCTGCCGCATCTCCCAGTTGTCCCAGCCGATAGCCAGCCCCTGCTTCTCGGCGAGAGTGATCGCCTGGCGATCCATATCGGCGACAACCCGGAATGAAAACACCCCGTCGGCCTTCGTTTTTACTTCGTCGACCAATTTAACATCATACGGCGAAGCCTCGCCACCGTATGTGACCTGGTACAAACTGACCCTGGCATCGGCAACTGGCTGGCCTTTTTCATCGACCACCTTGCCGGTGTAGGTTATCTGTTTGGGTTCTTCGCTGCTGACGCCGGTTGTCGCCGCTTGGCCCTGAACCGAAGGCAGTTTCCCGACAAAAACAACCACCAGAGCTATGCATAAGACCGCCATACAATTCCTTCGCATAATAGTTCTCCTTCGCTGCCGCAGCACGATTTACAATTGTCAATTGGGGCTGACCTTCCGGCTACGGCTCGGCGCTTCGCCGAGACGAGTGCTGATTTTATCACTTAGCTCACTGACGGGGAAGCCTTCTGCCGTGACAACATGGTCGCGATTGGTCAAAATCAGCCAGGGAAGGGACTGTACGCACCAGGCGAAACGGATTTCTTCCACATCAGTCTCAACCATACCGACAGGGAAGGGAATGTTGTTCTTCTTGACCCACTCATTGAACGTGCCTTCATCAGCTTTTGAGGCTTGTACTGCGATGACGGCTACACCTTTCCCTTTCAGCCGGTCAGCTTGTTTGGCAAGCTGGCTGATACAGTTCCGTGACGGCCGCTGTTCCATATCGAAGAAGCAGACAAGGACCATCTTGTCTTTGGTCTGGTCCCCGGCAAGATCAATCTTAATGCCGTCAAATCCCGGCAAGGCTCTGCCCATCAGCGGCGGCGCACGGGCGGGATCGGGTCTGACAACCACTTCGAGGTCTTCAATCGTGTTGGTGTCGTAGAATGCTATGGTCTTAGAGGTATCGCCGTATGTGATCTGCCATACGCGAGGGACATACTGCCACTCCGCCTGTGACCTGCTCTCAAGAGGGCGGGCTTTCGTGCTAATATGCCCGAACTCAAATTGCCCTTGCGAGTCGGTTACGGTTGTCTGGTCACGGTCGAAACCAAGATGCGAGTAGGATGAACGGTCAGCCTGTTCAATCTTGACCTCAACATTTGGGATGGGGACGGTTTTGCCCTTTTCCACCCGCACCAGCCGTCCGGCGACTGTTCCTCCCTCCGGCAGCGTGACCTTCAGGTCCTTCTTGCCAACAGGGACATCATATTCGATGACGGCTGCATACTTGTCCGGTGAGAACCGCAAGTTATACTCGCCATCCTCTTCCAACTCGATGGCAAAACGCCCCTGCTGGTCAGTTGTATCACTCAGCGTAACGAATGAAGAAAATGTCCACGAAAATCTACCCTTCTCATCTTTTTTCTTGTGGCAGCACACTCCTACAGGCACGCCAGCGACTGGTGAGCCTTTCTCATCAATAGCTACACCTGCGATGACCTTGCTGCTCTGCAACTTCTGCTGGTAGGTTTTGCCCCCCAAGTATTGAACAACCGAGCGTCCTTCACGGACGACTATTTTTATACCGGTCGCGCCGCCGTCGGTGACGATGCGAGCCGACAGCCGCTTACCGTCACGGTCGACATCTGCCCTGATGTTAACCTGGCCGGCGCAGACTCCATCAAGCGTGAAATTGCCCTGCGTGTCGGCCTGTGTGCTGCGGCGACTGGGTTGACCGCCGCCGAAACCGGAGCTTTCGATGTTGGCGTGGGCCGCAGGATTACCCAGTGCGTCCACAACTTGGCCTGAAACGGAAAGATTCGCCACCGGCAGCGTTACTGCGCCTACATCCAGGCGATCATCCACGGCGTTGTCAGCCTGGGCTTCAGCACGACTGTCACCGTATCCTTCGGCGCTTGCATAGATGCTGTATTTACGCCCAGGGGGGACAGCTTTGACTTGGAAAATTCCTTCGGCATCGGTTTGCATCTTGTCACGCCCAATTGTCGAACCCCAGCCTCTCGCCTGCAACATAACCACAATATGTGCATTGGCAATGCCTTTGCCATCAGGATCCACAACTTTCCCGGTGAAAGCCACGCCTGGCTCAAGCTTGATATCAAGCGTTTTTGTGCCTTCGCCAATTTCCACAGCCGCAGCTAAATTGCGTTGCCTGTGCCGGGCCACAAGACAGAATGTTGTATCTTCCCCAGGCCAGCCGCGGCGGTCCCAGATTACCTCGAATTTGCCTTGCGAATCCGAGCTGGCTTCTTCACCGCTTGCGGGCAAAATACTGAGCTTGACACCCTCAACAGGTTTGCCATCCCCGTCGCGCACAACGCCACTGACCTTTGGCGCTTCATTGAGTGCCCACGCTATGCGCTCGGTGGCGCCTTCTTCAATAGTGATTGTCTCTTGACGCCTATCGCTGGTAAACCCTTGTTTGTAAACCCCGCTGATCTGGTATCCTCCCGGAACCAGGCGAATCCGGGCGATTCCATCTTTGCCGGAGTCGGCGCTGAGCCATTCTTTGTTCTTTTCATCTCTAATACTTATGCTTGCTCTTTCAAGAGGCTGGTTACTTGCGGCCTCTGTAACCACGACCTCCAAGACGCCGCCATAACTCACCTGTACTTTCACGTCACTCTTAGTTTTGCCCGCCTCGGTTATCACTTCGACCGGCTCAGCAACCCAGTCTGCCAAGCCTTCCCTCGGCGCGGCCAATTGCAGAATATGTCTGCCTGTACTCAGTGCGTTTATGCTGAATGTCCCATCCTCTTTTGAGCTAACAACTGATTCCTGTCCATAAAGCGGTGGGTTCCTATCTTGCGTCACAATCAACTTCACGCCCCCGGCTGGTTTGCCGGCATCTTTTTCCACAACGATTCCTTCGATTTTGGCCTCTTCTGGCTGAGTGAGCCGGATGTCTGCTTGTCCAGGCGAAAACTGTAGGAACTCGCCACGATAGATTTCTGGATTGAACGTACTAACAGTCGCTCTTGCCGGTTTCTTTACCAGAAACTCGGCTGTAGCTTCCGCCGGCAGATTAGTGAATGCAAATTTGCCCGTTGTGCCCGTAATGACCGTGAGTAGTTTCGGTGCCAAATCCCTAGGCACACTAACCCGTTCCTCCCGTTTGCCGACTCTAAGCATCAAAATGCTCACCGCAGCATCCGAAACAGGTTTGCCGTTCTCGTCAACAATGACTCCTGCCAATTCTTTTGCTTGGCCCAGCTTGATGTCAAGTTCCTGGTCCTGCCGCATATCCCAGTTAGCCAATCCCAGCGCCAGGCCTTGCTTTTCGGCAACAATATATCCACATCGGTAACTATCACTCTCAGCGGTTGTGCTAAAAGAAAACGCACCATCCGGCTTGGTCATTGCTTCTGCCACCAGCGTTGCATCTTGCAAGTACCGCGTGTCAGCAAGTGTCATCTCGTAAAATCTGACTTTGGCGCCAGCGATGGGCTGGCCCTGTGCATCAACGACTTTGCCCGTCCAGGTTATTTGTTTGGGTTGTTCACTTTTGCCCTGGGCTGGGGCCAAGTTGGTGGCAAAGGAAATTGCCACACCCACGCACAAAACCGCGATACACTTGGCCAGGCAATTTACAATTGTCAATTTACAATTTCCTATTTTCAATTGAACCTGATCCCCACCGTTTCCTTAATGGTGGGCTAAAGCCCACCCTACGCGGGCCCCTTTCTCCTGAGAGTCACAAAACCAACTACGACACCGACTATTACTACAATAATCAAAACCGGTATCCAGTTCTTGCCTCGGCCGGGTTCTTCCTTGCCGGTTGCCCCCGGCAGGGTAACCTCGGCAGGAGGTTTTTCGAGCGTTACCTTAGCAGCAGGCGTTTCTAGTGTCACCTTGGCAACAGCAGGTAACGCCTTGCCGGAATAAAGGGCCGCCATGTCGGCCTCGGTGAGAGCGCAGTCATATATGCGGACGTCGTCGATCAAGCCATTCCACTGCCGTTCTGTCCGTTCTGCATTTTCGCCGATCAAAACAGGCCAGTCGGTTTTCTTAATATGCCCCGAACCTTCACTTGAAACATCCAACTTGCCGTCCACGTATAGGCAAATCTTTTTCCCATCGTACACTCCTGCGACATGATGCCACGACCCATCATTTACGTCTGTTTTTCCCACAACATTACCCCAAACGTTGTTTGATACACCAGTGCAGGCAAACTCAAGGGTATTTGGCTGTCCGCTTCGTTGCATCCTCCAGGAGTTGTCGCCTTTGGTAACGATGGATTGCCAGGCTTTGTCGAATGCATTGACTTTGATCCAGGCCATGACCGTAATCTGGTCGGTCAAATCGAAGTTTGCATTCTTGGTGATCTCGACATAGTCATCTTTACCATCGAGCTGCAGCGCGCCGCCAATCTTGCCGCCTGCCTGCTGCCACTGCGGCTCGCCCACGAGCGTACCATTGTACTTATTGCCCGATGAATCACTGGCGTTGCTGCCCTCGGCCTCGTCGAACTTCCACCAGGCCAGCAGGCCACCGGTCTGGAAACTCCATACCTTGCTCTTCGCTGACGAGCCATCGGCCTGCACCTCATCGACACGCCAGTAATACGTGGTGTCTCTTGCCAGCCCGGACAGCTTCGCGGTGCTGCCATCCTTCACTTTGCCCATCAATTCAAGCTGGTTAGGATCGGTCCCGAGGTACAGGCTATGTGCAACTGCACCTAATCCCGGCGTCCACGCCAAGGCAAGGCCGTCCAAGCCGACACCTGTGGCCCCATCGGCAGGCTGCGGCCTGACCGCTGCCGGTCCCAGCACTTCAAAGAATCGCACCTCGCTCAGGCCTACGTATTCAGCGTCGCCAAGATTTGCCAGGTCGTCAAACCGAATCTTCTGGGCCTGGACGCCGCTCAATTTAGCCAGTGCCGGCTCATCGTAGTCATCGCTGCCGTCTGCCTCATCAACCTGGAAATCATCAAGCACCTTTTTCCAGCCTACTGCTTCCGTCCAGATTGAAATATCCGCCTTCTTCAAACCTCGATTTGTGTGCCACTTTTCGTTGAAGTTCCATATCTGAATCAAGTCGAGCTTGTGGGCCTTTCCCAGGTCGAATTCGATCCAGCCGGTCGTCTGGCCTTTCTCGGTGAGCCACATGTCCGCCGGCTTGCTGCTGTGCTCCAACAGCCCGTCATTGTCTTGATCTCGCAGGCCACTACCGTCAAACGCCCGGTTAATCCCGACCTGGTCGGGACTGCTACTTACCTGGACCGCGATGGGCGTGACCAGCTCACCGGCAACGATGGGTTTTCTGCCCTCGGCCTTTATCCTGAACGGATTGCCGTAAATCTTGAACGGCCCAGTGAACTCGACGGTCGCTACGAAAGGTCTGGCCACGTCTTTAGGCTCTCGCCACGAGAGCGAACAGGTGCCGCCTCAGCCATACTCAAACGTGAAACTTCGATCATATTTGGCATCTTTACTCTTGATGCGTAGTTTGGGCGGCTGTGGCTGAGCACCTTCGCGAGTAAGCTCGATCTGCTCACCCAGACGCCCCTCCAGATTCTGGCTGAAGTAGTATCCGGGCTCCCTTAGCTCCGCCTGGAGCGTTGAAATAATCGGCTCACCCAGCGAAGGAAGTTCTAACGCTGACGTCTCTGCGACATTTAATAGACCACTGTCGCCAGAAAAGTATCTGCCCTGCAGTTGCCAATTGCTGCCTTTGTCGTCCTTGCGCTCAATGCGCCAGTGGTCGATGCGATACTTGCCGACCGGCAGCCTGGCAACGCCCTCTTTCGGCTTTAAGATAAATAACCCATTCTCACCGCCGGCAGCAAATTCGGTAATCACATCGGGTAGGCGCACGGTTCCAAAGGTCACGTCCTCAGCCCTGGCAAGTTTTATATAAGCGCCGTCCCGGGCGATTTCGGTCGTATATAACACGCCGTCAACCTCAATGTAGTTGCCCACAAAACGAGTGTCGCGGCTGTCTTTCTTGCCGATGCGGATGCGGTCGGCGCTGCTGGCGTTAAGCGATTTGTCGTTGAATGTCCCGTTGACGTTTTGGTCGATAAGTACGCAGTGCTTCTGCTCACCTGCTATGGTAACGGTTCCTTCATACCATCCTGCCGGCCTGATATACAGGGACCTACCCTGCTCGTACTCATAAGCCTGGATGTTCAGATGATAAGTAATCGGACCGTCCTCGCCCTGGAAAACTACTTTTATCGGCCCAAAATAAGTCTCGCGCTGCTCCTGCCGGTACATTTGGTAAGCGGATTCGTCAGCAAGGCTGTTATCAGCATCTGAGTCCACATAGACTGAATCGTATTTGCCGCCCTTTTTCGTTCGGTCCAGCGCTATCCAGAGACCGCCACCTTCAACCATGGGCGTATTCCAGCGGGCAAAAAGCGGCTCATCGCACTTAAATTCGGGCAATTCGATACCCTCCGGCTTTTGCGAACTGAACTGTGGGGTTGCCGCTCCCATATCGCCCAGGATCTGCCAGGCCTCGTTTGCTACCGTGTACTGGAGCCATTGCTCTTGTTGCCCAACCGCCAGCGAGGTTAGAATGAACAACCAGAAACTACCGGTGATCCAAATCCGCATTTTCTTTGTCATCTTTCAATCTCCCACAAAAAAGGGTCCTTATGCCCGTACCGGGCCGTGAATCGACTTAGACCCGGGGCGCCCCCAACAAAATCCCTTTACAGCTAAGACGAATATCTAATAAAGTATGTTACAAGGCTTTTGTGGTTTTTACAATGAAAAAGACTTGTTTATTCGTCGTGTTAATGTCGGCTTTCAGCAGCGAAAGCGGTCTCGCCAGCGATTTCAGCGCAGAGAATCCCCGCCTGCGCGGGGACATTAGCCCCCGCCTGTCGGCGGGGGTACCCCGGCCTGTGGCCGGGGCTAAGGCCCCTGCGGAGGCAGGGGCCGTAGAGGAAAAACTTGTTCCAGACAGAATTCAGAAGACAGAAGTCAGAAGACAGAATTCTGTCGTCTGTTCTCGGTCGTCTGTCCTCTGTTTACTCGCCTCGACCGGGCTCGGGGCAGATCTCAGCGTCCTCTCCGGCTACGGCTCGGCGCTCCGCCGAGACGAGTCCGGCTACGGCTCGGCACTCCGCCGGGACGAGTCGGGCTGCCGCTCGGCACTCCGCCGAGACGAGTGCGCACTCGGCGGTAAAAGCTGGAGATTGGCCGCATACGAGATAGCACACAGAATTCAGAAGACAGAAGTCAGAATTCAGAAGCCAGAAGTCAGAAGTCAGAAGTCAGAATTCCGCCTTCTATGCTCTGGGCTCTGTCCTCTGTCTTCTGTCCTCTGTCTCCTGACTTCGGTCGTCTGTCCTCTGTTTACTCGCCTCCGGCTACGGCTCGGCGCTTCGCCGAGACGAGACGCCCGGGCCACTCTGGCGGGCCGGTGTAGGCGCTGGCGTGTCCTCGGTAGTAGTTCGACAAGGACATTCGGCTAAGCTCAGTCGAAGCCCTCACCACAACGAGCCCACGACTGAAAATCCCGAGCCTGTCGAGGGAGTTGTACTTGATAATGGCCTCTGCAAAACCGCGCGCCTGGCCGCCGCTGTGCGGCGAGATGTCACCATGTGTGCCGCTGGCGAGGATTATTTTCAGCGGATAAACTTCTCCCAGACTATGATAATGAGGTAGCCACTCGCTGGTAATAGTTTCCGGCTTGCGGAGGATTTGTGCTCCCTGCGTGTAACTTGCTTTGCTGCAGGCCAGAGGACAGACGACCGAGAACAGACGACAGAACTCTGTCTTCTGACTTCTGTCTTCTGAATTCTGTCCGGATTTGTCAGCCCGTCAAAGGTCGAATCATATCTGTAATAGGGAACAGACAGCCATCGGATGCCGCAGCCCGCCAGGATAGGAACAACTCCCCAGGGTAGGCAGGGCTGCTCGATATGCTCAGCAACGCCCATGCAATCGTGGCCCCATTCTGTCTCTAATCTGCGAGCCGGGTAGAAGGTGCGGATCGCGCCTTCGGTGCTCTGAAATGCCCAGAGAGCGTTGCACAAATAAGGGCTTACATATATCCGTCCCTGCTTAATGCAGTCGATCAACTCTGCCTTCCGCTGCGGATAGCGCTCAACGAAGCACAGTGCCTCCTGCGTCACAGCCATATTGTAGCGGTCGCGGTCACGCACGTCCTGGTTATCGGTGCGGTTCATTTCATCCAGGTGTCCGCGAACAATATCCGCAAAACTCTGGCGGGTCTGCTCCTCGGTAAAGCCCCACGTGTAATCCGGACAATTGTCGTTGGTAACGTAGATGGTCCACACAGACACATCGTTTGTTCCTTGCGAACCGCAGGCAGTTACCCACATTAGAAGGCCAAAGAGCATGATGCCGGCCAATATGTTCTTGGAGCGGTCTGTGACATACCGGCTGTTTGTGGCAGTTTTTCTGACTAAGGTCGCAGCGTCCATCCTCTCAACAACTCCAGCAAATCTATAAATTGTTCCTTTATCTTATCTGAGTACAGCCGCTCAGGCAAGAACGGATTAGTTGAGATGAAAGATCAAAAGACGAGTGACGTGCCTTGAAACACCAGTACTGTTGTAGACTCACTTTTGGGCGGCGGTGCTCGGAACTCTGGAATCCGTCCCAAGCTCCGAAACAAGTGCGCCGCTGCTCTGCTCAAAGCTCCAAACGCTGGCAACAGAGTCACCTTCCTTGACTACACAGACTTTCTGAGGAACAAATGTGTGCCCGTTCCAAACCATTCTGGTGGAAACCGCACCGCGCATTATCTGATTGTAGTTTAGTCCGATACAATTCCGGGCGTCAACAACACCTACTGGCGTCTCTACTCCTTGAACGTCCACCCTCACCTGGTTTGGGGACCTCGCTTCGCGGTAACCCTTAGCGGTCCTTCCAGCCTCGAGGGTGTCCCCCAGAGTTGTTTCTCCCGCCGGCTGGCTTTGAAGCACTTGCCCAACTGCCGAGGCATCCTCTGCCCTGGGCACGAAGTCTTCTTTCGGTTTGGAGAGCCACTCGCGAGCAACCTCGCTTTTGGGACCCTGCTTTGCGGGAACCCTCTGTAGCAGCTCTTCTTCGACCCCGGTGATCGCTGCGTCTGAAGGCTTGGGCGGCCTTCTCAGCAGAAGCAGTGCGCCCACAGCCAAACAAACTGCCACTATCTTCAATGTACGTTTCAAATGAGGCATTGTTATTCATCCCATCCCCTGTTTGAGCTCAATTATTCGCCTGTCAATACCACAATATTATCGGTTTACTTTGCGACTGACTTTCCTCTGAAGTTAGCGCAAGCCAAAGGAATCCTACAAAGTCGCGAGCAGATATAGACAACGCGCGCAGAAAGACCTATAACAATCGGCCTCTCGCAAGGAAAAAGATTGCTGCTAAAATCAAGCATAGAAAAGAGAGCCACGCCTGTCCCGAGCGAGGTCGAGGGAAGTGTAGGCGAGTGGCAGAAACGACCAGAGCAACAGTTCTATGGGTTATCGCGGGCCATCTCGCGGGTTGGCAAAACCAGGTGAGGCAGGAGCAGCCCTCCAGTTGGCTACATCGTTGCCATAGGCAGAAGAAACCCGGCGAGATAGTGACATGCCGGCGCCGTCGGCTTCGACCGGCCAAAAGTCTACTCCGCCAGGCTGGTCCTCAGGATGTGAACCATCACTGTAACTTACCCTGTCAATGCGGATATAATAGCGTGTGCCAAATTCATCCACGTCACCAGGCATAGAAAGCTCCAGCTTC
>Ga0299912_10001951_pt1 | contig 16821 bp, 16 predicted proteins | sample RVTome_2_FD_207667 | JGI IMG/M metagenome (GOLD analysis project Ga0299912, IMG submission 207667) | Soil microbial communities from uranium-contaminated site in the Upper Colorado River Basin, Wyoming, United States - RVT95D214 (version 2) ... | reverse complement strand
TTTCTTGACATACTACTTTCTTTTTTGTATTTTTAACCCATCCCGAAGCAAGTTCTTATCACTTGTCACTATGGCCAATGTGAGAGGGAATGATCATGAGAAGAAAGACTGTTCTGGTTATCGAAGACAACGCAATGAATATGAAGCTGGTCAGGGTACTTCTGCAAATCGGACAGTACGACATATTAGAGGCTATGGACGCCGAAAGCGGCATTCCCTTAGCACGTGCCCGTAAACCGGATCTTATCATCATGGACATTCACCTTCCAGGCATGGATGGACTGAGCGCCACTCGAATCATTAAGGAAGATCCAGCCCTAAAACATATACCGGTCATAGCTCTGACCTCCTATGCGATGGAAGGGGATGCGGAGAAGGCTAGAGAAGCCGGGTGTGGCGGGTATATCACCAAACCGATTGATACTCGGACCTTCTTGGATACTATCAGAAAATTTTTCGATGGAGACCGTGAAAACAAAACAGGTCTGGGTTGATGATATTTCTCCAAGACCCATCAAAAGGAAAGTGAAATGATGGCCATACCCAATCAACATCGTAGCGTTGGGGATGCTGATTATTTTAAGAAGCTTTTTCGCACACATGTGCAAGGAGCTCTTGTTCGATCAGGGGCCAGTGTGGTCATGTGGGTGTTTGCTTTGGCTGCCTTTCTTGAGGGCCATATTAACAAAGATCAAATGGCAGGAGTGAGCGCTTCCGTTGCCTTCCTGATCTTGATAAATCCGCCCACTCTATGGCTCTTAAAGCGGATAACTCAAATAAATTCATATAAATATTTGTCGCTTATTATCAATATATTAGAAATAATCGGATATACATCTATCATTTATTTTTTGGGAGGTATTGAGGCTACGTATCTTATTCCCATTTACAGTCTCTTGATATCGTATGTCGGGGTGGTGGCACCCCGAAAATTGCCATTTATCATAGCCGGTATCTGTTCGATTGCCTTTGCTCTAATCGTGGTATTGGAGTACTTGGGTTTTCTCCCCGACAAATATCATGCAATGGGCTTTTATTTTCCTTGGAAAAATCAGTTTGACATTCTTTTTGTAATCACAGCGCTGCTCTTCATGGGGGCCTTCATTGCGTCCTACACTGGTAATCTTCTGAAGGAGAACAGAGAAAAACTAAGGCGGCAAAATGCCGAGCTGGTCCAGGCCAAGGAGGCTGCGGAGGCAGCCAGCAGAACCAAGAGTGAGTTCTTGGCCAACATGAGCCATGAGCTGCGGACGCCCTTAAATCATATCATCGGGTTCACCGAGCTGGTCGTGGATAAGCAATTTGGGGCCTTGAATGAGGCCCAGGAGGAGTATCTGAACGATGCGCTGCATAGCAGCCGGCATCTGCTTTCCTTGATCAACGATATCCTGGATCTCTCCAAGGTGGAGGCGGGGAAGCTGGCGTTGGAAGTGACCGACGTCGATCTGCGGATGCTTTTGGAGAGAAGCCTTACCATGTTCAAGGAGAAGGCCCTGAAGCACCGAATTCAACTTTCGGTGGATATAGATGGCATCCCCGGGACGATCCAGGCGGACGAGCGCAAACTCAAACAGGTCCTTTACAATCTTCTTGCGAATGCGGTGAAATTCACACCGGAGGGGGGTTCGGTTACGCTCTCGGCTCGTTATTTGTCCTTTAGAGACGGCCATTGGTTCCCCCGGGAGGGGCAGCCTGTTGGGTTACCATTGGATCGGGATGACCCGTTAATGAGAAGGGGAGGGTTAATAGATATCTCCGTTCAAGACACCGGGCTTGGGATCAAGCGGGAAGATTTGAAACGAATATTCGATCCCTTTGAACGGGTGGAGAGTTTGTCAGGTCAAAGGCATCCTGGGACCGGATTGGGCCTTTTCCTAACGAGGAGATTGGTGGAGTTGCATGGGGGGAAGATTTGGGCCGAGAGTGACGGGGAAGGGAAAGGGAGTAAATTTATTTTCGTAATTCCGGCTTAGCCCGGGTTATCAATGGCCAATGTGAGAGGGAATGATCATGAAAAGAAAGACTGCTCTGGTTATCGAAGACAACGAAATGAATATGAAGTTGGTCAGGGCACTTCTGCAGACAGACGACATATTAGCGAAGGAAAGGGAGACGTTCATGCAGAACGTGCCCAGATATTTTTATATGTCAAATATGTGGGGATCAGGCAACGGTGATTCAGTATTGACATCAAGAGGTGAACAGAGCCACGGGAATTAAAGAGGGAAGTAGGGGACATCAGTTCAAATACAACTTTGTATTGCAAAATAAAAAAGCTTAATCGCTGCTCGCCAACGCGGATACCGGTTCAAACAGAAATTGACATTGCCGAATGGGAGGAGTAGGATACACCTAGATGCCAAGATAACCGAGAGGTTTATGACATAATGATAGATGGGCTGATGCCATAACAGGGAGTTCAGGTTGAGGCGGAGGCGGAGGGTCCCGGAGTTAACGGTGTCGTCGAGAGGAGTGGCTGACAAATGGACAAGGATCAAGTTGTATTTGAACCAACGTCCCTGGTAACGTCCACGATGTACCAAAAGTCTCCGTTCCGAATTCCAGCGGGAGGGCCTGGTCTCCGGCAGCCGGATCATCCTGGATTCCTTTTCCATCCTCTCACTGCCCCATGGGTTTGACCGCGATGGAGGCTTTCCTGAGTTCTTCTCTTATTTTTTGCAGGATCGCGAGGGCACTGGGCGTGTCCCCGTGGACGCATAAGGATTCGGGTTTTACCTTGACTTTGGTTCCATCATGGGCGACCACGTACCCTTCCTGCACGCTGGTCAGAGCTTGCCGGGCAGCCTTTTCTGAATCATGAATTACCGACCCGGGAATCTTCCGGGATTGTAGCGTTCCGTCAGGGTTATAGACTCGATCGGCATAAACCTCTTCCACGAACCGAATCCCCACATCTTTCGCAGCCTGGACCATCACCGTTCCAGAGTAGGCCACTAAGATGATATCCTTGCTGAAGCGGAGTGATGCCCGGGCAATGGCCTTGGAAACTTCCAGGTCCACAAAGGCTAAGTTCCCAAGGGCTCCGTGGGCCTTGACATGCTGCAAAGGCAAGCCGTGGGCTTTGGCGAAGGCATAGAGAGCGCCCATCTGGTAGAGCATGTAATTCTCAATTTCATTAAGGGTAAGGTCCATCCGTCTTCTTCCAAACCCCATGAGGTCCAGATAGCCGGGATGGGCTCCCACCGCGACTCTTTTCTCCTTGGCCAGACAGACGGTTTGCTCCATGACCATGGGATCACCAGCATGCCAGCCGCAGGCAATATTCGCTGAGGAAATATAATCCATGACTTCCTGATCCCCGCCCAGCTTATAAGCGCCGAAGCTCTCCCCCATATCGCAGTTGATGTCAATTCGACCGAGCATAGCACCCTCCTGTAATTTTTATTTCTCACAGAGACCGCAGAGGAATAAGAAAACTATAATTCAAACACGAAAAAATAAAAAGCTTATTCGTATTTTCACTTTTCTTAGCATTCTCTGCACTCTCCCGGTAAAACGATCTATTTTTTCGGACCATATAAATGGCAGACGATCTCGTGTCGATTACGCAAAAAAATCGAGCATGCTTCGCTAAATTGACCCGTTCGCGATTTCAGGAAGTACCCCTCAAGCATTAGTCCCACTTTAGCCACCCTAAAATAACGAATTTTGGTCGGGAATCTGGTCGGGACTTAACCCTCTTTCTTAAACAGCCTAAGAAGGGTTTAAAAAGGTTCAAAAATGGCGGAATAAAGCAGATCTACCGAGCTTTCACGTCCGCAACAGGGGTGAACTTGTCCTGAGCATAGGCAAAGGAAATCCCCTTGTCATTTTGGTGGTGCTCCTTATGCAAGAGAAACTTTTTTGAGTTATAATGGCCGATGAGAGGTTATCTAAACAGAATTATGGCTTTTTATAACGATGTTACTCTTTTTTTTCGAATAGACTTTAAACGAAGAAGGTTTAACTCTGAATTCATCCAACTGAATCAATGGGCGATTTAAAAAAAGGAGATATATTCCAAGGAGTATAGACAATGGCAAAAAGAGAAGAGGTTGCTGCTGCAGCTTGGATCGAAAGTAGCATAAAAGGATTCGTCGAATCCTCTGAAAACAGTTTGAAAAACAAAGAGAATGAACCCGGATGGACTGAACCTCTTTTAGGATTCTCACGTGGTGATGATCCTCTTTATTCGAACATCAAGAACGACATCGGTCCTTTCTACTGGACTCCTTTGGAGATATTCGAAAAAACCTTTCCATCTCTAAAGGTAACATCTGATCGGCTCACTATAATAAGCTGGATCCTTCCTCAGATGGAGGTGACGAAGCGCGACAACAGGAAAGAAGCGAAATACCCTTCGGAACGTTGGGTTAGGTCCCGTAAATTTGGGGAAGAGTTTAACATAAAATTACACGACCACATGGTTGGTACCTTAAAAAAGGCTGGATATGAAACGGTTGCCCCCTCGAGGTCTCCGCTCTGGTCGATGAAGATTTCCGAACAGTATGGTCTGTCGTCCACATGGTCTGAACGGCATGCAGCCTATGTTTCAGGCTTAGGCACCTTTGGGCTGTGTGATGGTCTCATCACCCCGGCAGGTAAAGCGATGCGCTGCGGATCCGTCATTTCCCTCATTTCTATCTCCCCATCACGGAGAGCATACAAGGACCACAACGAGTATTGCCTGTTCTTTTCAAAGGGGACGTGCGGGAAATGCATCGAACGCTGTCCGGCAGGGGCCGTTACAAAGGAAGGGCACAATAAAGAGGCCTGTCGGAACTACCTCTTTTCGGTAACAGCGCCGTATGCCATCTCCCATTTTGGTATTGAGGCTTATGGCTGCGGATTGTGCCAGACAGGTGTTCCCTGTGAATCTAAGATTCCCCTTAAGAAGGGAAAATCAACAAAAATGTAGGAGAGCTTGCCTTTATTCTTTTCCTCGTATTCTTGCTAAGTCTCTTAAAATATTTTTCGGCCTTTGATGAAAGTTTAATGGTCCATGTCAATTAATCTCTTGCCTCCACCTTTTTTCATCTCCTCTATTCCCTCTTTACACTCTTCTAAAAAACCTGGGATCCTGAGCCATTCAAGGGTTTTCTTGTGTCTTTCAATATCCTCGTCGGTTCATTCGGTATAGATGTCTGCAAGTGTCCTATTTTCTTACCCAGCATTTGCTCTAATCAGTTTTAGTCTGTTTTTTTGGTGGTCTGAGGGTTGTCGTCTCTTTGTTAATGCCCTTGTTCATTTAGACTGAGGTTCCGTCTTGATGCAGAGAGAAGTGCTGAGACCCCGGATCGGTGTGTCCCCGAGGTAACAAATTCAATATTTACAAGAGGGAGTATGTCTTCTTGAAACCCTCGCACTGCTGACAAGTATGGCTATTTTCCTAACCGCCTTCACCTGTTCTTCTGTCCGTTGTATCTGAGTCCTTACCATCATCTCTCAAATGATTACACTTTTGATTACATGGTTAACAAAGTGGGCAAATGACTGTCAAGATAAAAGGCATTTGAAAAATAATTTCCCCTGATCATTGATAAGAAGGGAGTCATTCGTTATGTCAGAGAGGGTTCGCCTGACTTCAAAGATATTCGCTCCTTTCTTAAGAAACTGAGCCAGGAAGGAGGGAAACCATGAGAAGAAGCGCATAAGATAGCGGCCATTTGGATTCTTCAGGATTTGAGCCGGTATCAGAGGGTAAATAGTGCTCTGAGTTCATTCTCTCTCAATTTGTTGAAAGTAATTGAGCGTTGTGATATATAAGGGAACAATCTTATGGAACATGAAGATAAAAGCCCCATGATTGAATGAGCCTCACTTTATGAAATCATTCCAGCCGAAATCGAAATGGGTTTGGGCTATCTGCCTTTTGGCAGGATTAGGCTTTCTTCTTTTTTATCATTATAAATCCGCGTTGGGGATCAAAGAGTTTCAACTCTGGGATTTCCTCTACGACCCTCATCAATTAAAGGCATTCATTTCTTCCTTTGGGCCTTATTCTCCTTTGGCCTATATCCTGCTTCAAATCATACAAGTGATTGTCGCCCCCATCCCTGGGGGGGCAATTGAGTTCTTAGGGGGTTACCTATTCGGGGTAAAGGCCGGGTTTTTCTATTCTATGATTGGTCTCACATTGGGGTCATGGATTGCCTTCAGCTTAGCAAGGGTTTTTGAGAGATTGGCTGTTGAGAAGTTCGTCCCATTACAGATAAGAAACAAATTCGATTACCTGATCGGACATGAGGGTGTCATCCTCAGCTTCCTTCTTTTCTTGATTCCAGGTTTCCCAAAGGATGCCCTATGCTACATCTTGGGTCTGACACCCATGCATTTGGGCATTTTTCTCACCATCTCCACCATTGGGAGAGTACCGGGGACACTGATGGCGTGCCTTCAGGGTGGAAAGGCTTTCGAGCATCAATACAAAACCTTTCTGATCCTGTTGGGCATATCCGCTTTGGTGATCTGGGCCTTCTATATCTACCATGAAGAGATTCATCATCTGATAAAGAGAGTGAAAGGGTAAACCCCGTTAGAAAGGACGGAGCTTTGACCCTGCCCTTTCTATGAGGAATTGAAGTTTTATTTATATCATCCCCGCCGTGAATGGCGGGGCCTTCTAACGGGGTAAAAAGGCGATAGGGGAGTGAAGTGGCAGCGTTGGTAAAAGAGAATAAGATAGGGAAATGGCCCTCCGATCTCGTTTTGGACCTTTATACGAATCTTTTGATGGAGATCTGGGAGGATGTATCGGCATTGATCGGCGAGGCCATTTTGGAACTTCTCTTTACCTTAGCCATTCGAAAACTTAGAGAGAAGTATCCCTTCCTCATTTCTCTGAAGGTATCTGAGGATGGTATTTCACTCAATGGGATGAGGGAGGAGTTGCGGAACATCCCCCCCATAGAAATCCATCGGGGTTTTCAAGGCCTGATCAATCATCTCTCCCATCTTTTTTCGGCTTTGGCAGAAGGAGTGATCAACAAGGAACTCTTTCCGAAGGTCTTCCCAAAGTTCCGGGAGGCCGAGCGGATCGTTTCTCAAAAATAGGGGACGCCGGTGAGGTTGATTTTTAAGAATCTGAATATACTCCGCTCGACCATCAATGCCATCAGCATGAGCTTTGAGATTAAGGAGATCATCGAATCGGCTGGAACCAATCTCCCAAACTTATTTGATTTTTCCTCCTTTGGGGTCCTTTGGAAAGAGGGTCTTCTTCTCTATATTTATCAAGACAAGTCCTGTCCCCCTTCCTTTACCCAAGATGTGGTGAAGAATATGGTCAGGGTTTTCTCGATATTGGGAGAGGAGCCGGCGGATGCAGACAAACTGACACTCCAAGTAGAGAAAAGGAATTTCAGACCCCAACAGATGGTAATGGATTCGAAGGCCACTTTAAAGTCCCATCTCACACTGCCTCTTGCGGTAGAAGGAGAGATCATCGGTTGCACCTCGCTGAACAGCGATCAACCCAATGCCTTTGATGCCCAAGATCTGCAATTCTTTTCCGTTATCGGGTACCAGATGGCATCAACCTTAAAGCATTTTCAGAGATTTAGTTCGGTCAAGAGTATGGCCATCTATGATACCCTGACCAGCCTCTATAATCGGAGGTTGTTCGAGGAACGATTAGGGATCGAAACGCAAAAATCTTTTTATGGCGGTACTCCTCTTTCCTTGGTGATGGTGGATATTGACCATTTTAAGAAGGTGAATGATACCTTCGGGCATCTCGAGGGGGATAAGGTTCTTTGCAAAATCGCTTCTTTGTTGAAGGATTCGGTGCGCAAGAAGGATACAGTGGCACGTTATGGTGGTGAGGAATTCGTTCTCATACTGCCGGGGGCTGGCTTGGAAGAGTCTGCCATGATTGCAGAGCGCATCAGACGTCTGGTTGAAAATACCCCTATGCAAATTATTGGGCAGGCCCAAATCAATCTCACAGTGAGCTTAGGAATCTCGAATTTTCCAATTCATCGGCCCAATTCAAAAGAGGAATTGGTGAAGATGGCGGACCAGGCCCTTTATGAAGCGAAGGAAGAAGGGCGTAATCGAGTTTGCATCTTTCATCCAGAACACGGGTGAATAGGATGGAGTCTAATCTTGAAAGGAGGTTAAAAGATGATGAGATTCAAAAGGATTTTGATCTTCTCTGTTGTTGTTTTATTACTCGTAATGGAGTCAAGCGCCTTGGTTGCCCAGGAACCTTATTCCACCTTAACCGGCATCGTTAGAGGAATTCACGTTCATGGTTTAAAAAAATGGTTGGAGGTGGAGAACATACAGGATAAGGCCATCGTCGAAATCAGAATTGGACGCAAAACCCAGTACACGCCTCGCCTTCCTAGTGCAGGAGAGAAGGTTAAGGTGGAGTATATGACGCAACGAGGAGTTCCTGTGGCTTATTCTGTCACCATCTTAGGGGCAAAATAGAGTCCAAAACAGATAGCGAAGAAACGTGCAGAATAGTATAATGGGTTCAAGGATTCGAGGGGTCAAGTGAAGGGCATGGACGACTTAAATCCTTGACCCGTGGGACCCTTTCAACAAGACTCTTACCGAACTCTTAGTTCTTTAAAGAAAAAAAAAGGCACACCTACACGGTGTGCCTTTTTGATGACAAGGATTAATTTTTAAACTACTTCTTTGGTGCTTCAGCAGGCTTCTCTTCGGCCTTCTTTGGTGCTTCAGCCTTCTTCGGTGCCTTTGGTGCAGTGGCTTTGATCGCAACTGCGATCATCTTGTCTCCATCCTTTTTGTACTCGACGTGAACGCCCATCCCCTTCTTGAGATCCGCGAAAGCCATGGCTTTCCCTGCCTTGGTAATCTTGGTTTTGTCATCAGTAGCAAAGGTCAGAGTCTTCTCCTCTTTCTTCACCTTTCCTTTGACGTCAATCGCCTTCGCCATCTCGTCAACCTTCTCAACTGTTCCACTGAACTTCTCCACTTTCACTTTTTCGGGTGCAGCAGGAGCTGGAGCAGGAGTTGCCGCTGGTTTTGCCGGCGCCGGAGCTGGCTTCTGTTGTGCCATGGCTCCAAAAACAAATGCGACCAATGTGAGCAAAGCGACTAAAAGGATCATCTTCTTCATTCTCGTTCACCTCCTTTCTTGTAATAGTGAATTTGGACGAACAATTCGAATAGAACCGAACTTCACGAATGATACAGAATCTGATTAAAAATTCGATTCATTCGCTGCCGTTCGCTTTGTTCGTTTACCGCTTTCTACGTTTAGAAAGCAAAAGAAGTGCCAGATAATATGGAAGGGTAAGTATTTTTAGATAATTGATCTTATTGGTTAATTTTCACATGGCAAAATTAATGGACGGGAAAAATGTTTTAAAACCCAACACACAGAAACAATCGTGTTGCAAATTGCAACGGTCATTCTTTTTCCAATATCCGGTAGAGGGTCGTCCGGTCGATTCCCAGAATTTCAGATGCCTTCCTCTTATTCCCTTTGGTCTCTTCCAGCACCTTTAACACATACCTTTTTTCCACCTCTTTTAATGACAATGGTTTTTCAGGAAGCAGGAATGTAGTTCCCTTAACCTCTTCGACGATTTTTCTGGGAAGATCTTCAGGCAGGATAATGGGATGGATTGTAAGAATGACCGCTCGTTCTATGGTATGTTCCAGCTCCCGCACGTTCCCTGGCCATGAATAGTGGGTGAGTATCTCAAGGACCTCCGGAGAGATATGGGAGATGTTTTTGTGGTTCTCTTCAGAAAATCGCTGGAGGAAATGGGCAGCCAATAACGGGATATCCTCCTTTCTCTCCCTCAAAGGAGGAAGGGTAATTGACACGACATTGAGCCGGTCGAAGAGGTCCTCTCTGAACCTTCCATTTTTCACGAGAGGTTCCAATAGTTGATTCGTAGCGGCGATCACCCGCACATCTACCTTGATACTTTCCATCCCTCCCACCCTTTTGATTTCGTGTTCCTGCAGGAATCTCAAAAGTCTTGTTTGCATCGAAAGACTGAGATTGCTGACCTCATCGAGAAAGAGTGTCCCGCCGTCTGCCTCTTCGAAAAGCCCTCTTTTCGTCGAAAGAGCTCCTGTAAAGGCTCCCCGGACATGGCCGAATAGCTCGCTTTCCATGAGAGTTTCCACCAATGATCCACAGTCGACAAGGATGAAGGGGCGGTCATTCCTGAGGCTATTGTAATGGATGGAACGGGCAACCAATTCTTTCCCTGTGCCTCTCTCCCCGTAGATGAGGACTGTCGACTTTGTGTCCGCTACTTTGGCAATGGTTTTATACACCTCAAACATTTGGGGTGTTCGTCCGATCACGTTCTTAAATTGGTATTTGTCCAGAAGCTCTTGCCGATAAAATCTATTCTCCTGGAGAAGCCTTCTCTGTTCCAAGGCCCTGCGAATGGTGAATTTGATCTCATCAAGTTTAAAGGGTTTGCTGATATAGTCAAAGGCCCCTTCGCGAATGGCCTCGATGGCGGTCTCAATCGATCCAAAGGCTGTGATCATGATCACAGTGGTTTCTGGAACGATCTTCTTGAACGATCGAAGCACCTCCATGCCGTCCTTATCGCCCATCCGAACATCAGTGATGACGATATCGAAAAGGTTGTCCATCCCACGAGCGATGGCCTCTTCTCCGCTCAGGGCGGTTTCCACGTCATAACCTTCTTTTGAAAGAACTTCCTTTAGAAGGTTGATGGTGACGGAGTCATCATCCACGACCAGGAGATGAGCTGATGTTTTATTCATCGGTCCTATTTCTTTGGAGCACAGGGATGAGGACGAAAAATGAACTTCCCCTCCCAACTTCGCTCTCTACTTCTAATCTGCCAAAATGTTCTTTTACAATCTTCTCACAGATCGCCAATCCCAAGCCGGTTCCTTCTCCTATCTTTTTTGTGGTAAAGAAAGGATCGAATATCCTCTTTTTCGACTCCTCGGTGATGCCGATGCCGGTATCGGTGACCGAGATTTTCAACCATCTCTCACCCTCTGAGGAGGATTGGGCTGGAACCTCTTGGGTCTTGATCTTCAGCAGCCCTCCGTTGGGCATGGCGTCAAGGGCATTGGTGATGAGGTTGAGAAAGAGGGTTTGGAGGTGTGTGGGATCTCCCAAGACCGGGGGGAGGTCTGGAGAGAGAGAGGAGAAAAGTTTCACTCCACGAGCATGGAGCCAGGGCTCACTCAGATGGATCAATTCCACCAAGATGCTGTTCACGTCTAACGATTTCAACTGAGGTTTGGGTTGTCGAGTAAAAGAGAGAAGGGTTTTGACCGAATCTGACAGCCGGTCCAATTGAGATTCGATAATCTTCAGACGATCTTGATCTGTGGGTTGAAGGTTCCCCTCCTGTAGCATGAGTTGAATATATCCCGAAATGGAGTTGAGAGGGGTTCCAATTTGGTGTGCCATGGTGGCCGTTACCTGTCCTAAGGCAGCGAGTTTTTCAGATTGACTGAGTTGCCTTTGGGATTCGAACAAGGCTTCGTTGAGAAGCTTCAGCTCTTCGTTCCTCTTGGCCAATTCTGAGGTGGCGGCCTCGATTTTTCTCGTCAACTCCTCATTAAACTGGTTGACCCGTGAGAGGAGCTGGACGTTTTGCTCATGGGTCTCCCGGATCGTCTTGAGCATCCGGTCGAAATGTCTCCCCAACTCTCCTAATTCATCTCGACTTCGAATGTGGGCTTCCGCCTCCAAATCACCTTTCTCTGCCCTGGACATGGCTTCCACTATTTTCTGAATCGGAGTTCCAACCAGTTTTCCAAAAAGGAGTGTTACCGTGATCAAGATGACGAGGATGCTGAAAAAGGTAAGAATGAAGGCTCGATTCCGCTTCTTGCTCAGATAGCTTTGGGCCTCATCTAAGGAACTGACCACCCGAACCCCACCGGTAATCTTTTTCCCAGTATGGAGAGGGACGATGACCTCCAACCATCCTTCCTCTTCTGCCTCATGGAGTGAGGAAAGGTGTTTGTCCTTTTTCAGGCGATGGATCTGATCATTGGATAATGTCAATGCAGCTCTCGAGACATCCCACTTCGAACTGGAGATGATCAGCTCCCATCCTTTGGAAGAAAAGAGAAACACATCGATCTCCATCAGGCTGGGCCGACTCAATAACCACTCCTCCACCTCCGCTCGGATGGGAGAGATGTTGTCCATTATCCTTTGGTCTGGGATCGCGACATCGATCTGCTTTGCGATGTAGAGATTTCGATCTAAGAAGAGGCCAATCTGTGCTTTCTTTGCAAGATGGAAGTCTAAATAAGTGGAGAGAAAGAGGACTCCTGTAACATTGAGAAGGATCAGGAAAGTGATCTTAGCCCTCAGCCCAAAATATCTTTTTGGGGCCCTTTGACTGATCAGAGATCCGATCCATCGGATGGGAAGGGATATGGAGTTAAAGAAAAATGTTTTGTTCATCTTTTTACTTAACTTTTTGTGAGGGGTATCTCAGCTCCGGCCCTCTTTCGCTCGATAATTTTGACCAGGATGACCCCAACCTCGAATAAGAGATAGAGAGGAACACCCATTAAGCCCATGTTGAAGGGATCCGGAGTGGGAGTGACGACAGCCGCCACGATCGCAATGAGGAGGATAGCATACCTTCGGTTTCGAGTCAAAAACGCGGCATTGACGACTTTGATGTAGCTCAATAGGGCGAGGAAGAGGGGAAGCTCAAAGGTGAGGCCAAAGCCAAAAATGAAAAAGGAACAGAAGGAGATGTATTTTCCTACAGAGATCATCGGTTTGATATGTGCTGATTGATATCCTAAGAGGAACTTGACACCGAAGGGCAACGTAACAAAATAGCAAAAGAAAGCCCCGAGATAAAAAAGGGCGAGGGAGGTCAGAAAAATAGGGAAAGTGGCCCTCAATTCCTTCAACCGGAACAGAGGGGCGAAGGATTTCCAGACCTGGTGGAAGATGATCGGAATCGAGAGAAAGAGACTCGCGTAAAGGGTGAGTTTGAGGAGGGAGAAGAAAGCCTCAGGAATGGCAAAGGCCACCACAGAGACTTTTGAATTGGGTTCGGCGACCAGGTCGACTTTTAGGTTTGTTTCATAGAGCTGACGAAGCAATGTCTTGGAGAATGGGAAAATAGCGATTCCTAACAGGACGAAGGTAAGGATAATTTGAAGGAGGCCTTTTCGTAACCTCTCCAGGGAATGAAAGATTTCTTCTCGGTTCATTATGATTTTAGACTGTAGTGAACGCCATAAATAAGTTGACGTTCGCGTGGTGTCATTGCGAATCCCGCCAAGGCGGGATTGCAGCGCTTGCGCGCCGAAGCGCTTCAGCGCGCAGGCACGCCGCCCCGCCCTGGCGGGACTCCTCACAATGACTACTTTATTAAAGCGCTCACCATCACTTCTCGAACTATCATCTTTAATGTAACATAAAAGGCCTTACAGAAAAAGGTCGGTGAAATTTCGAGATCGGTGTTGACAAAGATTTCAAACAAGAGTATATCGAAATAGAGTTGGTCGATCCCAGCACCAAGAGGACCACGTTTTTACCCGTGGGCGAATGGGTCCTCAGGTGCGGGATGCTCGCCCCGAAGGGGCGTTGGCAATGGGTTCACGGGCTTGTCCGTTGGGCTCCATATTCGTGAGATGAAACTGAGAGTAGGGATCACTTACAATTTAAAAAAGGATTTTCCTCATCAAGAAGGTCAGCCGCTCGATTCTTTGGAGGAGTTCGATTCAGAGGAGACGGTCGACGCCATCCGCGACGTGCTTGTAGGCGATGGATACGAAGTGATCAAACTGGGGGGAGACACCGGTCTGATCGACCGGTTGAGGCAAAGCTCGGTCGACATTGTGTTCAACATTGCGGAAGGCCTTCAAGGTCGAAACCGAGAGGCTCATATCCCTGCCCTCCTTGAATTTCTGAACATTCCTTACACAGGTTCCGATCCCCTCACGCTTTCTCTCACCCTGGATAAGTCGATGGCGAAAAGAGCGGTGATGAGCGAAAATATCCCTACTCCCCGGTTTAGAAAAGTGGAGCGGGTAGAGGATCTCAAGGATTTAGACCTTCGTTACCCCCTCTTCGTAAAGTTATGTTACGAGGGGTCGAGCAAGGGTGTTCGATTGGATTCAAAAATTTTGGATCTTCGATCCCTGGAAGAGAAGACGAAATGGCTTTTGGAGAACTATCGTTCTCCCCTTCTGGTGGAGGAGTTTGTCAATGGTCCAGAGTTCACTGTTGGCATCCTTGGCAATGAGAATCCTTCTGTACTCGGCGTCATGCAGATTGAGATCAAAGGAAAACCTCTGGACGAAGCTATTTACTCTTTGGAGGTAAAGAGGGAGTGGGAGAAGACGGTTCAATACCATTGTCCCCCTTCGATTGATAAACATCTCTTAGAAAAGATCGAGGAAGTGGCTCTCCGATCCTATCATGTCCTGGAGTGTCGAGACGTGTCGCGGGTGGACATCCGTGTGGGGGAGGACCAAACAGCTTACTTATTGGAGATCAATCCTCTTCCGGGTCTTTCTCCCGTTTATGGAGACCTTCCAATCATGGGGAGGCGGATGGGGTGGGACTATGCCCGGCTGATCAGGGCGATTTTTCATCATGCGTTGAAGCGGTATGGTATGATAGATAGATGAATACACCCCCCCACCCTCCTCCCTCGAGGGGGAGGGCAAGGGTGGAGGGATGAGACTATTTCTTGCAACGATAAGATGAATTCAGCAGAATATAACCTTTACGAGGTCCTTTTAAGGAATTTAAGAGAGGCCGTGGTCTTTGCGGATGGCGAGGGACGAATCCGGATCTTTAATCGAATCGCAGAGGAGTATTTTCAGATCAGGGGGAAGAAGGTGTTGGGAAAAAGATTGGAACGGGGGATGCCCTACCCCAATATTCGAAAACACTTCGATAGGGTTTATGAAAAGAAGGAGAGTGATCACGATATTGAATTGGCGATCCATGTTCCTCACGGCGCCTCCGGAGAGAGGGAGACGCGTATTCTTCAATGCAGCTTTTATCCCATTTTTGCAAAGGGAGGTGACTTTTTAGGTTGCATCGCCACTTTCGCCGATGTCACTGAAAAGGGCCTCCTCTCGAGGGAGATCAGTAAAAGTCGAGATCTTTCCACCATCGGACTCTTGGCGAGATGGATGGCCCATGAGATTCGGAATCCTTTGAGCTCCCTGAACATCAATATTGAATTATTGAGGGAGGAGTTGATGACGGAGGCTCATCTTCAGCAGAAAGAAGAGATCCTCTCTCTTCTCAGTTTCATCAGCTACGAAACCCTCCGGTTGGAGAATAATCTGAAGGATTTTTTGGATTTCAATCGCCTCCCACCTCCAAAATTTGAGTGGGTTCAATTGAACGAAGTGTTGGATTCGATCGTTCGGCTTTTGGGCCCGGATGCCCAAATGAAGAATGCGAGGATTGATACTCACTTTCAGAAAAAATTACCCTTACTGAAAGTCGATGTCAGCCAAATCAGTTTGGCCGTCTCCAACCTCCTCATCAATAGTATTCAAGCGGTCTCTGAGAGGGGTGAGATCCATCTCTTCACTCGGGGATCAAAAAAAAATGTATTCATTATCCTGGAAGATAACGGCGTGGGGATTTCGAAGGAGAACCTCCTAAAGATTTTCGATTTCATGTTCAGTACGAAGCCCATGGGATCTGGATTGGGGCTTTCCATCGCCAAGAAGATTATCTCAGACCATCACGGAGAGATCTCGGTGAAAAGTGAGGTCAATAGGGGTTCCATCTTCAGGATTCGAATCCCCCTCAGCCAGAAGACGTAGCAAAGTTTTGAGTTCGGAGTTAAGAACTAATAACTCAAAATTAAACACTCTGAACTTATTTCTCCAAACTAAATGACTCCGAACTATATAGAGCAATGGAAAAGAAGCTGATCTTAATTGTAGAAGATGATCCGAACGTAGGGGAGAGCATCCGTCTCCTTCTGAAAAAGAAGGGATATGCCCTGCGCCTCGCTTCGAACGGAAAGGAAGCCCTCCATCTCTTCCGTCGAGAGATGGTCGATTTGGTGATCACGGATCTGGTCATGCCAAAGATGGATGGCATTGAGCTGTTGGAAGCGGTGAAGGCTCTGAAGCCAGAGACGGAGGTGATCGTCATCTCCGCCCAGGGGACGATTGAAAAGGCCGTTCAGGCGATGAAACTGGGGGCCTTCGACTTCATCGAAAAGCCGATCAATCCGAGGGTGATCTCTTGGGTGGTGGAGAGGGCCTTGGAGAAGCAGACCCTGGTCCTCCAAAACCGAGATCTGCGCTTGAAATTGGAGGACAAATTTCATTTCAAAAATATTATTGGAAAAAGCGAGAAGATGGTGAAGGTCTTTGAACTCATCCACCATATTGCCCCCTATGACAGCTCCGTTCTCATCATTGGCGAAAGCGGAACGGGCAAAGAGCTGATTGCGAACGCCATTCATTACAACAGCCCCCGTGCAGCCATGCCTTTCATCAAGATCAGTTGTGCGTCCTTAAGCGAAGGTATCATCGAAAGCGAGCTTTTCGGTCATGAGAAGGGGGCCTTCACGGGAGCCATCACTTCTCGAAAAGGCCGATTTGAATTGGCTCACAATGGGACATTGTTCTTAGATGAAGTGGAGGATATTCCTCCTTCCACACAGATTAAACTTCTCCGTGTCCTTCAAGAAGGCGAATTTGAGAGGGTGGGAGGGAATAGGACGATCAAAGTCAACATCCGAATCATTGCTGCGAGTAACCGAGATCTTCAGGAGGGGGTAAGGAATGGAAATTTTCGGGAAGACCTCTACTACCGTTTGAATGTCGTCAATATCAGACTTCCCTTGTTGAAGGATCGAAAGG
>Ga0299912_10001950_pt1 | contig 16823 bp, 15 predicted proteins | sample RVTome_2_FD_207667 | JGI IMG/M metagenome (GOLD analysis project Ga0299912, IMG submission 207667) | Soil microbial communities from uranium-contaminated site in the Upper Colorado River Basin, Wyoming, United States - RVT95D214 (version 2) ... | reverse complement strand
CTCACATTGTCCCCAGGCATCACCATCTCCACTCCCTCCGGCAACGTCGCCACTCCCGTCACATCCGTCGTCCGAAAATAATACTGCGGCCGATACCCATTAAAAAATGGCGTGTGCCGCCCCCCCTCCTCCTTCGTCAAGATATACGTCTCAGCCTTAAACTTCCGATGTGGCGTAATCGCCCCTGGCTTCGATATCACCTGACCACGCTCCACCTCCTCACGCTTCACTCCTCGCAACAACACCCCGATGTTGTCCCCTGCCTGACCCTGATCCAATGTCTTCCGAAACATCTCCACTCCCGTACACACCGTCTTGACCGTCGGACGTATCCCCACTACCTCCACCTCTTCCCCGACCTTGATCACCCCCCGCTCCACTCGTCCCGTTACCACCGTCCCTCGTCCACTGATCGTAAACACATCCTCCACGGGCATTAAAAACGGCTTGTCAATCTCTCGCACCGGCTCCGGGATAGACGTGTCCACCGCATCCATCAACTTCAATATCCCACTACACCACTGACACTCCGCCTTCCCACACCCACACTCCAACGCCTTCAACGCACTCCCCCGCACCACCGGCGCTTCCTCCCCAGGAAAATCATACCTACTCAATAACTCCCTCACCTCCAACTCCACCAAATCCAATAACTCCGGATCATCCACCATGTCCACCTTGTTCAAAAAGACCACAATATACGGCACCCGCACCTGCTTCGCCAATAACACATGCTCCCGCGTCTGCGGCATCGGCCCATCTGCCGCCGAAACCACCAAGATCGTCCCATCCATCTGCGCCGCTCCCGTGATCATATTCTTGATATAGTCCGCATGCCCTGGACAATCTATGTGCGCATAATGACGCTTCGCCGTCTCATACTCCACATGCGCTATCGCGATCGTCAACCCCCGCTCCTTCTCCTCCGGCGCCTTGTCGATCTGATCAAACGCCATATACGAGGCCAACCCCTTCGTCGCCAATATCCTCGTGATCGCTGAAGTCAACGTCGTCTTCCCATGATCCACATGCCCTATCGTCCCTACATTCACATGCGGCTTCGTCCTCTCAAACTTCGGCTTCGACATGGCTCAAATCCTCCTTTGCGTTTTGGGATGCCCTCAGGCGACCCTTTTCGAATCAGAAAGGATCTCCTCACTCACGGATTGCGGCACGGGACTATAATGGGAAAAATGCAATGTGAATGTCGCCCTTCCTTGGGTGAGGGACCGAAGGTCAGTTGCATACCCAAACATATTGGCTAAAGGAACTTCCCCAACGATCACGTTGGTTCCTCCTCGGTACTCCACTTTTGTTGTCTTGCCTCTTCTGGAATTCAGATCACTTACCACCTGACCCATAAATTCCTCTGGAGTGATAATTTCGACGGACATCAATGGTTCAAGAAAGATGGGGTTGGCGCGTCGAACTCCTTCCTTGAAACCCATGGAACCAGCAATCTTGAAAGCCATTTCAGAAGAGTCCACTTCATGGAAAGAACCACCCATCAGGGTGACTTTGATATCGACTATGGGAAATCCTGCCAAAACCCCTTTTCCCATCGCCTCGACCACTCCCTTTTGGACGGCAGGGATATATTCCTTTGGGATTGCTCCCCCTACAATCCGATTGACGAATTCAAACTTCTTTCCTGGAGGCTGGGGGTCTAGGGTCAACCATACATGACCATACTGGCCTCTTCCGCCCGACTGCCGAATAAATCGACCTTCTGATTTAACCGACTTTGTAATTGTCTCCCGATAAGCTACTTGAGGTCTTCCTACGTTGGCCCCTACCTTAAACTCTCTGAGAAGCCGATCAACGATAATCTCCAGATGGAGTTCACCCATCCCAGAAAGGATGGTTTGACCCGTTTCTTCATCCGTCTTCACTTTAAACGAAGGATCCTCTAAGGCCAGTTTTTGGAGGGAAATGCCCAACTTTTCAAGGTCCCCCTTCGTTTTTGGCTCAATGGCAATAGAAATTACCGGTTCAGGAAAGTTTATCGATTCAAGAATGATGGGCTGCTCCTCACTGCAGATGGTGTCTCCAGTCGTGGTATATTTGAGGCCTACGGCAGCAAAAATATCTCCGGCAGAAACTTCTTTAATCTCTTCCCGTTTGTTGGCATGCATTTTCAACAGACGTCCGATCCTTTCACGTTTTCCTTTGGTGGGATTGAAGACCGAATCCCCGGACTTGAGAGATCCAGAATAGATTCGGAAGAAGGTCAGTTGTCCTGTATAGGGATCATTCATGATCTTGAAGGCCAACGCTGAAAGGGGATGTCCATTATTGGCCGAGAAAATTAACTCGCTGCCCTGAAGATCGGCTCCTTTAACGGATGGGTTATCCAGTGGTGAGGGCAGGTAGTCAATAATGGCATCGAGCAGAGGTTGAACCCCTTTGTTGCGGAAGGCCGCACCGCATAAAACAGGAGTTCCTTTTAATTGGAGGGTCACATTCCTCACCAACCGTTTCAATTTCAATTCTGAAATCTCTTTCCCTTCAATGAACTCCTCCATCAATCGCTCATCCCACTCCGACAATCTCTCGATTAAGATCTCCCGTTGCTTGTGGGCCTCCTCCACGTAAGCTTCCGGGATATCTATTATGTCAAAATGGGTGCCAAGGCTATGAGGATCATACAAGACCGCTTTCATAGAGATGAGATCAATGATCCCCTCAAAACCCTCTTCCTTTCCGATAGGAAGCTGGAGCGGAAGGGGGGTCGTTTTGAGGCGGTCCACCATCATTTGGAGGCATCCCTGAAAGTCTGCTCCTGTCCGGTCCATCTTATTGATAAAGGCGATCCGGGGGATCCGATATTTATCGGCCTGCCTCCAGACCGTTTCAGATTGGGGTTCTACCCCTCCGACTGAACAGAATATTGCGACAGCTCCGTCCAAGACGCGAAGAGACCTTTCTACTTCTATTGTGAAGTCAACATGGCCCGGGGTATCGATGATATTGATCCTATGTTCTTTCCAGAAACAGGTCGTGGCAGCAGAGGTGATGGTGATCCCTCTTTCCTTCTCCTGTTCCATCCAGTCCATGGTCGCAGAACCTTCATCCACCTCTCCCATCTTATAGGTAACGCCAGTGTAGTAGAGAATCCGCTCTGTAGTAGTCGTCTTCCCTGCATCGATGTGGGCCATGATGCCAATATTACGGGTTTGTTCTTTTGAAACCATCATTGACACGATAATCCTCTCACTTACATGAAAACATGGAATGTTGGAACAATGGGTGAACATCCCATAATATTTTCTTTTTTCTCCAAACCCATCATTCCATTACCCCAATATTCCATTATTCCAGTTTTTTTACCAACGGTAGTGGGCGAAAGCCTTATTGGCCTCTGCCATTTTGTGAGTATCCTCTTTTTTCTTGATAGCAGCCCCCCGGTTATTGGCTGCATCAATCAATTCTCCTGAAAGTTTTTCTTCCATCGTCTTTTCTGCCCTCTGTTTGGCAAAGCCGATGATCCATCGGATGGCTAAAGCGGTTTTCCTTGCCGGCCTCACTTCCACTGGTACTTGGTAGGTAGCGCCCCCCACCCTCCGGGGCCTTACTTCAATTAAAGGTCTCACCTTGTCCATCGCCTGGTTAAAAATTTGTAACGGGTCTGAATGAGTCTTATCTTTAATAATATCGAGGGCCCCATAAAAGATCCTCTCCCCCAAACTTTTCTTTCCGCGCCGCATAATCCCATTCATGAATTTGGCAACCAGCGGCTCATGATATTTTGGGTCCGGCAATATTTCTCTCTTTCTCACTTCTCTTTTTCTGGGCATGATAGCTCCTTTTTTTCTAATCGTTTTGGAAGAGAAGTTTTCTTATTTGGGTTTTTTTGCTCCGTACTTGGAGCGGCTCTGTCTTCGGTCTTGAACGCCTACAGAATCTAAGGTGCCACGGATGATATGATACCGAACTCCTGGAAGGTCTTTCACCCTTCCCCCCCGAATGAGAACAACCGAGTGTTCTTGGAGGTTATGGCCAATCCCTGGAATATAGGTGGTTACCTCGATCCCGTTGGTCAATCTCACTCGAGCAACTTTTCGAAGGGCGGAATTAGGTTTCTTAGGAGTGGTCGTATAGACTCGAATACAAACCCCCCGTTTCTGAGGAGACCCTGTTAGGGCAGGTGCAGAGGTTTTGCTCTTCACACCCTTTCTTCCCTCTCGAACCATCTGACTAATTGTTGGCATCATTCCCCCTAATAAGTAAAACCAAATTATTTCAACAAGTTAAAAACCTGAATGTTTCGAGAACATATTTTTATGAAAAAACCTTATAATTTTATAAGGTTTTTTTCTATTTGTCAAATTTTTTTAAACAATTTTTTTAATAATTTTGTTATGTAAAAATCATTTGTGTACAGGGTATAGGGTATTGGATTATTCTTCTATGCTTAATCGCTAAGTTTTTCGTCAATGAAATTCTGAAGAACCTAAGTGCCAATCCTTTGATCACAACCGCCCAGTTGGCAGAGTAAATAGATAGATGTTAAAATGAATAAAAATCATCTCCAATAAAAGTGATGAGATCAACAGGATCAAGAGGTCAAGCCCGCCAAAGGCGGGATTCGAGTCCTTAATCTCTATTGTTACTTAACAGATAGAGGACAAAAAAAACTTCAGAATATATTCGCTTTTTATATATAGCTTATGATTAAAAAAATCTTTAAAAAACAAACACCTGAACCCTTGAATCCTGCTCCGCGAGACGCGGGGTTGAATCCTTATTTTAGCAACTAAATTGGAGCAGAGCCATAAAATAAACCAAAATATCAAGCCATTAGCAAAGGGTAGAAGAATGAAACTGGATAAGATATGGGAATATACGAAGGCAATCGGCATAGCATTGATTCTGAGCCTGATCATAAGGGCTTCTATTGTTCAGGCTTATAAAATCCCCTCGGGCTCAATGATTCCGACCCTGCTTATTGGGGATCATTTGTTTGCAAACAAGTTCGTTTACGGAATCAGAATCCCATTTTTCGACAAAAAGATTCTTGCTCTATCAAACCCACAGAAAGGGGATATTATCATATTCTCATCTCCACAAGACCCCAGCAAGGATCTGATAAAGAGAGTGGTTGCAGTTGAGGGAGACCTAATTGAGGAAAGGAACAAGCAGATATTCATCAATGGAAAGCCCTTAGATGAACCGTACGTCCAGCATACCGATAATTCCCTGATAGATAGGAGAGACAGCTTTGGTCCTCATTGTGTCCCTAAAGGTAAAATATTTATGATGGGTGATAACAGAGACCAGAGTTATGACAGTAGATTCTGGGGCTTCCTAGATATTAAGGATATCAAGGGTAAAGCGCTTATCATATACTGGTCATGGGATAGTGAGAAGAAATTTCCAAGATTCAGTAGGATGGCACATCCGATAAGATAAAAAATTCTTCAGTGTTCTTTAATTAGAAACCCAAGTCAGGGGTCAATCTCACCTCAGCCCACATCTCCTACCTCTAACTCATATCTCTTACAAGAAATTAGACCTCGGCATTGAATTTTTGAGACCCGATTCCTATATTAGTAGAGAGATTATTATTTCCAAAAAAGTTGATAAGATCATAAGGATTCAAGGGGTCAAGCGTCCGAAAGTGGAAAGCAGAGAGTAGAAAGTGATCAAAACTACATTCCACTTTCCACCCTCGAATCATGAAATCCTTTTTTAGCGACTGAATTGGAGAAGAGCCTAAAAAGATTATCTGAAAGGTGGTGAGGTCTAGATGAAATGCAATAGATGTGGGAGCATAATGTCTTACGAGAAGTTTTACGGAAAATCCGAGGAGTATTTTGGGTGGAGATGTATTTCTTGCGGAGAAATCATTGACGAGGTGATATTAAATAATCGACGCAAGACATGAAGTTCTTACTCCTGGCCGTAAGTCATGACTCTACACTTTTTTTATCAACCCAATCATCTCCAGAAGCCCCCGTCTGAACTCCTTCGCGCCGCCATGTGGCGGATGTCTCACCTAAAAGTGCTGACCTGTAAAAAGATTGAGTGTCACCCAATAAAAGGCACCTCCTGGGTAAAGGTTAGATTTCTTCACTCCGCACATCATTAAACTCGTTTCCTGGTATGCGGAGATGGTGCTTTTTATATGATTATCAAATTTTTTGGAAGCTGTCCAACGGTTGAAAACTGGGGGTAGACTTGACAAACCGGAAGTCAATATATTAGAAATACGGAGTAGTTTCACAAGGAGGCGCATATGGAGAAAATCGAACTTATCATGATGGACCATCCCCCTCACCGTTCTACTTACAAAAAGATGGGCCTTTCCCTCCGCTGTCCTCTCTTTAAGGTTATCCTCTTCTGTGCCATCTTCGTCATTACCTTTCACCTCCCCCATTTCACCCATAGACTTCAGCATTTCACCGATGGACTCGAAACAAGGGAGGAGACGGTCCAGAAGATTCTTAATGTCTTAGAAAAATACCCTACGGGATTGGCAAATGTCACGAAAGAGGAACTCGCAGAGGTGATTTATGAAGAGGCCGCTCGATACAATCAGGACCCAAAATTCATCTTGGCTCTCATCGCAATTGAGAGTTCCTTCCAAAACTGGTCTGTTTCTGAGCAGGGTGCTAAAGGGTTGATGCAGATCATGCCTTGTGTGGCAGAATCAATCGCCCAGGAGATAGGTATTGAATGGAGTGGAGACCAAACCCTCTTCAATCCTTTTCTCAATATAAGAATGGGTAGTTACTATCTTTCTCGGCTGATCCTCGATTTTAATAATTTGGAAATCGCCTTGACAGCCTATAACTACGGCCCCACCTATGTCAAAAGCCTCATAGAGAGAAAAGAAAGAATTCCCATCCAATATTACCGTAGAATCCTTAATGTCTATCAGCATCTTTAGACCTCCTAACCTGCACCTAAACCCAATGCATGCCCCGAAATGCCGGGCAGAAACAGCTAGTCAGTAGCAATAACCCAAAAGCAAAGGGTATAATGAGATATTATGAACAAGGATCTGGATGAGAGAATAGAGACCTTTGCCAAATTGTTATATAGGTCTCATTACCTTGTCTTCTTTACAGGAGCGGGGATTAGTACAGAATCGGGTCTTCCTGATTTCAGAGGACCAGACGGTATTTGGACTCGTCGGGATAAAGGACTTGCCCCAGAACCATTGAACAAGCCATGGAATTTATTCGAACCCAATAGTGGCCATCTCGCCATTGTGGAACTGCAAAATATTGGAAAGTTAAAATTCTTGATTTCACAGAATGTGGATAATCTCCATTTGAAATCGGGGATCCGGCTCGATCTACTTACAGAGCTACACGGAAATATCACAAGATTCCGCTGCACAGGGTGTGGAAAAACCATTGATCGGTCATCGGGGAAAAAGATCTGTGAATGTCGAGGGACCTTTGTCTCCAGTGTCGTCGATTTTGGCCAGCCCCTTCCGGAAAGAGATCTCATGTTATCTTTTGAACACTCACAAAAAAGCGACCTCTTTGTCGCTGTCGGTTCCAGTCTCGTAGTAACACCTGCGGCTGATATGCCCCAAGAGGCCCTCCGTTCTGGAGCCAAGCTTGTCATCATCAATCAGGACAAAACACCTTTTGACCGTTATGCCCATCTGAGATTCAGTGAAAAGATCGGCGATGTGCTTCCAAAAGCAGTTAAACGACTTAAGATATTGATGGGTCTTGAATAAAAGGAGGAGAAAAATGGATTTTTTTGACCTGATCAACCAGAGGTATAGTGTGCGAGCATATAAAACGGACCCAGTGGAGGATGAAAAGCTCCAACAGATGTTCGATGCAGCACGTCTTGCGCCAACGGCAGCCAACCGACAACCTATCCAGTTCATTACTATACATACAGCGGGCCGGGAATCGGACTTGAAGCGCATCTACAGCGCTGATTGGTTCCGCAAAGCGCCTTTAGTCATCTGTGCCTGTGCAGTCTCCTCCCAGGCCTGGTCGCGGATGGATAAGAAGAACTATAGTGAGGTGGATGTGACCATCGCTATGGATCACCTCATTTTGGCAGCCACGAACTTGGGTTTGGGTACATGCTGGGTCGCCGCATTTGACCCTGAGGCTGCACGGGAAGTGCTCGGACTCCCCGAGGGAGTGGAACCGATCGCCTTTACGCCTATTGGCTATCCATCTGATCGACCGAGGCCGAAGAAACGGAAACCACTTTCCGACCTAGTACGATACGAACGCTGGTAAATAGAGGGAAGATTCTAGAGGCCTAGGGTTCAATCCCGCCACAGTGGGACTTGACCTCTGGGACCTTTTCAATGAGACTGTTGCCAAACCCTGGGGTTTTTGAAGTTCCGAAATATTTATTCACTCCGGTTATCGCTTCGTGTCATTCGAATCCCTGAACCCTTGCCCCCTTGAACCCACATCTATTTTTTTAAGACCTCTACCATCTCGGCATGGCTGAAAAGCCATCTCTTTTCGATCTTCTTTAAGATACATTCGAGCTCGTGTGTCTCATCAAAATTCTCTCCGGTTGTCGACCTCCCCTTTAGCCTGGCCGTTAAAGTGACTTTTGCGATCCCCTTTTCCGGAAAGGAGATGCCAAGGTCGTAAAACGACAAAGACAGATATGAAAACATGAACCGGCCGCGGGCCGCATAACTAGATATTTCTTCAGAAGTATAGCTACCTGACATTGATTCAATCTCTGTTTTGAGTTCAAACTTCTCAGCAAATAAAGACCCTAGATTTCGGGTCTTATGTGCCATCGTGAAGGTATTTTCGCCAGAATCTTTTGACACCCATTCCGACAGTAGATTAAATTGTTTCTTCACCTTCCGCTCTTCACTTGGAAAGAGGTAGACTGTCGCCCATACCCCAATCCCAACAGCAAGGATGGCTATGATCAAATATTTGATTTTCACCACAACGGCATCCCCACGATACGTTTCATCGAAGCCTGTCCAAAATGATGATCTTCGATAGGCATATTTCTATTATCTCCCACAACGTAGACACAATCCTTTTCTACTTGGCGCGGCGGGAGATTCCAGTTACATGCATAACGGACATAAGGTTCTTCCATCTCCTTTCCATCCACAAAGAGCTTCCCGTTACGAAATTCGACCGTCTCATCCTCTAAAGCGATCACGCGTTTGAGAAGCATCACTCTGTTTCCAGCAAAACGCACGGCTACCACATCTTGCCTCTTAGGCTTTGAGATGATGTAATGAAGCTTCCATAGAAAATTGAAACTTTCGTTGTGATAGGTTGGCTCCATACTATAACCCTTAATGCGGAGAGGAATACAGATATGACCAAAGAATAGATATGCGAAAAGGGCCACCAATAGAGCCCGAATCAGGAACCTAGGGGTTAGAGATGGAAAAAAGAATTGCCGAATCCTTTTATACACATCGACATTAATCACAGCAAAGGCCGTCATTCCTGTGAAAGCAGGAATCCAGAAAAACACTGGATTCCCCCGTATCAAGTACGGGGCAGGCTCAGTCAAGCCCGGAATGACAAACCGTATAAAACTTATGTCGTCATGTATATATAGAGTCACAATAGCCTACCCTTCTCAATCAGGCATCTTCAGGACACCTGCTCCTTGAATCTTTCCTTGCTTTAAGAGCATTAAGACCCGATTCGCTTCTTCTAATCGAAATTCTTCTACTTCAGGAAGAATAGGAATCTCAGCAGCCAGAGGAAGGAAATTTTGAAGATCTTTCCGTGTAATATTGGCAACACTCTTCAACTCCTTTTCATCCCATAGATGTTTCACATAGTCGAGAGGCGGAATGGAATTCCTTTTTCGAATCACTGCCAACACTAATCTTCCGCCCTTTTCCAGAACGTCTAAGGCATGGGGAACCGTTTCTCCGACCGGCGTAAAATCAATAGCACAATTTAGTTTCTTCGGAGGGTCATCTTCTGGTCCACCTGTCCAGGCCGCCCCCAGTTTCTCAGCCAAGTTTCGATGTTCCTCACTCCTTGTAAAAACATATACCTCACACCCCCAATAGATAGCCACTTGAATGACGATGTGGGCAGAAGCTCCGAATCCAAACAGTCCCAAGGTTTGACCTTTTTTAATGTTAGAAAGTCTTAGATCTCGATATCCGATAGCGCCAGCACACAGAAGTGGGGCAGCCTCGGAATCAGAGAATCTTTCAGGAATGGGATAGGCAAACTTTTCTGAGACCACGGTAAATTGGGCATAACCACCATTCGCATAACATCCAGTTGCCTTGAATCCTAAGCACAAATTCTCATTTCCATCTTGACAAAAATGGCATTCCCCGCAAGCCGAGTTTATCCAGGCAATCCCTACTCGGTCGCCCAAATTGAATCTTCTTGCCCCTGAGCCTATGCCTTCTACTCTTCCAACAATCTCATGACCGAGAACAATGGGAAGTCCAGGTTGAATTCTTCCTTCAATCTCATCGAGTTCTGTGTGACAAACTCCACAAACCGAAACCTTTACTAAAATATTTTGAGGACCAGGAATCGGGTCCGGAAGCTCAACCATTTCGAGGGGCTCTTTTTCAATCGGTAAATGTTCTTTAAGCACCATCGCTTTCATTTTTCAACACTCCATTCTTTGTTTGGTTAGGTCCTTAGAAAATCAACATCGATAAAAAATCGTCGATCTTTAATGAATTTAGGGCGTTGGGATAATCGCCCCCTTGTCATTCCTGTGAAAACGGGAATCCAGAATCCTTGAAGAAAAAGACTGGATTCCTGCTTCCGCAGGAATGACGAAGAATGAGGCTGCCCCATAGGGGCCACCTCTGCCGGGCGAAGTCCCGGACGAGGCGCAGATTACAAGTTTAAGAATGAAAATTTATCTCCAAAATTTAAATTTGGTTGGGGTTTACTTCGAATCTTAATCTTAACCTCGACCTTAACCTTATGTTGTTAATAATTTATTTGGCTAGTCATTTATATCATGTCAAACCTTCTCAGTCCATTCCCCTTACAGAAAACTATGTTAGCTAAACTTGAAAAGTGCACACCCTCTAATCTCCTCTCCCCAAGGGGAGAGGATAAAGGTGAGGGGGGATATTTTTTAGCTCACCCTTACCCTAGCCCTCTCCCGCCAGCGGGAGAGGGAAAATTGTTGATGTTCATCTTCTGATCTTATTCGTCATCGTTGACGAGCCTCCAGGCCTATTTCGAGCAAATCAGGAGTGCACTTTTCAGGTTTAATTTCATTAAAAACAGTGCACTTTTGAAGTTTAAATGACACCTTACAGAAAACTATTGACAAGGCTCTGGATTCTGTTTATATAGATAGGTAGCCACGAAGGTCCATGCTCTTTGAGAAGCGGAGCGAAAGTGGCTTTTTTTATGGTTTGGAGATGGAAAGAAGAAAGAAGTCCATTGCTGTGATTGATGGCCAGGGGGGAGGTATCGGAGCCGTGATCATCAAGCGGCTTCGAGAGGCTTTTGGTGAAGAGGTAGAGGTGATCAGCCTGGGAACGAATGCCATGGCAACAGGAGCCATGTTGAAGGCAGGAGCCAATAAAGGCGCATCAGGGGAGAATGCGATTGTTCAAACCGTGAAGACCGTTGATATCGTGACAGGAACGATAGGTCTCCTCGTCGCCAATTCGATGATGGGAGAAGTGACTCCCAAAATGGCAGAAGCGATCGGTTCATCCCAAGCAATGAAATGCCTTCTCCCTCTCAAAATGCTGGAAGTGGAGATCATCGGAGCTTCCAAGGAACCCTTACCCCATCTGGTTGACCAACTGGTCAGACGAATCCAGGAGATCATTGCAGCCTGAAAATAAAAGCCTTACTGACATGGGCTACGGGCACGGACACGTTAATTATAGTGAACGCCATAAATAAGTTGACATTCGCGTGGTGTCATTGCGACCCCGAACTCGTTTCGGGGGAAGCAATCTCATGAGATTGCCACGCTTGCGCGCCGAAGCGCTTCAGCGCGCAGGCACGTCGCTTCGCTCCTCGTAATGACTACTTTATTAAACCGCTCACTATAAATAGGAGGAAATATGTGCGAGGCCAATGCATACCTAATCAAAGAAGGGAAGGAAGAATTGGTCTTAGAAGACATCATGATTCTTCGGCCTGAAGAGGACGGACTTTATCTCCAAAACATCTTCGGTGAACAAAAGCGCATTAAGGCTCGAGTGAAGGAGATGAACCTGATCGATCACCGAATCCTTTTGGAGGAATAGGCGAAACCCACCGTCCTTTTGGGTTTTTATCCTCCGTCAATTCATGCGTTCACTTGATCGAAGACTAGAATCATTGCTTCTTCTCCTATTTCTTTTATCAATAAGCCTTTCACTCTAAATAGATGATCATCTATAGAGAACTGCCCAGAGAATGTATCCTTTCGAATTGAACTTCCAATAAGGGCATTAATCTCGTCGGGAAGGGAATCCCTTCGATTCGTCCCTATGATCTCCTGTCCATCTTTTCCAAAAAGTTCTGCTCCTTTCTTGTTGCAGTGAAGGATCATTCCATTCAAATCAACCAAGACCGTGGCCAAAGGGAATGCAAAGAAGACGTTCTGAAGGCGTCTGAGATCATTATTCATTTTCTGTAGCTCTATGTCCTTTTCTTTCAATTCTTGAGTCAGCTGCCTATTCTCTTGGCGATAACAATATTGCCTGATGGCATCAGCTAGAGCCGCCTTCAAATGGTCTTCATCCCAGGGCTTTGGAATAAATTTGGATATCTGTCCCTCATTGATTGCAGAGACGATAGCCGCTATATCGGCAAATCCGGAGATTAAGATTCTGACGGTTTCAGGCCAGCCTTTGCAGACCTCTTTCAGGAAATCCACCCCATTCATGCCCGGCATCCTATAGTCGGATATCACGACTTGAATAGGCGTTACCCTTCTTAGAATCTCAAGTCCCTCCGGGCCTGATGTGGCATTCAGGATTTCATAGTCGCTGTCCAGAAAATATCTTTTCATGGCCCTGGGAATATTCTTTTCATCATCGACACATAGAATTTTTATCTGCTCATCCATGCGATTCCCCCATACAACCCATTATGACGGAGCTTCATTCACAAACCATGAAAACTGTCTATAGGTTAAGGTTACGAAGCCAGTTTCGTATATCGTCAAAGGGTTACGGTTAAAAGATTTTGAAGACGAACAATGTAACCATTTAACGAAACGGGCATCTTTACCGTTACCTTTTGACTATTGACTTTTATTTTCTAAACAATGGGGATCCTTACAGTAAAGGTCGTTCCCTTTCCTACCTCACTTTCAACCGTAATCTCGCCATTATGCTTCTGAATAATTTCATAGGTAATGCTCAGTCCTAAGCCTGTTCCTTTACCTACCTCCTTGGTCGTGAAGAAGGGCTCAAATATTTTGTTGAGATTCTCCTTCGCAATTCCATGCCCTTTATCGGATATCGCTACCCAGATCGATCCATCTTCAGCCCATGTCTTGATCGTGATCTCTCCTTGGCTTTCAATGGCGTGTCCGGCATTGATCAAGAGGTTCATGAAGACCTGATTGATCTGTTGGGGATAACACTTGGTAAGAGGAAGATCCCCGTAATCTTTTTTCAGGGTGGCTTTATATTTCAATTCGTTCCAAACAATACTGATCGTGCTTTCGATACATTCATTGATGTTAGCATATTTATATTCTGCCTCATCCACCCTTGCAAAGCTCTTCAGTCCTTGGACGATCTTTCTTACCCTTTCCGAGCCATCCAGGGATTCTGTGATTAGTCCTTTGATATCCTCTGTAATGTAATCCAGTTTGAGCTCCTTCTGCTTTCTTTTAAGCCCCTCGATCGCATCGGTCATATGAAGAGACTCGATTACTTCTGATTGGGTTTGGATAAACTCCGTCAGTCGATTTACATACTTATCGAGCGTTCCCAGATTGCTCGATATAAAGGCCATGGGGTTATTGATCTCATGGGCCACCCCTGCGGCAAGCTGTCCAATAGAAGCCATCTTCTCTTGTTGGAAAATCTTCGACTGAGTGGCCTTTAGTTCTTTATAGGCGCCCTCCAGTTCTTCAAGGGCAAGTTGGAGTGTCCTCCTGCTCGCCTCAATTTCCTCATTCTTCTTGAGGAGTTCTTCTTGGTTTCTTCTCAATGCCTCTTCCCCCTGCTTGCGCTCGGTGAGATCGTTGAATACGGCCAGGATCCGGTTGGAGGCAAGGGCCCCCACCTCCGCCACATAGCGGGTAGAGCCATCTTTGCAGGTGATGGTCACTTCAATAGGTGTAATGTCCCTTCCTTGCCTTTGTGCCTCAGCGATCGCGGCGACCAGGGAAGGGACCGTCTCAAGGTAGGCCGGGTCTGGATAGGCCAGACGGCGCCACTCAGCGATGGTTGGAATGTCGTCAACGGTGTAGCCGAAGAGTTCACGGAACTTACGGTTGTTGTATTCGATATTCCCCTGCATATCCGACCAGCAAATGCCTATCGGCGAGGCATCCATCAGGGCCTGGAGTCTTTTCTCGTTTTCGCGCAGCTCCTCCTCTGCCCGCTTGCGCTCAATAAAAAGCTGTGCATTAGCAATTGCGCCTGCAATCTGATTACCAATTCTCTCAGCAAGTCTCACATCTTTATCCGCATAGGCATAGGGTTTAAGAGATCTCAAAAGCAGCCCCCCTATGATACGCCCTTTTGAGAATAAAGGGACATTCATGATCGATCGAAATCCAGCCTGGAAAGTAGACAAAAGCATAGGAAAACGGTCTTTATACTCATTAAAGTCTTCTGTTTGGATAAGCAAAGTTGAATTCATCCGTACCATCTCGGCATTGCCTGAACCTGGGAGGGGGTAGACCTCCCCAACTTTCCGATCCATAACCCCTTTTCCTGCCATATAGACATTTATTACGGTAGCCTTCTCAATGTCAATGCTATTGATTACAATCCGGTCAAAGGCGACGACTTTACGAACTCCCTCAGCGAAGTGCTCATAGACCTCTCCGATGTTCAGGGTTGAGCTGATAATTCGGCCAATCTCGGCCATGACTGCATTCTCTTGAGAGAGCCTTGTTACCACTTTCTCTGCCTGAAGGCGCTCGGTAATGTCATGTGCGATCGCCCGCACAATCGGCGCGGTAACCCCTTCGGTGCGCAGGGTATTGTTGTATTCCCAAGTGCGCTTTTCCCCTGTGGCGGTTTGCATCAACATTAACCCTTTGGCGACACCATCTTTCCGGATTGTATCCAGGTACGTATCGAATCCGTCCCTGACCTCGAGCACCAATAAGTCCCGGATATTCTTATTCAGAAGGTCTCTTTGTTCATAACCCAGGAGTCTCGCACCCCCTTGGTTCACAGAGAGAATCCGACCTTTTAGATCATGAGTACAGATCAAGTATTGGCTATACTCTACCAAGTCTCGATAGCGATCTTCGCTTTCCCGAAGCGCATCCTCTGCTCGCTCGTGTTCAGTGATGTCAGACATGATATGAACAGCCCCGATGAGACGACCGGCTTCGTCGAGAAGTGGATCTACAGCAATGCTAAACCATCTGTCATCCATGGGTAAAGTGTCAGTTTCTCTACGTCGGGTCTCCCACATGCGCTCAACAGGACACTCTTTGACAAGTGCTGTCGTACCGTGGACGATTTCCCAATGGGTGCGGCCAATGATTTCACTCAATGGCTTTTTAAGGAAGCTCCCCATAGCCTTGTTACATCTGAGGATCTTTCCTCCCGGGTCTAACAGACAAACCATGTCACTAATACCATCGAAAGTGGTTCGCCATTGTTGAGCAGCATTAAGCAGTGCCTCCTCTGCTCGCTTACGCTCCTGCACCTCAATATTCAGTTGTTCGTAAGCTTGACGATAGCGATTTTCAGATTCTTTGAGGATGTGCTGATGATGGAGCAATCTCTGCTGGGCGCGGCGGAAACCTTGTTCCAAGAAGAGGCATAGTATGCATACAGCGAAAAATGAAACTAAAAATCGAGATCTCAATTCTTGAATTTGAAATAGGGTGACCCCTTGTAGATCAAAATTAAGTATCAAGAATGCTAAAATCCCATAAAAAATGGATACCCAAATCGCACCTTCCTTTAGACCGACTGCAAGGAAGACCAAGATAGGATAGATGTAACACCATTCTATTCGACTAAAATTCGATTGAAAACCAATGTCATAGATAAGCGAAACGCCCATCACTGCAAAAAACAGCCTAAAAAGAACTGAGTAAATCCTGTATTCAGATTTCTCCTCGATTCTCCTCATGATCACAAAGCCAAGAAGGATCAGTATCAGAAGCTCCATGCAGTTGGAGAATGCCATGATGTTATCGCCTCTTATGAAATTCTTTATTGCCATAGCAAGGAAAAGAGGTATTCCTATGAATAGACTGACTTTCGCCACAGAACGCTTGTGGTAAATCATCAGCTCGAATTCATCTCGATCGGTAAGTTTGGGATTTATCATATTCATGCTTTTAACACTTCGCCTCCTCACAATTGTTGCATGGGAGCATCCAACACCTGCCTGACCTTACGGGCGAAGGTATCAGGAGTGAAGGGTTTCTGAATATAGGCTATCCCTGGGTCTAAGACGCCATGGTGGACGATGGCATTATCCGTGTAACCCGACATATAGAGTACCTTCATCTCCGGCTGCAAAGACACCAGACGTTCCGCCAACTGACGACCACTCGTTCCAGGTATCACCACATCGGTGAGCAGAAGATGAATGTTTCCCCCACCATGTTCCTGAACCACACACAGGGCTTCGTCACCATTGGACGCCTCCAGCATCCTATAACCTTTTCTCTGGAGAACACGAACCGCCAGACCCCGGACCTGCAACTCATTCTCCACCACCAGCATGGTCTCACTCCCC
>Ga0299912_10001949_pt1 | contig 16824 bp, 18 predicted proteins | sample RVTome_2_FD_207667 | JGI IMG/M metagenome (GOLD analysis project Ga0299912, IMG submission 207667) | Soil microbial communities from uranium-contaminated site in the Upper Colorado River Basin, Wyoming, United States - RVT95D214 (version 2) ... | reverse complement strand
GGCGCCGCAGTGGTGGTGGCGGGGGCCTGGCGCCCGTTGACATTTCATCCAAAAAACATCCCCCCCCCCCTGGTGGGGGCGGCGGGGGGGGGGTGTACTGCCCTCGCGGGGGCGGGAACCCCCACCCCCTGACCCCTCCCCCTCGGGGAGGGGAGATCGATGTCACGTCATTCCGCTCCAGCCCCTCCACCGGCCTGTGGCCGGCGCCACCTCCCCGTGGCGGGGAGGAAATCCAACATCGCCGGGCGCGCAAAGGCCTCGGGCGCTTCAACGCCCGAGGCCTCGCGTGAGGACCTTCGCGGCCGGCGCGGCGTCAGGGATACGACGCGCGCTGGGGCGGGCGGCGGTTCGCGGCCTTCGCGCACATGGCGAGGGCGGCTGCGACCGGCCGGCGCGCCCATCCGCGGCGCTCCGGCTCGACCTTCGTACCGGCGACCGGCCGAACCAGCGGGGAAGGCTCGCGAAAGCCCGCCGGCCCGCGCGGCTGATCGATGCCGCGCCACTGGCGGCCCCGTGTTCCCTTCCCGGAAGTGCCTTGGCCATTTCCTGCCGTGGCGAGAAGGGCGAGCGGAGGCCGCGTCATCCGGTCTGCCGCGTCTGGCGCTGGATCGGCGATGCCTGGGGTTGTCCGCCCCGGCAATCGCGCGCGTCTCGCGCCGGCCGCGTTGCCCCCGAAGGGGCAAGGAAGGGAAAGCGTGTGCACCCGCGCCTTCCGGTCCTGCTGGCGCCCCGCAGGTTGCAGGGCGCGCGCTTACATAACCAATATGGTTCGTAATGTCAAGTTGAATGTGCCTATTTCGTGATATCGTAGTCCATCCGCGGCTGGTAGGTCGCCTTCATGCTCGCCGGCAACCCGCTGTCGGCGATCACCACGCGCTTCCTGATCAGCCACTTGCCGTCCCGCTTGACCAGGAGGTCGTATTCGCGGCCCTGCTCGACGAAAGTCGGCGGGGCGCTGACGTCGCGGTTCATGATGCCGGTCCACAGCACTTTCGCGGTGGCGGTGTCGCCGGTAACGTCGATCACCGGGTTGCTGATCACCATGTGGAACGTGCCTTGCGTCGCCGGGGCTTCGCCGCTCTCGCCGAGGCCGGCATAGATCGCCTCGATCTCCTGCTTGCCGTTGGCGACAATGCCGTTGACGTCGAACACCGCGTCGTCGGTGTAGAAATCGTTGAAGGCGGCCGGGTTGGTGGTGCCGAAACCTTCGTAGTAGCGGTTGAGCAGGTCCTGGATCGCCACCTTGTCGAGCAGCGCCTGCTCGGCCGCATCCTCCGCATCGTCCGCCGCGCCTTGCGCGCAGCCCGCCAGCGCCAGGGCCGCGAGCGCGGCCAGGTATCGTGCCTGCATGATCCTCTCCCTCGATTAGTCGCGGCGATCATCGCATTGTGGAGGGCAAAGGCAAGCGCATTGCCGAGAGCCCTCGCGATGCGTAGTCTCGCTGCAGGCCTCGGGGGAGAGCCGCGGCCGCGCAACCAGAACAACGTCGTTGGGGGAGTCTCATTCTATGCCTGCACTTATCGCACTTGCCTTGTCGGTCGGCGTGCTCGCCGTCGTCGATACCTGGCTCTACGTCAGCCCGCTTGCCTCGACCAGCCTGGCGGGCCTCGTCTGGATCTCGTTCATCGCCTGGGGCTGCCACTTCCATTCGGGCGGCGGGACCAAGGGCAGCACCACGGCCGTGGTCTGCATGAGCTGGGGCGCGCTGGTCGGCATGGTCGCCGTGATGCTCGCCGGCGGGGTCCTGGCCGGCCTCGGCACGCTCGCCGCGCCGGTCGCGGTCGGCCTCGGCGCGGCGGTGATCTGCCTGTCCTCGGCGATCGGGCTGCTGTCGACGATCCCGGCCAGCGTTTATGGCTTCGCCGCGATAGCCGGACCGATCCTGCTGGCGGACATGGCGCCCGAGAAGGCGATCGTGCCGACCGTGCTGTCGATCATCATCGGCGCGGCGTTCGGCTTCGTTTCCGAAGTGGTCGCCAACGCGCTGACCAAGAAGGGCGAACCGTCCGCCGAAGCCACGGCCGACCCCGGACACGCGTGATTCGGGCCGGCAAGGCCCGCTCCTAAATCTCCCCTCCCCGGCGGGGAGGGGCTGGGGGTGGGGGAGCGCGGCGCTAGCCGCGCGTCCAGGCCATCGACGTGGCACACCCCCACCCAACCCTCCCCCTCGAGGGGGAGGGCTTCGGGATCGAGCGACCCCCAACGATGGGGACGCCTAGTCTTCCCACCCGGTCGGCGACATGTAGGGCGCGGTGAGGCCGACGGCTTCGATCTCGTGGATCTTGCCGCCCCACACCTTGTAGATGTGGATCGCGGGCATATCGAACGGGTTGTATTCCATGTGCCGCACGGTCGTGCCCGGCACGCCGACCAGCGCGAAATCCTTCTTGGTGAAATCGTGGTGGAAGTGGCTCATGCCCCAGACGAGGCCGGTGACGGTGTCGGCGATCTCGACCCGCCGGTTCTCGATCCGGCTGATGTACTCCCACATGTTGGTGTCCATCTGCGCCGCGCAGCCCAGGCCGCCGAGATAGGCGAAGGTCGGGTCGGTCTGGCCGTTCGCCGGACCCGCCGGGGCCGGCCGGACCATCGGGTTGCGCGCGGTCTGGAAGCCGTTCTCGCGCCGCTCGCAATCGTCGGCCATGGCCGACTGCTGCGAGTTGCCGTTGTCGAGCGCGTCGTAATAGCTCTTGCCGAGCCAGATCAGCCGCCCGCGCGAATCGGCGTATTCGTAGGGCACTTCGCGCAGCAGGTTGGGCCGAGGCTGCTTCAGGTTGGCGACCTGCGCATCGCCCAGCGCATTGCCGATCAGGTGCTCGGCCTCGACGATCCGGCCGCCTTCGAGCTTGAGGCGGATGCCGAACATGATCGGCTTTTGATCCGCGCCGGGGGCGACCAGCATGATCCCGACCTGCTGCGAGACGGGGTCGGGCACGTGGATCACGAATTGGCCCGGCCCGCCTGTCAGCGTCGCCCACAGCCCTTCGCCGGGCTTGATCGGCTTGAGGTTCTCGACCGTCGTGACGTTCGCGGCGAGCGGCACGGCCCGGGGATCGTGCGCCACCAGCGCGGCGACGTACTTGTCCGACAGGTCGATCAGGCACTGCCGGTCGCAGGGCTTGTCCTGCGCGGCGGCGGGCATGGCCAGCGCCACGGCGGCGGCGGCGAGCAGCAAACGTCCTCTCATTTCGTCCCCCTTCTTCATAGCTCCGGTTCCCGCCAGCCCCTGCTTCGTCATCCCCGCGAAAGCGGGGACCCAGTTCCAGCGTTGCTGCTGGGTTCCCGCTTTCGCGGGAATGACGAAGGAGCAAATCAAGTCGGTCCCTACTGTCCTTCCTCGCGCGCCTTCCAGTTCGCCTCGCGCTCGGCGGCGAGGAACGGGCTGGTCGCGGTGATGTAGCCGCGGAACTGCACGTTGCCTTCGTGGCAGGCGTATTCGTATTCCACGTAGTCCGGGTTGCGCTGCCACGGGAAATCGAGCTTGAACGGCTCGGTCAGCACGACCGGGTCGGAAACCCATGCCTCGTAGCGGATCGTGTCGGGCCCGGTCGGGGTGAGCCGTTCGACGATCTTCATCTGGTCGGAATTGGGCACCGGGCGCGGGTTGTCGCCGACGTTGCCGATCGGCACGCCGGGCACGAAATTGGTGGTCTCGATCACCAGCGCGTCGCCGTCCCAGTGGCCGACCGAATAGCCGAGCCAGTTCTTGACCGGCGCCGGCGGCGGGCCGCGGCCGTCGAGGGGGATTATCCGCGTCTCGTGGATCATCTCCAGCCGGATGGCGACATAGCCGGGCGACTGCCAGACCTCGATCCCGCTGTTGTAGTTGCCCGGCAGCATCGAGCTGGGCAGGCCGCGGGTGATGCAGCGGTCGAACGGGCTGAAGTCGTCGGCCCAGATGAACACCGATTCGGTCCAGCTGCTCTTCTGCAGCGCCGCGCGCCGCTTGCCTTCCTCGGTCATCGGCGGATAGCGGCCGTCGGCCGGCTCGGTGATCAGCGAAGTCTGGCGCAAGGGCAGGCCGCGCTCGATCCAGTGGCCCATGCCCATCTTGTTGGCCTTGTCCTCCTCCTCGATCCACTGCTGCTGGTCGCGCGCGTTCTTGAGCGCCGCTTCGTATTCCTCGTCGGTCAGCTCGGCGCGCGTGCCCATCGCGGCCGGCCGCTGGCGCGGCGTCTGGCCGAGGTAGTCGACCGGCCAGCTCCCGGTGAGATCGGGATCGCCCCATTCGGTGCGCGGGGCCTTCCAGCCTGCATCCTCGGCGGCGGCGGGTGCGGTAAACAGCAAGGGCAGCGCCAGCGCGGCCCCCATCAGGCGCAGACTCATCGATCCTCTCCCTATTTGGCGAGAGAGTATGACCGAGCGGCCGCCGGTTGCAAGGCGGATGCGCGTCAGCCCTTGAGCTTGCTCGCGTCGAGCTTTTCGCGGCCGACCCAGGTGCCGTGGACCTGGCTGCGCAGCGCGATGCCCGTCTTGACCCTTGCCACCGGCCCCTTGGCGACGTCGCCCGCGTCGATCACCCACAGCTCGGACGAATAGTCGCCCGGCACTTGTTGCGCCGGATCGGGGTTGTCGGGCACGTCGACCACCGACAGCAGCCAGCCTTCATGGCCGGGCTCGCGCGACGGCACGTGGGCGGGTTCGCTGATCGCCGCGCCGGGGGGCACGCCCATCAGCTCGACGCGCCCGTTGCCGACTTCGATCCGCAGCAGCGCGTTGAAGTTCGCGCCGACCGGCCCGCCGGGCATCGGCGGCCCGCCCTCAGGGTTCATCGAGAGGTACCAGGCGCGATTGTAGGGCCGCCCCTGGTCGGCGTCGGCGAGGCGCGGCAAGTCGCCGGGAGGGCCGAGCGGGCGCTCCTCGATTTGTGGATCGGCCTGGCTCATGTCGATCGTCCAGCGGGTGAGCGCGCCCTTGATCGATTGCTGGTCGCGGTGGATGCCGCCGGCCTCGCGCATGAACGAGAAGGCGTTGGTTTCGGTCAGGCACATGTCGATGTGGACTTGGGTACCGTCGTCGTAGGCGTTGACTTCGTGGAACACGCTGACGCCCTTGGGCCCCTTGATCCATTTCATTTCCGACACATCGCCATAGCGCGGCATGATCGCGATCCAGCTTTCGAGGTCCTGCTGGTGCGCCCAGTGCGCGCCGCCGGCCTTGATCCGCTCGAGATCGGCGGTGGTCGGGAAGATCGGCCAGATGGCGTATTTCTCGGTGATCACGAAATCGTGGATCGTCGCGAGATAGGGCTGCTCGAACCATTGCTCGCTGGTGAGGTTCCCGTCCTTGTCGGCGATGCAATAGGCGATGTGCGGATCGCACAGCCCGCCCGCCTCGTAGCCGAAGAAGAACAGCTCACCGGTCGCGGGATCGATCCGGGGATGCGCGGTGAAAGTCTCGGACTTGAGCGCGCCGTTATAGGTCCACTTGCCGACCGTTTCGAGCGTGTGCGGGTTGATCTCGTGGCCGAGCCCGTCCTCCTTGGTCATGAACAGCCGCCCGGCGTGCCACACCGGGGTGGTGTTGGCGACGGTGCGGTCCATGCCGGCGACGCCGGGATCGTCGGTGAAGGGGTTGCGATAGCGGCCGAACAGCGCGCGGCGGGCCTTCTTCTCGGCCTTGTAGCGGTCGGTTCCGACGTAACGGATGTCGAAATCGACCGCGCCTTTCTCGATATTGAAACGCGCGACCATGCCGTCGGCATTGAGCGCGATGTCGTCCGCGAACATCGGCGCGTGGGCATTGTCCGGCACCGCGCGGAAGAACGCGCCTTCCACGTCGGCGGGGATTTCGCCTTCGACCGCAAGGTCGCGGACCGAGATCTCGAGCCGCCGCGGGGTGTTGCTGCCGATGAAATGGATGGTCTGCGGAAAAGCGCCCATGGCCCCAGGTCTCCCGATGATCGCTGCCAATGATTCTTGGCTTGGAACCGTAACGTTTGTTACAGTCCAGACAAGACCGCGGTTCTTGTCGCGGGCAATCCGGGGGGAGCATGGGCTTGGCGAGGGACGAAGCGAGCGGCGAGCGGCGAATCGGCCTGAGCGAACCGGCCGGCCGGGTCGGCACGCTCCACCGGCTGCTCAAGCTGACCAACCGCCTGATGGCGCCGTTCTCGACGCACCTTTCGCACCGCCACAATATCAGCCTCAACGAATTCCGCCTGCTGATGGCGATCGGGCGCCTCGGCGCGAGCGCCAGCCACGAGCTGGCCGAGCACACCGGGGTCAACGCGATGAGCATCAGCCGCGCGGTGGCGACGCTCGAGCGGCACGGGCGGATCACCGTCGAGCCCGACGCGGACAACCGCCGCCGCAAGGTGCTGCGGCTTACCGCCGAAGGCCGCCGGCTCTACGAGCTGATGGTCCCGCAGACGCAGGCAGTGGCCGATTACCTGGTGGCGGACCTGACCGAAGCCGACATCGCCAAGCTCGACGAGGTCGTCGGCAAGCTGATCGCCCGGCTCGAGGCGACCGACGAGCAGGGGCGCTCGCTGTTCATCGAGCAGACCAAGCCGCGGGAAGGCTGACATGGACGCCGCCGAACGCCGCGCGATCGAGCAGGACTGCGAGCGGCTGATCAGGCACTACGTCAACCTCAACGACGCGCAGGACTGGCAGGCGGTGGCGATGCTCTACACCGATGATGCGCGCTTCGCCCGGCCGAGCAGCCCCGGCGAATTCATTCGCGGCCGCGCGGCGATCCTCGAAAGCTTCCTCGCCCGCCCCTCGCGCGCGCAACGCCACGTGATCGCCAACACCGTGGTCGATGTCGAAAGCCCGCAAGCGGCGCGCGCGTTCAGCGTGATCGTGCTCTACATGGGCGAGGCGGCCGCGCCCGGCGGGCTGCCGGCGATGGACTCGAAATCGCCGCTGGTCGGCACTTTCCGCGACCGGATCGTGCTCACGCCCGATGGCTGGCGCTTCGCCGAGCGCGTCGGCGGGCTCGACTTCAGGCCGTAATTCACCCCTCCCGCCGGCGGGAGGGGCTGGGGGTGGGCATGGGCCCGAAAGGGCCCACCCCGCTGCGACTAGGCGCCGCTGCGCGCCGCCAAGTCTCGCTCCCCTCCCGCGAGCGGGAGGGGAGCCTGCCGGGCCCTGACCGCCAGCGCCGCCGGCACGGCCAGCGCGGCGACGATGCACAGGAGCGCGGGTATCGCGGCGGCGGCGAAGTAGGCCTGCGCCGAAGCGTCGGTCTCGAGCATGAATTCGCCCAGCGGCGGCCCGGCGATCGCGCCCAGCCGCGCCACCAGCACGCCCATGCCGACCGCCGACGACAGCAGGCGCGGCGGGAACAGATAGGCGCACAGCGCGGGCAGGGCCATCGCCCCCGCCGATGCGCCGCCCACGCCGACCATCAGCAGCAGGGTCCAGCGCATCCGGTCGGGCGCGGTCAGCGCGACGGCGACGAAGCACAGGGCCATGGCCCCGAACATGGCGATGAGCGTCAGATTCGGCCGCCAGCGGTCGATTCCGATGCTGGCGGCTATGCCGATGGCGATGGCGGCCAGCTGGACGATCCCCGATATGCGCGCCGCGTCGTCGAGCGTGAATCCGGCGCGCGGCAACACGGTCGGAATCCAGGAATTGAGGTAGTAGAGGTTCATCGCATTGATCGAGAGCAGGACCGCGAAGACGGCGAACGGCAGCAGCCAGGGAGCCTTGAACAGCTCGAACTGCGGGATGCGCGAAGCGCGCGGCGCCGCTTGCGCCCCGGAGTCCGGCAAGCCCGCCGCCAGCGTGTAGCCGAGCGCGAGGGCGAGCGCCGCGGCGGCAAGGCCGGGCACCACGAACAGGCCCTGCCAGCCGCCCGCGGCGATGACTTCGGGCGCGAGGATGCCGGCCACCGCGATCCCGAGCGGGATCCCGGCCGAGACCGCGGCCATCAGCGTCGCGCGCATTCGTTCCGGCGCCAGTTCGGCCGACAGGGCGCTGACATTGGGCAGGCAGGCGCCGAACGCTACGCCGGTGGCAAAGCGCCAGCCGAGGAATTCCGCGATGGTCGTCGCGGTCGAGGTGGCCAGCGTGAGGATGGCAACGGCCAGGCAGCCGAACACGATCAGCGGTCGCCGGCCGAACCGGTCGCCGAGCGGGGCGATCAGCGCGCCGCCCGCGCCGAGCCCGATCAGCAGCGCCGAAAACACCCAGCCGAACGACGTCGGCGCGAGGCCGAGCGCCGGTTCGAGGCGCGGCACGGCGAGCGACATCGCCGCGATGTCGTATCCTTCCGCCACGAACACGCCGCCGAGCAGCACGAGGGCGAGGATTCGGCGATGGCCGGTCATGCGGCGCTCCTTTGGTATGTGCCTATGCCCCCACCACCGTTCGTCCTGAGCTTGTCGAAGGGCAGTTCTTCCTTTCGGAGCGGCGCTCGAAGAAAAAGCGGTCCTTCGACAAGCTCAGGACGAACGGGAAAGGAGTCAAACGCTGCGCTCATTGCGTGTGCGAATCCCAGGGCGAAGGCATGTGGTAGGGGACGGTGATGAAGTTGGCCTCGATCTGCTCGATCGCCCGATCGCGGATCTTGAAGGCCTCGGACAGGTAGAACGTGTGCGGCCGGCGGATCGGGCTCGACATGCTGGTGCCGTCGGTCAGCTGGTAATCGCCGAGCATGCCGCAATGGTCGATGAAGCCGTGGGCCAGCACTAGCCCGCGTTCCTCGTCGACCAGCGGGAAGCGCCGGCCGCGCAACCGGTCGTCGTAGCGGTAGTTGCCGAGGCGGAACTGCTCCTCGCACGGCAGCCCGGCGACGGGCACGAAGAAATCGGGATTGTTGGTCGTCTGCACCCCGTTCTCGACCCGGTTGCAACCGGGATGGAAGCGCGTGCGGATGGTGCCGTCGTTCTTCTCCAGGGTCGAAAAATAGCCGTCGGCGAGCGCGATCATTTCCGCGCGCGGCGAGCGCTCGGCTTCCGGCACGAGCGCTTCCATCACCGGCTTGGTTTCGAACTTCGGGTCGGGGAACACCAGCGCCTCGTCGGCCTGGCGCACGACGATCGTCTCGACTTCGGCCACGGCGCCGCCCGCGAAGCCCACGCGGATGCAGGCGCCCGAGACGTCGCGCGTTTCCTCGATGGTGGTGAACAGCGCGACCTGCCCGGTCGCAGCATCGGCGAAGCGCAGGTCGTAGCCGCCGCGGCCGGTGATCGTGTTCCACAAGCCGTCGCCCGGTTCGAGCGCGACGTTGTTCTCGGTGACCAGCGCCCCCGGCGCCCAGTCGAGCCGCCCGGCATCGCGCGCGAGCAAGGCTTCGAGATAGCGGTCGAGCGCCGCGTACAGCTGTTCGCGTGATGCCACGTCTTTTCCCCCCTCTCCCTCGTCATTGCGAGGGGCCGCAGGCCCCGCGGCAATCCAGGGCGGCAGCACGCACCGCTCCTGGATTGCCGCGTCCCCCGGATCAAGTCCGGGGTCCTCGCAAAGACGAATGCGCGGAACTTGACTCCGTGACCTGCTAGCCCAAAAGTAACGAGCGTTAAAGTCGTGCGGTCGCGCGCGGGGAGAGGGCATGGATCCGAGCGGCAAGGTGGCCGTCGTCAGCGGGGGCAATTCGGGGCTCGGCGAAGGCGGCGTCAGGCGGCTGCTGGCCGCGGGAGCGACCGTGGTCTCGCTCGACAGCGCGGGGAAGGCGCCGCTCGGGGCCGATTTCGTCGAATGCGACGTCAGCGACGAATGCTCGGTCACGAGCGCGATCAAACAGGTGATCGACCGCTACGGGGCAATCGACATCCTGCTCAACAATGCCGGGATCGGCGGGCTCGCTCCGATCGCCACGGCCGAATGCCCGTGCGACATGGACGAATTCCGCAAGATCATTGCGGTCAACCTGATCGGCGCGACGCAAGTCGCCGCGCACGTCTCGCACCGGATGATCGCCAACCAGCCGAGCGGCCGGGACGGCGAGCGCGGGGTGATCGTCAACACCTGCTCGATCGCCAGCTTCGAAGGACAGGAAGGGATGGGCGCCTATACCGCCGCCAAGGCGGCGCTGGCGGCGCTGACGCTGGTCTGGGCGCGCGACCTCTCCAGGCACGCGATCAGGGTCAACGCGGTGGCGCCGGGGTTCATGGACACGCCGATGGTCGCCATGCTGCCGCCCGACTTCGTCGACGAGCTGCTCGAAGCCAACGAGTTCCCCAAGCGGGCCGGGACGGCCGAGGAATATGCCGCGGTGGCCGAATTCCTCATCCGCACCCCGCTGATCAACGGCGAGGTCGTCCGCCTCGATGCCGGCGCCCGCCCGCCGGCGCGGACCAAGTGGGGGGCGGGAAAGTGACGACCGGGCTGTGCCGCAGACTCCCCTCCCCGGCGGGGAGGGGATGGGGGTGGGGGAGCGCGCCGCAGGCGCGCGTCCAGGCCATGCGCGTGGCACACCCCCACCCAACCCTCCCCCTTGAGGGGGAGGGCTTCTGAAGCGAGACGACAATGGCAGAAACCCCCCTCCCGCCCGATTTCACCGCCGCCAAGATGGCGCAGGCGCAGAAGGCCTTCGAGGCCGCGCTCGGCGCGAACAAGGTGTTCTTCACCGAGCTCGACCGGGCGAGCTACCAGGACAAGTTCGCGGTCGACGAGGCCGCGCACCACCCGGCGGGCGCGATCGCGCCGGCATCGGTCGAGGAAGTGCAGGCGGCGGTCCGCATCGCCAACCAGTTCCGCCTGCCGCTGTGGCCGATCAGCCGCGGCAAGAACTTGGGCTACGGCGGCACCGCGCCGGTGCTGGCGGGCACCGTGGTGCTCGACTTGTCGCGGATGAGGAAAATCGAGTTCGACGAGGCCAACGGCGTCGTCACGCTCGAGCCCGGCGTCGGCTTCTACGACCTCTACGACTACATCCAGCGGCACAAGCTGCCCTACTGGCTCTCGACCCCGGGCAATTCGTGGGGCTCGGTGATCGGCAACGCGCTCGATCGCGGGGTCGGCTACACGCCCTATGGCGAGAACACCAAGAGCTTCTGCGGCATGGAAGTGGTGCTGCCGACCGGCGAGCTGGTCCGCACCGGCATGGGCGCGTTCTCGAATGCCCCGACCTGGGGGCTCTACCCGTTCGGCTACGGCCCGGCGTGGGACCAGATGTTCGTCCAGTCGAACTTCGGGATCGTGACCAAGGCCAACATGTGGCTGATGCCCGAGCCCGAGAGCCTGATGGGCATGGACGTCGAATTCGACCGGCCCGAGGATTTGAAGGCGATGGTCGACACCATCGGGCCCTTGCGGCGCGAGGGGCTGCTGCGCCAGTCACCCAGCATCGGCAACTGGCTGCGCGCCGCCGCGGTGCTGACCACCCGCGACCAGTGGACCGACAAGCCCGGCGCATTGGACGATCATGTGATCGACGCGATCAGGAAGCGCTTCAACATCGGCTGGTGGGGCGTCAGCTTGCGGCTCTACGGGCGCGAGGAAGTCAACAAGGCCTCCTACAAGGTGCTCGAAAAGGCCATGACCCAGATCAGGCCGATGCTGGTCAAGCCGACCAGCTGGGTAAAGGGCCAGCCGCTCGAATACTCGGGCTGGACCGGCACGCCGCTGACCTTCCCGATGCAGAACGTCAACTGGTACGGCGGGCGCGGCGGGCACATCGGCTTCTCGCCGATCCTGCCGCAGGACGGTTCGGTCGCGCTCGCCCAGTTCCAGCGGACCTATGCCCGCTACCGGGAATACGGGATGGACTACCAGGGCAGCTTCGCCTTCGGCGAGCGCCACCTGATCAACGTCAACGCGATGATCTTCGACAAGGACAACGCCGAGAAGATGGGCCGGATCGACGCTTTCTTCCGCGCGCTGGTGGCCGACGCCAAGGCGGAAGGCTTCGGCGAATACCGCACCCACCTCGACTACATGGACCTCGTCGCCGAGAGCTACGACTGGAACGGCGGCGCGCTCCGCAAGCTCAACGAGAAGGTCAAGGACGCGCTCGACCCCAACGGCATCCTCGCGCCCGGAAAGAGCGGCATCTGGCCCAGGGGCCTGGCCGGGGAGCGCAGGCCATGAGAGGGCATCGCACGACCATCGCCATCCTTTCCGCGCTCGCCCTCGCCGGTTGCGCCGCCAGGGCCGCCGAACCGCAGGGCCAGCAGGCCGCGGCCGCGCCCGCGCAGCCCGCGCCGCCGCCGGGCATGCCCAAGCCGGTCACGCTGGTCGATCGCCCGAACGCGACCGGCGGCGAGAAGCTCTACGTCGAGCATTGCGCGATGTGCCATGCGCCGGGCGGCATGGGCTCGGGCCTGCTCGGAAGGCGGATCGACCAGCCCGACCTCGAGAAGCGCGACAACCTCGTCGCGCAATACGTGATCCTCGCCGCCCGCCGCGGCATCGGCAACATGCCCGCGATCCCGCGCGGCGAAGTCTCCGACGAGGACCTGCAGGCGATCGCCGACTACCTCGCGGCCGGGCCGCATGGAGGCGCGAAATGATCCGCGCGACGAGGAGGAGCGCGATCATGGGCGCGCTGGCGGTGCCGACCGTCGCCGGGCTCGCCCACTGGCGCTGGCGGCACGGCGAGCGCTCCGTGCTGCTGCACGATGCCAAGCTCGCAGCCGGCAAACGCTTCGCCGCCGCCGGCAGCGCGCGCGGGGCCGACGTCCGCATGATCGAAGGCGATCCGATCCGCCTCGCCCAGGCGATCCTCGCTGCATCGCCAGCGCTGATCGCCGGGGTCAGCCGCCACGCCGACTTCATCCTGATCGAGGACGTCGCCCGCGAAAAGGGCTACCGCCCCGTCGCCACCGTCTACGGCCGCGCAGGCCGGTGCGCCGGCCACGAATGCCAGCCCGGCTGGCAAGCGCTCGGCCGCATGGCGAGCAAGGCCGGCAGCGGGTGGATCGAGGCGCTGGCCGACTATGCTGCGAAGCCGGGCGAGACAGCGGGCAAGGCGCTCGCCTCCGCGCCGATCCCCCGTGCCGATCCGGGCGTGGTGTTCGGCTGGGTGCTGGCGCGAACCCAATAGTCTCGTCGCCCCTGCGCAGGCAGGGGCCCATCTGCCGTCACGGCCACGTGCGCCGCTGACGATTGCGCGGCCTGTCCAAGACTTCAGGCAGAGTTTTAAAACGAAAGCTTATCTGGGCCCCTGCCTGCGCAGGGGCGACGAGGCTGGAGACCTTCGCTCCTCACCCCTCCGCCATCGCGCACACGAAATTCTCCGCCGCGTTCGGATCGCCTTCGCCGTCGTACATGGCGACCATCGGCCAGGGGCACAGCGGGCGGCTCATCGGCGGCAGGGCCGGGGCGTTGGGGCCTGCCGGAGCGGCGCGGGTGGCGAGGATGCGGTCGGGCGCCGTGCCGGTGGTCGCCCAGGCGTCGATCGTGCCGAGCGTGTCGAACGAGGACGGGCCCTCGCCGCCGGCGCAGTGGTCCATGCCGGGGGCCATGAACAGCCGCAGCTGGGCCTGCGCGGCCTCGGCCGGAAGCGCGCTGTAGAGCCCGTGGTAGAAGGCGATCGTGTTGGTCGCCGGGATCAGCCCGTCGGTCCAGCCGTGGCTCAGCAGCAGCTTGCCGCCGCGGGCGAAGAACGCGCCGAGGCCGTCATAGGGCACGTCGAGGATGCTCGCGCCGAAGCCGCGCGCGTCGGCCAGCTGGGCGGCATAGTCGCCCACTTTCCAGTCCCACCCCGGCCGGTTGCCGTAAACCAGGTCGCGGAAAAAGCTCGTCGCCACCGGGAACGGCTCGTTGCCGCCGAACAGCAAGGCGAGCTGCATCTCGCTGCCGACCGGCCAGCCGGGCAGGACCTGGCTGCCATCGGGCGCGCGCACCCCGCCATAGACGTTGCGCATCGCCGCCACTTGCGGCGCGGTGAGGCAGGAATCGCTTTCCGCCCCGCTGCACTGGATCGTCGCCGGATCGAACCGGCACTGCAGCGGCCGGCCGATCAGCCCGTCGGCAAGCCCGTCGTCGGCGTCGCAGGCCCTGACCGCGGCGGCGTGGACCGCGGCGAGCTTGGCGGGCGAAAGCGCGGCGCCGTCCCAGCGCTTGGGCTGCCAGCCGGCCCACATCGACTGGACCATCAGCGCGGTCATCGGGTTCGCCGGCGCCATCGCGCTGATCGCGTCGAAATCGGCCGGGTAGCGGTGCGCGGCCATCAGCCCCTGGCGCCCGCCGGTCGAGCACGAGTTCCAATAGGACAGCTTCGGCCCCGAGCCGTAGAAGGCGCCGATCGCCTGCTTGGCGGTGACCGCCATCAGATGGACCGCGCGGTGGCCGAAATCGATGAGCTTTTCCGGGTGGCCCTTGGCCCATTCGGCGGTCAGGCCCGAGCCGGCGTGGCCGGTATCGGTGGTGGCGACGGCGTAACCGCGCTTCAGCGGGTCGGCGAGCTGCGAATAGGAAAGCTGCCCGGCCCAGATCCCGTTGCCGATGCCGACAAACTTGCCGTTCCAGCCGCTCGCCGGGAGCCAGACCTCGACCTTGATGTCCGAATCCGCGGTGGGCGTCAGCGTCGCCTGCACGCGGCAGAATTGGGGCACGTCCCGGTAGACCGCGTTGGCGACGCCGGGCGGCGGGCCGAAGGGTGCGGCGGGCTGCTCGAAAGCGCCCGCGGGGACGAGCGCGGCCGAAGTGACCTTGCCGTTCTCGAGCTTCAGGCCGGCAAGGTCGGCGCAGTCCTTTGCCGCAGCCGGGGTGGCGAAGGCGATGGCGCTGGCGGTGAAGGCGGCTGCGATCTTGCGGATCATGTGGAATCTCCCCCGAAGTCTGCCCGCTACATTGCCCATCCCTGGCTCCTCCCGCAAGCGGGAGGGGGATTTATCGCATTCCGAGAGAATTCGTCATTGCGAGGAGCGCAGCGACGAAGCAATCCAGGGCAATGACGCGCGAATTCCAGCCAGCCGTGTACCTGATGGCGAACAAGCGCAACGGAACCATTTACGTCGGTGTCACTTCCGATCTCGTGCAAAGGATCTGGCAGCATCGCGAAGGTGTCGCAGACGGCTTCAGCAAGCGATACGGCTGCAAGTTGCTCGTATGGTACGAAGTCCACTCGACGATGGAGTATGCGATCCTGCGTGAGAAGCAGCTGAAGGGCGGGTCCCGTCAAAGGAAGGTTGAGCTGATCGAAAACGCCAATCCGCAATGGCTCGACTTGTTCGCAGTGGTTTGCGCTTGACCGCCCTGGATTGCCGCGTCGCCTTCGGCTCCTCGCAATGACGAAGACATGCGATATCACCGCTTGATGATGAGCGATTCCGGCCGTTTCCTCGCCACCCACTGCCCGCGTCCCGGAAAGCGCTCGAGCACCTCGCCGTCCCACAGCCGCACGGTGCGGCGGCGGAAGCGCCAGCGGGCGTCGGCGCCTTTCACGGCGTGGTCGTCGTACCAGCCGGCAAAGCGCAGCAGGTAGGGGGGCTCGCCCTCGCATTCGGTGACGAAGGCGAAGCCGCGCATTTTCGCGCTGCCGTCGGCCTGCGGGAAATACTGCACTTGCGTGACGTGATGCTGGCGGCCGGGAAAGCCGGGGGCGTTGGCGTAATGGTTCATCAGGGCGCGGATGCCATCGTGGCCTTGCCACACATCGGGGTCCTCGAACACTTCCTCGCTCATCACGCAGTCCTCGGTGAAGCAGGCGACGAGGCCTTCGGCATCGCCGGTGTCGAGCGCCCAGGAATAGGCGGCGATCAGGTCCTGCAGGCCGAGCCTGTCCTCGATGGAAATCGCGCTCACGAAACCCTCTCCCTCTTGTTGCCACAACCGTAACACTCGTTATGATTGCCGCCAAGAAGGAGAGGGTTTGTTGGGCAAGATCATCGTCACGGGCGCGTCGGGCCAGTTCGGCAACGCGGCGGCGAAAATGCTGCTTGAGCGCGTTCCGGCGGAAGACCTCGTGTTCCTCAGCCGCACGCCGGAAAAGCTCGCCGAGTTCGCCGCAACGGGCGCGCATATCCGCCTTGCGGACTTCGACGATCCCGCGACGCTGCCCGCGGCAATGGAGGGGGCTGAGCGCATGCTGCTGATCTCGACCGCGCGCGTCGGCAGCCGCGTCGGCCAGCATACCAATGCCGCGCAGGCGGCGGCGGCGGCGGGCGTGCGGCAGATCGCCTATACCTCGCTGATCAATTGCGACCGGCCGGACAACCCGGCGATCGTCAAGCACGATCATTTCGCCACCGAACAGGCGATCCGGGCAACCGGCGTCGAGTACACTTTCCTGCGCGACAGCCAGTATTCCGAAGCCATCGCGCTCGCCATGGCGATCCCGGCGCTGCAGATGGGGGTGAAGCCCGACAACTGCGGCGACGGAAAGGTCGGCTTCGTCAGCCGCGACGACTGCGTGGCGGTGGCGGTGGGCGTGCTGACGCAGGACGGGCACGGCAACCGGGCCTACCCGCTGACCGGGCCCGAGGCGCTGTCGATTCCGCAAGCGCTGGCGATGGTTTCCGAAATCGCCGGCAAGCCGATCGAGGTGCAGCAGGTCTCCGACGAGGAAATGTTCGCCTATTTCGATTCGCTCGGCGTCCCGCGCCATGCGAGCGACATCATGCCCGAGGGGCCGATCCCGTGGTCGAGCGACGACATGGTCACGTTCGGCATGTCGATCCGCGAGGGGTTCTTCGACGAAGTGACCGATTGCGTCGAGCGGATCACCGGCAAACCGCCGCGCAGCTTGCGCAGCGTGTTCGAACAGTACCAGGGAGCCTGGCCGAAATGAGAGAAATGTTGGGCTTCCTTCGCAACCTGAGACTCCCCTCCCCGGCGGGGAGGGGCTGGGGGTGGGGGAGCGCGCCGCAGGCGCGCGTCCGGGCTATCGGCGTGGGGCCCCCCCCCCCCCACCCCCCCCCCCAACGGGGGGGGGGTTTTTGTTGGCCGGGGTGTTGGGGCCCCCCAGAACCACCCCCCCCCAAACACC
>Ga0299912_10001948_pt1 | contig 16824 bp, 12 predicted proteins | sample RVTome_2_FD_207667 | JGI IMG/M metagenome (GOLD analysis project Ga0299912, IMG submission 207667) | Soil microbial communities from uranium-contaminated site in the Upper Colorado River Basin, Wyoming, United States - RVT95D214 (version 2) ... | reverse complement strand
CAGTATTTCTTAGAGAAAAAATATCATTTTTCCTTTTTGACCACCAGCCGGACCATAATCGCTTATGCCATCTATGTGAAGATGGGATATGTCGAAGTGGAAAAGGTGAACATCTATCCGGAAGCATACAAGGTTCTCCAGGAACAACAACCCGGGGAAAAAGTTGAAACCAAATTAGACCCTGAAAAAATCTTTAACCTCTACCAGAAGTCTGTCAGGGATAAAACCGGATTTGTGGTAAGACAGAATGATTTTTTAGCTGTTTCCTTTGAAAGGAAACGTTTCGATGAGAAAAAATCTGTTCAAATCGAAAACTGCTACGCCTTAGTTGGAGGTCCCAGGGAAGTTTCCAGGATTATGGAGTTGGTCAGCCTGGATGAACGAACCTATCATAAGCTGCTTGACCAGGTCGAATCTATAACCCCGAACGGTGTGATTGACCGGATGATCACGGATGAAAAACTTTTAGATATCTATAAAAGTAGAGGATACCGGATTGAAGAAGGGGACCACGGAGTGGTACTGGTCAAGAGATTAGGGAAGTTCGAATTCGATGAAAAATACGGAGATGCTTTTCATATAGGGATGATGGATCTGTTTTAAAAAAAAGCTGTATCCCACCTTGTGGGCAAGGTGGGATACTGAGTTTTTATGCGATACGCCTAAATCTTGCTAGTATGAGAGTGTCATTCTGACCCCGCCTTTGGTGGGGGAAGAATCTCGTGGATTCTTCGGTCACTTCGTTCCCTCAGAATAACAACATTATCCAAGTTACCCATAAAATGGGTTGATTTTAAAGGAGGTTTTGTGTCAAACTTAAAGAAATTCAGAAGTATGATTCTCGTCCTTATTCCTCTTTTCTTTTTCCCTATCCTATCTTTTGCTCTACCCGGCTCACCCATTAAGATTCATTTTCTGGACAACGGGATGCAGGTTATTACCAAAGAGGAGCATTCCAAGAATCTGATCGCTATCAATATCTTTGTAAAAGGAGGGAGCAGGACCGAAACTCCGGACTTAAGCGGTCTCAGCCATTACTATGAGCATTTGATTTTTCGGGGTGGAACGGATAAACAGGCTGAGCTTGAGACCAGGAAAGCTTTTCAGAGCCTGGGCCAGTTTTTCGGTTACACCAGCGAGGACGTTACCTGTTATTATATGGTTACTCCCAAGGAAAATCTGGATGAGGCTTTATGGAGATATGCGGATGCAGTTATGGATTTGAAGGTTACCCAGGAGAAAATAGAAACTGAAAGGCAGGTGGTTCTCGAAGAGTACAATATGGATGAGGATAGACCGGATGATGCGGTCTGGCAGCTTTTAGAGAAAAATGCCTTTATGGTTCATCCATATGGACAGACTATTATCGGTTCCAGAGAGGTTATAAAAACTGCCAATTTGGACCGGTTCAAAACTTTCTACCAGGAAAGATATGTGCCCAATCAGATGGTGATGGCAATCGTTGGTGATTTTAATACCGATGAGATGATGGCAAAGGTAAAATCCTTTTTCGGTAAATACCCTAAGGGAAAAGAATCTTTTGAATTAGATAAAGTAGAGCCTGAGCAGACTAAATTCAGGCAGGCATTTAAAAGAATGAAAACAAGTTCCAGTAATCTATGCATTGGATTTCATATTCCGGAAGCAGCTCATCCTGACATACCAGCTTTAGAAGTATTACAAGCGATTTTAACCCAGGGTGAAAGCTCCAGGCTCTATCAGGTTCTGAAAAAGGAAAATAACTTAGTTCTTTACGTAAATTCTTATGTGGACCAGAGGAAAGATCCTGGGCTTTTCGATATCTATGCTCAGCTGAACCCTGAAAATGAAAAAAAGGTCGTGGAGATAATCTTCAAAGAATTGAGCAGATTATGGCAGGAAGAAGTTTCTAAAGAAGAATTAGATAAAGCTAAATCTCAAATCGAAAACTCCTATTATTTTGATAATCAGACCTATATCAGTCAGGCCCAGCGTCTAAGCTATTATGCCGCCAATAGCAATCTTCTGTTAGAGTCTTCTTATTTAGACCGGATCAGAAACACTACCCCCTCTGACATAAAAAGAGTGGCTGTAAAATATCTGAAACCTGTAAATGCAACTTTAGCTTTAGTAAAACCTGAGGATTCAGCAGAACCCGATTTTTCTGATCTGGCTGATAAATACAGCTCACTTTTACCAGCTCTGACAGAAATAAGTAAAAAAACGAAACCTGAGAAAATAGTTTTGCCCAATGGTTTGACAATACTTTTGAAAGAAGACCATTCCTCTAAGACCATCGCCTTAGAAGGCTATATCAAAGGAGGGGTCTGGTTAGAAGAAGAAAAAAATGCTGGCCTCAACAATTTTACAGCCGAAATGCTCCTTAAAGGGACCAAGGATTATAGCGCAGACGAGCTTGCCCAAAAAATCGATAGCTTGGGTATCAATCTTAATGCCCAGACCACATTAGATTATTCCAGGCTCTCCCTTTTGACTACCCTTGAGACTTTTAAAGACGGCTTAAACCTCTTTGTGCAGGTTTTATTTTACCCTGTTTTCCCGGAGAAAGAGTTGGAGAAGACAAAAACTGATATAATCGCTCAAATCCAGAGAGTCAAGGATTTAAGTTACGATTTAACTAATCAGGAATTCGCCAGAGAGATTTACGATAAATCACCCTATAAAAGATCTATCCCTGGAAATGAGGAAACTGTAAGTAAGCTATCCTCAGAGGACTTGAAAAAATTTCATAACCAGGCATTTGTCCCTGCGAATATCATCTTGTCTTTGGTTGGAGATTTCAATCCAGAGGAGATGAAAAATCTTATTAAATCCAATTTTGAAAAAATCCCCTTTACACCTGCTCCGAAAGTTTCACTGATAGATGAGCCTTCTCAGAAAAAGGAAATATCACTTGTAATCCCTGAGGAAAAGCTCCAGGTAACTTTTAACTTGGGAAGGATGGGTGTTTCCGTTACTAATCCTGATTTTCTACCCTTGAAGTTAGTTGAAAGAATTTTGAGTTCCCGTCTCTTTTTCAAATATGTTTACGAAGAGGGAATGGCTTACCGGATGTGGACCTATATGCAATCCCGTTTAGGCTCTGCCCCTTTCACATTTGAGATGGGAGTATCTCCGGAGAATTTCTCAAAAGCTAAAAACGGAATTTTAAATGAGGTTAAAGCTTTATTGAAATCGTCCCTTTCGGATAAAGAAGTGGAAACTGCTAAAGCCAACCTGATTTCCGGGTTTTATCTCTCCCAGCAGACCAATACTGACCAGGCAAAAACTATGGCTTTTTACGAGTTGTCAGGTTTAGGGTATCTTTATGGAGAGCAGTATCCGGATCTGGTGAGCAAAGTCAAGGCTTTTGAGATAATGAAAATGGCTAAGAAATATTTAGACCCGGAGAAATTCACTTTAGTAGCAGTAGGAAAAGTAGAAAAGTAAACTTCAAAATTTTGGGAGGAATAATATGAAATCAAATGAAGGTGGTGCGGACAGGCTCATCCGCATAATAGCAGGTGTTGTCCTTTTCATGCTCGGCTGGGGGATTTTAAAAAATAACCTCTTAGGGATAATTTTTGACATCCTGGGAATAATTCTCTTTGTTACCGGGATAACCGGCTTCTGCGGACTATATAAGCTCTTGGGAATCAGCACCAAAAAAGAAGAAACCCCAAAAGCTTAAAAAACAAAGTATAACCATTAGTAAACCCACTTTGCCCTCAAAGTGGGTTTTAACTTTGACTTTAAGGTAAAGATGTAACTATTGCTAAATATAGCGTACATTCTGGAGTTAACAATCTTTGAACTTTTGTCCGCCTTTGGCGGATTGAGCCTTTAAACTATTGAAGCTATAATTCGGAAATCCCCAAATAGATATAGATACAGTATAATGAACTCTGCTTCTATAAAAAAACATGCCCTTTTCCCTTCTTTCCTGATCGCTCTTTTATGTTTCATCTGGGGCTCTACCTGGCTGGGGATCAAGATAGGCTTGGAGGATTCACCCCCGTTTTTATCTGCAGGCTTCAGATTTCTTATAGCTACGATTTTCCTCTATATCTGGGCAAAGAGCAAGAATATAAGATTTTCTAATTACAGAGGTCAGATACTTAAAATCCTTATCCCGGGTTTTTTCATGTATTATCTGTCCTATTCTTTGGTTTACTGGGGCGAGCAATACATAAACTCAGGCTTAACCGCAGTCCTTTTTGCCACTCTCCCTTTTTTTGTGGCGATCTATGCCACCCTGCTTTTAAAAGATGAAAGATTAAACAAATATAAATTATCAGGACTTTTAATCGGGTTCAGCGGTATCCTTTTAATCTTCTGGGATAGCTTGAGTTTTTCAGAAAAGGATATTTTCTTGGGGATGGCTGGAATTATCTTAAGTGCTGCCTGCTCAGCCTATGCCTCAGTCAGGGTAAAAAGGGATTTGTACTCGGTGGAGCCAATCGTCATCTCAACTTACCAGATGGGCTTAGGAACATTACTCCTTTTGGGCTCAGGCTTTATCTCGGAAAGACTTTATGATTTCAAGCTGACCTATAAATCTATCGGGGCATTGCTTTACCTGGCTTTTATCGGTTCAGCTTTTGCTTTTATGACCTATTACTGGCTCCTGAAAAAGATAGAAGTAACCAAATTATCTTTGATAGCTTTTATTACCCCTATTGTTGCCCTGATCTTAGGCTTTCTGATTTTAAAAGAAACCATAACTGGACATTTACTTTCAGGAACAGTTTTAGTTATTATTGGTATCTGGTTAGTTACGCGATATAGCGCAACCAACCAGTAAAAGTGACTCAAAGTTTACTATCAGGAATCAGCAAATTCTACTTGGACGTAACCTGGGGATATTAATGAAAGTGAGGGGTTAAAATGACAACCTTAGATAGTATAATCGACCGGCAGATAAAAAGATGGGAGCTTGAGAAAAAAAGAAGAGAAGAAGAACAAAAATCTCAAGAAAAAGTGATCCTCCCCCGACCGGTAATCACCGTTTCCAGAGAAAGAGGAAGCCGGGGTACCTACCTGGCAAAAATGTTAGCCGAGAAGCTGAACTATCAGCTTGTCCACCGGGAGATAATAGATTACATCGTCAAAGATTCCGGAGTAAGGCGCAGGCTGATAGAGTCATTAGATGAAAAGATAAGGTCGGAAATAGAGCTCTGGGTTGAAGGAGTTTTTAAAGGAAAGTATTTAGGAAAAAGTGATTATTTTTTCCAGCTGATGAAATCGGTTTTAGCCATTGCCCAACATGGTGAAACGGTTATAGTTGGGCGCGGGGCAAATTTTATCCTCGGGTTAAAAAAAGGTTTTCATATCCGGGTAGTGGCTCCGCTGGAGAAAAGAATAGAAAACCTGATTGAATACAAGCATTTTAATGTAACCGAAGCCAAAAAGGAAATCGAGCGCGGAGACAAAGAGCGAAAAGAATTTATTCAGACCTTTTTCGGGAAAAATATCGATGACCCAATTTATTATGACCTTATACTTAACTTGGTAAATTTTCAGATGGAAGATGCTTTAGATCTTATTCTAAAGGCATTTGAATCTAAATTCAAGAAAATTGAATAATCTTAAATTCTAAACCACTGAAAAGAACTCTGGATTGATGATAAGTCCCCATCCTGAATTTTTAAACCATATATTTACAGTTTAGGGAATAAAAAGCTATGTTAAGAAAACGTCCGGGATAAACCCGGACGCTACATTTTCTGTTAGAGACGCATGCGATGCGTCTCTACTTATTAGGTGACCCTGAAAGGGTTGCACTGTAAAAAAAAACCACATTAAAGGGGATACCTGGGTCTTCTGGTTTAAGATGTCATTGCGGGCCCGAAGGGCGAAGCAATCCGCATACTTTGTAAGGATTGCTTCATCGTCCAGATGGACTCCTCGCAATGACGAATTGATGTTATTCCCACTCGATCGTAGCTGGGGGCTTAGAGCTTATATCGTAAACTACCCGGTTTATCCCCTTGACTTCGTTTATGATTCGATTCGAGATTTTTCCGGTTAAATCGTAAGGGAGAGGTGCCCAGTCTGCAGTCATTCCATCCAGGCTGGTAACTGCTCTTAAGGCCACCACATTTTCATAGGTCCTCTCATCACCCATTACCCCAACTGACTGCACTGGAAGAAGTACACAAAAAGCCTGCCAGACCCGGTTATAATATTTCGAGCTTTTCAATTCCTGGATGAAGATCTCATCTGCCTCTCTCAAGATATCTAATCTCTCTCTGGTTATCTCCCCTAAAATCCTTACTGCCAAGCCAGGCCCGGGAAAAGGGTGTCTTCCCAGGATATTCTCGGGCAATTGCAGCTCCCTGCCTATTTTTCTGACCTCATCCTTGAATAGCTCCCTCAAAGGCTCGATCAATTCTAAATTCATCTCTTCCGGAAGACCCCCTACATTATGATGGGTTTTAATGGTGGCGGAAGGTCCTTTAAAAGAGGTTGACTCGATCACATCCGGGTATAAAGTCCCCTGGGCTAAAAATTCCACCTCTCCTATTTTATTGGCCTCCTCTTCAAAAACCTCAATAAAGGTTCTGCCGATAATCCTCCTTTTCTCCTCCGGATCGATTACTCCTTTTAATTGAGAAAGAAACCGCTCAGTTGCATCCACAAAGATTATATTCAAATTGAAATCCTTGAAAGCTCTTTTAACCTCTATAGGTTCATTTTTTCTCAATAAGCCATTATCAACGAAAATACAGTTGAGTTGTTTTCCAATAGCTTTGTTCACCAAAACCGCGCAGACAGAGGAGTCAACCCCTCCGCTTAATCCCAAGACAATTTTCCCTTTGCCCACTTTTCCTTTTATCTCATTTACTGCAGATTTAATGAAAGATTTCGGGGTCCAGTTCCCCTTGCATCCGCAGATGTCATATAAAAAATTTTGAATTATCTTTATACCGTTCTGAGTATGAGCAACTTCAGGATGAAACTGAACGCCGAATATTCTTTGTTCAGAGTTCTTAACCGCAGCCAAGGGTATGTTTTCAGATGAGGCTAATTTCTTATACCCTCTGGGTAATTTATTGACGAAATCTCCATGGCTCATCCAGACTGAAAGTCTTCTCTTTAATCCTTTGAAGAGGTCTTGATGATCTGTGATATTTATTACTGCTTTACCATACTCTCGTCTTTTGCTCTTTTCAACTTTACCTCCAAAAAGATGGGCTAAGAGCTGAAGACCATAGCAGATTCCTAAGATAGGGACATTTAACTCAAATACCTTTTTATCACATACCGGAGCGTTTTTATCAAAGACGCTGGATGGTCCACCGGAGAGAATAATCCCTTTTAGATTTTTGTCTTTGAACAAATCCGGATCAACTTTGAAAGGTAAGATCTCACAATAAACCTGACTTTCTCTGATCCGGCGTGCAATAAGCTGGGTATATTGTGAGCCAAAATCCAAGATAATTATGGTTTCGTTTCTTTTCAGCATCAATTTAGTCCCACTTTTCCTATGGATCCGACTTCGGATAATATGGTATCTTTCTTCCAGTTCTGATCATCTTTATCAGGATAATCCTGGTTGTAATGTAGTCCTCTGCTTTCTTTACGTAAAAGGGCTGAGCGGATGATAAGTTCTGCTACTATAGAAATACTTCTTAATTCTACAACCTCATAGGTAACCGGGTTTCTATGGTAGAACTGGTTGATCTCTTTTAGCAGGATATCGATGCGGTCTTTTGCCATTTGTAGCCGACTGTTAGATCGTACGATTCCCACTAAATTCCACATAAATGATTCTATCTCCTGCCGGGCATGGGAGATGATCACCCATTCCTTCTGGTCAAAAACCCCTTTGGTGCTCCATTCTGGTATCTGGGGAAACTCGAAACTTTTCTCATGTTTGAATTTCCGTTTTGAGCTTTCAACTGCAAAATTAGCAAATGCTACTGCCTCCAATAGCGAATTAGAAGCCAGTCGATTTGCTCCGTGCATCCCGGTCATAGTTACTTCACCACAAGCATAAAGATTATCTATATCGGTTTTTCCTTCTAAATCGATTATTACTCCTCCACACATATAATGAGCGGCTGGGACTACCGGTATCCAGTCTCTGGTTATATCTATACCCAGAGATAAACAACGGCTGTAGATATTCGGGAACCTGTTCTGGACGAATGCTTCATCCAGATGCGTAATGTCTAAATAAACGCAAGGGTCACCACCTTTCTTTAACTCAGAGTCTATAGCCCGGGCAACCACATCTCGAGGAGCAAGCTCTTTTGAAGGATGATAGCTCTCCATAAAAGTTTTTCCGGATTTTAATCTCAATTTTCCACCTTCCCCTCTTACTGCTTCAGAAATTAAAAAGGAGTTACCTTTAGGATGATACAAAGAGGTAGGATGGAATTGGAAAAATTCTAAGTTGGCTACTCTGGCTCCTGCCTGATAAGCCATAGCTACACCATCTCCTGTGGCAATATCCGGGTTGGTGGTATGAAGATAGACTCTGCCAGCACCCCCGGTGGCTAAAAGGGTGATCCGGGCTAAGAACTTATTTACCTTGTTTTTTTTGATATCCAGAACGTATGCTCCCCAGCACTTAATCTTTTCCCCTGGTTTCCTTTGATATTCTTTGAGATGATGCTGGGTGATTAAGTCTACCGCTATGTGGTCTTCGTAGATCGTGATATTTTTTTTGTTTTTGACTGCTTTGATAAGTGCACTTTCAATCTCCTTACCGGTTAAGTCAGCCGCGTGAATTACCCGGTTACGTGAATGTCCTCCTTCCCTTCCCAGATCAAACCCTATTTCTTTCTTGGTGAAGTTCACTCCTATTTTGATCAATTCCTGAATTTCCCCTGGACCTGCTTCCACCACTTTTTTTACCACCTCAGGGTTTGAAAGTCCTGCTCCCACTTTTAGGGTATCCTGGATATGAAGATCAAATGAGTCAGTTGGAGAAAGGACTGCCGCGATCCCCCCCTGGGCATAATTAGTGTTAGACTCTGTATCTTTCTTCTTGGTGATTATAGCCACGCTTCCAGACTCTGAGACCTTCAGAGCATACGAGAGGCCAGCTATGCCTGAGCCGATAATCAGGAAATCTGTTTTTATCTCCATAACTTAAATATTTAAAATCTCCCAGAGCTTTTCTTCTCCGGAGATAATTTTTAATTCTATCTGCACCACTAAAAGAGGTGGGTTCTGGCTTTTGATCTCTGGAAGCCGGATCGAATCTTTCTCTGTGGTAATTAAGAACTCGGCACCAGCTTTTTTCCTTTCCTCTTCGAGTGAAAGAAAGTCATTCTGAGAATAAATATAATGGTCTAAAAAGAAAAATGCATTCAAAATCTCAACTCCTAAAGATTTCAGAGTCTTCTCAAAAGAAAATGGGTTTCCGATGCCACAGAAAGCCAGCACTTTTTTACCTTTTAACTGGTTCAAGCTAATTTCAGTTTTATCTCTCCAGTTTATTATTGAAGTGACTCCCAAGATGCTTTTTACAATTGGTGCCTGAGGGTTAAATCTTTGCATTATCTTCCTCATATTATCCATGTGTACGGATTGATCGACTCTGGTGAGAACGAAAAGGCTTGCTCTCTTAAGAGAGGATAACGGTTCTCTGAGCCTGCCTTCTGGAAAGAGTTTTTCTTTTTCTAGATCGATCGAGGCATCGACCATCACAATATCCAGATCTCTTTTTAATCTCCAGTGCTGGAATCCATCATCCAAGATCAGGACTTCAGCTTGATATTTAGCCTGTGCGATTTTGCCGGAGTTGTATCTGTCTTTACCTATGATTATCGGGGTATCTGGAAAATGGTCAGATAAAAGGTAAGGTTCATCTCCCACCTCTTCCCATATTAAGTCTGGGGAGTCAATTCGCTTTAGTTCTTTTGTTCCTTCTGATCTCCTTTTATAACCCCTGGTCAAAATAGCGAAATTTATTCCTTTATCTCTAAGTTTCTTAGCCAGATAGAGAACAAAAGGAGTTTTACCCGAACCTCCCAAGGTGATATTACCCACACTTATCACCTTAACCTTCAACTCTTTTATTTTAAGAAGACCTGAACGATAGAATAGTTTTCTGAGAGTATATCCCGAATAGAAGAGAAACGAAAGAAATCTCAAGATAAGTATGAAGATGCCGCTTTTATCTTTTGATTCCCAGGAGGATAGAATTTTATTTCTTTTCATCTTTTTCTTTCCCGGATAATAACCCTAAAAGGAGTTGTACTGTTTTATCTGAGATCCCAGATTGGGAAGATAAAGCCTCCTTAGCCTTTTTGCCCAGTTCTTTCCGGAGGATATCATCTTTCAAAAGCAAAGAGACTTTCTGATAAAGCTCCTCTTCGTCTTTTATCATAATCCCTCCCCCGGATTTCAAAAGAAGTTCAGATGCAGATTTGAAATTTTCAATATGAGTACCGAAAAGAACGGGTATTCCATAACTGGCTGGCTCCAGAATATTGTGCCCGCCAACCGGAATAAGGCTTCCACCCACAAAGGCTAACTCTCCTATACTGTAAAGTTTTTCCAGTTCACCCATAGTATCCAGGAGAATTATTTCAGCTTCTTTGTCTTCCCGGATTGAGCTTTTTTTAATATAGGATAAATGGTATCCAGAGAGAAGCTCCTCTATTTCACCTAAACGCGAGAGATGACGGGGGGCTAAAAGCAGAACCAGTTCTTTATGTTCTTCTCTCAATCTCTTAAAAGCAGAGAGGATTATCCTTTCTTCCTCTGGATGGGTGCTTCCAGCTATAATCAATTTCTCCTCCTTTAGAAGACCAAGGCTCTTTCTAAGATAAAATTTATCATAGCCATTTATTCCTAAAATAGTCCGGTCAAATTTTAGATTGCCAATGATTTCAGTTTTGCTTTCATCTGCCCCTAACTCCCGGAATCTCTTAGCGTCTTCTGAAGATTGTATTAAGAACTGGTCAAAATAGGATAAGACTAACCGAGAAAAACTTTTTACCCGGTGATATCTTTTAAAAGATTTCTGGGAGAGACGTCCGTTGATTAAGCTAAGCTTACAACCATATTTTTTCGATTCACGAATCAGATTGGGCCAGAGCTCAGTTTCCACTAAGACTAAAAGGGAGGGGTTAAGTTTTTTTAATACCTTTTTCAAAATGAAGGGGAAATCCAGGGGGAAATAGAAGATTAAATCTGCCTGAGGTAAACTTTCCCTTGCTTGTTTTTTGCCAGTTTTAGTTACAACCGAAACAGCTATGGAGGAATCGGTTTTTAGTTTTTTTAGTTTGGGCAAAATCGTGGCTAAAGCTTTAACCTCTCCGACGGATGCAGCATGAAACCAGATCAAAGGTCGAGATAACTTTTGGGGAAGGGAAATTTTTCCTAAACGTTCCAAAACTCCATGTCTTCCGAATAATCCCCTTAATATAAGATAGGGGAAAATCAGGATAAAAATCAGAGAGTAAAAAAGGGTATAAACAAAATACATCTTATTCTCTTATAGATTTATTAAGCGATTCAAAGTAGTTATCTGCTTTCTCGGTTAGCAGGTTAAGGTTTTCCTGTAATTCTAAATTTTTCAAATCGATTTCTTCAGGGGTAAGATCAACCGATACGTAAATAGGTTTACCTATGATTATGACTGCTTTAGAAAATGGTTTGGGAATGATGAATCTATCCCAGCTTTTCAGGGTCCAAACTTTTTCTGCTGAATTGGTAATCGGGATGATGGGGATTTCGCTTCTCTGGGCTATATAGGCTGTCCCGGGCTGGACCTGGAAAGCAGGTCCTTTAGGTCCATCCGGAGTGATGGCAAGATCATGCCCGTTTTTAGCTTCATTAGCCATCTGTAAAATAGCTTTAAATCCTCCATGCGAACTTGAGCCTCTGACTGTTCCAAATCCCAACCTTTCGATTATGCGGGCGATTATCTCCCCATCCCGGTGCTGGCTTATCAGCACCTGGACTTTCTTACCTCTATGAGAATAGGAGAGGATTAACATCCTACCGTGCCAGAAAGCATAAAGTACTTTCCCTTTTCTCTCTCGTATTGGTTTAATATTTTCTTCCCCGATCCATCTTATCTTCAAACTTTTTCCCAAAAGCAGGATGAAAAGAGGTCCTAAAATCGAGACAAAAGATAAAAAGATTTTTTCTTTTAAACTCATAAAGTAATCTAAGAAAGCATCTGATTTACAATCCGGGCACCTCTGCGGTAGGCGCCTTTTTCTCCCAACCTTGTTTTTACCTCATTCAACTCTATTTTTATCCTTTTATATTCATCCTCGTCTTTCAAAATCTTCTCCATCTCCTCTGCAATTTTTTCTGGCTTAGCCTGAGACTGAATAAACTCCGGGACTATCTTTTTACCTGCTACGATATTGACCATACCGATATGAGGTATTTTTACCAAAGCTTTAGCTAAAAGATAGGTGAGAGGACTGGTTTTGTATAATACAATCAACGGGGTACAGGAGATAGCTGATTCTAAAGTGGCAGTGCCTGAGGTGGCTAATAAAAGATCTGAGTGACTCATCAGGTCGTAAGTTAAATCCTCAAGAAGTTGAATGTTGAAGTTTTTCTTTTTTAAAAAATCATAAGCTTTTTGTTTGTCGATGGTAGGAGCCAGCCCAATTGCTATCTGTAGATTTTTCATTCTTTTTTTCAAAACAAGACCGGAGTGAACCATAACCGGAAGGATTTTTTCGATTTCCTGCCACCTTGAGCCGGGCAGAAGTCCAATCAGGATTTCATTTTCCTTTATTTGTAATTCATTCCTGAAATCTTCTTTTGAAAGTGTAGGTTTAACTAAATCCAAAAGTGGATGGCCAATAAAATCAACTTTTACACCAGCATCTTTATAAAGCTTTTCCTCGAAAGGGAAAAAAACCACCATCCGGTCAACCAATTTTTTTATAGTATTAACCCTTTTCTTGCCCCAGGCCCAGACCTGGGGGCTGATATAATACAAAATAGGGATTTTTCTTTTTTTAACTTCTTTTGCAAATCTCAAATTGAAGCCGGGATAGTCTATCAGGATAACCAGATCAGGTTTATACTGGTTTAAATGATTAATTAGTTTTTTCTTGAGCTCTTTAATTAACCCCAGATTCTTTATAACCTCATAAAAACCCATAAAAGCAAGTTTATCTATTCTGAATAGAAGGTTCATCCCTTCTTCTTTTAGCTTGACTCCGCCAATTCCGGAATATTCTATGTCTGGATTTATCTTTTTAAGCTCCCGGATAAGTCCTGCCCCATGCAGATCACCAGAAGCTTCTCCAGCTACGATCAAGACATTTTTTTTCATCTGATTTTTTGAAGATGAAAAGCTGATTTCTTCTTTATCTCTAAGGCTAACTCTAAAGCTTGTTTAGCCTGTTCACCGGTAACTAAAGGAGTAGTTTTTGTTGCTATTGCCTGAAGAAAAGAGGAAAGTTCAGAGGTAAGCATATCCTCACTTTTGATCTCAGGCTTTTCGTAGATGATGGTTTTGCCGGTTTTCTCTACAGGGATTTGTCCAACTACTGTTTTTCCCAGAGTGGATTCCTTATTCTCAGTTTTAACTAATCTATAGACCTCAGCTTTTTTTTCTAAAAAGTCCAGGGAGATATAGGCATTCTTCTGGAAGATCCTCAATTTACGCATAGGACGGGCTGAGATGCGGCTGGCAGTTATATTTGCCACACATCCATTTTCAAAAGTTATCCGGGCGTTGGCAATATCCTCAGTTTCAGTTATCACTGCCACCCCAGATGCTTCCACGGACATTATTTTATCTTTTACCAGATAAAGGATCAAATCCAGATCGTGGATCATCAAATCAAGGATAACTGCAACATCGGTTCCTCTTTCCACAAAGGAGGACAAGCGATGAGACTCGATGAATTTTGGCTCCAGTTTGATATTCTCGATAGCCCTGAAAGCCGGGTTGAACCTCTCGATATGACCTACCTGCAGGGTGAGATTTTTCTTTCTGGCTATTTGAATCAGCTCTTCTGCCTGTTCCACTGTTTCGGTGATCGGCTTTTCGATTAATATATGAACATCCCTATCCAAGACTTCCTTAGCAACTTCGTAATGGGAGGAGGTAGGCACAACTAAACTCACTGCTTCCACTTTTTGAAGAAGCTGATCCAACTCCATAAAATAAATAGTCTTATATTTTTCTGCCTTACTTTTAGCTTTTTCCAGGTCTGAATCATATATCCCGATAAGCTCCGCCTGGGGAAGCTCTGAATAGATTCTGGTATGATGTTCCCCTAAATGACCTACTCCAATTACTCCGACTTTTATTCTTGACATGATTTATACCTTTAAAAAAATCATAATCATATCTGTCATTTCGAGTTCCGATTTATCGGAGCGAAGCAATCCGTCTACTTCTCGTGTAACAAATTGCTTCGTCTCTCACCTCTGAGCGGTCCGCCTATGGCGGACTCGCAATGACAGATTATAATACCATCGCGAGCTGGTTATTATATAATAAATCTGTGAAGATTAGTCAATCTGCTTTCAGATAATCTTTAGTTAAACAGTTCTGCAGTTCAGCTCTGTTCACTGCTCTGTCTTCGACCTTGAAGCTCAGGCCTGAAGGGAGCTCGTCGAAGAACGAACATGCTCAACCTACAACGTAACGACCCATCTTGAGATTTGTAGGGACAGAACATTGTTCTGTCCTTTTTTTATAATAATTATTGGGTGGAATTATTATTTAACCCAGGTTGAGGGCAGTTTAGTTTTACCATTCAGACAAGAATGTCTGACCTACTTTATTATCCCTCTTTCGCTTTTCTCAATAAATTCTAAGAGGTGTTGTATTTCGGGGATAGGCTCGATTTCTGATTTTATTTTCTCTACTGCCTGGGTGGTATTGTATTTGGATTGAAATAGTATTCTACAGGCTTTTCTTAAAGTCAAAAGAGTGTTTTCGGGGAAATTTCTCCTTTTAAGCCCTATGATATTCAAACCCATATAACGCAAAGGATACCCTCCTGCTAAGATATAAGGGGGAACGTCTTTGGGGACTCTGAATCCTCCTCCGATGATAGAATGAGCTCCAATTTTGGTGAACTGATGGACTGGCACAACTCCACCAATGATAGCGTAATCCTCTATTGTTACATGTCCAGCTAAGTTCACCGAGTTGGCTAAGATGACATTATTACCCACTATACAGTCATGAGCTATATGGGCATAAATCATAATAAAGCAATTGGAGCCAACTGTAACTTTTCCCCGGTGTTTAGTCCCGCGATTCAGTGTAGCATATTCACGGATGACCGTGTTCTCGCCAATTTCTAAAAAGGTCTTTTCTCCACCAAATTTTAAATCCTGAGGGGGAGTCCCTAAAACTGCCCCGTGATGGATTCTGCAGTTTTTACCAATAATCGTTCCAGTATCGATCAAAACATTTGAGCCTATTTGAACATTATCTCCAATTAAAGCTCCTTCATTGATTATGGTATATGGACCGATGGAAATATCCTTACCCAATTCTGCTTTAGGGTCAACTATAGCTGTGGGGTGAATGTTCATATGGTCTGATATTTTTATAAAGAAGATAAAATGAGCTATTTATCCATTATGGTTGCCAGAAGGATTGCTTCTGCAGCCAGCTCTTCGCCTAGGAAAGCTTTACCCTGCATCTTACAGGCTCCTCCTTTTCGATATTGAATCATATCCAGCTCAAAACGAAGCTGGTCTCCTGGTAAAACCGGCTTTCTGAACCTTACCTCGTCCATTCCCATAAAGTAAACTACTTTACTCTCCGGATTTTCCACGGTATTCAACAGGAGAATCCCTCCAGCTTGAGCCATAGCTTCAATTATCAATACTCCTGGCATAATGGGATGACCGGGGAAATGACCTGCAAAGAAAGGCTCATTTAAAGTAACGTTTTTTATTGCCACTACCCTTTCCTTGGGGATTAAATCTATGACTCTATCGACTAAAAGAAAAGGATAACGATGAGGCATTATTTTCTGGATGGCTGTGGCATCTAAAAGATAATCACCCTTTTTCCTTTTCTCCTGATATTTGGTGGCTATGAGTTTTTTCTCATAGAGCTGGCGAAGTTTTTTAACTAAAGCCACATTAGCCGCATGGCCTGAGCGGGCAGCTAAAATGTGAGCTTTCAGAGGGACACCTATCAGGGAAAGATCGCCTAAGAGGTCTAAGGCTTTGTGCCGGGCAGGTTCGTTGTAAAATCTAAGGGGAACATCGTTCAAGATTCCGGTTTTACCAACGAAAACTTCTTCTTTTAAATCGAAAAGCACCTTAAGCCTTTCCAGCTCTTTTTGTCCCATATTATTATCACAAATCACTATGGCACTATCCAGTCCCCCGCCTTTGATTAAATCCTTTTCTTTGAGCATCTCCAGCTCATGTAAAAAACAAAAGGTCCTGGCTGGGGCAAATTCCTTGATGAATTCCTCTTTCAGGGAAAGTAAAGAAGTATACTGAGTACCTAAAGCCGGATTACGATAGTCGATCATAAAAGTGATCCGTAAATCATCCGAAGGGAAAGCAGCTATGTCAACTCCTCTTTCTTTCTCAGAGTAGATCAAAGGGGTTTCGACCTGAATGAAGTTTTTCAGCACATCCTGTTCTTCAATTTCTGCCTTGAGCAGGGCATTTACAAAAGGCAGGGAACTACCGTCTCCTACCGGAGGTTCATTATTATCTAACTCGATTATCAGATTGTCTATCTCCAGGCCCACTACTGCAGCTAAAATATGTTCTACCGTATATACTTTTACATTTCCCTTGCCTAAAGTAGTACCGCGGGTTATATCAACCACATGCTCTATATCAACCGGTATTTCCGGAGAATCCGGTAAGTCCTTGCGAATAAATCTTATCCAGTGATTAACTGGTGCAGGT
>Ga0299912_10001946_pt1 | contig 16829 bp, 13 predicted proteins | sample RVTome_2_FD_207667 | JGI IMG/M metagenome (GOLD analysis project Ga0299912, IMG submission 207667) | Soil microbial communities from uranium-contaminated site in the Upper Colorado River Basin, Wyoming, United States - RVT95D214 (version 2) ... | reverse complement strand
GCGAGGGACGGGAGATCGTCCGGGTCGCTCCCGAAGGCCTGACCCTCGTCGCTGAGCGAGCGTTCGGCGACGTCGCCTTTTTGCTCCGTCCGTCGCACCTCGCCCAGCTTGCGGAGATCATCAAGGATCCCGGAAGCTCGGCCAATGACCGGTATGTCGCCCTCGAGCTGATCAAAAACGCCGTGATTTCGGCCGAGCGCGTGTATCCAATGTGCCAGGACACGGGAACGGCGATCATCATGGGCAAAAAGGGACAGCAGGTCTGGACGGGCGGCAACGACGAGGACGCGCTTTCGCGCGGCGTCTTCAACGCCTATACCAAGAACTATTTCCGTTACTCCCAGAACGCGGCCCTCAATATGTATGACGAAAAGAATACGGGCACGAACCTGCCCGCCCAGATCGATATCAGCGCGGAACCGGGCGACGTTTACAAATTCCTGTGCATCGCCAAGGGCGGGGGATCGGCCAATAAAACGTATCTCTTCCAGGAGACCAAGGCCGTCCTCAATCCCGAATCGCTGCCCAAATTCCTGATCGGCAAGATCAAAGCGATCGGGACGGCGGCCTGCCCGCCTTATCATCTGGCGGTCGTCGTCGGCGGGACATCGGCCGAGCTCGTCCTGAAAACCGTCAAGCTGGCCTCGGCCCGCTATCTCGACGACCTGCCGACCGCGGCAGGGCCGGCCGGACACGCTTTCCGCGACCTCGAGCTCGAAGCAAAGCTCCTCGAAGCTTCGCGGAAGCTCGGGCTCGGCGCCCAGTTCGGCGGAAAATATTTCTGCCTCGACATCCGGGTTATCCGCCTCCCGCGGCACGGCGCGTCCTGCCCGATCGGGATGGGCCTCAGCTGCAACGCCGACCGGAACATCAAGGCCAAGATCACCCGCGACGGGATATTCCTGGAGAAGCTCGAAACCGATCCGGCCAAGTATCTCCCGGTGCCGGAAGGGAAGGACGCTCCGGCCGTAACGCTCGACCTCAACCGGCCGATGAGCGAAATCCGGGCGACGCTGAGCAAGTATCCCGTCGCGACGCGCCTCTCGCTCAACGGTCCGATTATCGTCGCCCGCGACATCGCCCACGCCAAGCTGAAGGAGAAGGTTGACAAGGGCGAGGACCTGCCGGCTTATTTCAAAGATCACATCATCTACTATGCCGGCCCGGCCAAGACCCCGCCCGGCCACGCTTCGGGATCGTTCGGCCCGACCACGGCCGGCCGGATGGACGACTACGTTCCGATCTTCCAGAAGCGGGGCGGGTCCATGATCATGCTGGCCAAGGGCAACCGCTCGAAAGTCGTGACCGAATCCTGCAAGACCTACGGCGGCTTCTACCTCGGGTCGATCGGAGGCCCGGCGGCGCGGCTCGGCCGGGACTGCATCACCAGCCAGGAAGTCCTGGCCTATCCCGAGCTGGGGATGGAGGCGATCTTCAAGATCACGGTCAAGGACTTCCCGGCGTTCATCATCGTCGACGACAAGGGCAACGACTTCTACGCGGCGATGATGGCCTAAGCAATCACCGATTAAGCGCGGTTGCGCTGCTGCGCTCCCCGAAAGGCTGGATTACCGGCCGAAGGCGTCGGGGTGGACGGCCGTATCCGGAAAAGCGCGAAGCAGAGCGCGGTCCGCAGTGACGAGGGGAACCTCGAGGTAGCGGGCGAGCGCCACGAATTCGCAGTCGTAGGCTGAGCAACCGCTTCCGGCCGCAATCCGAAGGACATCGGTTGACGGCACGGAGAATTCGCTCCCGTCCATGAGCCGTTCGGCCTCGTCCTGGATCGAGACCGCGGTCTCGAAATCCATCGCGCTCCGCCTGAGGCATGTCGCGAGGACGTTCCGAAATTCGCTTCGCCAGAGAAGCGGTGCTGTCCATTGCGGGTCCTTGGCAAAGGCTTTCTCCGCGGAACGGGAATGAGCGCCGTTCATGTAGAAATAAAGAATCAGGTTCGTATCAACGACGATCAAAGCCGGCCCTCAGTTTTGGCCCGCGTGATAAGCGTTTCGGTCAAGGTGTCCTTTCGCGTCCGCTCCCTTAAAGCCCGCGCCGCCGCCAGCCGCGTTGCCGGATTCATAGCTTGAGGGGCGAGCTTCTCTTCGATCATCGAGATGATCTCGCGGTTGATGCTCCGGCGATGCCGTTCCGCGCTGTCCTTGAGATTCCGGTAGAGGCCGGGGGGAATGTTTTTAACCGTGATCGTCATGGCCATGTCCGTCGTCCCATGGTTCCAAATCGGTTCCATTATGGTTCTTTCGTAACTGATTGTCAAGAGGGCGCGTTCATAAGAAAGACGAGCCGAAACCGGCTGCAATCTCACGGCCTGCGACCGGGGCAACGATTTTGACGCGGCGATTACGGCCTAGAGCAGGTTAAGATCTCTGTTTTTTACCGCCGGCGGCGCCCTAACTGAGGAAATCCTTCCAGGATCCAAAGATCGGATTTCCCGACGCGAACCGACGTCAGGAAGCTCTTGCCGTCAGGCGAAAGGCTTCCCGCCAAGTTGAAATTGGTCCAGGTCTGGAACCTAGGCCCTTGCCCCAGATCGGCGATCTTCCGGGCCGTCTCTGTTCTGATGTCGACCGCGTCCAGCCGGGCATTCCCATCGAGGGAGGAAGCCACATAAAGGTTCGCTGAATCTCTGGACCAGATGAGAAGATAATCCTGAACGGCCGGGCGCACAGGGCTCGGCAGCCGGCGAAGTGTCTTCCCGTCGGGGGAAACAAGGAAGATGCACTTTTCCCGAGTGCTGGCCCAGGCGATCCAGCGGCCGTCCGGAGACCAGGCCGTGGCAGTTCCTGTCAGGCCTTCCGTCCCTGGGATGAATTCAGCCGGCTCCTGGCTGCCGACCTCGGCAATCGCAATATGATAATTCCCTGAAGTTGCGACAAAGGCCAGTCGTGTCCCGTCCGGCGACCACGAGAACCCCAAGGGGATGACACCTTCGTTTAGGACCACCTTCACCGGCGTTCCTCCCTCGGCCGGCGAGATCCAGATTCCTCGGCCTATAAAAGTCCAATTCAGAAAGGCGATACGTTTAGCGTCCGGAGACAAGGCCGTCATCGAAAAACCGCCGACTAGCTCCGGGGAATCTTTCTGTGTGACGACAGGCTTCTCCCAGTCGCCTCGGCTGCTCCGCAGCCAAATCTCGTTTTCTCCGAGCCGGTCGGTGATGAAAGCGATCCGGTCGCCCGAAAATGACCATGAAGGCGAGTATTCGTCGCGTGTTGTCGAGAGAAACGGCCTCGCATTCGAACCGTCGAGCGGAATTTCAATAATGTCGTAGTCGGTGCTCCCGGCGCTGAAGACGATGCTCCGGCCGTCCGGCGACACGGATGGCGCTGTTCCGCTCGCCACTCCCGTTTCGACATATGTCGAGAGTTTTTCGAGTCCACCGGTTTCGACATCGCCCAACCAGAGGTCCTTTCCGATGGACATCACGAGGTGCTTGGAATCCCGCATCCAGTCGAAACCGGGCGGTACGTCGAATTTCTTGTCTTGAAAGAGACGGCGCTGTTTCGCTTTTGGGCCGTCGGGCCAGTCCAGAAGCCAGAAATCGATTCCGCCTCTTGGCGAATACGTCGAAAGACCGATTCGTAAGCCGTCTGGAGAAAAACGAAGGTGTGTCGGTACGCCAAATGTGTTCATCTCGAACGGAGCCGGTTCGTATTTCCTGGGTTCGGAGCCGGGGGGGGCGGAAATCCATACGGCGACCGTTAGCTTGCCCGCCTCCATGGTCCTCCGCCAGGCGGCCAAGGTCTTTCCGTCGGGCGAAATGTCCGCCGCATAGACGCGCGGAGATAGTGTTTCCTGCGGTTCGCCGCCGGTGCTGCCCATAGACCACAAAGAATATTTGGAATTGAAGAGTATGCGATTCCCGGAGGGAGGCCACCACGAAACACCCAAATAGTCGCGCAACTCGGCCGGCATCGTGTGGAGCAGAGTCGGAGACGACGCGTTCAGGCTGCGCGTCATCAACTGGATGCTCGATCCCGACTCCTTGAGATAGGCGATGCTTTTCCCATCAGGCGACCAACGGCCCATGATCTCAGGTTCAGCGTCCATGGCGAAAGGGGTGTATTTGTAGGAAGACAGGTCGGGCGGGGCGGGGCGAAAAACATCCCGGGTGACAAAGACGACGGCCAGCGCGGCGAATAGAATGGCCGCCGCAGGCCAAACCCATTTTAGCGCGGATTTCGGCCGAATTGTTTCGACTTTAGGGACGGCATCGGTGATGGTCGAGCCCGCCGCGAGCGCCCGCAGGGCAAACCCAATGTCGCGGGCGGACTCGAAACGGTTGGCCGGATTTTTCTCGATACACACCGCGATGATCTGGCGCAGCGCCGCGGGCACGCTTTCCGAGAGAGCTGGCGGCTCTTCCTTCAGGATGGCGCTCATCGTTTCGACAACGGTCTCACCCTGAAAGGCCTTCGCACCGGAGAGCATTTCGTACAAAATCAGCCCGAAGTTGAAGATGTCGGAGCGGCGGTCGAGGTCCTGCCCCTTGACCTGCTCGGGCGACATGTAACCGGGAGTCCCGACGACCATGCCGAGGTCTGTTTGCGGGAGGCTGAGCGTGGGCTCGGACGCGGAGGGCGGCCCCGACGTAAGCTTGGCCAGGCCGAAGTCGAGGACTTTCACCAGGCCGCTCCCAGTGACCATGATGTTCGACGGCTTGAGGTCGCGGTGGATGATCCCCGCCGCGTGGGCCGCGGCGAGCGCATCGGCGATCTGCGCGGCGCACTTCAAGACTTCGGATATCCGCATGTCCTTGCCGGCGATCTCCTCCGCCAGGGATTTGCCGGCGACATGTTCCATCACTAGGAACTCCGTCCCTTCGTGAGAAAAGATGTCATGAATGGTGACGATGTTGGGGTGGTTGAGGGCCGAGGCGGCGCGCGCCTCATGCGCGAAACGCGCTTTGCGCTCGGAGTCGGCAGTTTTCTCGGGAGGGAGGACTTTGATGGCCACGGTCCGGTTTAGGCGGGTGTCGCGGGCCTTGTAGACGACGCCCATGCCGCCCTCGCCGAGCTTCTCCAGAATCTGATACTGGCCGACCGTGAGCCCAATCATGATTAAATCCGACCCCGATGTCGATGGAAACTTATCTCAGGCCGCGTCCCCCTGTCAAGAACCCAAGAATTACTAAGCCGGGGAGCTTCGGAATGAACGTTCCCGGCGACCGCAAGATCACGGTCAAGGACTTCCCCGCATTCATCATCGTCGACGACAAAGGGGACGACTTCCACGCGGCGATGATGGCCTGAGGATAGTCCCGATCGAAGCTTGACTCCATCAACGCGCTGCGAGCGCCTGGAATGATTCGAGCTTCGCAAGAAAACGATCCATCGATACGATCTGCGGCGCGTGCCCCGACGGCATTTCCACGAGTTCCGCATGCGGCAGAAAATACGCCAAGGCGGAGATAATCTGATGAAGGAATCCCGCCGAGCCAGTTCCTTTCACCAGGAGAACGGGAGGTTGGAACGCGCGGAGCCTGGCCGCGTCGTCGGCATGGGAAACAACCGCCGGGCTGTTTCTCAACGATCGACGATGACGCACCCATAACGGCCACTGGGGCAGAACCCTCGCGTTTTGCCCGGGTTGGAGAAATCCCACCGTCTGGAGAAACTGAGCGAGTTGATCCTCGGTAATATCCTCTCGCAGAAGTTGGAGCATGGAAGCGACCCGCGCGGTTTCGGCGTCAAGCGGGCCTTTGGCCCGCAGAACCCAGAACGCGGGCGGCTCGATGAGAACGAGACTGCGTACCTGTCGAGGGTGGTCGAGGGCAAAGTCGAGCGTCACTTCCGCGCCAAAGGACCAGGCCACGAAATCCAGCGGGTCTTTCAAGCCCAAATCCCCGATCGTCGCAGCCAGCGCCCCACTCTCCGCCTTCACCGAATAGCCCGCCGGAAGAGAGCGGCCGTCGAGTCCATATTCCACGTTCAGGAGCTGAACTTGGATCACCTTCCTTTTTGACGAAAGCCGGGCGGCGTGAGCGTCCCAGCCGAGCCAGCCGGTCAATCCCCCCGGGACAAGCACAAGGGGCGTTCCCTGGCCGGTCGTTTTGGCTTGCATTTTCATGTATCCCTCCTTCGAAGTCGGCGCTTTCGAAAGAGCCCGCGTCCGGGCCGGAGCGGCGCCCTGGCCCAAGGCCAAAACCGTGAGGGCAAGACATTGAAGCGCGAGAATGAATCTTCTCATGGTTTACAAGAGCTTTTCGAGTTCGATGATAGGAGATGGCAATTAGGTTGCGTGGCATCTCTCCTGTCGTTGAGTTCACGAACGATACCGCACATCATGAAATGACTATATCGCCGGCCGCGGACTACTGTCAAGAAAACTAGAATTGCAGGGCCGGGGAGATTCAGAATAATCGTTCCCGCCGACCCCGAGATTACCCCAAAGACGATAAACCTTCCATCCTCCTTAAAGCCGCGCATCCTTGGAATACTCCGCCTAGGCCAGGAATTTCCAGGAGAGACCTTCGATTTCCGCATAATCCCCGGCGTTCGAAGTGAGGAGAGTATAGCCGATAGAAATCACGGTCGAAGCGATCATGAGGTCATGGGCGCCGGTCCGCCGGCCCCGCGCCGCCAAGGAGGCCCATATCCGAGCATAAATCCGCGCGGCGGCGACATCAAATGGGAAAACGGGAAAGTTCTCGATGATCTTCTCGACAAAAGCCTTCCGTCTCAGCCGCCTTTCTTCGGTATCCGCCCGGTGGACTCCGTGAAGGAGCTCGGCGACCGTGACCGCGCTGATCCCGAAAGGCTCGTTTTCCCGGCCCCGGATGAGGTCGTCGATATTTTTTACCCCTCTTTCCAGGGAGATTAAAGCCGTCGTACCGAAAATCACTCCCATCGGCTTGTCTCCGGAAGAGACGGTTGCTCTGCGCGGGTCGCGCGCAGGTCTTTCTCAAAAGGACCCGCTTCATCTCCGAGCTTCGGCAGCCGATGGAGCAAGGATTTGAGTTGCCCAAGCGTCATCTCTTCGAGAGACACCGTCACGGGCGATATCGAAGCCACCGGTTTTCCTCCTCTGATGATCTTATAGTGCGATCCTTTATATAAGACGGAGTTCAGGATTTCGGAGAATCGTCTGACGGCCTCGGTCGCGGAAATTTTCTTTTCCATGCTTTCTCGCTTCTTATGTGTAATATATGACAATCATATTATATGTTATTTTTATCTCTTGTCAAATTAATGACTTAAAGGAAAATCGCATTGTCACAATCACCCGCTTTGAGCTTCATGGGACAGCCTGGCCTGCTTCCTCCGCCATATTCATACGCCTCTTTACGAACAGCGCCTTGCGGAAGATCTCAACAAATACTGACATTTTTTTAACAAATTCCTTACGAAATTTTAACAACTTCGAAACCAAAAAAGTTTATCATGTGAACATTGAATCTCGAGGAGAGGCAGCCATGAAACCTTTCAATAAATCCGCGGTGGGCTTGATTCTATCCCTTCTGCTCTCGGCCGGATTTGTTGACGCCGAATCGCAAGCCGCTTTGAAGACATCCCTCAAAGTTCTGACGATCAATGTCTGGTCGGGGCTGGACTACGTCGGAACGCTCAAAATGGGCGAATATGAGAACGCGGAGCGGCGCCAAGCGCGATTTGCCGCCCTCCTCGCTCAAGTCAAATCGCTCGATCCCGACATCGTCTTCCTTCAAGAAGCGAATCCCGCGGGAGGCTACGCCGCCCGTCTGGCCGGCGCGCTCGGCTTTCGCGAGATCCACCAGGTTGTTAACGGCGGGATCAAGTTCGGCCCGCTCGGAATCCCGACCAATTTCAAGGAAGGGATGGCCATCCTTGCCCGGCCGGCGCTCGATCTCGAACTTCACGACGTCTGGAAGCTCTCGGGACCCTTCGGCCTTTATGGGGACGTCATTACCTTCCATTTCTCCGAAGCCGTTTTTTCCTTGGTCGGCAAGATCACCGTCGACCAAACGCCCTGCTATCTCGTCGATGTCCACCTTGCGGCCTCGCCCCGCGCCGGCGAAGAGAGCCTGAGGAAACTGCGAGAATTCCCCGAAGCGAAGAGCCTGACTGACGAACAATTCGCCCACGCCGTCGCGGAAGTCAAGGCCCGCACGGCTCGCCGGGCCGGCGAGGTCGACCGATTGCTCCGCTTTATCAAAGGACTGCCGGCCGATGCGCCGGTCCTCTTCGTCGGAGACTTCAACGCGGAGAAGAATATGCCGGAGATCAGGAGGTTTTTGGAGGAAACCGAGGCTATCGATTCTTGTCCGGCCGCTCCGCCCACCTGGAATCCTCAGGCGAATGAAAACATCGCCTATTCGAGCCGGCCAACCGATGCTTCGGCCCGACCGCGCCAAGGATACGTCCTCCTCGATGCTATGGACACCACTCTCGCCAGGCGCATCGACTTCATTTTGCTGAGCAAGAACTTTCGTCCCGAAGATATCGTTTCGTCGCGGGTGGCGATCGATGAGCGGGTCGGCGACCTCCATGCTTCGGACCATTTCGGTATCTTCGCCGAGATCGACTTGCGGAACGTCCTCCAGACGGCCCCGAAGGAACCGGCCACCGTCCCCAGGCTCCGGAAACGAACAATCGAGGTCATGCCCATCCTGATGTGGGATACGGACATCGGCTTCGGATACGGAGGCAAGGCGTTTTGTCTCAATCCCCTCGGCCTCTCCGAGTCGTTTGACCTGACCGTGTTCAACAGCACGAAGGGCGAGCGCTGGTACCGATTCGTCTTCTCGCTGCCCGATTTCGAAACACGCCAGGGAAAAATCTATCCTTGGGCGGTAGACCTTTCGGTCGACTACGATAAAATGATCAAAAACAACTTCTTCGGCCTCGGCGCCGAATCCCTTTACAGCGACCGCGAAACCTACGCCCGCACCCCGGTCGAAGTCAACTTGAATCTGAGCCGCGGCTTCACCCGCCGCATCGTCGGCCAAGTCGGCCTGAAATATGCCCGCATTACCAACTCCGGTTTCGCCGAAACGGGCAGCCGGCTCGAGACTCTGGCGCCCGTTCTCAATGCCGGAACGGCCCGGGTCTTTTCGCTCACCGGCAACCTCCGCTATGACAGCCGGGACAGTTACATCAACCCCTCCCGCGGCATCGTCCTTCAAGGCGAGGCCGAGGCCGCGGCCAAGACGAGCTGGACGGACATCTCTTTCTGGCGGGCCGGCGGTTGGTTCCAATACTACACCGTCCTGTTCTATCCGAAGACTGTCTTCGCTTTCCGCCTGGGCGGACAAAACATGAAGGGCGAGGGCGTTCCGGTTCAATACCTCCTCCGCCTGGGCGGCAACATAACGCTGCGCGGCTCGCCCCAGGACCGCTATCTCGATAAGGCCTTCGTCCTCGTCAACGCCGAGATACGTTTCCCGATGGCCGGGCCGCTCGGCGGCGTCGTCGGCCTGGACGCCGGCAAGGTTTGGCCTTCGCTAGCGGACTTCGACCTCCGCGGTTGGGCCTTCAATCCTACCGTCGGCCTGCGGTTCTATCTGAAAACGTTTCTCGTCCGCCTTGATGTCGGGTTCGGGCGGGACGCCACCGGCCTGTATTTCAACTTCGGCCACATTTTTTGAATCCGCGGAGGGCGGCCCGGCCGCGAGTTTGGCCAGGCCGAAGTCGAGGACTTTTACCAAGCCGCTTCCCGCTGTCAGGTTTAGAAAACTTGACTTCGCTCGTCAATTGCCCCTATCTTTGTGGCGGAGGGAAAACCATGGTGCGATATATTCTCGTCTGCTTGATTTTTTTGGGAGGCTTGATTTATTTGATCGGGGTGGGTTGGATGTTATTCTTCGCCTCGCCCCCGGAATGGCTGATGAATACGACGCTATTGCTGGGCGCGGCGCTCGCCACAAACTTCGGGGCCGTCCTCGGCATCGATCTGGCCAAGTCGCCCAGAGGCCTGAAGCCTTCCCGGCGGATCGGAAATTTTGCGAGAAAAATTTCCGGTTTCGACAAGGACAAGCTTCCCGAACTGGCGGCGGGGCTCTACTTTGTCGTGCTGATTATCGGATCCATCGCTTTCCTTTTCAAGCGACCGGGCGCGGATTTGGCCCACAGCTTGTTCTATGCTCTGCTCGGCGCGATCGTGGCCGCGTTCGCCCATATTCTTAAAAAGTGATTGTTCCGGCCGGTCAGCACGCCTCTAAAGGCAACCGGCCCGGCTCGCGGATTCCTTTTCCTTTCCGGTTGGTGAGCGCGTCGCCCAATTCCTCGCGCGCTTTTTCGGCCAACGCCTGAAGGCCGGCCACGATGTCGGGGTACTCCCGGGCGACATCCCGTTTTTCGCCGATATCGGCCTCGAGGTCGTAGAGCTCTAGGCCGGTTTGGATCTCGGCGTACGGTCCCGGGAAGCCGTCCTGATTGGGTTCGATGCCGACGTAGGACCGGGACTTATGCGGAAAAATCAATTTCCAGCGGCCCTGCCGGACCGCGCGAAGTCCGCGGTCGTAGTAATAGAAATAATGATCGCGGGGGTTCGCTCCGGCCTGACCCTCGAGAAGCGGCAGGAGGTTGATCCCGTCGATCGTTTTGACCGGCTGCGGCGCCCCGCAGGCCGCGGCGATCGTCGGAAGAAGGTCGATCGTGGCCGCGATATTGTCGCAGACGCGGCCCGCCGGGACGCGGCCCGGCGAGCGGATGATGGAGGGAACGCGCGCCCCTCCTTCGAACATCGTTCCCTTGCCTTCGCGAAGCGGCCCGGCCGAACCCGCGTATCGGCCGAAGTTGAGCCAGGGGCCGTTATCGCTAGCAAAGATGACGAGCGTGTCTTCGTCCAGGTTATGCTGTTTGAGTCGGTCAAGAATCCGGCCGACCGACCAGTCGATTTCCATGATGACGTCGCCATAAGGGCCCTGGAGGCTCTTTCCGCGGAATTTGTCCGAGACGCCGAGCGGTGTGTGCGGCATGGAATGGGGGACATAGAGGAAGAACGGCCCGTCTTTGTTCTCGTCGATGAAGCGGAGCGCTTCTTCGGTATAGATTGTCGTCAGTTCGGACTGGTCTTCGAGCGTCCAGATTTCGGCGATTTTCTCATTGTCTTGAATGAGAGGAAGAGGCGGATAGAGGCTCTTTTGTCCCGCGGCGAGCGGTTTTCCGTCATACGTCACCGGCCACATGTCGTTCGAATAGGGGAGTCCGAGGTAGCGGTCGAACCCATGCTGGAGCGGCAGAAACGGGGGGTGATGCCCGAGGTGCCATTTGCCGAAAATTGCCGTCGCATAGCCGCGCCGCTTCAGAAGCTCGGCGATCGTCTCCTCGCCGGAACTGAGGCCGACTTTGGCCGACGGGCCGAGGGCGCCTTGGATTCCGACGCGTTCCGCATAGCATCCGGTCAGGAGCGAAGCGCGCGATGCGCTGCAGACCGCCTGCGAGACGTAAAAGTTTGTGAACCGCATCCCTTCGGCGGCCATTCGGTCAAGATTGGGGGTTTTGAATCCCTGAGCTCCATAGCAGCCGACATCGGCATATCCTTGGTCGTCGGTCAATATGAGAACGATATTCGGCGGGCGCTTCATTTGCCGGAGCTCGCCGCGGCGGCCTCCACGGATGGGAACTGTTCGGCATGATTCGGTAAATCCTACGGCGGCGGTGCCGAGCGCCGCCAGAAACTCCCTTCGCGTTGTCTTTTTTGCGCTCATGCGACCGTTCCTAAATTCATGTCGTAAGATTCAATAGGCATGAGTGATCGCCACGTCGCTTTGCTCCTCTCTTGAGCGCGGTGACTATTTTTCATGACGAAAAAGTGAACTCCTCCACCGCGAATCAAGCCGGCCCCCGAAGTGTTGATCCGACGGACCGTCCCCGGGCTGGACTCGGGATGTAGGATCAGCCCTGGATGATCTTTTCGATCTCCTCGACGCGGTGGCGCAGCTTTCTCTTCGGGATCGCTCCGAAGAAGCCCTTGATGCCGATCTCACCCAAGTAGATCCCCGGCAGGAGGGCGAATTTGATCCAAGCTTCGAGTTTCACGGCGGTGCCGGCCGGCCCGAACTTGACGAATTGGGGGCCGGTGATGAGGCCCATCCCCTTTTTCCAGACGGTCTCTCCGCCGCGCTGGGTCTCCTTGAACGACTCATTCCGCAGATAGTCCTCGATTTGGCGCCGCACGGTCTCGAAGGGCCGATGCACCGGGATTTCAGCGACATAACGTGCCATGGTCTTCTCCTTTGAGGATCATTCTACTCCCGCGGGACGCTTTCATTCCAGGCCTTTTTCAAGCGTTGTAGAAGGAATCCAATCCGGCTCGAAAAAAATCGCCGAAAAATCTATTCTTCGTTCTCTTCCGCGACGCGACGAAAAACATCCGCCAAGGCGAGCGCGCTGATAGACCACTGAAAGGTCTCTGCCCGGGCCACTCCGGCTTTCGACAATTCCTGGCGGAAATTTGGATTTTCCAGAATGGAAAGGATGCCGTGGGCGATACTCTCGGGCTGGAGGGGATCGGTGTATACGACGGCTTCGGCTCCGACCTCGGGAAGCGCGCCCCGAGCCGATGTCACGACCGGGGTTCCGCAGGCCATGGCCTCGAGAACGGGCATGCCGAATCCTTCGTCCAAGGAAGGCAGAACGAAAAGTTCAGCTCCCCTCATCAGGGGGGCCCGATCTTCTTCGGGAACGTATCCGAGGAACTTGATCCGGCTTTCCAGCCCCAACCTGCGGAGAGTCGCGAAGATGTCTTCATTTTTCCAGCCTTGTCCGCCCGCAACCACGAGCGGGAATCGCTTCTTCGTGCCCTCCGGAAGCAGGGCGTAAGCCTCGATCAACCGGGAAAAATTCTTGCGTGGTTCGAGGGTGCTCAAGGAAAAAAGATATTCGTTGCCGAGATTGTATTTCAAGCGGACGTCTGCCCTCCGTCTTTCGGAGATATTCGGATGGAACGTGAAATGATCGACCGCGGGATAGACGACCCTGATCTTTTCTGGGGGGACCCCATACGTCTCCTGAAGCTCTTTTTTCACCCAATCCGAGATCACCACGACCTGGCTGGCGTGTTTCAATGTCCTTGGCAAATACCTTTTTAGAAAGAGATGATCGCGGTTCTGCAAGCTCCCGGCAAAACGGAGGAAGCCGAAGTCGTAGACAACCGGCACGTACCGGCTGTGGAGGAGGGGCTCTCCAACGAAGTTTGGGAAAAAGAATATTCTCGGACGACGGCTTGGGAACAGGTCTAATGGCAAGGGCAGGCGGAGGGCTCGGCGACGGAGACCAGCATAGACCGCGCTGGGAAAAGGACGAAGGCGGACCTCGAGCGAACCGGCCAGGACTTCGGCCAGGCCGGACAGATAAGCCTCCTCTGAACTCCGCCCCGCTTTCAGAAAGAACCGGGAAGCGAGGAGGCGGACCGGGAAATGCCCGGGGATCGCGACATAGGCCTTGAGAAGTTCTCGCGCGTAATAACCTACACCGCTGAGCGGCGGGTACAAAGCGCTCGATTCGACGATGAGGTCAGGCACGGTCCATTTCACGGATCGGATTCGGATTTAATAAATGATGGACTAGCCGCAAATTATCATGGGGATGGACGCCGCGTCAAGGCACACAACGCTTACGCCTGAGTATCGCCCGCGACTTCCCGGATTCCGGGAATGAGTTGTCTGTCGCCGAAATTGAAATATAATATCCAAGACTGGAGGGCGCATGAATCGCACGAACAGAGTTCTGACCATCGGCCTTGTCATCGTTGTATTTTTTGCTTCCGGCGTCGCCGGGGCGCAGGGGCTTTTGAGTGAATCACTCCTCAAGAATTTCACCTACCGCAGCCTCGGCCCGTATCGCGCCGGCTCATGGGTGACTTCGCTCGCGGTGCCCGAGATTCCGCTCCGTGAGCATCTTTACACGCTTTACGTCGGGACGCGGAACGGCGGCGTCTGGAAAACGGTAAACAACGGCGCGACCTTCGAGCCGGTTTTCGACGGCCAGGCAAAGCTTTCTATCGGCGCGCTAGCCGTTGCGCCGTCGGACGCGAACATCGTCTGGGTGGGAACGGGAGAAGCCTATTGCGCGCGGAGCTCGCACGCCGGCGACGGGATTTACAAATCCACGGACGCGGGCAAGACCTGGACGAACATGGGTCTCCTCGACTCGCACCACGTCGCCCGAATCGCGATCCATCCCACGAATCCGGATATCGTCTACGTCGCGGCCATGGGCCATCTCTTCACGGCCAATGCGGAGCGCGGCGTCTTCAAGACCGCCGACGGCGGCAAGACCTGGAATAGAGTCCTCTTTGTCAACGACAAGATCGGGGCGATCGACCTAGTTTTGGTTAAATCCGACCCGAATGTTCTCTACGCGGCCATGTACGAAAAAGTCCGCCTCCCCTGGCACTATGAAATCGGCGGCCCGGAGAGCGCGATTTACAAGTCCATCGACGGAGGAACAAAATGGACGCGGCTCGGCGGCGATCTTCCCTCAGGCCGGGTCGGACGGATCGGCCTCGACGTCTTCCAGAAGAATCCTGACATCCTCTACGCCGTCGCCGAGAACGGCAATAAGCGCAAGCCCTCTCAGGCGGAGATAGACCAGGCGAAAAAGCGCGGCGTCGAAGTCGGGGAGAGGACGATGGGCAACGAAGTTTATCGAACGGACGACGGCGGCAAAAGCTGGCGGAAGGTCAACGCGGGATACGAGGCGGCCCTGGACAAAGCGCCTTACTCTTTCAACGAGCTCCGCCTCGACCAGAACGACCCGAGCATCGTTTATATCACCGGCCAGTCGCTGGCCTCGACCGACGACGGGGGCAAGACCTGGCGCGGCTTGAGCTGGCCTTCGAACGGCGTCTTCCAGAAAGCGTTCGGCGACTGGCGCTGTATGTGGGTCGATCCCGTTGATTCCGACCGCCTGATCTTCGGCAGCGACGGCGGGGTGAACATTTCCTATGACCGCGGCAAAACCTGCCATCATCTTTACAACATCCCGCTCGGCGAATTCTACGCCATCGGCGTGGACATGGAAGACCCCTACAACATCTACGGCGGCTTGCAGGACCACGACTCCTGGAAAGGCCCGTCGAACGGCTGGGCGGGCGAGATCAGCCCGTCCGACTGGGTGACGGTCGGCGGGGGAGACGGGATGTATAACCAAATCGACCCGACCGACAGCCGCTGGGTTTACAACAATCGCGAGTTCGGGACGATGTGGCGGCTCGACCAGAAAACGGGCGTCCAAGCGCCCATCTTGCCCAGGAGAGAGGCGGGCAAAGAGCCGCTCCGTTTCAACTGGACGCCGCCCATTCATCTCTCCCCGCACAACTCGGCCATCGTTTATGTCGGCGCCCAGGTCCTTTTCCGCTCCCTCGACCGGGGCGATCATTGGGCGGAAATAAGCCCCGACCTGTCGACAAACGAGAAGTCAAAACAGGGCGGCGCCGGCAATATCTCCTATTGCACCATCACCACGATTTCAGAATCGCCCGTCGCCCCGGGAGCCATTTGGGTCGGGACGGACGACGGGAAAATCCAGGTGACCAAGGACGGCGGCGCGACCTGGCTCGACCGGACGGCGAAGGTCTCGGCAGCCGGCGGCCCCGCGAATTTCTGGGTGAGCCGGGTTTTTGCCTCACCGCATGAGGCCGGCTCGGCTTTCGCGACCAAGACCGGGCTGCGGTTCGACGATTTCCGGCCCTGCCTCTACAAGACAACGGATTTTGGCGAGACCTGGGCCTCCCTTTCGGCGAACTTACCGGCCGACAAATGCCTGAACGTTTTCATCCAGGACCGGAAAAATCCGAATCTTCTTTTTGTCGGGACGGAACAGAGCGTTTACCTCTCGCTTGATGGCGGCAAGACATGGCTTCCCTTCAAGAACAACATGCCCTGGGTCAAGGTGACCGACCTCGTCATCCATCCGCGCGAAAACGACCTTGTCGTCGGGACGTACGGCCGCGGCCTGTATATCACGGACATCACGCCCCTTCAGGAAATAAAAGACGAGATGCTTTCCCAGGATAGCTATCTCTTCGACATCGAACCCAGAACTCAGCGGGTTTACGGCGGCATCGGCAACTATCAACTCCTTGGCGATAGCCATCTTTTTACCCCGAACGAGCCCAACGCCGTCGTCGTGAATTACTATTTGAAGGATAAAGCTTCGGCTCCGGTCAAAGTTAAAATTTCCGATCCTTACGGCAAGGTTCTGACTGAAATCAACGGGAAAGGCGACGTTGGGTTGAATTCCGTTCAATGGGGGATGCGCGTTCAGCGTTCGGGACAAGCGGGGCCTCAGTTCGGAGGCATGGGCGGGGGGATGGTGGAGCCGGGCGAATATGTCGTGACGCTTGAAGCGGCCGGAAGGACGATCACAAAAAAAGCCGTCATCCGCGGCCGTCAGGGCTGGACGGTCGGTCCCGTCCCGCAAATCATTAAATAAATAAGTCATGAATACCAAGTCCGGTTCTAAGATGGAGTCATCTAAGATGGGGTCAGGTCGAGATCTGACCCCATTTCTTTATTGCTGACTTTAGCGGAAATAAAAACGTGCGCCGGTTTGCCTGTGTTTGTGGCCTTGTGATTATCATCTTATTGGTTTCGGCGTGCTCCGGGCCGATGCTCTCTCCGATCAATTTCAGATTCCCGGCCGCGCCGGTGGAAATCCCGCGGGATCTGGCCGCTCATGAATGGGCTCAAACCGAATGGTGGTATTACACAGGCCACCTGAAATCCCGGGACGGGGGGAGATATGGTTTCCAGCTCGCTTTTTTCCGCCGAAGAACGGACCTGGATAAATTCAAGGGATTGTCTTTGAGCCCTATTGGCCGCACCGGCTATATGGCCCATTTTTCCGTAGTGGACGAAAATACGGGCAAGTTTCTGCACAAGGGTATTG
>Ga0299912_10001945_pt1 | contig 16831 bp, 15 predicted proteins | sample RVTome_2_FD_207667 | JGI IMG/M metagenome (GOLD analysis project Ga0299912, IMG submission 207667) | Soil microbial communities from uranium-contaminated site in the Upper Colorado River Basin, Wyoming, United States - RVT95D214 (version 2) ... | reverse complement strand
GGCCCGGAAAAGATCGATAACTTTGAAGCGGGCCTGAAGGCTAGCTTTCATGGCCCCGTTTCAGGCAATCTGAACGCGGCGGCGTTTTATTCCGATCTGAGCAACCAACAGCTTCTGGTTTCGGCGCTCAGCACGACAAGCGGAGGGACCGCAACCTCGATCTTCAACGCCGGCAAGTCGCGGGTCTATGGCTTCGATCTCGATGCATCGCTTCGGTTCGCAAGCTTCTTCCGCCTGAATGGTTCGGTGACTTATGTGAATTCGAAGCTCGTCACCTTCGACGTGCCGACGTCGCTTCCCGGATACGATATCATCGTTCCTTCGGCAATTGCGGGCGATCCCTTGCCCTATACGCCGAAATGGGGCGTGAACCTCACGGGAACCGTCACCTTGCCGGTGCCCGAGGAATACGGGAAGATCGAGTTCGCGGCGACATATCGCTACAACTCGTCCTTCATCACGGGCGCATCGTACACGAATGCCGTTGGCACCGCCGTCAGCCAGCTCGATCTCAACCTCGACTGGCGCAATATCGGTGGCAAACCCATCGATATTGGGCTCTTCGGCTCGAACGTGACCAACCAGTTTACGGCGACTTCCGTCTCGGGCCTGTACGACAGCTTCGGGTTCGATACCCGTTATCTGGGACGCCCGAGGATGTACGGCGTGCGTGCAAAGTGGCGGTTCGGCGAAGGACAGTAAAATCGGGGGGCTCGCCGGTCTGAGACAGTGACGCCCCCCCAATAAACGGGGGGCGTCATGTCAGCGCGCAGGATACTGGCAAAAGATTTCCGGCGGCGCCAACTGAAGAAAGCTCTCGTCAGTGAAAAGGCCAAATTCATGAAGGCCGCACATCATAATGTGGGAACGACCCCGTGAGCGATTCCGCAGCTGGACAAGAAAGAACAATAGCGCCCGGCGAGACGCGTTGTGCAGGGAATGCGGGACAAGGGGTGTCACCTTTCCGGTGTGCCTGCGTCGTGTGCCAAGGTCATGTGACCGAGGTTCCGTCTGAGGCCGCCTCAAAAAGCGGTTTTCCGTCGCTTTTGCGATAAACTGGTCGGGGAGAGAGGATTCGAACCTCCGGCCCCTGCCTCCCGAAGACAGTGCTCTACCAGGCTGAGCTACTCCCCGACCGTGTTCGGACGCGCTTGGCGTCAGAGGGCAGGTGGGCGCCTATAGTGGCCGATAGCCGGGGTGGCAAGTGTCCATTCTTGCCACCCGCTTCAGGCTGCGGATTGCAGGGGCTGAAAGGCTGCTTCTGTCGATCTATGCCGGAATCATGTGGGCAAGGCTTTCGCGCGGCGCCGAGGGCGGCTAGTTTCCCGCCCATGGCAAGCGCGGTATCCCTTTCCGATTCCAACGTCCGCCCGCACTGGGAATGGCAATATCTCGACCTGATGCGCCGCATCTGGGAGCATGGTGACGAGCGCGTCGATCGCACCGGGGTCGGCACGCGTTCCCTGTTCGGGGCCGAGATTCGATTCGACCTGGCGGGTGGCGCGATGCCGCTGCTCACAACCAAGCGGGTGTTCTGGAAAACGGCGACCCGCGAACTGCTGTGGTTCCTGACAGGCGAAACCAATATCCGTCCACTTTGCACGCAAGGCGTGGAAATCTGGACTGACTGGCCGCTCGACCGTTATCGCCGCGAAACGGGCGAGGACATGTCCCGTGCCGATTTTTCCAGGCGGATCGTGGAAGACGAGGACTTCGCGCTGCGCTGGGGGGATCTCGGCCCGGTATACGGCAAGCAGTGGGTGGATTGGCCGGTCTATGAGCCTGCCTCGGGACCCGGGCTGGACGGTCTCTATCGCAAGCGCGCCCACGGCGTGAACCAGGTGGCGGAAGTGGTGGCAAGCCTGAGGAACAATCCCGGCAGCCGCCGCCACATCATCGAGGGCTGGAACGTCGCCGAGCTGGACGCCATGGCGCTGCCCCCTTGCCACAAGACCTATCAGTTCCATGTTGCGGGCAATCGCCTGTCCGGCCTGCTTTATCAGCGCAGCTGCGACCTTGGCCTGGGCTTTGCCTTCAACATGTGGTCGCTGGCGCTGCTCACGCGCATGCTGGCCCAGCAATGCGATCTGGAGCCCGGCGAGGCGGTGTGGATGGGGGGCGACGTTCACCTTTACCTGAATCACCGCCAGCTGGTGGAAGAACAGCTGGCCCGCAGCCCCTCTGGCGAGGCGAAGCTGGAAATCGTCCGGCGTCCCGATTCGATCTTCGGCTATGGAATCGAGGATTTTTCAGTCAGCGGCTACGCTCCGCAGGCGCATATTTCCGCGCCTGTGGCCGTATAGGGTTTTATACCAATACTCGACGGGCGCGACTTATCGAACCTTGGTCAAGCCCGTGCGGCGCCTGAGCATTTCCAAAGTGTGATGCGTCAGCATCCCGGCACTTTGGTATTAGTGAAAGATCGGTTCCAGCTTCAGCGCACGATGCCGCTATAGGCGATGCGGCCGTTGCCCAGCCTGGCGAGCGCAGGGGTAATCCGCCAGCGGACATGTGTCACATCTTCCGGCGTCGCCACGCGCGATCCGATCCGCAGCGCGCCGAGCCGGCCCCAGTTTTTCCCGCCGTCGACAGAGACCTCCTCGTCCTCGCTGGCGCTGGCCTGATAGGCAACGGCGCGAGGTAGGGGATTGATGATGGTGAAACCGCCGTCTCCGCCCATGCGGTGCCAGTTCAGTACAGTCACAACCCGTTCGCCGCGAGTCAGCCGGCTGGCCGGTTCGAGACTGCGGAGATTGCCGGTTTGCGTGCGTTCGACGAACACGGCGCTGTCCATGGCGATATTGGGCGTGGCGGATGCCGCCTGCGGTGCGGCCAGCATGGGCAGGAACACTGCAAGGCACACTGCAAGGTACACAGGCAGACTGGCGGGGATGCAGGTGGAGATTCGGCGGAATGTCACTTCGATGGCCCTCTTCGGTCCGTTGGAAGACTGTGTTGAGGGCAATTTGCAGAGCGATAGGCAAAAATATGGTTAACGCCGCGTTTGCCTTTTTGCGCGGACATGGTGGCGGGTGAGGGAAAAGTTATGCTGTTTGCGTGCCCGCGCAGAAGTCTTTTGGCTTTCTTGCCAAGGCTGTTGACAGCCTAATCGAGCTGCCCTAGTGGCGCGGCTCCCAAGGGGATGCGCGGGTGTAGCTCAGTTGGTTAGAGCGCCGGCCTGTCACGCCGGAGGTCGCGGGTTCGAGTCCCGTCACTCGCGCCACTTGGGACTTTACTTCCAGCTCCCGGTTTCCATCCAGATCAGGAATCGCCGGAGCGGAAAGAGCCAGATAACCCCCAGAACGATATAGACCGGAAGCTGGACCAGCGTGTGCCAGTCGCCGATCAGTGGCGCTACAAAATGCGCCACGGCCAGGCCGTAGACGGCCAGCGCCGCCACCAGGGCGAGTACGCCCGCGGGGATCCGCCAGGTCGGTTCGCGGCGCATCATGTTTCTCCTTCGTAAAGCCGGGTAGGGGTCACCACCGCGCGTAGAATCCGGTCATGCGGTTCGATCGGCAGCGTATCGACAAGCTGGCAGTCCCACGCCATGCCGACCGCCATGGCATCGGGATGGGCTTCCAGCCAGCGGTCGTAATGGCCGCCGCCCTGGCCGAGCCTGTGGCCATCCGCGGTAAAGGCGATGAGCGGGACCATCACCACGTCGGGCGTCACTTCCGGCGCGCTGGCGACGGGTTGCCCGAAACGGAAGGGGCCGGGTTCCAGCCCATCTTCGTGATAGGGATCTTCCCAAAGCCGGAAGCGCAAGGGCGCGTCGCGGTCCGCGTACCAGGGAAGCGCGATCCGCCGGCCGTTTTCATGAAACCATCTGGCATAGGACGCGGTCGGCGCTTCCGCGCCATGCGCGCAATAGAGACCGACGATCGCTTCTTCCGGCGCCAGCGCCGCGACCGGGGAGGGCGGACGCAGGAACATGAGCGCGCGCATCCTGTCGGGCAGCGCCGCCACATGATCGCGCCGCAGAGCTCTCATTTCGCTGCGCAGCCGGTTTTTCGCGTTCAAACTTTCACCTTTCCGGGGCTTCACTTTTCCGGGCGGGAGGGGGAGGGTGACGGGCCCACCATGGGTCGTTGCCTGGAAATCCTCTGACGCCTTCACGTCAGGTGGGGACCATATGTGCCAGACCCCAATGGAAACAGAGTGGTCTGACCAGGGACAGCCCCCTTGGATTGCTTATAGCCTCAGGGATGTTCGAAAGGCTCGTGCCGGGCAGGTCCGTCACCGCTCTATCTAGGCGCTGGTCGGCCCGCTCTCAAGACTGTCGGCAAGATTTTCCAGCCGCACGGCAAGATTTTCCAGTCGCCGCGCCATGTCATCGGAGTTATCGGGCATTGCTGGCGTGGGGGCGGGAGGAGTGGCTGCACTCCGCGCCTCATGCAGATCGTCGGCCAGCAGCAGCGCCGCGAACAGCAGCATGCGCGGTTCGCTCTGGCCCGACATGTCGCCCATGGAGGCAAGTTTCTCGTCGATCATCCGGCCAAGCCCGGCAACATGGGATTCCTCGCCCGTGGCGCAAGCCACGGCGAAGCTGCGTCCGCCGATGGACAGCGTGACGTTGCTCATGGCTGCAGCCCCGAGAGAAGCATGTCGAGCTGCTGGAGGGACTGGGCGACGGCGCCGCGAAGCTGATCGTGCCGGGCCTGCAGCGCGCTGTTGTCGCTTGCGGCCTCATTCGTGGGCTGGGCAGTTGCTGCCCGGCCTGCTGCCCGTTCAATGCGGGCCAAGGCCGCATCCATGCGATTCAGTGCGTTTTCGATCGGTGCCCCGTCCATGCCATAAGGCTAGCGCAAAAACGGCGGACTGCAAAGTTTTGGCGATATTTCCATGGGGAAGGCGGCGTTTTTAATGGTCTACCTTGCAACTTTAATGGTCTACCTTGCAACAGGGCAGGGGGGCAAGCTTGACGGGGCGTCCCCTCTCCCTAAAGGGAACCCCCAATCGAATCGTCCCCGCTTTTACCGTCGTTCTGGGAGCAATCCAGTATGAGCATCGATCCTGCACGCCTGGCGCCTATGGCCAATGCCATCCGCGCCCTTTCCATGGACGCGGTGCAGGCAGCCAATTCGGGGCACCCCGGCATGCCGATGGGCATGGCCGACGTTGCCACCGTTCTCTATGCCAAGTTCCTCAAGTTCGATCCCGCCGCGCCGCAATGGCCGGACCGGGACCGTTTCGTGCTTTCGGCCGGCCACGGCTCCATGCTGCTGTACTCGCTGCTGAACCTGACAGGGTATGCGCAGCCGACCATGGATGACATCCGCAACTTCCGCCAGTTCGGCAGCCCCTGCGCCGGTCACCCCGAAAATACCGAGCTTCCGGGCGTGGAATGCACCACCGGCCCGCTGGGGCAGGGCCTGGCCATGGCCGTGGGCATGGCGATGGCCGAACGCCATCTCAACGCCGTTTATGGCGATGCGCTGGTCGATCACCGCACCTGGGTGATCGCGGGCGACGGCTGCCTGATGGAAGGCATCAATCACGAGGCGATCGGCCTGGCCGGCCATCTCAAGCTCGGCCGCCTGATCGTGCTGTGGGACGATAACGGCATCACCATCGACGGCGGCACGAATCTTTCCACCAGCGAGGATATCGCCGCGCGCTATCAGGCGACCGGCTGGCATGTCGAAGTCTGCGATGGTCACGATCCGGCCGATATCGAACGCGCCATTTCCGCCGCCATGGCCAGCAACCGTCCCTCGCTCGTCGCTTGCAAGTCGGTGATCGGCAAGGGCGCGCCCAACAAGCAGGGCTCGCACAATGTGCACGGCAGCCCGCTGGGCGCCGACGAAATTGCCGCCACGCGCGAAGCGATGGGCTGGACGGCGGCGCCTTTCGAGATTCCTGCCGACATCCTGGCTGACTGGCGCTCGCTGGGCGCGCGCGGCGCTGCTGTCCGTGCCGAGTGGGACAAGCGCCTGGCCGCCGATGCCATGGCCGGCGAGTTCTCGCGCCGCATGGCGGGCGAGCTGCCGGCCGACGATGGCGTGAAGGCCTATATCGAAAGCCTGCTGGCCAATCCCCCCAAGGTGGCCACTCGCAAGGCCAGCGAAATGGCGCTGGAAGCGATCACCGCCGCCGTGCCGGACCTGGTGGGCGGTTCGGCCGACCTTACCGGATCGAACAACACCAAGACCAAGGCGACCACGCCATATTCCGCCGATAGCTATGGCGGGCGTTATGTCTATTACGGCATTCGCGAATTCGGCATGGCCGCCGCGATGAACGGCATGGCGTTGCACGGCGGCGTGATTCCCTATGGCGGCACGTTCCTGATATTCTCCGACTATTGCCGCAATGCCATCCGCCTTTCCGCACTGCAGCATCAGCGTGTCGTCTATGTGATGACGCATGACAGCATCGGCCTGGGTGAGGACGGGCCGACGCACCAGCCGATCGAACATGTCATGAGCCTGCGCGCCATGCCCAACCTGCTGGTTTTCCGCCCGGCCGACGCGCTCGAAACGGCGGAAGCCTGGGCGCTGGCAATCCGGCAGACGGACCGCCCCTCTGTGCTGTGCCTCTCGCGCCAGAACCTGCCGCCGGTGCGCGCCGATGCGGAGATGAAGTCCGCGCGCGGCGCCTATCGTCTGAAAGCCGCCGAACATCAGCGCCATGTCGTGCTGATCGCCACGGGTTCGGAAGTGGAAGTGGCGCTGGAATGCGCCAGGCAGCTGGAAGTGGACGGCATCGGTGCCGATGTCGTTTCCATGCCGTGCTGGGAGCTTTTCGCGGAGCAGGATGCCGGCTATCATGCGGACCTGCTGCCGGCAGGCGTGCTCAAGGTCTCGATCGAGGCCGGCGTCACGCTGGGCTGGGAACGGCATGTCGGCCAAAACGGGATCGCAATTGGTATCGACAGCTTCGGCAGGTCTGCACCGGCCGAGGAACTGTTCAGGCATTTTGGCTTCACCGCGGAATCCATCGTTCCGAAAATCAAAGCTCACTTCGAAATTTAACAAGGAGTCTTCACATGGCGACTAAGGTTGCGATCAACGGTTTCGGGCGTATCGGGCGCAATGTGGCCCGTGCCATTCTCGAACGGACCGACCACGATCTCGAACTGGTTTCGATCAACGACCTGGCCGATGCCAAGTCCAACGCGCTGCTGTTCAAGCGGGACAGCGTCCACGGCCCGTTCTCGGGCTCGGTCGAAGTGGACGGCAACGACCTGATCATCAACGGCAAGCGCATTCATGTGACCGCAGAGCGCGATCCCGCCAAGCTGCCGCACGCCGCCAACGGCGTCGAGATCGCGCTGGAATGCACCGGCTTCTTCACCGATCGTGACGGCGGCCAGAAGCATCTCGACGCCGGCGCCAAACGCGTGCTGATCTCGGCGCCTGCCAAGAACGTCGATCTCACCGTCGTCTATGGCGTGAACCACGACAAGCTGACCGCCGATCACAAGATTGTTTCGAACGCTTCGTGCACCACCAACTGCCTGGCGCCTTTCGCCAAGGTGCTGAACGACGCCATCGGCATCGAACGTGGCCTGATGACCACGATCCACGCCTATACCAACGACCAGAAGATCCTCGACCAGATCCACTCCGACATGCGCCGCGCGCGTGCCGCCGCGATGTCGATGATCCCGACCACCACGGGTGCTGCCCGCGCAGTGGGTGAAGTGCTGCCCGAACTGAAGGGCAAGCTCGACGGTTCGGCCATCCGCGTGCCGACTCCGAACGTCTCGGTCGTCGACCTGACTTTCACGCCGAAGCGCGACACCACCATCGAGGAAGTGAACGCGCTGCTGAAGGCCGCTTCGGAAGGCGCGCTCAAGGGCATTCTCGGCTATTCGGACGAGCCGCTGGTCTCGATCGACTACAACCATGATTCGCACTCTTCGACCATCGACAGCCTCGAAACCGCGGTGATCGACGGCAAGCTGGTGCGCGTGCTGAGCTGGTACGACAACGAGTGGGGCTTTTCCAACCGCATGGTCGATACCGCCGGAGCCATGGCGAAGCTGGCCTGATCCACGACGGTCTGATCCACGAGGGGGGATTGAAGGGATGACGAAGTTCCGCACGCTCGGTGACCTTGGTGACGTTTCCGGCAAGGTTGCTCTTGTCCGCGTCGATCTTAACCTGCCGATGCAGGATGGGGCAGTCACCGACGATACGCGCGTGCGGGCTTCCGCGCCCACGATCCTCCAACTGGCCGAAAAGGGCGCGAAGGTTCTGCTTCTCGCCCACTTCGGCCGCCCCAAGGGCGATCGCGTCTCTACCATGTCGCTGAGCATGGTGGTGGGCGCCGTGGAACGGGTGCTGGGCCGCGAAGTGATGTTCGTGCCGGAGATTGCCGGCGATGTGGTGGCGCAGGCCGTGGGTATCCTGCGCCCCGGCGACATTGCCATCCTGGAAAATACCCGTTTCTGGAAAGGCGAGGAAAAGAACGACCCGGAACTGGCCAGGGCGATCGCCGCCAATGGCGATTTCTATGTCAACGACGCCTTTTCCGCCGCGCACCGCGCCCATGCGACGACCGAAGGTCTGGCCCGCGTGTTGCCGGCCTATGCCGGCCGTTCGATGCAGGCCGAACTGGAAGCGCTCGACAAGGCGCTGGGCACTCCGGTGAAGCCGGTTGCCGCCGTGGTCGGCGGAGCCAAGGTTTCCTCGAAACTCGATGTGCTCCAGCATCTTGTCAGCCAGGTCGATCACCTCATCATCGGCGGCGGCATGGCCAACACGTTCCTGGCCGCGCGCGGGGTGAATGTCGGCAAGTCGCTATGCGAGCATGACCTGACCGGAACCGCCGAAGAAATCCTTGCGATAGCAGATACTTCCGGTTGCACTGTTCATCTTCCTTATGAAGTTGTGGTGTCGAAGGAATTCGCGGCCAACCCGCCGAGCCTGCGCACCTGCAACGTCCATGAAGTCGCCGCGGACGAGATGATCCTCGATGTCGGCCCATCGGCGGTGGAAGCGCTGGGCGATGTCCTCAAGACCTGCCGCACGCTGGTGTGGAACGGGCCGATGGGCGCCTTTGAAACCGTGCCTTTCGATGCCGCGACCGTGGCGCTGGCCAGGATGGCAGCCGCGCTCACCAAGGAAGGCTCGCTCATTTCCGTGGCTGGCGGCGGCGATACGGTGGCCGCGCTGAACCACGCAGGGGTTGCGCAAGATTTCACTTATATCTCAACGGCTGGCGGAGCCTTCCTCGAATGGATGGAAGGCAAGGAACTGCCGGGAGTGGCCGCGTTAACCGCATGATCAATCTGCTTGCCATCGATCATGTCGTCTTCCGTGTGAAGAACATGGAAGCGATGATCGCCTTCTATGAGAAGGTGCTCGGCGCGCATGTCGAGAAGCGGCAGGAGCAGTTCGGACTGGTGCAGCTACGCGCCGGACAATCGCTGATCGACCTGCTGGATTGCGAAGGCGAGCTTGGCCGACAGGGCGGCGCGGCGCCGGGGCGCGAGGGGCGCAACGTCGATCACGTCTGCTTCCGCGTATTGCCTTGGGACAGCGACGCGATCCGTGCGCATCTGGCGCAGCACGGCGTCGAGGCTGGCGAAATCGCATCGCGCTATGGTGCCGAAGGCAATGGACCGAGCATCTATATCAAGGATCCCGAGGGCAACACCATCGAGCTGAGGGGGCCGCCATGGCCGCCCGAGCGTCCCAAAACGGGCTGATCGTGCCGCATTTTCGGCCTGTGGTCGCGGTTGCGGCTTGCGGGCCTCGTATCTAACCAGCCAACCGAAATCATTCCCTGAAAAATATCCGAGGACAGGAAGAACCATGCAGACATCCGAAATGACCGCCAAGATTGCCGAGGGCAAAGGCTTCATCGCGGCGCTCGACCAGAGCGGAGGTTCCACTCCCAAGGCGCTCAAGGGCTATGGCATCGAGGAAGGTGCCTGGTCGAACGAAGCGGAAATGTACGATCTCATTCACCAGATGCGCAGCCGTATCATCAGCTCGCCGGCTTTCACCGGCGACAAGGTGATCGGCGCGATCCTGTTCGAACGCACCATGGATGGTCAGGTTGAAGGCAAGCCGACCCCGCAGGCGCTGATCGAAAAGGGCGTGGTGCCTTTCATCAAGATCGACAAGGGCCTGGAAGACGAAGCCAACGGCGTGCAGCTGATGAAGCCGATGCCCGAACTGGACGCACTGCTCACCCGTTCGAAGGCGCTGGGCGTCTATGGCACCAAGGAACGTTCGGTGATCAACTCGGCGAACCGCGAAGGCATCGCCGCAGTCGTCAAGCAGCAGTTCGAAGTCGGCCAGCAGGTGCTCGCCCATGGCATGATGCCGATGATCGAGCCTGAAGTGAACATCAAGAGCGATACCCGCAGCCAGTGCGATGAAATCCTGCTTGAGGAAATCCTCAAGAACCTCGATGCGCTGCCGGAAGGCCAGCAGGTCATGCTCAAGCTTTCGCTGCCGGTGGTGCCGGGCAAGTTCGATGCGCTGGTCGATCACCCCAAGGTGCTGCGCGTCGTCGCGCTTTCGGGCGGTTACAAGCGTCCCGAAGCCTGCGTCGAACTGTCGAAGAACCGTGGCATCATCGCCAGCTTCAGCCGCGCGCTGCTCGAAGACCTGCGCGCGCAGATGAGCGACGAGGAATTCAACGCCTCGCTCGGTTCGGCGATCGACGAAATCTTCAAGGGTTCGACCCAGAAGATCTGAGACTGAACACGAAACTCCCCCCTCCTCTTCAGGGGTGGGGGTTTTCCAACGTCCTGTTTTGGCCTTATGGGCCGTGTATGACTAAATCCGAACCCGCGCCCTGCCAGCTTTACCTGATTTCTCCGCTCGATGTGGGCGGGGACTTCCCTGACCGTCTTGCCAGAGCGCTCGACGCCGGGGACGTGGCGGCTTTCCAGTTCCGCGTGAAAGGCGTGGATGAACACGCCGCCGCGCGGCTGGCCGAGCCCTTGCAGCAGATTTGCGCGGATCGAGGCGTCGCTTTTATCGTCAATGATTCGATCAGCCTTGCCAGGCGGATCGGGGCCGACGGCGTTCATCTTGGCCAGTCCGACGGCGACGTGCGCGAGGCGCGCGACAGGCTGGGGCGTGATGCCCAGATCGGCGTTACCTGCCACAATAGTCGCCATTTGGCGATGGAAGCAGGTGAGGCGGGGGCGGACTATGTCGCTTTCGGGGCCTTTTTCCCGACCACGACCAAGGAAGTGGAACATCGCGCCGAGCCGGAGATCCTTACCTGGTGGCAGGGCATGTTCGAGCTGCCCTGTGTCGCCATCGGCGGGATCACGCCGCAGAATTGCGGCCCGCTGGTGCAGGCGGGCGCCGATTTCCTCGCCGTTTCCGGTGCGGTGTGGAATGGCGACGAGGCCGCGGCGGTGAAAGCCTTTGCAGAGGCGATGGCCGCGGCATGAAGCGGTTTCAGCCGGGCTGAGCCATCAGCTTCCCGGCATCCGGCAAGTCGGCCGGTTCGTCTATGTCTCTGGCCAGTCCCTGGCTGTGGATCACTTCCACTTTCAGGCCCAGCCGTTCGGCTTCGCTTTTGTGCCTGGCGAAACTGTCAGGCCCGAATGCGAAGGCAAAGCCCGTCGCCGCCGGCAGCGGCAGGGAAATCGCATTGGTGCCGGTGCCGTGCCGATCGGGCGCGATGGCCACTTCTCCGGCAGCGGCGGCGGCCAGCAATTCGATCTCCCGCGCGGTGACCATGGGCAGGTCGCTTGCGATGAAGACCACGCGTTCCGGCCCCTGCCATGCCACTTGCGCCAAGGCGGATTGCAGCGCGGCGTTGAGGCCCTGTCCGGGGTCCGGCAGCAGCGGCAGGTCTTCCGGCAGGCCTTTGCGTGTGGACCCGAGCAGGCAGACCCTGGTGATATTCACCGCTTGCGAGGCCGCTTCCGCGACATGGGCCAGCATCGCCCCGACCAGAGCTTCGCGCGTGGCGGCATCAAGCGCACCCGCCAGCCGGCTTTTGGCTTCCGGCGAGGGTTTGCAGGGGATGATGGCCCAGCAGGTCATGGCCGCTGCCTCATGGAATTGCGGGCGCGTCCGTCAGGTTGGTGAAGCGGATGCCGGCGCCGTCCGCCTTGTAGGTCTTGTTCATGTAGATCAGGATCGAGGTCAGCGCCTCGGCCGCGGCGGAATTGGCCAGCGCGCCGCCAGAAAGGCCACGCAGCCCCATGCCCGGCATCAGATCGAGCACGGCATTGCGCGCCTCGACATCGTCGCTGAAAACAAGCACGTCGCAATCGATGGCATGGTCGCTGTCGAGATGATGGGCGGACACATTGTGGAACGCGGTGACGAAGCGCGTATCCGGCCCCAGATGCTCGCGCGCTTCCAGGGCGGCGCAGCCCGCCGCCGGAAGCTGCACCCGCATCACCTTGGGCGGCACCAGCGGCACGGTGGTATCCACCACGATGGCGTTGCCGATCCTGTCGCGGATCAGTTCAAGCGTCGCAGCCTGGGTGGCATAGGGCACGGTCACGATCACGAAGTCCTTGCCGGTCGCGGCGTCTTCGTTGGCGGCGGCCTTGACGCCGGGAAGGTCGCTGGCGGCTTCCCGCGCCTTTTCCGCGGAACGCGAACCGATGGTCACGTCATGTCCCGCCCTGGCCAGCCTGCGGGCGATCCCCTTGCCCAGATTTCCGGTCCCGCCAATGACTGCGATGGACGCCATGATTTGCATTCCCCTTTGATTCCACGCTTGCTTATGATCGCCAAATGCCGATAGCGGCGCAAATACGCCAGTGATTATTCCATCTGGCATCTCGATTTTCCGCGGGGATTGGACAGGCTGAATGGATGGGCAAGAAGGGGTGAGCATCGTGCCATTGCACGGGATGCCGCTGTTTTTGCCCGGAATGAGCGTGGCCGAGGAACTCGCCAAAGCCATCAGCCGTTGCGGCATGGCACTGCGCAACGGCGATATTGCGGTGATCGCGCAGAAGATCGTTTCCAAGGCGGAAGGACGCAGCCTGCGCCTTGCCGATGTGAAAGCCGGTGAAGCAGCGCACCGGATCGCCGGTGAAACCGGTCGCCAGCCCGAAATGGCCCAGCTTATCCTTGATGAAAGCGCGGAGATCATGCGCGCGACGCCGGTAGCCATCATCGCCCGGCATCATACCGGGCATGTGCTCGCCAATGCCGGGATCGATGCTTCCAACGTGGAAGGCGGCGATGCGGACACGGTGCTGCTCTGGCCGCGCGATCCCGATGCCAGCGCACGGGCCATCCGTGCCGGGATCACGCGGATATGCGGGGTGAAGCCCGGCGTGCTTATCGCCGATTCCATGGGGCGGGCATGGCGCATGGGCACGGTCGGCACGGCGATCGGCTGCGCGGGTCTGGCCGTGCTGGATGACCGGCGCGGCAAGGATCAGGACCTGTTCGGAAGAACCTTGCAGGCCACGCTGATCGCCATAGCCGACAGCATCGCGGCGGCTGCGGCCCTGACGATGGGCGAAGGCGCGGAAGGCACGCCCGCAGCCATCGTGCGCGGGGCAGGGCGCTGGGTGACGGATGAGGACGGGCCGGGTGCGGCAAGCGGTCTCAGGCCCATGGCGCAGGATATGTTCCGGTGAACGCCGTGATCGGAACGGGCCATGTCCTGGCGCTTTCGGGCGGGGTCGGCGGGGCCAAGCTGGCGGCTGGCCTGGCGGCTGTGCTGCCGCCCGATCGCCTGACCATTGTCGTCAATACCGGCGACGATTTCGAGCATCTGGGGCTGACCATCTGCCCGGACATCGATTCCGTCACTTATGCGCTGGCCGGGCTGAACGACACGCAGCGGGGCTGGGGCGTGGTCGATGAAAGCTGGCGAGCCATGGAAATGCTGGGCCGGCTGGGCGAGGCGCAATGGTTCAATCTCGGCGACCGGGACCTTGCCATGCATATCGCGCGCAGCTGGCGGCTGCGCGCGGGGGAAAGCCTGTCTGAAGTGACGTCGCGGCTGACGCGTGAACTGGGCATTGCCCATGCCGTGGTGCCGATGAGCGATGCACCTGTGCGCACACAGGTGGAAACGGATGAGGGCTGGCTCGATTTCCAGCATTATTTCGTGGCGGAACAATGCCGCCCGGCCGCGCGCGCCATCCGTTTCGCCGGAACGCCGGGCGCTGCCCCGTCGCCGGGTTTTGCAGAGGCCCTGCGGCGGGATGATCTTGCAGCCGTGGTAATCTGTCCGTCCAATCCCTATCTCAGCGTCGATCCGATCCTGTTTGTGGACGGGGTGAGGGATGCATTGCTGGCATGCGATGTTCCGGTGGTTGCCGTTTCGCCGCTGGTCGGCGGCAAGGCGATCAAGGGGCCGCTCGCCAAGATACTGGGCGAACTTGGCAAGCCTTGTGACAATGCAACTATCGCGGGTCACTATTTGGGAATTGTCGACCACCTCGTGATCGACGAATGCGATGTGCAGGATGCGGAAGGCTTGCGCTCAATGGGCGTTTCGGTGACAATAACCGGAGCAGTCATGTGCGATGGCGCGGACCGGATGCGGCTTGCGCGCGTAGCACTGTCGGCAGCCGGTATCGAAATAGGTTGATTATGGCTCCTGCTGACAGTGATCTGATTGTACGCCTGCTTTCTGCTCCTTTGACTGAGCTTCTGGAAGAGGCGCGGGAGCGCCGCGATGCGCGCGGGCCTGCACGGATGACCTATTCGCCAAAGGTCTTCATTCCGCTGACCCGGTTGTGCGCCGATGTCTGCCATTACTGCACTTTCGCCACCACGCCTTCGCGGCTGGCAGCGCCTTACATGACGCCGGAGGAAGTGCTGGACGTGGCCCGCGCGGGTGCCTCCGCCGGCTGCAAGGAAGCGCTGCTGACGCTGGGCGATGCGCCGGAACGCCGCTATGCCGCCGCGCGCGACTGGCTGGCCGAACGCGGTTATGCCCGCACCATCGACTATGTGCGCGATTGCGCGGAACTGATCCTCAAGGAAACCGGCCTGCTGCCGCATGTGAACGCGGGCGTGCTGGAAGAAGAGGATTACCGCATGTTGCGCCCGGTTTCGGCCTCGGTGGGGCTGATGCTGGAAAGCGCTTCCGGGCGGCTGTGCGAAAAGGGCGGGGCGCATCACGGATCGCCGGACAAGGTTCCCGCGCTGCGCATGGCTTCGCTGGAAGCGGCTGGCCGCGCCCGCGTGCCGATGACCAGCGGCATCCTGATCGGCATTGGAGAGACGCCGGCCGAGCGCATGGAATCGCTGATTGCGCTGCGCGACATCCATCTCGCCCATGGTCATCTGCAGGAAGTGATCGTCCAGAATTTCTGTCCCAAGCCGGGCACGAAGATGGCCGGCGCGCCGGAAGCTTCGGAAAGCGATTTCCTGCGCGTGGTCGCCGCCGCGCGGATCATCCTGCCGGATGAGGTTTCGGTGCAGGCGCCGCCCAATCTCAACGCTGAGCGGCTGCTTGAACTGATCGATGCCGGGATCGACGATTGGGGCGGGATTTCCCCCGTCACGCTCGATCATGTGAATCCCGAGGCGCCGTGGCCGGAGATCGAGCAACTTGCGGAAGTCTGCGCCAGTGCGGGGCGGCCGCTGGTGGAGCGGCTGACCATCTATCCGCGTTTTGTGGCCACGGACGACAGGAGCTGGATCGATCCGGTGCTGCGCCCGGCCGTACTCAGGCTTTCCGATGCCGAGGGACTCGCGCGTGACAGCGTGTGGAGCCCCGGTGTCGCCGGTCCCGCGCCGGGATCGCCTTCGGCGCCGCTTGGCCGTGTCGCCGAAGGTCCGGCCGCGCCCGAACTCCATCGCATTCTCGAACGCGCGGCATCGGGCACGGAGCTGACCGAAGCGGAAATCGTCTCGCTTTTCGCCACGCGCGGCAGGGCGGCGCAAGCGGTTGTCGAAGCGGCTGACGCCCTGCGGGCAGCGGCGATGGGCGATGACGTGACCTATGTTATCAACCGCAATATCAATTACACCAATATCTGCACCCACGCCTGTTCCTTCTGCGCCTTTTCCAAGACGTCGAGCAAGGCGGGATTCCGCGACAAACCCTATAATCTCGATTTGGGTGAGATCGCCGAGCGCGCCCGCGAAGCCGTGGCCAAGGGGGCGACGGAAGTGTGCCTGCAGGGCGGCATCCATCCGAGCTATACGGGCGAGACCTATCGCGGCATCGTCCGTGCGGTGAAGCAGGCTTGCCCGGATTTGCATGTCCATGCTTTCTCGCCGCTGGAAGTGTCGCAGGGCGCGGCCACGCTGGGCATGACGGTGGCGGATTACCTGCGGATGCTCAAGGACGAGGGGCTGGGTTCGCTGCCCGGCACGGCGGCGGAAATCCTGGACGACGACATTCGCCGGCAGATCTGCCCGGACAAGCTTTCCACCGACGAATGGCTTTCAGTGGTGCGCGATGCGCACCGCGTCGGCCTGCCGACCACGTCCACGGTCATGTACGGTCATCTCGAAAGGCCCGAACACTGGGCGCGGCATTTGCTGGCGCTCAGGCGGCTCCAGTCGGAAACCGGAGGCTTCACCGAATTCGTGCCTCTGCCGTTCGTCCATATGGAAGCGCCGTTCTACCGGCGGGGGCAAAGCCGCAAGGGGCCGACCTGGCGCGAGGCGCTGATGATGCATGCGGTCGCGCGCATCGTGCTGTTCGGCCAGATCAACTCGATCCAGTGTTCCTGGGTGAAGCTGGGCGTCGATGGAGCGGCTGCCGTGCTGGCGGCGGGCGCGAACGATCTGGGCGGCGTGCTGATGAACGAAAGCATCAGCCGCGCCGCCGGTGCCGAACACGGCCAGGATGTGAGCGTGGAGGATCTGCGAGCGGCGGCGGCGGCGGCCGGACGGCCGCTCAGGCAGCGCACCACCCTGTACGGGGATGTTACGTCCTTCAGCTGTTCGGTCCCGGCATTTGA
>Ga0299912_10001943_pt1 | contig 16841 bp, 13 predicted proteins | sample RVTome_2_FD_207667 | JGI IMG/M metagenome (GOLD analysis project Ga0299912, IMG submission 207667) | Soil microbial communities from uranium-contaminated site in the Upper Colorado River Basin, Wyoming, United States - RVT95D214 (version 2) ... | reverse complement strand
TCCGGCTCACTGGACCTAATGGACGCGACCAGACTCAATTCCTTCCTTGAAGTTGGCGAAAGCTTGCGTATCAAATCCGGTGTCCTTCAAAATGCAACATTTGATGTCAATGTGACTGCAGGCCGTGCAAGCGGTACGGTGCGGGTGATGTATAGGGATCTGACCATCGCAGTTCGCAACAGCCGTACGGGAAGCGAAAGGGGCATCTCCAACCGGATCACCTCTTATATAGCCAACGCCACGAAGATCCGCGGGACTAATATGTCGGACAAATCGGGTTCAATGAAAATCGGTGAAGTGAAATACACACGGAAACCAGACGACACGTTTCTCCAGCTTGTATGGTTTTCACTTCGCAGCGGTGTCGGTGATGTTGTCGGTTTTTGAGTGATAAAGATCGGGTAAGGACCCAGGGGACGTTGATCACAACATTCACAAATATAGGAGGATGCTCTCAGGCTTGCAATATCGCAATTTAGGGAGCGGCTTCTCGTGACTTCCTCATTCTTTCCGCCAAATCCAAATGCATTTTGGACCGTATCTGTAACCGCAGGGTCCCGTCAAAGTCGGGTAAAGCACGTTTGGCAAAATCCCTCTAAATCTCCCTTTTACAAAGGGAGACTTCAAATTCCCCCCTTTGAAAAAGGGGGGGTGAGGGGGGATTTTGGATTAGGTTCATTCTTGGAATGAATTAAGTAAGGCAAGACCGACTATGACGTTACCCTGTCTGTAACCGCCCGGAGGGTTGACTTTTTTGTAAGAAGTAGCTACAATAGCTACTTGGAGGTGAAAGAGAATGCAGATGGTCGGTGTCAAAGAGTTGAAAAATAAGCTGACGCACTATTTGAAACTCACAAAGGGAGGCGACAGGATCATTGTGACGGATCGGGGTTCACCCATTGCGATCCTGCATAGTCTCGACCAGGTCGAAGAAGATGCAGGGGAAGAAGAACGGCTTGCGGTTCTTTCCAAGAGAGGAATGATAAAACTTCCGGCAAAACGGGGCAAGATGAGGAGCTTCAAAAGCATTCAGGTGAGTGGGAGGCCGGCGTCCCAAATAATCATAGAGGACAGAAGATGATCTATTTCGACAGCAGCGCCCTGCTAAAGAGATACTTAAAAGAGGATGGATCTGAATCTGTCAACGCCATCCTACTCTCGGAAAAAACAATAGTTACCTCGAAATTGGCTTATCCCGAAATCCTTTCGGCTTTTATGAGGAAGCACCGTGCGGGCGAATTGGTCGGGAAATCCCTTCGCTCCGTCATTGACCAATTTGAAAGCGACTGGAAACACTTTTTCATCATCGAGTTCCACGATGACCTTTTCCCGACGATGGAGGCATTGATCGAAAAATATCCACTGAAGGGTGCAGACACTGTCCATCTTTCGTCAGCGTTGTGGTTAGAACAGACTTCCAGGGAAGATGTGAAATTCGTTGCCTCCGACCTAAATTTGCTCAAGGCTGCTGAATCCGAAAATCTTCATGTCATCAATCCTGTCTGATCTACCCCCGATTAACAGTTTTACCCTCATCGTGGCCTCCTCCCCCCTCCGGCACTCTCTGCCTGACCCTGACGACGAAGCCTTCCTGAAAGTTGCCGTTGCCGGAAAGGCGGTATGCCTCGTCACCGGAAATGCTTCTCATTTTCCAGCCAAACTGTGTCAAGGCCGGAAAGTTCTTTCTCCAAGCGGATTCTTGACTTTTTATAAGAAGCAGCAAAAACTCAAAAGCAAATAAGTTTTTTTAGAATCTCTGTCCGACAGGACAGAAAACCTGACAGAGTAATAGCGAAAACCTTCCCCAACTCCCATCAGAAACCTTCTATCCTCAAAAAACATTTTGATTACAGATTAAAGTCAGTTTAGGCCGCATATTTCTTTTGTGCTCAGAAAGATGTTAAAATTAAGAAGTTGTCAGTTAAGCCCAAGCAAGAAGGAGCCATAGGATGAGGAGCAAACATGTATGAACAGGGAGTGATCAGACCGCCGAGTGAGGCATCGAGCCTTCTCATCCGTGTCACGCGCAACTGCCCTTGGAACCAGTGTCTTTTTTGCCCTGCTTATAAGGGCGTGAAATTCTCGAAAAGGACTGTGGAAGAAGTAAAGAAGGATATTGACAGCATGACCGATGAGCTCAGTGGATACTCGGGCGTCAGAACTGCTTTTTTGCAGGATGCGGATAGTCTCATCCTACCCGTCGCCGATCTGATTGCCATTCTGAATTACCTTAAGGAGAAATTCCCTAAGATCGACAGAATCACAACTTACGCCCGTGCGCGCACGTTGAGTCACAAGGGTGTCGATGACCTCAAACGCCTCAAGCAGGCAGGTCTGACAAGGATTCATACAGGCATGGAGAGCGGATCAGTAGGGGTATTACAAATGATCAAGAAGGGAATGACGCCCGAGGAAGTGGTGACCGGGGGCAGGCACGTGATGGAAGCGGGGATCGAGCTTTCTGAATATATTATGCCAGGCGTCGCGGGCCAAGCCCTGAGTGAAGAACATGCGATAAAGACAGCAGAGCTGCTTAACCTCATCCGCCCCCACTTTATTCGGGTGAGAACCTTTGCCATGCATCCCCAGTCGCCCATGCAGAAGATGGTTACGGAGGGGACGTTCGTACCCCTGACGGACGACGAAATCGTTGTCGAAATACGCCTTCTCGTTAATCACCTCGACAGCATGCATAGCTATTTCTCGTGTAACGATTTCAGTCTGAACCTCCTCATGCAAGTGGATGGCTTTTTAGATGAGAGGAAAGAGTATATGCTGAAAGAACTCGATGCCTATCTATCCATGACAAAGAGACAGAGACAAGTCTATACCTTACTCCACTATGCTGGTTACAGTCGCTATCCATTAAGCGTTGTCAACGATCAGCATGTCCTGGATCAGGTAGTTCCAGAGATAGAAAGATTGGAGAGGAGCGGCGGAGAACACGGGTTCGACGAGCATATACGGATGCTTAAGACCTACCAACTCCCCCAGCCTCAGACCGACAATTGGTGTTAGTGATACTGGCAAATGTTCTAAATCCGAAATACCAAGAGCATTTGGCTTAAAAAAAAGGGGACGTAGGGGAAAATGCAACTTGAGGCGGAGAATGTGTTTGTTGTATGCTATATTCAAGACGTCATTCCGAATTGACATTCTCTTTGGGCTCTAGCCAGAAAAAACCTGCCGTGTAAGTACCGACGGATAACGTTCCTGCTCCATCAATATCAGCCCAGAATAAACTGTCATTCTCTTGCTGCCTTCGACGGATTTGTTTGGCTGCATTATCCCTCTTATGTTTTGTGTGGTAAGGTCCGCAAACGATTGGTTCCACACCACCCTCTACCTCAAGCAAATAGTAATTTTCCTTCATTTTTTTGACCGCCTCTCTTTGCATTTTCCATTAATGTAATCCAAAAATCCACAGACTATAGTATTCATATCTAGCAACAGGAAAAAAGAAAATCCTTACTTATTTCAAGGGAGAAAAATGGAGAGAGGGAGTTGACTCAATTGAATTGGTCTTTGGGATAAACCTTCAAAATTCAATTAGCAGATATTTCAATATGAACATGATAAGGCCATTGTGTGTTGGTAAAGGTGTCGGGGCCTGAAAGATGAATCAGATCCATTCGCGCGCTTCGAGAATTTTTTATCCGAAACGATCTCTTCTTTTCAACCGTGAAGCCGTTCGCTTGCTCATCCGCTGTCAATTCTCGTTGATCAAATGTGTCGAAAGTGTTACACTGATGCCGGAGGTGAAGTTTATGCCGTTGAAAAACCCTCGAATCAATGTGGTTTTGGAGAAGTCGCTTTACCATACCATCGAAAAGTTGGCCAACAGGGATGGCATTTCCCTTTCCTTGAAGGTGCGCGATCTTGTGAAAGAAGCGCTGGAGATCGAGGAAGACATAGCGCTTTCCGCTTTCGCAGAAAAAAGAGAACGGACGTTCATGAAATCAAGGGCGTTAAACCACCATGAGGTCTGGTAAGGTTGGCGTTCGAGCTTAGATACCATCCGGATGTAAAGTCTGTCGATATTCCCCTTCTTGATTCAAGGCTCAGAACCCGCATCAAAAATGCCGTCGAAACACGATTGATGTCAACCCCTCATCTTTATGGTAAACCATTGCACAAAACGTTACGAGGCTATTGGAAGCTGAGGGTCGGAGATTATCGGGTCGTCTTTAAGATTATGGGTGAAGAGGTTTGGATACTTGGCATCCTTCATAGAAAGAAGGTTTATAATGCAATTAAAAAAAGAATTTAGAGGGAGTCAACGATTAAAAAGGGGGACTTTTCCCATTTTATAAAGCATGCTAGAAAACCTCAGGCTTTTAAGCCTGGGGATGAATGGCATCCTTCCTGTCTTTAAGGTCTTTTGCGACAGAATTTTTCAGATATCGCTCATGTATTCCTGCCATAGTAAACCCCGCCCCCATGTTAAAACATGGGGCTTTCTTTCCGGTAGACCCCCTACCTTATCAAGGGTGCGGGGTAAAATCGCTATAACATGACTTTACTCATGAGTAAAGTCGATTCCGCGTAATTTTTTTATCGCGATGGAAAAGAGTGATGGTTGCCAGCAAATTTGGTGAAGGGCAGCGGGGTCAGGCAGCGGTAATTAGGTATTATGGCCCAGAGCTTATAGCTGATTGCTATTCTCAATTATAAAAAGTTAGGAGTAAAGCGTAAGGTGTAAGGTGTAAGACTATTCACGACATGCGCCTTACTCTCTCACGGGTCCTCGGATTACCCTGTTAGGGGTTTGTTTTAACCGGTCTGAGATAGGCGCCCCAGTAGCTCATTCCCACGAAGACCGCGCCGCCGATGATGTTGCCGATGGTTACGGGCAGCAGATTTCTCCACAAGAAATTGACCCAACCAAGAACATTCGGATCAACGCCCGGAACGCTCGTGAACCCTGCGCAATTGAAGAGCAGGATTCCCGTAGGGATGAAGTACATGTTGGCAACGCTGTGCTCAAACCCGATGGCGACAAAGGCCATGATCGGAAAGAAGATGGCGAAGATTTTTCCGATGATCTGACGAGCCGCAAGTGCCATCCAGACAGCCAGGCAGACGAGCCAGTTGCAGCCGATCCCCCGCCACAGGGCCTCGCCGAAGCTGAGGGCGGTCTTATTATAGGCAATTTTAACAGCAGCAGCGCCGAGCGCTCCATCCCCTGTCTTCCAAAGGCCGGAGTAGTAGAAGAGGATGGCTAAGAAAATCGATCCAATAAAATTGGCTAAGTAAACAACTCCCCATCTCTTTGTCATCGTACCGAAAGTGATCTCTCGCATCATGACACTCGAAACCATCAGGTTATTGCCGGTAAATAACTCTGCCCCTGCGATGACGACAAGCATCAGGCCTACACTGAAAGCACTGCCTGCCAAGATCTTCGAGAAGCCAATCCCCCATTTCGCTGCTGCGTCGAAAGTCACTGTTGTTGAGAGTAACCCACCGAAACCGATGTAAGCCCCCGCCAAAATTCCCAGAACAAAGACGGAGAGCCAAGGAGAGGTTGCTTTTGCAACGCCCACTTTTTGCGCCACCGTCTCTGCAATGGTCCTGGGCGCCTGATCCTCTAAACTCGGCACGGGAAATTGCCAGGATTTCATGATCATTTCGAATCGCCCCACGGCCTTTTTCTCTTCTGTCACCTTACGTCTGACCGCTCTTTTGACAGCCATGGTGATCTCTTCGGGTTTAAATGGTTTGGCGACGTAATCCATTGCTCCCCGCTTCATGGCCTCGGTCGCTCGGCCGACCGAGGGGTAACCGCTGATCATCACCACGGCAGATCCAGGGGAACGTCGGTCGATCTCCTCGACCACGTCCATTCCATCAAATCCCGGCATCATCCAATCGACCAGGATCACATCAAAGTGCGAATCTGAGGCAAGTTTTAGCCCTTCTTGAGGACTGGCAGTGGTCACCACATCGAAACCCTCCGCCTCAAAAATCTTGCGGCAAGATTTTAGAACGATCTCCTCATCGTCAATAATAAGCATCTTCTCAGCCATTTTGATCCCCCTTCACATGAGATAGAGTAATGTCAAATGTCAGAGCTCAAAATCCAAATGCCTAAGAAGACTTTATAGCATTTAGTCATTTGTCATTGATTTGACATTTGGATTTTGACATTTGGATTTTTATCCTTTCATCCAGCCCCTGTGGGAAAGGATTTCTTTGGAGGCACATTTTTAAGAGCCTGACGAACGGATTTCACCAATTCGTCAGGTTTGAACGGTTTTGGGATAAAAAGGGTGGCCCCTAACCTGAGCACCTCAGCAATCGTCTCCGGAGTAGGATAGCCACTCATGATGATAATTGGAATCTCCGGCCAATTCTTTTTAATCTCTCTCATGAGATACATGCCATCATGTTTTGGCATCTTCACATCGATGAGCAAAAGGTCGAAGTCGTAACTCTTCAGTTCCTCCAGGGCTTTATCCGCGCTCGGGACAGAAGAGACCTCAAAACCTTCTGCTTCGAGAATACGCCTGCAGCTTTTGATCACGATGGCGTCGTCATCCACCACTAATATTTTCATGCTTCGCTCTCTCTTCCTCTACGGGCAACCAGATGGTAAAAGTACTGCCACGTCCCACCTTGCTTTGAACCCAGATCGCCCCCTCGTGGCGGTCAACAATGCCATAGGATACCGATAAGCCAAGCCCTGTGCCCTGTCCAATCTCCTTTGTTGTAAAGAATGGATCGAACAATTTGTCCAGGTTCTCAGAAGGGATGCCGCAGCCCGTGTCGTTGCAAACAATCTCAACACCTTTCTGGTCGGGTTTGTTTGCCGATACACCCATACCTGTCGTTATGGTGATGTTTCCCCCCGGTTCTGTGGCATCGAGGGCGTTCATGATTACATTGAGTAAGACACTTTGCATCTGATTTCGGTCCAAGGTGATCATGGGAAGTCCTTCCCCTGTCTCGAAGTTCAAATTTATCCCTTTGATGAGTGCCTGGTTTTCTACCAATGAAAGGGTGTAGCGGACGAGACGATTCACGTCTGTCGGCTCACGGTCAAGTTCAGTCTGACGCGAGAAATCCAGTAGACCCTTGACAATTTTCCGAACCCTCTCCGTCTCTTGGGCGATGGTTTCGAGATCTGAGCGGACTTCAGCAGGGAGATCCTTTTGCCGCAGGAGCATGTGTGTAAATGTAAATATTCCGGTGAGAGGATTGTTGATCTCGTGAGCCACCCCGCCTGCAAGTTTGCCAATACTGGCCTGTTTTTCAGACTGGAGCAGTTTTATCTCGCTTTGTTTATCTCGCTCCTGGAGCGAGGTCAGCATCTCCTTGAATGTTTTCTGGAGGACCCCAATGTTACTCTTTGAGATCGGTCCAATCTCTGGAGAGAGGTTGCCTTCGGAAACTTGTATACTGGCTTCTATCAATTGCTGCACCGGCCGGCTCGTTCTGCTGGCGATGAGGGTTCCCAGCCCAATCGCCAAAGCCATGCCCGCCACCGTCACGATGATAAAAATGGATAGGGCTTTCCTTCGGACATCAGCATACTTTGCTTCGAGTACCCCTACATATAGCATTCCAACTCTTTGGCCAAAAATGTCCTCAATGGGCTCGTAAGCTGTGATATACCAATCGTTTACGACGAAAGCACGGTCTATCCACTTCTTGCCCTCTACCAGCACGTGTTCTTTCACCTCTTCAGAGGCAAGCGTTCCAATGGCTCGGTTGCCATCAGGAGAGATGACATTTGTAGAGATGCGAAGATCGTTCAAGAAGATGGTGGCTGTACCTATACTGCGGCCATTGTAAGTCTCCTGCTGGAAGACGGTATCGCGCACCCTATCTACGATCTCCTGGCTCCGGTTAAGAAGAACGCCGCCATAAAGGACGCCAAGAAAATTGCCGGCTTCGAAGACTGGAACAGCAGCAGCAAGGGCCATTCCAGACAATTCCTCAGTCTGGGGCCTCGGGACTGCTCTCATTGTAGGAACAAATTTGATTCTTGCTCGATTTGCCAGTTCAGGATCTTCAGCAAAGAGAAACTCGTTATTTAAAATAACCGTACCTGAGACGGCGGTCCTTTGCTGAAGGGCTAAGTTTGCGATGGGGTTGGGGAGAGTTGGTTCTTTTGGTATGGAATGAGGTCCAATGTGGCATAGCGTTTTACCCTCTTTCGTAACGATGCCCGCGAAATCCAGCTCGGTCTGCTGGGCGACATTCCTCAGCAGGCCGACAAGTTTCTGGGCGTCGTGCTTCTCAAGGGACGCCCGAAATACGGGTCCCAATGTAGTGACGTTGAGAGCGACTTTTACCCCTTTGATCCGGGAAAGATAAATCTCCCGTGCCGCGTTGAGGTCTAAACGGACTCGGGTGGTTGCCTCGTTGAGAACAGCTTTATAGAGGAGTTGTCCGCCGACGATCAGGGCAACGCCACTTACCAAGATGGAGACGCTGAGAAAACTGAGGATGAGCTTAGACCGAGTGGAGTAAATCAATTCGTGCTTCCCTTTTTGAAACCTTCCGGGGTTGCATTATAACAGTTAATCCCTTTAGTTTCAAACCATTTTCAAAACTTTCCTGAATCTTTTCAATGTGTTTAAGATATGTATCTGGCATACAAAAACCTAATCATCTCCGAACAATCTTAGTATCATCTAAGAGTTCACAATGGTCTCGGGGGCAAAAGGGAGATGGATAATGAAGGTGGTTCCGAGGCCTTCTTCACTTTCCACCTGGATCTGGCCACCATGTTGGTCCACGATTTCTTTAACGATGGTTAACCCTAGTCCTGTGCCGATGAGGTTCTTGACATTTGAGGCCCGAAAGAACTCTGTAAACAAACGAGGTATTTCGTCCTTGGGTATTCCAATACCGCTATCGCTGAGGACAATGCGGACGGTTTCATTGACGCCAGACCAAAAGGTCATTCCGATGCGTCCACCTTCGGGAGTGTACTTGATGGCGTTCGAAACAAGATTTTCCAGCATCTGTTCGACCATCTCCTGGTCACCCTCAATTTTGGGCAAATCCTCCGGAACGGTTACCTTGAAGGAGAGCCTCTTTTGGGCTGCCTTTTCCTGGAAGGTCTGGTGGATCCGTTCCGTCACAACTTTGAGGTCCACGGGTCTGTATTGCAGCCGCCGTTGTCTGCTTTGGCTCTTCGCCAAGGCCATGAGTTCGTCGATCATGAGAAGCATATTTTGGACCCGTTGATCAATCCGGCTCAGATGTTTCCGTAGCTTATCATTCATGTCACCCAGGTAGCCGTCTCGAACCACCTCGAACATGCTGGCCAAGGCAGCCAGCGGCGCCCGAAGGTTATGCGCGACTCGATTCATAAACCGGGATCGTTCCTGAATCAGGTTTTCGATGGCCTCATAAGCTCGGGCGTTCTCGATGGCGATGGCCACCAGCCCGGCTGCCTGACGGAAGAAATTCAATTCATCCGGGCCAAACTGCTCCGGCCAAGTGGAATAGGCTCCCAAGATACCAATGACTCGGTTTTCCACGATTAAAGGTGCAAACTGGACCGATTGCAATTGGGCTGCTTCGAGATCTTCCCCAAATTGAAAACACTCCCGTTGGGTCACATGGCCGGTAACGAAGGGTTCGCCCTCGATGACCCTGCGGTTGAGGGGGCTTTTCGCCACCTCTACCACCTTGTTCTTGAGAAACTCCGCTGGCAATCCGTGAGCCGCAGCATACTGCAAGAATTTTTCGTCCTCACTAAGGAGTTTGATAGAGATGGCCTGAACATCCATCACCCGGGCCAGCTCCGACGTCGCAATGTTGAGCACCTGTTCGAGGTGCTGCTTGGACCCAATGGCTTGGGTCATGGTATAGAGGGTATTGAGTTTGTCATTCAGTGTTGTGACTGCCTCGGTGAGTTCGGCCAGATCGAGGATTCGTTTCTCGAGCATTCTCATAACGGCCGTGATAGAGAAGGCGGTGATGAAGACAAAACCGGAAAAAAACCCCAGAATCACTATCAGGTGGAAAGGTTGTTGTCCCAGATCGATGGCTTTGCCTTGGAAGAGCAGATCGTGATGGGGAATCCAACCCAGGTACTCAGCTGCAGCAATCAGGCCCATGCCTGCAGCTGCCATGGCAGCAAAACTGTAAGTGGAGCGACGGGGCAGAAAAATGGCGGAAAAGGTGATATGGAAGATGAAAAAAAAGATGAACGGGCTCGCCAGACCGCCTGTGAAATGGATGAGGAGAAACATGGTGCCATAGTCAAAGCCCACCTGCCAGTAAGTGAAACGTTCAATATATCCCTTCTGGTTGGATTGCCTTTTAACCCGTCGGCTCAGGAGATAGAAAACGGCATTGTAGGTTAGAATAAAACAGGCCAGCAACAAGAGGGCATTCGTCTCACATTCGACGCCAATCCAACGGGCCAGCCCAGTACCGACCCCGATGCTGGGGGGGACCCACCAACGTAATTTGATGAACCAAAGCGTTCTTTCCTCCAGTTCACCCAGAATAATCCTTTTCCGCTTGCGGAGTTCATCAGGCAGGTTAAGGAGGCCTGCTCCCTTTGCCAGATGGGCCATGCCTTTTCTCCGATTCCGGGGGTGAGATCAGCCTCCGGCCAGGATGCCTTCGATCTTAGCGATGAGCTTCTTTGTATCTACTGGCTTTTCGAACAGCCACCTGGCAGGCCATTCTTCTTCCATGATGTGCTGGAATCTGTCGGGTCCCTCCTTTCGGACCTTTTCAAGGAAGCTGGTTAAAAGGATGATAGGAAGGTCTTTGGACCCAGGTCTTTTCTTGAGTTCGTAAGCCAAATCGAACCCTTCGGTATCAGTGGTCATCATGACATCTAAGATCATGAGGTCGGGCTTCTTGACTTTCAGTGCTTCAAGAGCTTCCGTACCGTTTGCTGCGGTCCGAACCGTATAGCCGTGGTTCTCCAAGATGATCAGAAGAGAGTCGCGAAAGTCAGGGTCGTCGTCCACGAGAAGAATTTCGCCTTTAGTCGCCATATCGCCTCCTTTTACGATCGACTGAGCCGAATCATCAAATCCCTCGGTCACATCGCAACGCAGGCAGCGACAGGCCTCGGCCAAGGCCATCTCCGAAGTGTAGCCCAGTTCCACCTCTCGGAAATCGGTCCGGCGCACCTTAGACGAAGCCTTCGGCATCGAGATCTGAGGCTGCTCCACTGGCTCCTCGTCCACTTTTAAGGGTATGTCAATCATTTCTTCAGCCGGAGCTATCCATGGCTTCTCCCCATTGGTCTCCCGGATTGAAGTATCTATTGCCTGGGCTGCGGTTTGGCCGGCTTTGATTGCATCAACGACCATGGCGGGGCCTGTCACCGCATCTCCGCCAGCCCACACCTTAGCATTGGTTGTATGGAGGTTCTTATCCACTTTGACCGCAGCCCGGTTTCTCTCTATGCCCAAGCTGGGCAAAAAATCAAGATCAGCCGCCCGGCCTATGGCGGATATGACCGTCTCTGCCTTTTCAATAAATTCCGAGCCCAATATCGGCTTGGGTTGTCTACGGCCGTTTTGGTCAAACTTATCGGGCCGCATCTGGGTCAGCTCAAGCCCCCTCACCTTCCCATATTGGGTCATCGCCCTCACCGGGGCCACCCGACACATGATCCGCACCCCTTCCTCCTCTGCTGCCTTGATCATCCATGCCTGTGCTGGCATGTCGTCGCGCTCGCGACGGTAATAAAGGGTGACCTTTTTCGCCCCCAAACGGATAGCTGTACGAGCAGCGTCTAAGGCTGAGATTCCACCGCCGATCACAGCGACATTTTTGCCCACCCTGATCTCTTTGCCCAGGTTGTACGCCCGAAGGAACTCAACAGCGCCGAACACTCCTTCGGCGTCTTCTCCAGGGATGTTCATGGGGGAGTTCTTTTGAGCGCCCGGTGCTAAGTAAATGATATCAAAGTTCCTGTCTAACTCTTCAAAAGTAACATCGCGCCCCACCCGGGTGTTGGTCAGGAGTTGCACGCCGGTTTGAAGGATATCTTCGATCTCGCCATCAAGCTCGTTTCGTGGGAGTCTGTACGCAGGAATGGACCAGCGAAGCATGCCCCCTGCTTCAGGCAACGCTTCGAAAACGGTGACCCCATATCCCCGTCTCTTAAGCTCCAGGGCAGCGGTTAACCCTGAAGGCCCTGCACCAATAATCGCCACCTTCTCCTTCCGGATCACCGGCAAGGGCTCTCCTTTACGTCGTTTCGCATTGTCGGTGATGAACCGCTTAAGGTGCATGATTGCCACTGGCTCATCGAGTTGGCCCCGTCGGCATTTCATCTGACAGTGATGCCCACAGACTCGACCGCACACGATTGGAAAGGGATTGGTCTGTTTGAGTACTTTGTAAGCGTCATCGATGCGACCGGCCCGAATCAGGGCAATGTAAGCGGGGACGTCCATGCCTACGGGACAGATGTGCTGACAAGGGCTCTTAAACAGCTCTGAACAAACTGCGGCAGGGCAGCGCTTGTCAAGGATGTGAGCTTTGTACTCATGCCGGAAGTAGCGGATGGTGCTCAGTATGGGATTAGGCGCGGTTTGGCCCAGAGCACAAGGGGCTGTGTCTTTGATCCTTTGTGCCAAGCCTTCAAGGAGTTCAATATCTGCCTCGCGGCCTTTGCCCCGGCAGATCCTCTGGAGGATCTCTATCATCCGTTTAGTCTCCACCCGACAGGAGGTACACTTACCACAGACCTCGTCCTGGCAGAAATCTATAAAGTAGCGGGCCATGTCCACCATGCAGGTATCCTCATCCATCACGATCATGCCACCTGAGCCCATGGTCGCGCCAACCTTAGCGAGAGCGTCATAGTCGATGCGGGTATTTAAGTGCTCCGGGGGTATGCAACCACCGCACGGCCCTCCTAACTGAATGGCTTTGAACTTCTTTCCGCCGGGAATGCCACCCCCAATGTCGAAGACGATTTCACCCACGGTGGTGCCCATAGGCACTTCAACTAAACCGATGTTATTGACCTTGCCGGTCAGGGCAAAAAGTTTGGTGCCTTTGGACGACTCTGTTCCTATATCGGCATAAGTCTCCCCGCCCAAGAGAATAATCCGAGGTAGGTTAACATAGGTCTCAACATTGTTGAGGAGCGTTGGCTTCTTCCGCAATCCCAATACGGCTGGGAAGGAAGGGCGTGGCAGGGGTAACCCGCGCCGTCCTTCGATCGCGTCCATCAACGCTGTCTCCTCACCACATACGAACGCATCAGCCCCCTGATACACCCCAATCTCGAAATCAAACCCCGACCCGAGAATGTCTTTGCCAAGAAGTCCATGGGCGCGGGCTTGATCAATAGCGAGATTGATTTTCTTCGCCGCCAGAGCGTATTCGGCGCGGCAATAGATATAGCCCTGGTGTGCTCCGATCGCTTTTGCCGCAATGATCATTCCCTCGAGCACGGCATGAGGGTCTGCTTCCATCACGCTCCGACCCACAAAAGCGCCTGGATCGCCTTTATCTGCAGTGCAGAGTACATACCTGACATCCTCTTTAGAGTTGGCGCAGAATTCGAACATGATCCCTGTGGGAAAGCCGCCGTCTCCCCGTCCCCGAAGGCCTGAGATCTTTACTTCAGAAATAATCTCCGAGGGAGTCATCTTAAGCAAGGCCTTGGCCGTTGCGAGATAGCCGTCGCGCGAGATATAGTCATCGATCCTGTCAGGATCGATCAACCCTTTATTACGAAGAACCCAGGATTGCTGAAGAGCAAAAAATTTGATCTGTGAGATGTGGGGGATGATGCCTTCTAAATCCGACTTATTTGGCACTGGTTCTTCATTCACTGCTTTGCCCCGTGCAAGTGCAAAGTCGACTTGAACCTTACCGCCCAGAATGTGCTGCTTAAAGATCTGCTGTGCCTTCTGGTCGTCAGCCCACTGATAAATCACCGGTTCCTGACCTAATAACTCCACAGTGATCAAAGGCTCCCGGCTACAAAGTCCAATACACCCGGAGTTACTGATAACGATATCCGATCGGCCACTTGCCGATAGCTCTTGGACCAGCCGGTCCATCACTTTCTGGGCACCTGAAGCAAGTCCACAGGTACCCATGTGAACCGTTATCCTTCCCGTGCAGCCGCCCTTTCGCAGCTCTTTTTCCTTCCCGACTCGATTCTTGATGGCCATCAAATCCTCTGTTGTCATCTTCTTGGCGGCCATGTCATTCTCCTGAACTTTGTGCAGATACATTCATGGTCCATCTCCTTCCTCCTATTTCAGCTCGTACAAAAGTTCACAAGTGACCCAAAATTTTTTCGGAAAGGAAATTTCGACAGGATTGTAAAAAACGGTTTCCTTTCCAAAGACTTGCGTTAACGGGAACATCTTCAAAGTAACATTTTAGAGAAAAGATCTCAAGAAAAATTCGCAATAATAGGGAAGATAAAGTAACATAACTCATTAAAATCATTTAGTTATCAAAGTCTCGATATTTTCTACAAAATCTGATATGATTTCTCTGGAGGAGGGTATTTATGGATATGAAAGAAACGGATGAAATGAGAAAGAGATACCCGGAGAAATTTGTGTCAGAGCAGAGAATATTTAGCCATATCCATCGAGGAAACAAAATATTTATCGGGACCGGGTGCGGTGAGCCTCAATATCTTGTTCTTGCCCTCATCCGTTATGTGGAGTCTCATCCCACCGCTTTTTATGATGCCGAGGTGTTCCACGTATGGACCCTTGGCCTGGCTCCTTACGCAGAGGAAAGATTTAGGTCAAATTTCCGGCATAACTCTTTCTTCATTTCGAACAATACGAGAGAGGCGGTCAATAAAGGAGTTGCTGATTATACCCCAATATTTTTATCGCAGGTTCCAGACTTAATCCGTCGCGGTCTTGTACCCATCGATGTCGCTCTCATCCAAACCTCCCCACCCGATGATCATGGCTACATGAGTCTGGGGGTGAGCGTTGATATTGTCAAGGCGGCCACAGAGAGAGCTTCACTGGTGATCGCTCAGGTTAATTCAAATATGCCGCGTGTTCACGGAGACGGATTCATTCATATCGAAGATGTGAATTTTATCATTCCCTATGATGAACCGATATTGGAATATGTTTCAGAAGCAGATAGCGACATTGCACAGGAGATTGGGAAATATGTCTCCCGTCTCATTAGGGATGGGGAAACCATCCAGGTGGGATACGGAAGCATACCTAATGGGATTCTTTCAAATCTTGATAATAAGAGGCATTTAGGCGTCCACACGGAACTTCTGACGGACGGCATCGTAGCGTTGCTGAAGAAACGTGTGATCGACAATACAAAGAAAAGTGTCAATCCTGGAAAGACAGTCGCCGCATTCTGCATGGGCAAGAAAGAAACCTATGAATATATCCATGATAACCCGGCTATTGAATTTAGAACGATCGACTATACGAACAATCCTCTGGTCATCGCCCAGCATCATCATATGACGGCGATCAACACGGCTCTGGAGATTGACCTCACGGGTCAGGCCACTGCAGAATCCCTCGGGAAGCTATTTTATAGTGGCGTTGGAGGCCAAGCTGACTTTATGAGAGGCGCCGTTTTGTCGCCTGATGGTAAAACCATCTTGGCCATGCAATCCACAGCGAAGGGGGGGACGCTCTCAAGGATCGTCCCTTTTCTCAGGGAAGGGGCGGGTGTGACACTTCATCGAGGCGATGTTCATTATGTGGTGACCGAATATGGGATTGCCTACTTACAGGGGAAGAATATCCGAGAACGTGCCATGGAATTGATCTCCATCTCCCATCCGAGTTTCAGACCCTGGCTGATAGAAGAAGCGAAAAAACTCAATCTTATCTTCAGGGATCAGGCATTCATACCAGGAAGAAGAGGGGAATATCCCGAGGCCTTGGAAACCCATCGAACGACGAAGACGGGTACAGAGATCCTTCTCCGGCCGGTGAAGATAAGCGATGAGCCTTTACTAAAAGACTTTTTCTATTCTCTCTCAGACAACAGCCTCTACCGCCGGTTCATCTCGGTGAGGAAGGATATGCCACACGAGCGTCTTCAGGAATTTGTGGCCATTGATTTTACACGAGAGATGGTCATTCTTGCCGTCATTCAAAAAGAAGAAAAGGAAGTGATCGTAGGCGTCGGACAGTTTGGGATCGACCAGGCAATCCATACTGCAGAGGTTGCATTTGCAGTGAGGGACGATCATCAGAACAAAGGAGTCGGAACAGAGTTGCTCTCCACCCTTACCTATCTGGCGAAGAAACAGGGACTCCTTGGTTTCTATGCAGAAGTGTTGGTCCAAAACAGGCCCATGCTCCATCTCTTTGAGAAGATGGGATTCGATATCAAGAAGAGGCGTGAGGAAGGAGTCTATGAACTGGAGATGACGTTCAGATGAGATGGAGATAAAACCAATCTCAAATGCAAATCCCGCTAAGGCGGGACCAAAATCCAAATGAAAAAAACCAATGTCAAATGTCAAAGTCTAAAAAAGGAATCAGGGGTGCCAAGGGAAAGGTTTGAAATTTGGATTTCATTTGACATTTGGCCTTTGACATTCGGAATTTAGGTTCCACCCTACTAATAGATCTGGTCAGGGAATGTATTGACCTTAAAATCTCTCTCCAGCATCTTATACATTTTGGGGCTTTCCCATTCCTCATCAAAGGCGTCAACGGAAATGCCATCATAAATGGCCCAACTCCTTCCCCGGACCGTTTTCTCCATTCCCTTTCTGCGAAAAGGGGTGGAATCATCCAGTTTTTCGTAAAGCAATCCTCCCGGTTGAAACTCTTTGTGGATCCTTTCCATCATCTTGCCGCCTTTGAAGTAGGTAAATCCATGTCTCTCCCACGATATGGCATTGTGATAAAAAAAAGCGC